>Ga0315899_10003799_pt1 | contig 16421 bp, 4 predicted proteins | sample LakEriMetagenome_2_FD_203518 | JGI IMG/M metagenome (GOLD analysis project Ga0315899, IMG submission 203518) | Freshwater fungal communities from buoy surface, Lake Erie, Ohio, United States - Buoy 4 MA112 | ecosystem: Environmental > Aquatic > Freshwater > Lake | place: USA: Lake Erie, Ohio... | reverse complement strand
TGTCCGGGATGTACTCGAACACCATTTCCGACTTTTTGCCCGAGAGCACAAAGCCTTCCTTGTGCACGCACTTGAAGGCAGAGGCAAGGTGCGCGACGGCCGCTCCAGTGCCGTCATCGCACTCCCACCGGTACTTGTACGAGATGTTGGTGGGGTTCATGACAAAGAAGCGGCGCGTGTTGCGCACCTGTGTGCCCAGCGACTCGAACTCGAGGCAGCGCGAGGAGGGGTCGACGGGCTTGCCTCCGGGCGCCGTCAAGGTTGGTGGGCGGCGACCGCCGCTGAGCCAGTCGCTCTCCTCGAGCTCCAGGTGGCACAAGGGGCGTGCGCTCTTGCCGCTGATCTCGAGCACAGGCTGCGGCTGCGGCTCTGGCACGGGCTCGTCCTCTTCCTCGGGCGGCGCCGCCTCCTCCTCGCCCTCGGCGGGCGCGGGGCGGGTGGTCTTGACGACGCGCGTGTCGAGGTTCGGGATATCGCAAAGGATCCTGCGCTTGAAGTGGTCCACCTCGGTCGGAGCAAACTTGACCGAGATCTGCACCGTCTCGTCCGGCTGCAGCTTGCCATTTGATGGTTCGACGGTGAAGGGATTCTCCGGCGATAGGTCCTCCTGGCCGTCGGGGAAGCAGATGCGCCACGCGTACTCCATGGTGCTCTTTGACGTGTTCTTGAATGAGAACTTGTGCAGCCGCTCGCGGTACATCATCGTCTCGGCAAAGACCAGCGGCGGCAGCGACTGCACCTCCTCCGCCTCTCCGTCCTCGCTCTTGGACACGAAGGCGTACTTGAGGTAGTCAGCCGTGAACGACACCTTCATGATGACCGACTCAACAATGGGCTCCCGCGTGTCCTCCGGCGGCTCCTCTCCCTCTTCCGCCATAGGGGGATCCCCCTGCTTAACAACCTCGTACGCGGGCTCAGGGCGATGCTTGACAACCTTCTTGGGCTTCCGACGACCGCCGCGTTTCGGCGACTCGGACAGGGTCTTGTCTAGGCTTGCATCCATGGCGGCCGTGTCGTTGCCCTCGTTCACCCACTCGACGTCCTTGATCGAATCGTCCCAGTCGCCGCCGTCGCCTGTGTAGATTATCTGTGTGGTCTCGAGCGTGAAGGGCTTGCCAGCGTCCAGGTCGAGCTCTTTCTTCGCGAGGATGGTGGCCATCACGTCCTTGGTCTGGCCCGGCTGCAGGTGGCCCTCCTGCGGCGAGAAGGAAATGTAGTTGTCCTCATCCTCTTTGGCCCACTTGAAGCGCCACACCTTGGAGGAGTTGTTGCTGATGGTGAAGGACAGCTGCTTTGCAACGCCAACGGTCAAGTTGCCGAACTTGAGCGTGTCCTCCGAGTTCTCGGGCAGGTTCCCGAGAGAGACATCCTGCTCAAAGCCCTCGCCCGCGACCTCGATGGTGCTGCTCTCGAATTCGTTGTTGGCGACCACCATATTGATGGCAGCGCGCAGCTTGCCCACCTGCTTCGGCATGAAGGTGACATCGAACTTGCGCTCCTCCTTGGCCTGCAACAGCAATTCCTGGGCCCTCCCCGTGAAGGCAAAGCTCTCGTGCGAGTTGACAGGCTCGGCTTCATCTGCAGGCGCATCGGGGTCCCTGGGCCACGGGGCTAGGCGGCCGAAACGCACGTTGGCAGGCAGGATGCCCTCGTTCTTGATGAGCATCGTCTGCGTCTGCGACTTGCCCTTAAGCAGCTTGTTGAAGACCATGAGCGCCTGGCCCTGTACGTTGCGGACGGTGGGCTGCAGGACCGATACGCGCGGCAGCGTGCCCTCGCCGCGCACCTCGAAGATGAGCGAGTTGGTTTTAGGGTCCGTGCCCTCCTCCACGGTGGCTTCGAAATTTCCAATGAAGGTCTGGAGGCCGGTGGGCTCGAAGAGGATTGTAGCGTAGCGGTGCTCGTGCATGGGGATCTGCAGCTGCTTAGGCTCGAGCACTTCGAACGCAATGGGCTCCGCACCCTTAGCCACCATGTCCACGTTGACCAGAATGGGCACTTTCGTGGGGTTGGTGATTTTGATTCGCATCTCCGAGCGCGAGCTGACGAGGCGCGGCCCGAAGTAGAGCGTGCGGTCCTCCTCGATGAACGTGTTCTTGATGATCTCTTCCGGGTCCGACGGCGCCTTGCGCGAGACAGCAGCTTCTTCGAAGATCTGCAGAAAGTCTTGGGTGAGGATGCCGGGGATGCAGCTTTCACCCGAAATCTCGTACGGCATGCCCTGGTCAGGCACGTCGGAGCGCGGGTCGCGCTGGCTGATCTGCACGCCGAGCACCTCATAGAAGCTTGCCTCGCCTTCGGCCGAGAATTCGACGGTGATGGTCTCCTTCTCGCCGCTCGGCGCCACGGTGCCGGATGCAGGCCTGACGACGAAGTTGCCCACCTTGAGGCCGCCGTCCCCGGTGTCCTCGCCCTTGAACTCTGGGTCCGTAATCGCTTTTACGTTGGCGGTGCCCGGTCGCAGGCCGCGTTTGCCTGTGATGCACTCAATCTTGAATTCAAACTCGAAGTCGCCCTGATTGATGATATCGAAGGTGCGGGTTTTTTGCGTGTTGTAGGTGAGTGCGCCGAAGCTGATGCCCTTCTGCGGGAGGATGCGGAATTTGGAGAAGACGGAGCGCACGTTGAGTTTGATGGGGTTGCCAAAGATCTCTTCGCCCGTCAGCAGCTCCGACACGTAGCACCTCAGCTCTGTGTTGTTCTGGATGTTGACCTCCTCTTCGCCCGGGAAGTCCTTGGAGGCGAAGACAATCTTGATGGTGGCCTCGGATCCCGGCTCGAGCGCCCCGTGGCTCTTACCGTGCGGGTCATCCTCTTTATAGTCGGGGTCTTCGGGGTTGGGCTCGTTTTCGATGGTGAAGTATTTGGCCACCGCGCTGCGCTTGGCGCGCGCGAAAGCAAACTTGTAGCCCACCGTGTACTTGCCGTTGTTGGCAATGGTGAAAGACTGCTCGCCGCCTTCCTCGACCTTGATTGTGCCGAAGTCGATGCCTTCGCCTTCCGGAAACGTGAAGGTGAAGTCGATCTCATAGGCCTCGGCGGTCACCACAATGGGCAGCGAGATCTTCTCGGGGAGCAGGTCGTCGACATCGATCCATTGCAGCGTGAGATCCTTCGTGAATGTATCCTTCTCCATGGCTTGGAAGCCGATTGTGATCTCCTCGCGCTGCCCCGGCATCAGCATGCCCTGCGTGGGCGAGATCTCGAATTCCTTGCCGCAGTTAAAGCCCTCCTCCTCGCCACACCCGAGCAGGTTCCACTTGGCCGGTAGCAGGCTCGTGTTCTTGATCACCACCACGCGCGTGTCCTTGCGCTTGAGGAGCAGGCGCTGAAATTCCACCGTGAGCGGCCCTTCAATTGGGTTGCCCTCCTCGTCCAGGCGAGGCTCGATGTCAGTGATGATCTGGGGGACGTTTCCGGTGCACATCAAGCTAATCTCGACAGGTTCGGGGTTATTCTTGATGTTGCAGATGAGTTTGTCGGTAAACTCGCCCTCCTGCTCAGGGAAGGCATAGACGGTGACATCCGCGGTCTCATCGACGGCCAAGTCGAGGGACTCTGGCTCCACGACAAAGACGGCGCCGTCCTGGTCCTTGAGGAAGTTGAAGTCGACGTGCATGTCGAAGAGGCCCGAGTTGGTGATGCGGAACTGGTCCTTGCTCTCCAGGTACTTTTCCTTATAATCCTCCTTGCTTCTGCCGACGAGCAGCGGGCCGAACTCGTATATGTTTTTGCTGATAATGTACTGCTTCGACACGATTTGCTTCTCGGTTTTGGTCTTGATCTTGCGGTAGTAGATGCTTTGCGGGTTCTGGCTGATCTGCGGATATGCGCACGTGCCGCGGCAGGGCAACATGAACTCGCGCCCGCGCATCGCGACACCGCCACCGGCCACCTCAAATCCTAGCATCGCCTCGAAACGGCCAGTGTCAGAGGCCTTGAACCTGATGAGCAACTCGATGCTCGACTTGGCCTTGACCACCCAGCGCGTCTTAGTCTCGAAAGAGTACTGCGGCTGCTTTGGTTCGGCCTCCTCGCCCTCGGCCGGTGGCTCGCCCTCCTCTTCGGGGACAAGCTCTGGCGTGAGGATGTAGAAGTTGGTAACGGGCCGCCGATCCAAGCGCTCTTTGGGCCGCACAACGATCTCGCGGTCGAACACCGGCAGGATCTTGAGGGGGCGCGCCTCGCCCGGCACCGGCCCCGGCTCCGGCAGCCCCTGCATGAGCACCGCAACTACCTCATCCAGTGTCTGCTTGCCCACACGCCTGGCGCGCGAGCACTTAAAAGTGGTAGGAGGCGGCTTCTCCGCCTTCTCGCCCTCCTCCTCTGCAGGAGGCGCGGCCGCCTCCTCGCCCTCCTCATTCGGCGGCGGGTCGAAATACTCAACGATTGTCTGGAAGCTCCCGTCGAACGCCTCCAGAATCCCAGACAGCTGCTCCGGATCGAATTCCTCCTCGGGCCCGTAGGGGTCGAACGGTGCAGGCTCTTCGAATGGTGCAGGCTCCTCGTCGAACGGCGCAGGCTCCTGCTCGTCGTTCAGGGCTTCGTCCTCGCCCTCTGCGCCGATCTGGGCCTTCTGCTCTTCGTCGTCGGATGCCGGCGGCTTCTCCTCCGCCAGCGCAGCCTCTCCCTCGCCCTCGGCAGGCGCTGGGGGCTCCTGGTACTCGGGGAAAATAACATGAAGAGTCTTGCCGGACAAAGCCATCTCCACAGCCTTGGCAACGTCGAGCAACTCCGGCATGGCCTTGAGCTTGAGCCCCGACACCACGACTCCGCGCGCATACTGCAGCTCACTCGCCAGCTTGTGCTGGATGAGCTGCGCGAGGAACTCCGTCGTCAGCCACCCGTCTCCCTTCTCCTCGACGCGGGGCGGCGGAGGCCCGGGATCGGGCTTGGGCTCCCCGTCCTCGCCCTCATCCGCGGGAGGCTGCGTGCCCCCTTCAGGCTCCTCGGGCGGGGGCAGAGGCGGGAAAAAGATCTCTTGCAGCGCTTTCACGGCGCCGACGGGCGCAGCCGTCTCGTTGAGCTGCCACTTTCCCTCCACGGCCACCAGCTTCGGGGGCGCGTCCTCCGCCTCCTCGTCCGGAACCTCCTCCATAAACGGCGAGATACCAGCCTCCTTCAAAAACTGCGCCATCATGCCCTCGAGATCGAGCACCGCCGTCTTGTACTTGTAGGCCAGCCCTTTGGCGATGCGCTGCGGCGCTGCGAGCGGGTGGCCATACACGAGCATGTTGATTGGCATCACGGACGGCACGTCCGGCTCCAACGGCTGCAGCGTGCCACCCAAATCCGCGTCCGTGGTGGGCGGCCGGCTGACCCGCCCCTCGCCCTCGCCATTCTTTTCGCCCTCCTCAGCCGGAGCCTCCTCCGCAGGTGGCGGCGCCTCCGCGCCGCCGCCCTCTTCGGCGCGCAGCCGCGCTGCCTCGGCCTCCTCCTCCGCCTTGATGCGCGCCTCCTCCGCCGCCTTGCGCTCGGCTTCTTCAGCCGCGAAAATGGGCGCCCAGGCCTCGAGGACTTGCGCCTGCAGGTTGCGCTGGGGATCGCGCAAGGGCTCCAGCACGTTGGGGTCCGCCGGCGGCTTCCACCGCAGGGGCAGGAGCGCCACATTTTCATACCCAAGCATAGTGTCCTTGTAAATTGGTACCCGCTGCAAAATCCTTTCCTCCTCCTTGTACTGCTCGTCAAAGTCAAGCGAGTAAAACTCAAAGTCGGCATCCATTTCGTTGTAGATCGTCACCTTGCGCTCGGTCTCTACCACGAACGGCAGGATGGGGTCGAGATCCATCATGGGCGGATCGAAGCGGATGCCGAGATTCTCACCCTGCGCCGAAATCTTCAGGTTGCGCCGCGTCGGGTTTTGGTTGATACGGATCGGGATCTTGGCATTGTAGGCCCGCGCAGTGCTGGGCCGAAATACCACTTGCACGTTGCACATCTCCCCCGGATTCAGGGTCCCGCTACCCGGGATGACCGTAAAGTCTTCGCACGGCTGGGCCGCACCCTTGCCTTCGCTCGCGAGGGCACCGAGGAAGGACCACGTCGCCGGAATTTCCTTGTTGTTGCAAAGTTGCACAGTCACGTGCCGGCTGTGGCCGCAGAAGACACTGCCGAACTTGAGGTTGTCGCTCGACACCTCAATGTCCGGGATCGTGACATTTGCCTTGAGGTACACATTCACCTGCGGCCCGCCCTTGACGGCCACCGGGATGAGTACATCAATGGGCCCCAGGTTCACACCCGGGCGGCTCGAGTTGAAGACGACGTTGAACTCGACGGACTCGAAGTCGGGCGCGCCCGGAAGGCGGTTCACGCGGTCGGGCTCGACGACAAAGCCCGCTTGTGTCAAAGCCGATTTGACGTTCTTCGGGTATTCGAAGGAGATGGACGTGAAGCCGACATTGGTCACGCGGAACTGCTTCTGCAGCTGCTGGCCCTTGATCACGTTTCCGAAGTCGCACACGTACTCCGAGAGCACAAACGGGCCCATGTCAATAAACGGCAGCCCCGTCTTAAACGCCGACACCGCCAGCGCATCCTGCGCGGCGGTCGCCTCCTCGGGCGCACCCGGGCCGGGCGGTGCGGCAGGTCCCGACAGGCTGGTAGCGGGCCGCGACTTGGCGTCGAGCAGGTCGTCAGGTTCATCGAGGTCGATTGTGAGCGAGAGGCGCTCCTCCTCCTCGTCGAATAGCACACGTTTGCGGCGGGCCTCCTCTTGCGCCTCCTTCTCTGCAACCTGCCCAACAATGTATTCGCGCATGGCCAGGCAGTCTGCCTCCGCCTGCAGCTGCCGGATGAAGGGGTTGGTCGCCAGAAACGTCTCCATAGTCATTGGCGGCGCACGCATACCGCCTGCAGTCGGCACGGTGCGGCGCGTGCCCGCCGTGGGCGGCGGCATCTCGCCGGACGCGCCGAGGCCACCGCCCGAGCGCAGGGCCTCGGTCGCCTCAGTCTGGTGTGTGCGCTGGCTCTGCGCTGGCATGCCCTCGGTGCGGCTCGTTTCATCGCCGTCCATGTCGGTGAAGCCCAGCACGCCCTCGGCCTCCTGCATGAGGCGCGCGTAGTTGGCCGGGTCGACACGCGGAAGATTGACAGCCACGTGCGGGAATATGCCCTTGCCCGTTACCACGATTATCTGCGGCTCGAAGTGCGCCACCTCCACTGTGAAGGAGGTGGTGATAAGCGTGGGCAGGCCAGGGTAGACTTGAATGGGGATCTTGAACTTGGCCCCCGGCTCGACCACCTGCGTCTTGCCGGGCTTGTCAAATGCGGCCTTGATGATGGTCGGCGGCGCCACCGAATCCGAGTTGATCGTGAAGTCAAACTTGACCTTGCCAGTGTTGACAAGCGTGAGCTCCTCCATCTGAAACTTGTCGTAAAAGGCGTTGCCGAAGTCGATCGACGTCTTGTCGAACTTGTACTGGATCGAGGAGGCCTCGCCGTCCAGCTTCATCTCGTACTCGGGCCCGCCCTGCACCTCGCACACCGCAGTCGCCTTGTACTTGTGGTTGGCGTGCCCATAAAATACGAACTCCACGTCCTCCGACTGTCCCGGTTTCAGGAAGCTGCGGATCGGCAGAATGTCAAACACGGCATTGATCGGGTGCGGTGGGTCCAGGCGCGCCGTGTTGCCCGCGGTGGTGGAGCTGCTGGTGGGCCGCTTGCCAAGCCCCTTGTCGGCCGCATCTGGAACCACAAACGACCACCAGAAGGTGGCGTCGATCTTGGAGGCGTTGGTGCACCGCACCTTGACGCGCCTGCTCGTGTCGTTGAGCACGGCGCCAAACTTGATTTCCGACTTGTCGAACTTGATGTTGGGGAAGTTGATGTCGCCCACCAGCTCCAGCGTCGCCTTCTTCGGATGCACGCCCTGCGGCGCACGCTCGTTCTTGGGCACCGCATTCGGGCCCATGTTGTACGCCACGGTAATCATCTGCGTCAGGGTCTCCGACATCTTGTTCCCGCGATATGTCGGGTCGAAGTGCACGTGCAGCGTCTGCCACCCCAACGCCACATGTAACGGCTCTCGTCAGTCCTGCCGCACACGCACCACCAATCCTGCTATGCAAACACAAGCAACACCACGTGCCACCCAACAGATCGCAATGCCGAGCAGCGGCGCGGGACACGAGGGAATGGCGGACACAGTCACGGACACACCTGCGACTCGCCCGGGCCGAGGTCCATGTCGGTGGGCTCCACTGTAAATGGCAGGCCTGAGCACTTGATGGCCAACTCCAGGGGGAGCACGCACACGTTCTTGAGCACCACCGTCTGCGTGTAGTCCCTGAGGTCGAGCACCTCGTTGGCGTCATACTTGTACTCAAAGTCGAGGCGCGGGACGGAAAACTGGCAGACGGGGTCGACAAATGTGGCCGACACATTCATCTCGATGATGACGCGCTGCTCCTTTTCCATCTTGCTCTTGCAGCACACTCGCTCCGCAAAGGCACCAGCCTTTTTGCTGAAGCCGATGACCTCGAGCGTCGCGCTGGCGCCGGCCTCTAGCACGTAGGGCTCCTTTGACCCGTTGATCTCGACGTAAAACGTTTCGGGCACCTGGATCTCCGCGACTTTGTCCTTCTTCTTGGAACCCGCGGCCTCGGCCTCGGCGGCGGCGGCCTTGAGTTTCTGCAACGTCTCGAGTGCGGTGCCGTTGAACCACGACAGTGTCTGCGGGACAGGACCTCGGTTCGTGATGGTGAAGTGCTTCCGAGCGGCGCGCGACGTGAACTGGTTGTCCAGCTTCACGTCTGGGTGGCTGCCCAGCTCATACTCCTTGCAACAGATAGTCGTGCCCGTGCCCTTGGCGAGCAGCGGCACCTTGATCTCGCCGCCCTCGGTGACGATGAGGCAGAGCTCGTCCTTGAAGGGCTGCGTGTCGTCAAGGTTCGCCAGGAGCTTCAGATTGGCCGTCTCGCCTGGCGCCAGGAGCGCCGACGGCATGTTGACCTTGAAGCGGCTATTGCGCTTCATGACCAGCGTCTGGAACTCGGCGGGGACGAGCGAATCGTTCTTGACCTTGAGCGTCTTTTCAAAGTCCTTGAGCACCTCGATGTCGCCCCATTTGACAGAGGGCGGAGTGAGGGTCAGCCTGGGCCCGATGCCGTTTGCGATGCACTGCATCTCCAGCGGATCGTCCTCGTGTCCTATAATGGTGAAAAACATGGGGAGCTGCACCTTGTCCAGGCGCATAGTCGTGAAAGAAACAGTAATGACGCGCGAGGAGAAGGGCTCGATGGTGCCCTTGGCGTAGTCCACCTCGTACACCGCCACGCACTGCGAGATCTCGTCCTGCCCCTGCAGCTCAAACTTTGCAGGCAGATCGCTGTGGTTGACGAGCTCGATCATCTTTTTGTACGGGTATCGCAGGAAGCAGTCGCCGTAGTCGAGTTCGTGCGTCGAGATCGTAACGTCGGGCACAATTGACGTGCCGCGGATGTCCACCTGCGCCATCATCTCGCCCACACTCTCGATGTCCATGACCAGCTGCAGGTTATAGTTGCGCGGCGAAAGCGGAATCAGGTCGAGCTGAATCCTCTGCTTGCCGTGGGGCAGAATGGTGCCGGTGGCAGGCTGCACCTGAAACTCTCGTTTCACTAGCGTCCCGTCGCCGGGCACGCGCATGTGGAAGCGGAAGGGAATATCCGAGGTGTTGAAGAGGTGCATGTGCCTGCTGGCCAGGAACGCAACTGAGGTTCGCTTGAAGTCGAGCATCGTCTCGTCGAGGTGGAATGTGGGCCCAATGACCTTGCCGCGCACCGAGAGCGTCATCGGCTTGGGCGTGCCCCCCAGCGCGAACCCAAAGTCCTCGTTAAACTCCCCCAGCACGTCTGACGAAAACGAGACCTTGATTGGCACTTTCTGCCCCACGCCCAGGTTCCCGGAGGAGGGCTCGAATTGAAACTTTGAGCCAAAGAGCGTGCCCGTTGGCACGAGGTGGTAGTCGGCCTCAATCTCGCCCTGGTTCTGCAGCTCCACGTCGTACTCACTCACTGAGTTGATAAACACCTCGCCGATGTCCATCACATTGTACGACAGCACGATGCGCGGTCCGATGCCCGTGCCCTGGAGGTGGAGCGGGAAGCGGTTCTGCTTGCCCGCCACGTCGCAAAAGGCGACGCATGCCATCTCCGTCGCTGTCGGGGGCGAGAAGGTCACCACGCACTCCACCTCCGCGTTTGGCCACACCTGCCCGCTCATCGGCGAGATGGCAAACGAGTCGTTGCGAAAGGAGTCGTCGTACTCCACGTCACTTTGGTCCATCGAGTCGTCGATGCCGGCGCCGTAGCGCATGCGCGCCTTGATCTCCTCCGCGGCACTGGCGAACTGCTTGAAGCAGAACGCCAGCGTCTCCTCGCTGCGGTTGATCACCTTGAACGTCTTTTGCGAGAAAAGTGAAACATAGGTGGGGTCCATGAGCATGGCCTGCGAGTCAAGGCGCACAGCCAGCTCCTCTGCTCTCCCAGAGGCGTACATGATCACGCTCTCGCCTGTCGCGTAGTCGACCCGCACCTCCCCCATCACATCCGCTGTGTCCTGGGGTAAAAACGACACATGAATCTGCATACTCTCCCCGACGCCCAAAGTTGCAGTGCGGGGGTTCGCGCGAAAGGGCTTGGTGCACGAGAGCGTGAAGGTGCACTTGTCGTCGCCCACGTTGCGCGCGAGCAGCGTCTTTACTGACTCCGCCTTCACGGGCGGCCGCTCAAATGTGATGTGGTCAGGCAGATCCAGCCAGCCACGCGGCCCGAGCGCGCGCACGGGAATAATAAACTTTTCGCGCTCGGTGTAGCACACGAGGTCGCAGAAGTAGTCAATCTTCTCCTCTGGCGTGAACTTGAGCACGTAGTGGGTGTCCATGCCCGGAGCTATTTTGCTTGACGCCTTGCCCGCCAGCAGCTCCACACTGAAATAGATGCCCTCGGGCGGCACGATTTTCACGCGCCGCGCTACATTGTCGTTATTCCGCAGCGCGATTTGGATCTGCACCGTCTCCAACGGCTGGAACCCCCGTATTGTGACAGACGACGGCGACGCCTGGAAAATGGGCTCGCCCACCGGCACGATCGACACGGTGTTGTGCGTGTAGTCTGCCATATTGAGCACCTCAACGATGGGCGCCACCTCAGTCGTCCCCGAAATAGCCACCTCGCCAATCGCGCGCATCTGGCTCGTCGTCATCTTAGCCAGGCTCATGCCGCCGCCGGTGCCCGTCATGGAAACCCCCCCAGGCGGCCGCGTTCTCGCATACTTGCCCGCGGCCGGCGCTGCGATGACGTGGGTGCCGCCCAGCCCAAGTTTTCCTGTCGTCCCGCTGTGCGTCGGCATCGCGCGCTACCGCCGGACCAGCCTGGTGGAAAAAAATATTCCCCGGCGGCGCGCGCCCCCGCGCCCTCACGCCGGCACGAGCTGCGGGACTGCCTTTCGCGCCCGCGACGCCTTCGTGCTCCGCCCCCGTCACCTGCGCCCGTTCATTGACGTCACGGTAAAGAGCCTAGGTCCGGGCGTCGCGCATTTGCCCTTCAAACCAACGCGCCTAACCGCTCAAAGCCCCCTCAAAGCCCCCCGTTTGGTTCGTGGTCGGTTGCAAAAGTTCTGGATTTGTCCGGGATTTGTCGGTGCCGCCCAGCATGGAGGCGTTCGATGGATACGGGAGCGACAGTGGAAGAGACAGCGACGGGGGAGCGGGGGCGGAGACACCGGCGCCCGCCACACCGGGTGGGACAGAGTTTCGCCCGGCGTGGCAAGCCGACGACGACGGGAGCGAAGACGAGGCAGGGCAGGGCGCGGCCGCCGGGGGCGCAAGTCCGGGGCCTGCGAAGAAGTCCGGGGGCGAGGGCGCGGGTGAAGCGGTGCCGGCAGCGGCACCGCCCGACGCCAAGAAGCGCAAGCTCATTGACCCCTTTGCGGCCCTGTCGAAGGCCTCGGCCTCGTTCCTGGGAGCGGGGCAGCCGGTGAGCGACGAGCCCGAGTTCTTTAGCGACGTAGCGCGCGAGACGTCAAAGGACCGCTCCGCCCCGCCAGAGCCCGCGCACGCGGAGCCGGCCCGCGAGAGTGCGGCGGGCGGAAGCGCTGCTGCCAAGCCTGCATCGCGCCCACCTCCGGCCGCTGTACCGGCTGGAAAGCCAGCAAAGAAGGATGAGACGACGCGGCAGAGGAATGCACGCAAGGAGAAGCTCGGCCAGGCAAAATTCACAGTCAAGAGCAACCGCGAGTGCCCTGACATCTGGCAGGGCCCGAGCTGATAGCTGGATGCACACAGCTCGTGCCCTCTGACCCACAGTTGACCTAGGTCCTGCAGTAAATAAAAATCATCCCCAAAACGTTTCAGGCCGCAAAAGACTTTGCAAATAGACACTCAAACCCGCACTGTCATGCCCGTGCTAAGTGTGCTCAGGGTAGTTCCTGAGCAACAGACCATTGGAACTCAGCCTCCGCACCTCGTGCACACCGTTCCCCAGTCCCTTGCTTGTGTAACGGCCCACGGTAGGCGACAGTCCTACTCCGAGCGGGGGGTTGGCCAAGCGACTTGGCACTTGCCGGACAGAGATTTTCGGGTGTGACGGATTCTGCGGACTGTCCGCAGAAAAAAAAGGAGACGGTTCTCTCGGTGAATCAGCGAGAGAACAGTCTCCGTCTCCCCTTCTCTCCCCGTGCTGCTCGTCGCCACGACCGTCTACTGGTCTTTTACCGGCCCCCGCCTCAGCGTCCCTCTCTCTCTGCCTCTCCTCAGGCTTCTCCGCCTTTTTCATAGCCTCTCTCGGTGCTTCTCCGCTGCCGTCTAGCCTGGGTGTTGGAGGCCTCCTGACTCTCTCTGTCTCTCGCGCGCGCTCTCTCTGCGCGCGAGTCCGATCTGAGGCAGCAGAAAATGGTGAAATTGATGGCAAGCTGGACTCCTCCGCAAGGTCACCTTGACCTTTCCTGCCCGCGCTTTCGCTGAGCTTGCTTGTCGAACTCATCAGTGTACTTCGCTGTGTTCGTTGCAGACGCCAACGTCAGCGATACGGGGATCCGAAATTCCGAATCTTCAGAAATATGCAACAAAGCTGAATTTTAGAAAAAGGCGAATCACAGCGCCGGGAGCGCCGGAATGATTTCCGTTCCGGCGCCCCGGAGCGTCAGAGCTGTTGCACATTTTTAAAGATTCGCCGCGCAACGGTGCAGAGACGAAGCGGACGAAGGCACGTGCACGGGTTGAGCAATGAGCACGCGGGTCGGGGTCGGTGATTTCTCTCCGAGAGTGACTAGACCGCGATGTCCGCTGAGCTGCAAGCCGATCGCCAAGCGCTGTTAAGCGCTGTGGTCCCCATCGCAAAAGAAACATGGTTCGACGGAGGGCAATTGGCAACACACGCGCACACGCACCTTGATGTCTTCATGTTCCTTTTTCACAGAGTCTCGCTGGGAGGTGGCTTGCATGAGATCTCTGCACAAGCGAGGAGGCGCGAAAGCGGGCGCATGATACACGTGTTACAGTTCGGTGGCGACACACCATGTCGTCGCTTCAAAGAGAGGTCAACTGTTGCGATTGTCGCTTTCGTGCGAAGCCCTATCAATTTTGGAATGCGCGGGAAAGCAAGGCTCAACCGGCAACATAACGCAAAGAACGAACGCAAAGAACGAAAAAGACACTGTCGTACTTGGCCAGGTCGGAGAGCTGGTTTCTGAGAGCATCAATCATGGGGTCCAGCTGGCCCTGGCCGTTTGCCCTTTCACTATCACCCCTGCGACATGCCATGCCGGTACTCTCAGCAAAAATGTTTGCTTCCAAAATCGCAGGAGCGCGTGATTGCAGGGCCCGGAAAGCCCGGCGGAGCATTCGCGCTAACTTCTGGTTCCGCCGTTAGTTCGTTCAGGAGGAGCGGATGCAGACCACACCGTTGACTTCGTGAAGCTTCAATGTAATTGCTCAGTTGCTGCTTCCTGCGGCTGAATTCCTGCATTTTGTTCAGAAGGCGAGCCTCCTGGCGAGAAATCGTCCGTCAGTTTCGGACTGAAACACATCGCAATTGCACGATGCAGAGGCGCGTCGCGTCCCGCTCACTCGGAACAAAGGATTGGTACTGGTACCTCCTCCTGCAGCCTGACCTCAAGAAGTTGTTGCTGTTTGTTCTGTCCTCTCACGCGCAAACCCAGCAAAAGGGTGTAAAATCAGATCCACTCGAACAGCAACAACGAGTGTCAGGCCACGTGGACGCCGCGGACGCTCAAAAAAACAAATCGGGTCGGTGTATACGAGCGTATTTAGATAATTCAGAGTTGTTGATTGTCTCCTTGGACGCGACGCGTCCAAGGAGCGCGTCGGCGGAATCCTTGGGCATGCCTCGGAAGAACCGTTTCGCATCCCTCGGCCGTGCCGATTACTGTGAGGACCTCGCAGCGAGAGGATTGCAAGAGCCATTCCACAAGCAGAAGGGAGAACGGGACAATGTGCACGGTGCGCGTACTGGTCGAGAAACTGCACGTACCAGGTCAAACAAGTGTCTCGGCTGCGTGTCATCCACGATCGAATTGTTTGGGGTTGCAGCGGCAAACGTAACTAACGTCGGCCTCATCTGTGAACTTGGAACCTCCAGTCCGCGCCTTTGATCGCTCACGCTGCTCATGCTGATGGCACCGCTCGACTCGCAGAGACCCGCGAAGGCGCCGAAGTTGAACACATCGCTGGGAGGCACAAATGGACACTCACACAGCAGCCATGGCAGACGCGTTGCCGCGCCATCTCGTGAGGCCGCACGGGGCGCACTCACCCGCCCGAATTATAAAAGTGCTCCGGCACGAATGCTTCGGCCACACACGGCGGAAGCCCGCCGCGGCTGAACGCCGTGCTCGCCTGCGACTTGTAGATGAACAGCAGCGACTCCTCGCCTGGCACCCGTCATCACCGTTAGGGCGCGGGGGCGGGCGGCGCGGTGTGGAGGGAGGCTGCTAGGCCACCGGGGAGTGCGAGGAGGGTCGTGTTCGGGACCTGATGTCGCTTCCCCGTCCTTCCTCTCCTTGCAGCAGTCAGCCGACCAGGGCAACATCGATGGGATAAATTACTGCGAGTTGTAGAAACACCCCGTTCCCTTATTATTTATGAGAGTTCGGGGAAATACCGCTTTTTTGCCACTCACACGTCGCGCTCCCCAGGCATCGCGGCCACGCGGCCCCCGTACATCGCGGCCACCGGCGTGCGCCCGCGAGGCGCAGGGAAAATGGGAGGGTTGTGGACGGGCGCAGGGGCGCGGACGCTGCGGACGCTGGTCCTCGTTGGGCTGCTTGGGCCTGTGGTTGCGCACCGCACCGCGCCGCGCGGGGGCGCGTTGCCGTCCAACGGACTTGAGGTCCTCACGGTCTTGAGGGACTCGAGGAACCCGCGACAGCCCCTGACGCGACGTTGCTATTTCTGCGCTCTGCGCGGCGGCGGCACTGAGGCTCGAGACGAATTGGGGGGTGAGCCCCGGGCGGTCCCTAAAAAAAAAGCGCGCGCGCGTGATTCGGGCTCCGCCCTCGCGTGTGTCATCCCCCGCATGCCCGTTGTTTGTGACGATCCTTTCGGCATGCAGTGTTGCCGGCGCCCAAGCCCGTGCCTGCAAGGACCGGCAGACAGCTCAAGGGGTCAGAAGGGAAGGAGGCCCCGCCCGGCGACAGAGAATGGGACTACCGCGTGGGCCCCGCCGTCCCGGAGAAGCGGGACGGCGAGCGGGCGCACAGCGCTCCGCCTGGCGATGCCCCAAGTCGTGGCCATGGGGCCGTGGCGGAGGACAGCGACCACAGAGGCGAAGCCGAGGAGATGAGGCAATTATCGCAGAGCCAGACAACCCGCAAGAGGAGAAAGGCAGCCTCGCCTCTTCCAGATAACTCGCAGTCGGTGTCTTCCGACGGCGGGAGGGACGCAGCGTCGCTGTCTTCTTCAGACGGCAGAGCCCTCTCATCATTTCTGTCAGATGATCAAGGTGCGATTGCCGAAGGCAATGCCCGTTTCTGGACCGTCTATTTGAGGCCTCCTGACTCTCTCTGTCTCTCGCGCGCGCTCTCTCTGCGCGAGTGCGCGCGCGCTCTCTCTCTCTCTCTGTTTCTCTCGCTCTCGCCCTCTCTCTCGCGTGCCCTTTTCTCCCGCTCTCTCGCGTCTCTCTCTCTCTCTCTCGCTCGTCCCGCTTTTGCTCTGCCTCTCTTTTTCGTGCTCTCTCGCGCTCTCCCTCGCTCTCTCTCGCTCTTGCGCTCTCGCTAGGTACAGGCAGTACCTCGGAGGAAACATCCGAGAACGCGAGCTCACACAAGAACAAAGGCAGCACCCAACCCTCGGACAGCGACAGGAGCAGTGACGAGCACACGTCCGACAGCGACAGGAGCAGTGACGAGCACACGTCCGATGCCGGCAAACTGAGCGAAGAAGAGTATCAGGCAGGGAGGAAGGGTGGCGATCGGGAGGGGGA
>Ga0315899_10003798_pt1 | contig 16423 bp, 14 predicted proteins | sample LakEriMetagenome_2_FD_203518 | JGI IMG/M metagenome (GOLD analysis project Ga0315899, IMG submission 203518) | Freshwater fungal communities from buoy surface, Lake Erie, Ohio, United States - Buoy 4 MA112 | ecosystem: Environmental > Aquatic > Freshwater > Lake | place: USA: Lake Erie, Ohio... | reverse complement strand
AAGCGCACGATCGGCAGATTTGCGCCAATTGTTGCGGCGATAGCGCCACCAAATGTGGCGAGGAGGAGCGTGGTGAGCGCGCCACCAATAGCGAGAACGGGGAGCAGCACCGCTAGTGCGCGGCCGGCTGGCGTCAGTCGATTCCACGTCATTGATGCGCCGCTCACTTGTCGACTCCGCCCATGACTGGGTCAAGGCTTGCCATCACCGCCATGGTGTCGGCGATGAGATTCCCCTTGGTGAGCGGTCCAACAAGTTGCAGGTGCACAAATGATGGGTCGTGAATGCGCATGCGGAATGGCTGATCGGTGCCGTCGCTAATGGCGTAGGTGCCATAGACGCCGCGCGGCCCCTCAACGGCGCCGAATGCGCGGCCCGGTCGCGGACGAAGAAGGCGCGGCAACTTCGCCATCACTGGGCCATCGGGCATCTCGTGAAGCACCTGGTCGATGATGCGGATCGACTGTTTGATCTCGTCCATGCGCACCAGGTAGCGCGCCAGCGAGTCGCCCTCGTCGCGCGTTGGCACGTCGAATTCGAGCTCCGGGTAGACGAGATACGGGCGGTCGCGGCGCAGGTCAAACGGCACACCGCTCGCGCGCAGGTTTGGGCCGGTGACCCCCATTTTGACGGCGGTCTTTGCGTCAAGAACGCCGAGGCCGCGCGTGCGCCGCACGAAGATCTCGTTCTCGTTGATCAGGGCCAGGTTTGAATCAATCTGAGCGGCGGCGCGGCTCATCCAGGTGCCGAGACGACTCATGAACTCGTGGTTCAAGTCACCGTTCACCCCGCCGATTCGGTAGTAGTTGTAGAGGAGCTTCTGGCCGGTGAGGGCCGCAAGCATGTCGACGATCTCGTCGCGTTCAATGAATGCCCAGAGAATTGGCGTGATGCCACCGAGGTCGAGCGCCATCCACCCCTGAAAGAGGGTGTGGCTCGCGATGCGGTTCAATTCCATCGTTAGCACGCGGATGTACTGCGCGCGGCGTGGCACATCAACATCCATCAACTTTTCAAAGGCGGCAACTGGTGCCGCTTCGCAGAAGAGCGAGCTCACATATTCGAGTGGGTCGGTGTAGCAGATCGCCTGGTGATAGTCGGCGTTCTCGCAAAGCTTCTCCACGCCGCGGTGCAGATAGCCGAGCACCGGATCGAGGTCAACGACTTTCTCGCCATTCACCTTGATAATCACGCGGAGCACGCCATGTGTTGATGGGTGCTGCGGCCCCATGTTCACAAACATCTCGCCTTCACGCAGCGTGAGGAACTCCGCCTGTCGCTCCGTTTGTGGAATTGGCGCCGGCTCGTACCACGTTGATTCGGCGGGAATCGCTACTCGCGGATCGTCTAGTGATGGGCGCATCTGCTGGGTCATCGCTATACCCCTGGGCTCTTGCGCAGCACTGTTGCTGCGGTTGCATCGGCCGGTGTTCCAGCGCGCTCCATGTTGCGCACGCCAGCAGCTGGTGAGCGTGATGCGTCGTCAGCGAGATAGAAATCTTTGCGCAGCGGGAAGCTGCGGAAATCGTCTGGCATGTAGATACGACGCAAATCGCGATTCCCTTCAAAAATAATGCCGAACATGTCGTAGGCCTCGCGCTCCATCCATTCAGCACCTGGCCACATGAATGTTGCCGAAGCAATTCTTGGCGCAGCGCGATCAAGGCCTGGAACGATCACACGCAGCCAATCGCCACTTGTGGATGAGGAGAGGTGATACACAACCTGCATCTCTTCGCCGGTATCAACACCGCAGAGGTCAATCAGCATTTCAAATCGCAGCGATGGATCGTCGTGCAGCGTGCGCAACGTGTCGGTCGCATCGTTGAGTGCCACACGGATTTCGCTCTCATCGTATCGCTGGCGCACCGGTGTAAGGAGTCGCTCGCCAACCTTCTCTTGCAACAGCGCAGCGAGTCGGCGATCCACTTAGATCCCCTTCGGAACTGTTGGGCCGATCGCGCGCTCTGGCCAGTGGCCGCGTCGATCTTTTACCAACTGCTGCAACTTCATCATTCCGTAAATCAGTCCCTCTGGTCGCGGTGGGCACCCGGGGATGTACACGTCAACAGGCATGACGCGATCAATTCCCTGCACCACGGAGTAGCTGCGCTTGTAGCGTCCACCGGAGCAGGTGCAGTCGCCCATCGCAACGACCCACTTCGGTTCAGGCATTTGCTCCCACAAGCGAATGAGTGGCTCAGCCATTTTTGTCGTGAGTGTTCCGGCAACGATCAACACGTCGGCCTGACGTGGGCTGGCACGGAAAGGAAACATGCCCCAGCGATCAATGTCGTTCTTTGGCGTTGCTGTCGACATCATCTCAATGGCGCAGCAGGCGAGACCAGAGAGCAGTGGCCAGAGGCTGTTGGCGCGAATCAGATCGAGCACAACGTCGGCCTTTGTTGGAATGGCAGAGAGCGCGCCGCCCCAGCGCGCATCATCAACGCGGCCGTCGCCCGTTGCGTCGTATCGCGCGAGCTCTAGGTTCGGATGTGCCTCAAGCGGAAGTCCGCCGTATGCGCGTGGGTCGTCGGTGCTCCACAGCGTGTTGCCGACAGTGGTGGGCGACTGAATACTGCCATCTGGCTGAACCTCAGGAAGGTTGCTGAACTTCGGATCGCGTGTTACCGCCATGCCAAGACCCCCTTACGCCATGCGTAGGCGAGTCCGACGAGCAGTACGCCGATGAAGATCGCCATGGAGATGAGCCCGTCGAACAAGAGCACCTTGAAGTTCAGTGCCCAGATGTAGATGAAGACGATCTCAACGTCGAAGGCGACGAAGAGGAGCGCGTAGAGATAGAAGGAGAGGCCGAAGCGTCCGTGGGTGTCGCCGTACGTGTCGATGCCCGACTCGTAGGGAACCTGCTTGCCGCGGCTGCCGCGCGTGCGATGGGAGATGAGCCAGGCGAGGCCGATGGTAAGGAAAACAAAGGAGGCGCCTGCGACTGCGAAACCGAGGACATACCAGAGTCCGGTCATGAAACTCCCCCGTTCGATCCATCAACCCGGCGCGTACCCCGTAGCGGGGGCTCGAGTGATTACGCTCAGATTCTAGACGAGGGGGCGATTCGGAGCCGCCGTTCCAGGCAGCGGCGATACAGGGTCGGCGAGCGCATGTGCCCCTGGAGAACTCCCCGCCACAAACACCTCGATGGCGAATCCGCCCATGCGGCGCGGGTCCATCAGTTGGGCAAGTGCGGAGCGCAGGGCGATCGCCCCTTCGAGGGTTGCCGTCGGTCCCGTGCGCGTTCGGGCAATCGCGCCATCAACACCCGCAGTAGCAAGAAACTTGGCCTGATTCGTGCTCGCCACGTGACGAAGTCCACCCGCTGTCGCCGCCGTCCGTAGCAGGGTGAGGTCCACATGGGCGGTCAGGTCGCGGCTCCCAGGCTCGCCAAGGAGATCGGCGGTGGCTCGGTGCCCCTGGTAGGCGAGGGCAGTTCCGGCCATGCGGCTGACAGGGTCACGCAGGGCGACCCCGTCACGACCGTAATCAAGCACAACGACGACCCCTTCGGTGAGTTCGCCTCCGAGTCCGTGGGCCCACTCGGCGGTGGCTGGCGAGATCTCGGCGAGCTGCCCCTCCGCCAGGGGTGGCCAGCCGGCCATGAGGGAGGTGAGCCGAGCGGCGACCTCCGGGTCGGGTGTCCCCTCGACCCAGGTGAGCGCATTTGTTACAGCATCAACCCCCACACGGCGCTCGGCGAAGCCCCCGGGGGCAGCGGCGCGACCGACCACGATGTGGAAGGGGAGGGCGTCGGCGAACTCATTGGCGACCACGATCCCGGCGACGGGTGGGCTCCCCGCCGTGACAAGGAGTGGCCCTCCTCCCGGGAGTGCTGCCAGTGCCGCGGTTAGATCGGCGAGGCGGTGCGGGTTTGCCTCACTTACCGAAACCTCCAGCACTCCGCGAAGGGGGTGCCCCTCGCGAGCGAGATAGTCGAGTGCCGCTAGGAGGAGAGTTCCCTCGCCGGCGCCGTACTCGCGCCAGCGGAAGGTGGCGGGGCGACCGAGGCGCTCCCACGTTGCAGCCGCCAGTTGCGCGATGGCGGCGCCAAGGATGGGGTGCAGCTCCGGTGCGGTCATGAAGTCACCGCTGCGACCCGCCCGACGCTGCGCTGTGGCGTAGTAGCCAAGCCCAGGTTCGAGCAGGGCGCGCTCCATGAATCGCGCGAAGCTGATCGAACCCTCGCGCTGAGCCTCGTCGCGAATGAGACGCTCTACCTCTTCCATGCAGTAGATCCTACGCGGCGCTACCGTCGGGCACATGCGCCAGCTCGTTGTGCACCTAGGAATCGGGGCCAATCTCGACGACCCTGTCGCCACGCTAACCGAAGCGGTGATCGCACTTGCGCACATTCCTGGCTGGAAGATGGAGCGGGTCTCGCCGCTCTATCGCACCACGCCAGTCGGACTCGTTGACCAGCCAGAGTTTTTCAACGCAGCACTTCAAGTGCGCGCGACACTTCCCGAAGAGCCGGCCGAGGCAGCCATTGAAGTTCTCACGCGTGTCAAAGAGCTTGAGCAGCTCTTCGGACGTGTGCCGACCGTGCGCTTCGGTCCACGCCGGCTCGATATTGACATCATTGCGATGGAAAATATTGCGGTTGTACATCCGCGACCACGCGGCACTGAGCCAGATGGCGCTGATGTAGATCGGCCTCTCGTTGTTCCACATCCCGCAGCAGCTTCGCGCCTCTTTGTTCTGGCACCACTTGCCGACATCTCTCCAACGCTAAAAGCTCCAGGGTGGCAGGGCACTGCCCGCGAGCTCCGTGATACGCAACGCCACGTTGAGGGTGACGCTGCGGCGCTCTGTGTCGGCGCGTGGGATCAGGCGGCGCTGCGCTGGGTGTAACGCGCTACCGGCGGTAGTGTCGGCGTCCGGTAAAAACCATCGCAATACCGTGACGATCAGCGATCTCGATTGCTGCTGCGTCACGGCGTGAACCACCTGGCTGAACAATTGCCGTGACCCCCGCGGCTGCCGCTGCAGCGATCCCTTCTGCAAATGGGAAGTACGCGTCACTCGCCATTACTGCGCCTCGTGCGCGCTCTCCCGCCTGATTCAGCGCAATGTCAACGGCAACGCGGCGATTCACTTGCGCGGCGCCGATGCCGAGCGTAGCGGCACCGCGCGCGACCACGATGGCGTTCGATCGAATGTGGCGAACGATGCGCCATGAGAAGAGCAGGTCGGTGAGCTCATCAAGCGTTGGTCGTCGTTCGGTGACCACACGAAGCTGCGAGCGCTCAATGTTGCCTGTATCAGCAGTTTGCAAGAGCACTGCGCCGCTTACGCCGATCATGTCGAGCTCTATGTCGCGATGTGGGGGGCCAATCACCACGCTCAACTCAGGTCGCGTGCGTAGCGCCTCCGCGGCACCATCGTCAGCGAGCCCAGGCGCGAACACGGATTCAAATGTTCCTGATGCGATCACCGCGGCGACAGCGCGATCGATTGGCACGTTGAGCACGATCGTTGAGCCAGAGCTCGCCGCTGCATCTGTTTCAATTGCACGCGTGAGTGCACCCAGCGTGGTCTCGGCGGTTGCAACACCAATTGGATCTGTGTGGCGAATGAGCGCAACGCTCGGTGTTGGTAGATCTGCGACCAGTCGCGCGCCTGCATCTAAGTCGAGTAGGTCGTTGAGGCTCGGCTCGTGCCCCTGTAGCACGCGTGCGCCCATGATTCCGGCCTCTTTCGCGTGTACACGTCGATACGCTGCGGCGGCCTGATGTTGATTCTCACCGTGTCCGAACGTTCGAATGCGTTCAAGCACGATCACGTCGCGAGCTGGCATCGCACTTTCGCTGTCGCGCACGAGCGGCGCTACATGGGCCGCAATGGCGAGTGCTGCGGCTCGCTGAAGCTCGCTCCGAATTGTGGCGAGGTTTCGTGTGGTTCCCATGTCGGAGAGGAGGTCACCGATCGCGGTTGGGTCCACGACGATGAGCGGTCCGTTCTCCGCTGCAAGAAGTGCTCGTGTGATGGCGACGATTGCAACGGGTGGCGCCGTGGCTCCACCGGGGGCGATGAGGAGGTCTGCGCTGGTAAGGCTTGCCGCCGCCTGTTCCAACCCCGCTTCGTCGGCGTGCTCGGTGACCTGGATCTCTTCCGCCCGTAGATGCGGGGTGGCGGGTCCTGCTTCGATCGTGGCGCCGCGGGCGATCAGGGTGGCGAGAATCGGTGTTAGCCCTGGGAGGGCGGGGCTCTCGGGAGAGATCAGCAGGAGGACGCGCATGCTGCTGATGGTGGCATACTCGCTCACACAAACCCGCACGCTGTTGTGCTGGGTGAGCCGAAACCTAGCGAGTGAGGACAAGATGTTTCGTTGGCCGTGGGAGTACCTCTTCACCGTACTGAATGCCGATCTTGGTACGTTCTACACGCCTTTCTGGATGGCCAATTTGGTGCTCTTCCTTGCAACGATCTTGGTCTACGCATTCGCGACTCGCGGCAGCCGCGGGCGGGGAGTAATCGGCGACGAGTGGGAGTACATCCTGTGGATCAGCCTCGGCACCTTTGGAATGAACTTGGTCTACGCCGCGTTCCAGTGGTACGGCCTCTTCCCGATCGCCACTACGCTGGTTGGACTTCTTGCACTGCGCCACACCGTCACGAAGCGCTTCCCGCCACTTCTCGCCGCTGAGGCCGCGCATGCTGAACTCTTGCGCACGCGCCGCCAGGTTGCGGACGGCGTCGAGGCAACCATTCGCCCAGCGAATCGTCGCGGGTAGTTCTTTGATGTGCGCTGTAGCGCACTCCAATAGAGCATGAACATTCGCCCGTTCGGTCCTGGTCATCGACGCGCCGATCGAGCGGCGGGCTCAACGGGCGTTCTCAGTAGTGCCATCTTCTCAAATGACATTGCACAGATCACCGAGTTCACGGTTGCTCCGGGCGGCACGTATGGGCCACTGCGCAGTGCTGGCGATGTTGTCCTTGTGGTGATCGAGGGGGGCGGCTGGGTTGTCGCCCACGATGCCCAGCTGCAACTTGCCGCAGGTGAGTCACTACACCTTGAGCGGCTGGTTCCGTATAGCGTTGCTGCGCGGGAGTTGCCGCTACGCGCGATCCTCGTCGAGCTTTCGACGGGCGGCGGCGCTGAATCTGCTCGCACCATACGCGCCAGCAGCGGTGGTACAGAGGAGTAGCACGCCAACAACGAGTGTCGCGCTACTGACAAGCGCGGTTTCCGCGGGGCTTTCAAGCGTGACGCCAAACTGGAACGGCCAAGTCCATGTTGGGAGCACTCCCTGATACCAGTTGTGTAGGCCAGCCGGAAGCGGCAACGCTGCCCAGTTCGGATACCAAACAAGTGCGACGGCAGCGATGCTGCCGATCGTGATTGTGAACATGCGACGTAGATCGGTCGCCCCGAGAATTGACCATGCGGCTACGGTTGCAGGAACAAGTGCGATCGCGCCAACGAGTGGGCCTGGTGTACCGAACCCGCCGGATAGGCAAACTTGGCTTTCGGGATAGACGCTGCTCACACCTGCAAGTGCGCAGAGTGCACCGGTGGTCATCCAGAGCACAGGTGCAGCGAGCACTGCGCATGCGCCACCGATGCGCACAATCTGCGCTGCGCGCTGTGATCCGGCGCGAAGATCTGCAAGAAGCAACGCGAGTCCGATTAGAGCGATCTGTGAGGTTGGGTAGTAGTGATACTGAAATGCGGCACGATCGATGCGTGCCCACGGCAGCCAGAGCGAGAGGCCAAGAACAAGTACGGAGGCAAGGCCCCAACTTCGTCGGCGCCAGGCCTCTATTGCGAGCCAGAGTGCGCCGCCGACGCTAAGGATGCGCGAGAGCACATTGCCGCCGTCGTACACCGCAGCGGTCCACGCGCTGCCGCCAGCGGTAAAACTTGATTGGAAGAACCAGACGGGCTTTAGGTCAAATGGCCATGCCCACCATGGGGACGATGCTGCATGTGCGACGCGCAGCGTGTCGTGATAGCGGTACATCGACGCCGTAAGGTCGGTAAGTGTCTGGCCCGTGTTCCCGAGCGGCCAGCCTGTAATCAACTGATTGCCAAGCGCTGCCCACGGCAGGTAGCTCGCGATGTACACGCCAAGAGGAAGTGCGGCGAGCGTGAAGAAGACGAGCGCTGCCTCTCCCGGTAGCGAAAGGAGTCCGAGCAGCGAGCGCGGGGTTGCGTCGCGCCGCGAAATGCCGCCCGCGCGATAGATCGCCGCGCCTGTCGCGAAAAGGAGCAGCATCAGCACTGCGGCGAATGGAAGGTTTGGAATGCGGGTGGAACCGTCGGCCACTGCGAGTGCTGGCGGTAGAAGTGCGGCGCCCAGTAGGGCGAGGCCGCCAGCGACCAGTAGTCGCCCAGGCGCCGTCCGCGCAAGCCACATGATGCCGAGACCGAAGATGCCGTACAGGGCGACCCACTTGCTTGCGAGCGCTCCTCCAAGAAGGAGGCCGGCCACGACGAGGAGGAGTCCGCCAGAGAGTGCGCCGCGAGCACGACCTTGTAGCCACGCCACAAAGGCGACCGCTCCCCCGAGCAGAAGGGCGAGAAGGTAAACGTCATTCATGCCGATGCGGCTCTGCACGAATCCCGCCCCGTCGAGGAGGGCGAGAACGCCAACCAGGGCGGCGACGTCTCGTCGCTCGGTCAGGAGTCGGGCCAGGAGCACCAAGAGTGCTGCTGCGAGTGCGCCGGCGATCACCCCAGGCCAGCGCCAGCCGGCGGCGAGCTCGCCCACGCTCACCTGCGTCATCGCGCCAGACGGCGCCGCAATGAGCAACTCTTCATTGCCGCCGTCGGCGCGCTCTGCAGATGCGTCGAGGGCAACGCCGCTCGCGCCGAGTGTGAGGGCATCGCCACCAACGTCGACATCGGCAAACCGAGCATTGCCGTTCGGTTCAATCGTCCACAGTGATGCCCCAGTGCCGTCGGGCCCAGGTGCCACCACGTGCACCATGCGGCTTGCACTGTTCGGCACGATCGCTGTGACCCCTGGAATGGCGACCTGCGCCAGCAGTGTCGTGCTCTCGTTTTTTGCGTTGTACACCCGCACACCATCACGACCAGCTACGTAGAGTCGCGGCCCATCAAACCAGTCGACAGACGCAGCACCGACCGCCCCTCCTTCAATCGGTGACGATCGTGTGTTCAACAGATCAGCTGCCGCATAACTTGTTAGGCCGCTCGCGCTCGTCACAAAGATTCTCTCTTCACCGTTAACGGTGAGTGCAAGCACCGACGCCCCGCGCACCAGCGGGGCGCTTGTCACAACCTCCCCGTCGCGCATGATGAGCACCTGGTCGCGCTGTACAAGCGCGACGCCGCCATCGGTGAGGGGTGCGATGCCGAGAGCCTCACCGCCGGTGGTTGACCATGACCGCACGCCACTGTTGCCACCTTGATCTGCGGTGGCGCGGTCTACCGAAAACAGTGTGCCGTTCGCAGTTGTGCCCCAGAGAGCGCCGTCGCTGGCTGCAATAAGGTGCGTCGTGCCGCGTAGCGGAAGTGAGCCAACGACGGAACGTGTCGATGCATCAATCACGCTGATCTCATCAGGTCCTGCAATCCACAGCCTTCCTGGGCTTAGCGCATCTTCTGGTCGTGCAGCAATGGCGCTAATCGTTGTTGCGTAGGTTGTGCGCCCATTCACACGCGGGGCGCCAAACGATTCAAGGCCGAGTGCGATGAGGTACTTCGCAAGGTGTGGGTGCGTGTACTCGTAAATCGCATGGGGCTCACCGTACTTCCAGTCTTGCATGAACTCTGTAGCGGTTCGTACGTGGTAAACCTCATCAAACTGGAAGTGTGTCGGTTCCCCGACGCGCCAGCCTCTCAGTGAGAGTGCGCTCACCGCGACAAGAACGAGAAGCCATACATCAATTCGCGTTAGGGGTCGGCGAGGTTCAGGCTTTGCGATTGCGGCGTGTTTTGATACCGCGTCAACACGCTTTCGTAGTGTTCGTGTAGGCCGACGACCTGTCGCCGTTTTCTCGGAACTCCATGCGAGCCAGATCGCTCCAGCGAGGGCTGCGGTGATTGCGATCGCAGTGGCCGTAATAGCGGTTGGCGTGTGTAGTGCCTCGGTAATGGCGCCAAGGTTTGGTAGCCCAGGGTTTTGGAAATATGAAAGGGTTAGCACGCCCCAGCTGTTGGCAATGAATGCGACTGACGTTGCGACTGCAATCCAGCGCCATGTTGGCCGCGCTGCAGCGAGTGCGATTGTTAGTGGGATCGCCGGAAAGAGGTATCGCTCGTGCACGCGTGTCGGCAGAACAAAGAAGGCGATGGCGAGGATGGCGACGGCGGTGACGGTGCGGATCGCCGTGTCGCGTTGTACGTAGCGCATTGCAACAAGTACGGCGGTGGCGATCCCTGCGCTGCCAATCGCAACGCCGGGGATGCCGGTCAGCGGAAGTGGATCGATGTCTGAGGCCCATCCGGTTGCATCAACGACCGCGCGTCCACCTACTTCGATGAGCGCCCATGGGTTCCAAGCGTTTACCGAAAGGTACGGGTAGCCGCCAGCTGCTTCGGCAACTTTGGTGAGTACGTCTGGCAGCGTTAGCCCGAACGGCAGCGCTGCGAGTGCGATGGTGGCGGCACCGGCGAGACCCGCCACAACAAAGGCCCAAGGGTCGCGTGCCGAGCGCGCACGAACAAAGGCGAGCATGCCGACGATGGGGATCAAGATGCCGAACTGTGGCTTGAGCACCGCCGCGAGCGCGGCGAGGATCGCCCCGCGCACGGTGTTGCCGCGGATGAGCGCCGAGAGGGAGAAGAGGAGGGCTGTCGTGCCGACGGAGTCAACCTGCCCCCACACCGCCGAGTCGAGCCAGATCATTGGGCCAGCGGCCATTGCGATGGCGGCGAGAAGTTGGCCGCGGCGCGACGCGCCGAGATCGGCGGCGAGTCGCGCCGTTGCGAGCACGAGTAGGCCGTCGGCGAGGATTGCGGGGAGTTTCACAAGTGCCCCGGGGTCCGTGCTGCCAGTGAAGAGTGCGCCAACCGATCCGAGTGCCCAGAGGACCCACATGTACCCGGGGAGATAGTCGACAAAGATTCCGCGGGTGTAGAAGCCCCACGGCCCACGAGTCCCTAGCTCAGATGCCCACGATCGGAATGAGTTGAGGTCGGCAGCAAATCCTGCGTCTGGGGGGAGTGCGACGTATGCGATGATCAGCCGCAAGAGAATCCCAAGCGCAGCAATCAGCGCAATGGTGCGAAGGCTGACCTGCTCGGTTGGTCGACGGGCCGTCTGCGAAGTCATTTGCCGAGTGTAGCCGTGAAGGGGGTTGTGGAAGGTGCCACTGCAGGAGCTCTCGCTCTTCTTCCCCTGTCACAACGAGGCCGACAACCTTGAGGCGCTCGTTGACGATGCGCTCGCAGCGCTCCCGAACCTCGCCACAACGTATGAGGTCATTCTTGTTGACGACGGTTCACGCGATAACACCGCCACTATTGCTGAGGGCTTGGTGCGGCGGCATGCTGGCGTCGTTCGTTTGGTGCGACACGAGGTAAACCGCGGCTATGGCGGGGCACTTCGCTCAGGGTTTGCAGCGGCGCGGTATAGCCATCTCGCCTACACCGACGGTGATCGACAGTTTCGTGTCGCCGATCTTGCGCGCCTCGTTGATGGCGCACAGGAAACGGGGTCGCCAGTGGTGATTGGGTATCGACTGCACCGCGCCGATCCACCGCTGCGTCTGATCTACGCGACCTTGTATCGCATTGCGAATCGAATCTGGTTCGGGCTCAGCGTTCGCGACGTCGATTGCGCGGCGAAACTCTTCAACCGCGATGCCCTACGTGGCATCAGCGTGCACTCTGATAGTGCATTCTTCTCCGCGGAGCTGCTCATTCGTTTGCGGCTCGCAGGTGTACGAATTCTTGAGGTTGGTGTACCACACTACCCGCGCACCGCTGGTTCACCTACGGGGGCGCGCCTCTCTGTCATTACGCGCGCTATTCGCGACTTCTGGTCGCTGCGTATTGGGCTCTGGGCTAATCGCTCTCAAGCGCTTGCGAAAGGCCGGGCGCTAATAAACAAGTAGTTCTATCGCGTGGCTGGTGGCTCCTCGCCATCAAGTGAATTAACAAAGTCGCGGAAGAGCGAGAGCCGTTCCTCTTCGGCAGCCTCGGGGACGATTCCCTCGGCTGAGAGTAGCTCCGCAGAGATGAATATCGGCGCCTCTGCGCGTAGCGCGAGTGCAACTGCGTCGCTCGGCCGCGCATCGAGCGTTGCCTCTTCTCCACTCGGCGCCACTAAGAGCATCTGTGCGCGGAATGTCTCGTCGCGCACTTCGGTGATGCGCACCTCTCGTAGTGAAGCGCCAAGGGTACGAATCGTGCGGAGTGCCGTGTCGTGCGTTAGTGGACGCTCTGGTGTGATGCCCTGTAGGTGATACGCGATGGCGCTAGCTTCGTTTGGCCCAATCGGAATCGGCAGATAGCGCGCCTCTTCGGCATCGCGCAGGAGCATCACGTGCGTCCCAGAGATCATCTGGATGCGAATTCCTTCAACCACCGCGCGTCGTAGTTCCATCGCCCTATGATCGCACGCTTATGGCGTAGGGATTGGGGTCTCGATAACGGGGTCGGGTGTTGGTTGAACGCTAGCCCCTGGTTCTGGCGTGACCGGTTTTCCAAGCACCGCGCTACGGACTCGACCCAATTCAGCCCAAACAAACGTTGGTGCGCCGCCGTCCGACGCGGGGAGGATGTATCCGCCAAGAACCTCTCCGATCGGCGCATCCTGGTCGGTAATCACATACTGCGCCAACATCGCGCCGGATGCGGCCTTGCTATAGGCAATGACGCGCTGCGCGCTGTTGTCCCAAACGTAGACGATACCTGTGCGAGCCGCCCCTGCTGACATCACGAGCGTTGGGGTGAGGGTGGGGCGGAGCAGCTCATCACCGATTACCGCTGGAGCCCAATCGTCGGGCGCCCCGCCGGAGTATCGGCGTAGCGCACCGTCACTCGTCATGTAGACATCGCCATCGATTGCAATGCTCGTCATCGCGCCAAGTGACAGAGGATTGATCAGGTAGGCCGTCGGCGTTGCTGGGTAGCCTGTGCCGTCTGGTGCTGGCTGGTACCGCAAGATCTGGCGCGCAGACGGATCAACAACGTAGAGGCGGTAGAGCCCGGTTCCCGGGTCGGCTGCGAACCCGACGATCGCCTTGATGTCGCTCCCCCACAGCTCCCCGTCTCGAACACGGAGTTTGACCAGCGTCCCCTTGCCCGCTCCGTCTGACGGGCGCCAGCGCCAAAGGTTAGAGGAGGCGTCAAACACCAGAAGATCGGGGCCCGATGCAGCGAGTAAGAGTGCACGGCCGGTGCGCGTGCCATAGAGGTCAAACCCTGGTTGATACACCACGGTTGCGCGACCGCGCTCTGCATCAATGCGATAGACCGCACCTGTCACCTTGTCGATAACGTAGGGTCGGCCGTCGGGGCCTTGAGCGATCGCTTGAATCTCAACGGTGGCGCCCGCAGCCTCAAAGTTAAACAGCTCAATTGGCGACGTCGCGTTCACAAGGAAGATTTTGTTCAGCGTCTCTGTGGCTTGCTCTCGCAGCGCTGTGATTTGTGCGGCTGGGCCGCCACCAGATTGCGCAAGATTGAGGTCGGCCACCGCGGCCAGCAGGAGGCTCTTTACACGCGCGGGGTCATTAACGATCAGATTGGTCTGGGGGTCGAGCGCCTCTGCAATGCCGATCTCTGCGTTTCGTAGAGCCTCGCGGGCCCTTGCCGCAGCATCGAGCTCGGGTGTTGAGCTATTCAGTACCAGTGCTGTTGCGCCGCCTAGGCCAGCGACAAGCACTGCGGCGAGGAGGAGTGCGGCAGATCGGCGACGGCGTGTGCCTTGCACATCACGCTCCGTCCGCTCCCCTTCGCCGGTGACCGCACGAAGCGATGGCGCCGACGGGGTGATCGTGAGCCACGGTGCCCGGCGCTCAATTTCGTTAGCGATGCGCGCAGCGGCCCGTTGCCAGAACGATGCTGAGGTCGCGGCGCGCTCCCGCCACGATCGCTCAACGAGTGGCTCTGCCGCACTGCGATGCTCTGCTCGTAGTCGCGCCTCGGCGCGTGCCGCCTCTTGTGCTGCCCGAACGGCATCGCTGGTTCGTTGATCGCGCGCGGGTGGTGGTTGGCTCTTCCCTCGTGCGCGCGGCTCCACACCGCTGCGGGCGCTTGGGCGGCGAGCATCGATGACCGCCTGTGCCGCTGTGTCGATTGGCTCATACGGTTGTGTATGAACGTCAGGTCGGCTCGGGTCCGCTTTTGGAGGTGCCGGCTTTGCAGCTGCGATACGCGCTTCGCGTTCTAGGTTCCCCTCCTCCCAGCGGACGCGCGCATTGATTTTTGCGACTGCAACCGGATCGGTCGGAACGTTGATCAGCATGTCAGTGTCTGGCGCGGCACGCTCAACAACCTTTCGTACAGGTGGCAGCACTTCGAGGAGCACCGCTGGGTAGGCGAGTGGCGCCAGCACGCCGCTCACGGGCGTGTGTGCCCTTACGGCGCGCTTCGCCTCCTCCGCCGTAATCGCCAACGCGACGCGATCTTCTGGCGACATGGCGAGTCGTGTCGCAGAGATGCCGCCGCGCTCAAGCGTGCGTGATGTTGATCCGGGTGCGTCGTCAGGAAGCATGATCGTTGTTGTTCGCCCATCAGTGGTTCGGCGCGCGGCAATCGCTACGCCGCTGGTGCGCGCAGCGAGAACTTCGTTGCGCGAGAGCGCGACAAGCCCAATTGCCGCCTTCTCACCGAGTAACTTCTGTGCGGCAGTTATTGCGCGGCGGGCTCGTTCGGCTGGGCTAGCCGATGCGTCTCGGTCGTAGAGGTTCAGGGTTTCGTTTGCCGCTCGTTGCAGCTGATCGGCTGGTGCGCCGGTAAGCGAGATCAGCACGGTTCGCGTGCCGAGAAGGCGCTCCTCAGATGGGCCTTTCGGGGTTCGCGCGAGCAAGAGCCAGCCGGGGCCAAACGCTGGCTCGGCTGCTGTTAGTACTGCGGGGTGAACCGTCTGCTCTGTGTGGTCCATCTGTTCAGAATACGCTCAGTCTTGCTCGCTGCCCGGGTTTGCAATGCGCACCGTTAGGCCGATGGAGCGCTCGCCTCCTGGGCGCTCACTAAACGCACGGGCAAGCTCTGCTCCCCGGAGGTGTAGCTCTTGTGCGGCCGCGGGGTTCTTCGCTTCAACGATGAGCCGCGCGCGCTCGATCGCGACAAGGTGGCTGACGGGAGCGAGGTGTGGTGCCACTTCGCGCAGCAGATCACCGAATGCGCCCATCGTTCGCGCGAACCGCAACTCCTCTTCGAATCCAAGTGCGCGTGCAGCTTCTGGGAGCAGGCCGGCGAGCCCCTCTGGTCGCCCTTTCCGAGGACGCTTTGTGCTCACGTGGCCACCGCGCTGCCGTGCGAGCCACGCTGGATCTCGCGCGTCGTCGCCTTCGCCACAAGGCTCGGCGCTAAGTCTTCGAGTGCTGTTGCCGTGATGATGCTTTGTGGGAGCGCGGCAATGCGCGCCACTAGATGCTCCCGCCGTTGCGGGTCAAGCTCGGAGAATGCGTCGTCAAGGAGCAGAACAGGCGGATGCCCGTGCTCGTCGGTGAGAAGTGTAATTTCGGCAAAGAGGAGCGCGAGGAGCAGGCTACGCTGCTGGCCCCGCGACGCTGTTGGGGCGATATCGCTCCCGCCAACATAAAAAGCGATGTCGTCACGGTGTGGGCCTACCAGCGTGTATCCCTGATACCCCTCGGTCTCAGCGGTCTGATCAAACGATTGCGAGAGTCGTGCTGCGCACTCGCTTGCAGATTCGTCAGCGCGGTACTCCTCACGCGACACGTAGTGCGTTTCGAGAGCGGCTTCGCTCGGCGCAACCTCGCTATGAGTTGCCGAGAGAACAGGGGCGAGTGCGGCGAGAAGGGCGAGGCGGCCGGCGACCACCTCTGAGCCAGTGGTGATCAGCATCTCGGTCCATGGGCGCATCTCGTTCGCAATGGCGCGCCGTGCAGCGCCGTCAACCTCGAGTGCGTCTTTCAGTAGCCGGTTGCGCTGGCGAAGCGCGCGTTCGTAGCGCGTCAAGGTTGCCTCATACCCGCGCTGCCACTGCGATGCAACGCGGTCGAGTAGGCCGCGGCGCACTGATGGTGCACCAACAACGAGACCGGTCTCTTCTGGAACAAATGCCGCAACGCGCAGACGTTGGCCGAGCGCCGCCGTGGTGCGCGGTGTTCCGTTGAGTAGGTGCTTCGCGCGTCCGGCCCGCGAGATCTCTACGCCGAGTGTCGATCGCGCGAGTGTGTCGGCCGGCTCAGCGCCGTCGTCGCGCACCGTCACCATGATTGATGCCTGGTCGCCGTCGCCCGCGATCACCTCGCGCAACGCGCCAGCGCGGTGCGAGCGGCCTGTCGCCGCAATGATGCA
>Ga0315899_10003796_pt1 | contig 16425 bp, 18 predicted proteins | sample LakEriMetagenome_2_FD_203518 | JGI IMG/M metagenome (GOLD analysis project Ga0315899, IMG submission 203518) | Freshwater fungal communities from buoy surface, Lake Erie, Ohio, United States - Buoy 4 MA112 | ecosystem: Environmental > Aquatic > Freshwater > Lake | place: USA: Lake Erie, Ohio... | reverse complement strand
GATCTATGTTCCAAAGAAGGATGAGGTTGTGGTATTTGAGGAATTCAGTGCCGGATTGACCACTTATTCTTCTGCGCAGCAGTTGGCTGCTTACAATTCTTATATCGACAGGCATCCTTACCTGAAGAACCGCAGGGGCCAGTATGCTGAGCGCAATGGTGCGGCAGTTCCCTGGTTGACCCGTTTGGATTTTGCTGTTGAGCAGGACTTCTTTGTGAGTGCCGGCAAACAGGGCAAGAAGAACACGGTTCGTTTCCGTGCAGACTTTATGAACTTTGGAAACCTGTTGAAGAACAACTGGGGTGTTTCCAGGATTTCTACGACTACGCAGCCGCTCAACTACCGCGGTCGCAACGCAGCCGGGGAGCCGATCTATCGTTTGGCTACCCAGGTTGCCGAGGGCAATACCATTTTGTTGCGTGATGCCTTCGTGAACTCCAAGACCCTGAACGATGTGTTCCAGGTGCAGTTGGGTGTGAGGTATATCTTCAACAACTAATCTTGGTTAATATGTTTTGATAAGGCCGTGCAGTTTGCACGGCCTTTTTTTGTCTTTTTTGGATCGATACCTTATATTTGCAATCCACTTTCGGGTGGGGAATGGTGCGGTAGCTCAGTTGGTAGAGCAAAGGACTGAAAATCCTTGTGTCGGCGGTTCGATCCCGCCCCACACCACAAACAGCAGAAAAAAGCCTTGTAAATCAATAATTTATGAGGCTTTTTTTATTTGGGGTACACTAGGGGGTACACTTTATTTCAACTAATTCCAGTAAAACAGATCTTCTGCGATTTAATTTTTTTCTGGCTATCTCTTGTCATGGTCAGTTTTAGATTTTCAATTCACTTGAATGGATATAATCCCTTAAGAAATTATACCTTTACGGTGTCATCAAGAACCCAAAATGGGTACCAACCGAGAGCAACACTCCACGGTGGTAAAATGATGAGGACTTACAAGTCAAAATAAAATGTAAATCTCCTCCTAATTTTCTTGATGTGATTTTTATCTTAAAAAGTCATATCATGTACAAACTTAAATCTACTCGCTATCCGGAATTATTCCGATTGGAAATCGCTGATCAGGTATATCTTATCTCAAGGGAAGGTATTTCCACACGTACTGAAATCATTTGCCATAAAGAATTCACAAGGGAGAAAATGAAAAATGGAGAGGCTATTCATTTGAATTATCAAGGTTCATTTCTTATTGGAGATAAATTGCTTGAGGTAAATGCAATTTGTAAAACATCATTCGGGCCATTGGGCGATAGGATGTTATTTGATGTTGAATTTGATGGAAAGAGAATTGGGAATATAAGAGCATTGTATTCATACATGGGTGGGGGTGTTAATGGAACATGGCCACTTATTCATTCGAATGAAAACACTGTTTTGTTCACTTTTAATTCTACTGAATTACTAATAGAATATTACAAAACACTAATCCCTCATAAATCTGATTTTTTGGGAAATCAGCAATTCAAACCAATAAATATTGAACAATTATCTCAGACGGTTGAGAATGAAACTTTTGAAATAACAGAGCTTAATGACATTAAGCAAATCGAATGGCATATACCCATTAGAGATTCTGAAAAAAATAAGAGGGGTTCAATATCCTGTATCAGTTATCCAGGATTCGAAAGGTATAAGGATGTGTATTACGGTAAATCGGGATATAAAGTAGGGGGGATATATCAAGAGAAAGTATTTATAAGAAGGTGCTATTCAGATGAATATTTTTATACTCTCGAAATATCAATTGACAACAGAAAAGAAATAATATTTCCTTGGTCTGAAACCAGGTTAGTACATTTTAGTTAATTCACTTTATGTTCATAAATGACTATTTTATTTTTATCAAAAACGCATATGAAATTTCAATTTATATTTAATACCCTATTGTCATTAACTCTTTTGTCATGCAAAAAGAAACAAAATATTTTCCAAATTGATGATAAGGAGGAGCTTGTAATTGAATCTACAAGTGTCGGTTGTTTCCATGTTAATTATTACATTACCCGAATAGTAAGAGATGGGGACCAATATAAAACAAGTTTCAATGAATTAAGAGATCCTGGTAATGATATAGAGTTTAAGGAATATTTTAAGGAGTATAAATTAAAGGAAGTTTTATGGAATCAAAAGGATCTGGAATTTTTTTACAGACCTTAAAAACGGATACATCATCAAAATCAACAACCAACATTCACCACACAGTCATCAATAAAAATGATACACTTAGGATTTGGGAGTCAACTGGAAGTTCTAAATTATTGATTAGCTATTATTGTGGCTATTATTAACGTTGTTCGGGAATTACTGTATCGAGACAAATGGTTTTACTAGCAGAATTTTGGATTTTTAGGAGAAACGGTGTACTTACATAATTGGTAAAGATCCTTAATTGAGCCCTGAACTATTATTCTCACCCACTTTAATGTCTATCATTTCCTGTTCTACAAAAAGATATTGAGTATTCTTCTTACACCATTCATCAGCTTCTTCAAAAGAATCTGCTTCTATAATTGGACCAGGCCATTTGCCAAGTTTACCCTCTATATTGTGAATAGCAATTACTGATGTGAGATATATTTTCTTAATATATTGTTTCTAATTGAAATCAATATTCTTCTTATGAATATAAGGTGTTAGTATTCAAGTTACTTTTGTTTCTTATACAGACTTGCTTTGTTAGTGATTTTCCTAAGAAATATAAAAGATTTTCAAAGTGAAATTGTCAAATAATATACTATAGTGCTATACTGAAAAATCAAATCGGTATATGCCCTCACCGATTTTTTCAACTGTTATATCTGTTCGCCCATATCTTTCTAAATGAATTCTTCTTACCGGTTGACCTAATGGTACGCCAATTCGTTTTCTCATATATTCTCCCAATTCGCTTTTAACAGGGAAAGAGCTTAATTGTTTAGGAAATATTACCCCATCAATTTCTTGAGTTCCCTCTAGCAGACCTTCCATGCTTATTGCATCATCCCAAATTATTTCCACAGCATCATTGTGTCTTTGTTCTCTTCCTCTAGAATCCAATTGCAATGGGTTTATCTGTTTAGGAGGAAATAATTCAGGATATGATCTAATATCTTCTGTCCTGATTTTAATATATGCATCATTTGGCCTAGTATGATTTTTAGGATTTTGTCCCCAATTTAATCCTGCAGCATTTTGCACTTCACCATCTCTTCCTAATAATGTTAATTTACACAAACCAATTTCTGAATCCAAAGGAATATTTAGGCTATTAGAAGTAATTTCCAAACAAGAGTGTGAGTTGTTAAGTACATGGGTAATATAATCATTAAGTGGATTAAAGGTATCAAATGTAGTCTCTGCTAAGACCTCTCTGTATGGAGTTGTTAGTCCATTTGTTGAAAAATTGGCGGAACCCACTAGTGCATGAACTATTTTGCCTCTATTTCTCCAAGCATAACATTTTGAATGAACTGGAAGTGTAGAATAATAAATATTTACATTCTCAATTCTATTTTGTATTCCAATTAGAGAATTATGCAGTTGCGCTTGAATACCATCAGAACCATACATTCCGTAAATTACTTTTGAATAAAATGGAAGGGAATGCAATCTTTCAACAGGCTTTGGTCCCAAATAACCAGATAAAACAATTAATTCATCTGTTTCAAAAAGTTCATGTCTATGAAATACAATTTCTTCTAAATTTTCTGTAAAAAGCATATCATTTTATTCTTTCTAATAATTCATATACCGAATCTGCAATTACCTTACCTAATATAGGAGGAACAGCATTTCCAATCATTTTAAATTGTTCAGTCATACTACCTGTGAAAATAAAATCATCTGCAAAAGATTGAAATCTCGCCGCTTCTCTAACAGTTATAGTTCTAGCTTGATTTGAATCAGGGTGAATATGTCTTAATCCATCTTTATATAGATGAGCTGGTATAGTATTGCTAGGTTTATTTTTACGTAATACATGGTACTTATGGACATTTGATCGCTTCCCAGTAGTTTTAAAATATAATTCTTTTAAAGACTCAGTTGAAGCGTATTTATTTTTACCAGACTCAATATCCTGAGTCAATAATTTAAATATACCTATATCCCTTGCGCTATGAGTCCTTGGTATATGGTTGTTTAAATTAATCTGATCTTGTAAAAAATGTGAAATGGTTTTGTTATTTTGTTTTAATGGACTATCTAAGGGGTATATTTTAGGTAGATCACCTATAGCATCATTTACTGTACGCTGTTTTGTTTTATGTTTAGGTAATATTTTATTATAAAATAAATCTATAGCTTCTTCCGGAGAAGTTTCAAATAGCGTACTATTTATTCCAATTATTACCAACCTTTTTCTAACTTGCGGTATCCCAAATTCACTGCAATCTATAAGAGCTTGGCCCCTTAAATCATTTGTAATAACAAAACCTTTTTTTGAAAACTCTTTGGTAATTCTATCAACAATTGAAACGCCTCCGGGTTTTGCGCTTAATAGTCCTGGAACATTTTCAAAAATAAATGCTTTTGGTTGATAATGATCTACAACTTTTAGATAACTCTCAAAAAGAAAATTTCTATAATCATCATTCATTCCATTTTCATCTCTTATTCTTCCTGCAAGAGAATAGGCCTGGCATGGCGGACCACCAATAATTAAATCCACTCGGCCTTTCGCATATTTATTAACTAGATAATCAAGCCCTCTTGAATCTCCATATTCTTTATCCGATTCCCATCCAGATATTAATTCAATTGTACGTTGAATATCAAATCTTAATACTATCTCTTTTGCATTTTTGTACCCCCACTTATCTGATAACCTTTTAATTAACGTATTACAAGGTTCTTTTTCCCATTCTACACACGCAATTGTTTTGAACTTACCTGATTGGTCGAATCCATCTGAGAGTCCTCCACATCCTGCAAAAAGATCTATTATATTTAACTTGCTCATTTCTTACTTTCAATATGGATTAATAGTTGTTTTGCTACGTGGTAACCAAGGAGAGGTGGAACAGCGTTTCCAACTTGCTTATTTTGTTGTGTCCTTGTTCCAAAAAAAATAAAACAGTCTGGAAAAGACTGTAATCGTGCGTTTTCCCGAACAGTCGGTACTCTATTATATTTATAGTGAAAGTGATTTCTGTGCCCGGTGTCTATAGTTTTTGATGGTTTATTACTATGATACCTAGTCCAAGCTTCATTAAATTTACGGCTATCACCAACACCTGGTGGAAGATTTTTATGATTGCCACCCTCAGGCACCTGTGATATTACACTTATAACATGTTCTGTGTGTTTGGTTCCAACATGATTATAGAGTTTTTTTGAGTTTGAACGCATTTTTTTCTGATATTCATTTTGGGGTTTTCTATCATATTTAGCTTCTTCTCGACCTAAGTCAGTTTCCAAAGTAGGCAAATCAGAAATTGCTATTGACGTTGTGTTGTAATTAGAAGGATTTAGCACTTCTTTAGGAAATTCAAATGTTCCAAATTCTTTTTTTAAACCTACAAAAAATATCCTTTTTCTAATTTGTGGTACTTCAAAATCTGGTGCATAAAGAACTTTAAAGTTACTTGTAAGTTTCAGTTTTTTGAACTCTTTTAATATTGCTTCCTTTGCTTTTCCTTTATATAAAATTGCCAATCCTGGAACATTCTCTATAATAACAGCTTTCGGGTTTAGTCTTTTTGCAAGTTTAAAAACAGCGTAAAATAATTTATTTCTTTCGTCATTTTGTTCTCGCGAACCTGTCAATGAAAATCCTTGACAAGGGGGTCCTGCAATAATTACATCTATAGTGTGACCTTTTACAGAATCAACAATTTCGTCAATTGCTGATTCATTATGTAAATCTGCTAAAAGAGTTTTAGAATTAGTATGATTTGATTTAAATGTTTCTAAAGCAGCTTTATCATTATCAACTCCTAAAACTACGTGAAATCCTGCTGACTCAAAGCCATACGAAAATCCTCCGCAACCCGAAAACAAATCAATCACTTTTAATTTTTTATCCATATAACTATTTGTTTCGATTCGTTATTTTCTATTTTTGTTTTTTAAACTTCTTTTGATTAATCTTCTTAATAAATTTCATTCAGAACTATTTCAGCCAAATAATTCACCTTTATTTTTAACTTGACTAATATTTTGAGATTTAATCCTATCTATTACTATATTTTTGATTTATTTTCTATCCGAATTCATGTAGGAGAGATTGCATTATCTTAATCGTGAGAGTAAATTATTGTTACACGATTTTAGGTGAAGTATTATTTAATTTTCTTCATCTTCTGAAGGTTGCTGATCAATAATATTTTGGACGAAACCAGTAGTTTTAAATTCATACATAATTGTTCTCTTACGTTCATTGAAGAATGTATTAAAATCATCACTTAATAATGCATCTACAGCTTCTGAACTTATACAATGACTTTGCATAATTTCAACTAATTTCTTTTTTCCCAAAGCTCCACCTCCGTATTGTTTAATTATTTCGTCTAAATACACAGATGGTAATTTATCTGAAATTATATTACGATTTGTATCAGAGTATATCCAAGTTTGATTCAAAATTGAATCGACTGATAATTCCGTTTTAATTATTTTCTCTGCTTTTTCCTTGTCTTTTATCCCCCTTTCTTTCATTACTTGATCGCGCAGGGCTGCTCTTGGAAATATATGGTGCAAGTCACATGGTATTGTTGAAATGGGTCCTACTGGCTTGTCTTCATAAAAATCTTTTGGTTCTTTGAAATTTATAAGTGAAATTATTGCTTTCCCTAAAGCGCCGCCTTTTGATACATTAAAATCACCCCATAGTTCTTTTAACCAGGAAGGAATATTATCTTCCATTGAAGACGAACTGAACCACGATCTCATTTCGTTTATGTCTTGATTTTGTTTGGCATCTGTTCCATCACTGTATCTATCGGCAACTCCTGCACCAAAATACCATGCTTTTAATTTTTGCTTGCGAAGAAGGCTAACATTTTTATCCTTTATGTCAATAGGGAATTCTTTGAGTATTACCGCAGCTGAAGCCGCTAGTGGAGAATATACTAGGTATTTATCAGTTCCATTTTGAAGTGCCGAACCGCAATACAAATCTAATTGTTGGCATGCCTCTTCTAAACACTTGCAAGCGGTATCCCAGAACTCTTTTATGTGATCTGGTTTAATTAATTCAGGTAATGAAGCTGTTTTGGGGCTTATGCCAACTAATAAAGCGATCGTTTGAAGTAGATATCTTTTAGAGTTCTCATCTAAAGTTTTAACTAATGGATATTTTTCAATAGCTTCATCAAACATTTGTTTTACTCTTATATTCTTTGGATACATTACTGCAACTAATAAATCAAAAGCACCTAGGGCAATACCGGATGTATTTATTTTCGTAAAAACTTTACAAACTCCAGTAATACCCATTTTTTCTGAAACGATTACGGAGGGCATGTTATAGTTAAAGTAGTTGTCAAGCAGACGGTTAACGGGAGCTGATAAAAATTTGAGCCAAACAGAACTTTCATCAACTATTTCCTGTAGTTCTTGTTTGCTTTTTTTGATATTGAGTTTTTTATGATTTTTAATCTCATAATTTTTTTCTGTAACAGTTTGATTTATTTGATCACGAACCTCATTAAGTTCTTTTGTGAACTTAGTTTTATCAGACAAAAGAGTTAGCGGCATTTTTCTGTTTTTTCCGCGAAGATCTTTTAATGGATCTGATGTTTTATTTTGTTTGGATAATGCACTTGATATATCTAAACCAAGTTCAATCCAATCTTTAATTTCTTTTTCAGAATTTGGACTACCAAACTTCTCCCAACTTTCTTTTACTAGTCTTAAGTTTAAATACCAAATTTTATCAGCAGTACCATTGGTCAAACGGCTTAAAGAGGTAAGCCTTTGCTGACCATCAAGAACCAAATATTTTGGAGGTGTTTTGTCATGTCCTTTGTAATCAAAAAGTCTAATTTCAGGTGGAATTATTTCGCTGAAATTAACCCATGCTAAGAGTGGGTTATCTTTGTTTAATTCAAGCAATAAAATTGATCCAATAGGGTGGCCTAGTAGTACAGATTCAAATAAACCTTTTACATTTGGGTCTTTCCAAATGTAGTCTCTTTGGAATTCAGGCAATTGATAATCACCCTCATAAATTTGCTCTATTACACTATTAAGTTTTAAATCTTTTGAGCTTGTTGAATTATCCATAATATTTTTATTTATTTTTCTTTTTCACTTAATTTTAGAATGACTTCATTGAAAAATGGTTGATCTCCATATTCCTCTTGAATTCTCTGATTTAAAAATTGCATCTGCAATTTTTTGTAATTGAGATTAAATAATTCGGAAAGTGGCTTTAGCATGTGACTTTGGATTTGCCGTTCACCGTGCTCAATTTTACTCAGCAAACTAATGTCAATACCTAGCTTACAGGCTACCGTTTTTTGTGAGTAACCATTATTTGTCCTCAACTCATGGAGATATTCTCCAAAATCAATTATTCCTGAACTCATAATTGTATACTTGACAATGGTGTCAAATGTAATTAATCTTTTTAGTCGTATTGTAGGATTTGTGGGAAATTTCCTGCTAAATCAGATCAATGTTTTCAAGAGCATGCTAAAACCAAGATTAAAAATAAAGTCCTACGGAAATCCGGAGGACTTTTTGATGTTACGCATGATTAAAAAATATTATATATTTCTTTTTAAATAGTGTAGACATAGTGAATCATAATAACCCATTGTCAGCAAAGGAGTTATACCCATCCGCTGACAGGATTATATGATCTAAAACTATAATATCAAGGTATTTTGCTCCCAATTGGATTTTATTAGTTAGTTCTTGGTCTGCATTTACTTCCGAGACAATTTCATATAAATTCATAGTTGGGAAAGGCATACTGTTATTATATTAAAATATATCAATATTTAGACTGATTCATTGCAAATGAACGATGCTACGTCAATTTTAGATTTTCTTCATTAGATCTATCATCATTTAACTCTAGTACATCAATTTTTTCAATTATTTGATTAGAAATACCCTGAATTGTACCATAGATGGATGATGTGTTTGATATTACTTTTTCAATTTGTGCCTGACGTTTTTCCCAATTGGCAGTCATAACAGTTCTTTCTTTTAATAAATCCTGTTGCATTTGGTTGAATACAGTTACCAAAGTCGTAACATTTTCCCTGAATTCTTTACCTGTCAAATATTCATAAAATCTTTCGATTTTATTCCCTTTGCCGATCTGAGTATTTTTCCATGCATTATGTTTCAAGATTGCATCTCTTAATACAAAGCAGATACCTTTGAATTCATTAACAGAGCAAATCCATACGCCATCTATCATCGTTAGTCTTTCAACTCCTTTTGGATAAACACTTGTAATAAGAACACCCACATCAGCTTTTGCTTCTTTCATATCTTCTTTAAGTTTTGTAATCCATTCATTCTTCCATTTTTCAGCTCGTTTGCTTTCAAAAAGTACTTTACCTGCAGATTCTCCTGACTGATTCATGATTTCATGCAATACGTCCGCGCCTCTGACCCCTTTCTTAATCTCCTTAATTTCATCCAATGGGAAACTTGTTTTCAGATAATCCTCTATCAGTAGCTCCTGGGATTCTCCTTGTGCCTGCTGGCTTCCCAATGTCTGTTTACGACGCATTTCTTCTGTCAGGTTTACTTGCTCTTGTAACTTTTTCTTTAAATCATTGATAGCAAGTTCACTTTCTGTTTCAAGTTCTGTCTTTATTTTCTGCCTTTCTTCCTGAAGTAATACTGTAAGTTTTTTTTCTTCTTCAGCCCGAATTTTCACAGCCTGCTCTTTCATGGTTCTTTCAGTAGCTTCAAGCTTTGCCTCTAATTCATACATTGAAATCAGCTTTTGAGATTTTTCCTCTAATTCCTCATTCATTTTTTGAATTTTAGCAATTTGTTGTTGCTCAATTTCAGTTTTTAAATCCATTTTTTCCTTCTCAAGAAGCGCATCTACCGCAGCTTGTATTCTAACATCTTCACTGTCTCGCAAATTTTTGAGTTCTTCCTGCTGCTTCTTTAATGATTCTCTTTCCTCCTGAACAGTTTGGTATATTTTTTTGGTAATTTGATCCTCAAGCTGTTTTGCTAATACTGCGTTAACGTCAATTGGGTTGTCACATTTAGGACAACGAATCTGATTTTCCTGGTTCATTTTTTCTTTTTTAATGGTTATTTAATACGTTATTTCAACTTCCTGATATATTATTAATCCTCATTCTATGTTGATAAAATTTACTTCTCAATCCTCTTTTGTGATCTTTCCATATTGTATCAACAATTTCCTTGTTCTTTGGTATCGATACGCTTTGATTCACTAGACTCATAATTTTTAATTCCCTGAATTGTTTCTTTATGTCTTCTTTCACACTTTTCTTCCATCTGTTATATCTTTCTTCAGGGATATATGGCCTCTTGTTTTTAAAACTTACACCCAGAAAATCAAATTCATCGCACGCGTTAAAGAATTTTGTTTTTTCAGGATTTCTTTTAAGGTTGAAATTGTTTAACACCCTGTCAAAATCTGTCATAATTGCTTTTTCATCAACTGATTCATCTGCGATTAAAAGAAAGTCATCTTCATATCTGATAATTTCTGCATTTGTGATCTCTTTGGTGAGATTTAATTGAGAAACATAATAATTTGCGAGTAGTACACATATGCCTACACCTAAAGGAAGCCCAGTATAGCAGTCACATGATTTATTCTTGTTAATGAACTTTTCTATCAAATTGATTATAGGTGTACTTATTAATTCTTCATGAGACTGTCGTAGCTTTTCAATCAGTAGCTCCCTGTTAATACTTGGATAGAAGTTTGAAATATCGGTACGTATGATTTTCTTATTGCTGTCTTTTCTTATGAGTTCAGTCACTCTTTTTGTTAGTAAATCTATTCTTTGATTAGGTTTATTTTCCTCATCAGTAATACCAATTGTATTTAATCTATTCAAAATACATTTTACAACAACCTGGTCTCTTAGGCATGGAATTAAAACTTTTCTTTTTTTCCCATTCACTGATTCAATTTCTTTGATTTTGTATTTTTTGGGTACCAATCTTGGAATTTCAGTATCGTTTTCAAATTGATTCACCAACCGATATATTTCATTCAAAAATTGTTCTCTCGATTCTTTGGATTTTAAAACATGACATGTAGTTATTCCATCTACTCCAACTGGAAGCAAGCTTGTATTTCTACCATCAATGTTATAGCCAAGGCTTTCTAATACATAACTTGATTTATAATTTCTCTTTTTATTGAGAAGCATAGAATTAAAAGCAGATTCGATTTCTTCAAGCGAGAATACTTCTTTAAGATTTTCCATGTTTTTTATTATAAAGGGAGAATAATGGGTCAATTAGCCTTTTGCTGGCTTTTAAAATTCGCGCGATTAGCCTTTTGCTGGCATTTTTATTCTCCCACTTTTAAAATTTAAGTAAATCAGGATTATATGATTCTAATTGGAAGCTAAACACTTGTTTGTTTCCGTCTTTTAACTTGAACGACATTTTTGCAACTATTCAATTAATTCTAGATTAATTTATTCTATTACAAAATATCTACAACCCTGTTAACATTTTCATCTGGATATACACCCATGTCTTTATAATCAACAATATTATCAGTATTCATTTCATTTTTAATTAAAACCTGTATGAAAAGAGTTTTACAACTTGATGAAAAGGATGTCTGTCACTTAGTCTAAACGACATGCTAATCTGATCTTTTACTGTTCTTCCAACAATATTTTCTGAAATAAATGTGAATAGACCTGGGAATAATTTATCTAATTGATAGACATCTTCCTGATGACGTTCAAATCCAATTACTACTATCCATTTTTCAAAATTTTCATTATAATCATATACATCGCCAAAACGGGTTAGCTTCTCTACATCAATAAATGTTGAGTAAGAAGTTGGGTGAGGGTCAAATACTTTTTTGAACCAAGTATCTTCTAACTGACCATTGTCTCTAAGTGGCCGAGCAATTTTGAATTCTATCAACTTATTACCTAAAACCAAGTCTGGGGTAGCACTACGTCCAGTCAATCCTTTGTATTCACTGAGTCCAAGTTCTTTTTTTTGAGCTGCAGAAGGTCTTATAATAAAAGATTCATTAATACCACCACTTTGAAGTAATTTGTCCATAACGAGATCAACAATTTGATCTTCTCCATAAGGACCAATACCTGGTTGATAAGTGTTTTCGCCATTCTGATGACCGGGTAGTTGATCATTAAGCTCAACCATACTAATTCCAAAATTGTGTAAGAAAGTATTCATTATCATGTATTTATATGTTACTATTTTTAAATTTTCAAAGTTATTTACTATGCCCTACTGTGATGAAACCTTATAGAATGATACATCTCCGTGATTTGACCAGCTTTTGCTTTTCACAACATGAATTGGTGAAATTGCAGTAGAGTGATTGTATTTGAGATTTTTATAGACCATGCCAGGGAGATTGTCACTGTAATTGTCAGTATAGGGGTCACTTATAAAAAACTTGGACTTGAGGGCTGGTAAAATATTAACCAAATAAGATCCGAGTGCTCTGGCGCCTCCAAATGCTGAACCATATCTTACATGTGTGATATGTGAAACTTCTGCATTGTTATTTACAAGAAGATTTGCGAATGTTTCGTTTAATATATTAATATATATTAAGTGAGACTCAAAATGACCAAATTTATCAGAACCAATATCAAGTTTCATGTAATACACATTTTTAAAATGAGATTCATCTATATCTAGTGTTACCAGTTTATTTTGATGCTTGAGGTCGTAATCATTTATTTCAATTGGCTTTAGTACTTCAAACTGTACTACTCTGACGGATGTTCTTCCATCATTAAATAAGTGCCATCCACTTAAATCTGCATATTCTCTAAAAAGAGACTCCATTCTCGACAAAGGTTTTGTAAAATATCTGATCATATTCCTGGTGAATAAACTATCAAAATCAGGTTTATAGAAGTCAGTATGTATAAAAAGATCTGGAATCACCCAATCAGGGATTTGACTATTTTTATCGGCATATTCTTTATTAAAATAAAGTATGTCTCGAAAGTCCAACCCAGATGATGGATACCATGCTATATTCGGTGAATGATTGTCGTAGTTAGAAAGCCACTTCTTGAAATAGCCATCATTATCACCGTTGAGATTTTTCAAAAATTGTATTGACATAAAAAATATGATTTTAAAAACAGCGGAGTTTCTCACTTCATAATCTCACATTTTCAACTCCGCTGTAAACAAAACAACAACCAAAAACTATAGAACACCAATAAACTTATTTATTCAGTCAGATTGCATACGTAGCATGTTATATCATACTCCATATTAAACTTTCCATTTTCATCTACCCTCATGCCTAATTCTTTGAATTCGTGAAATTCTGCAATCTCTTCACTTCCATTTTTGATTTGAATGTACAAGCATCTATTGCCGTTTCTTTCACAGCTTTCAGCGTACAGACTCGTTAAATTCTTTAGCCCAAGCTCAGAGCTTTCCCATTCACTACCAAGAATGCAATTTCTTACTACTTCCAATCTATCATTATTGGTAAAATTTTCAGTTGGACAAAACTGATGGATAAAAACTTTATGAATATTTTCTTTCTCATCAAATGTTAAATTGAACACTGTCATGGGGATGAATTCCTGATTTTGAACTCTTTTACTTAGGTCTTCTTTAGTTTGTTCTATAAAACGTTTCATGAAATAATATTTGATTATAAAATAATTTAGGACTCAAATGAGAGAGGGTTAATAAACCGCTCTCCCATGTGCTACTGCATGGAGCTCATTTTTCAACTGAGCTATAACATGTATTTTATTAGCCTTCGCCGCCTGCACCATTTGCGACTTGAGACGAGCAACTACTGCACTTCTTTTGAGCTGTTTACCTGTAAGTTGTTTGTTGTTCATATGTAGGTTATTTATGAATTGAGTTTTTAGATTTATAAAGTGGAACGGACTTTAAGTTTGTTAGAAAGTTTTGAAGAGGTTTCATTTTTAATTCTTGAACTTTAAATGAAAGAAACTTGAATTTTCACATATCAGTAATAGATCATGCCTATCACCCATACGTTACCATAGTAAACGTCGAGTATTAACTTTCAAACATAACTTTCCATCCGTTCCGACCCTGTTTATTCAGGCAGGGTAGTAACCTGGTTCCATTCATCGAGTTGGTCTTGTAACTCGTCTATTTCTTTTTCCATTGAAAAGACTAACTCATCACGCTCTTTTATTGTTATTTCCGCTCTTTTCTTTTCTTCTCTATCCCATCCATTTTTTAGCGTTCCTTCTTCACAGTCCAACTTTCTGAGTTTCAAAACCATATTTTTCAACTCCGAGAGACGGAATATTTTTTCATAAACGGGGCTATTAGCCTTTTGTATTCTTGACTTCAACTTTATCAACTCATCGGTCAGTTTTAAAAACTCATCAAGACTTTCCTTAGAACTGTATGGACGCTTGTCAAAGTCCTCCACTCTGTAACTATTGTATAAGTTTGTTTTTAAATATGCAGTTTCTAACTGCTGAACTAGTCTGTTTTTTTTCTTTAAACCTTGTTTTATTGTCATATTATTCTGTTTTTAAATATTTTCTATTAATCAATAATTACTTTGAGATATGGGTATCCCATTTGCTCTTAACTATCATCAATGGATCTTTAGACTCATTAATGATGTTAGTTTAGTGCGAGTGGGTGGATTCAAACCACCGAATGGGGCCCTACAGACTCACGATACAAACAGGCCCTCGGGTTGGTAACTCGGCGGGATCACCAATGCTACATCTACTATTGTTCAATGTATATCCCTGTATCGTTTTCCCCTCAGTGTTTCACCTCTGCTCACTCGCTATTTTCCCTATTAACAAAAAACAATATCTCAGAATAACATCTTTTGAAGAATTTTTTAACCCTACGCTGTTACAGCTAAAAAAGTCTTCAATTTTTAACTATTGAGCTTTTGTATCTACATAAAATCCAGCTAGGCGATAACAATGTCAAGAATATATTGAGGGAAATTTGAATCTATGAATCTAAAACATTATATATGTAGCAATTAAGAATTATTAAATAAATTAATATGTTTAAAATATTTGAAATTTATTTTAATGGTAATTTGCCGTGACCAGATTAAAAGTGTTATTTTAAGGTATCTATAAATATCTATTCAATATGCTTATTGAAAGTTGGCGCATATTAAGTAATGTGGATTGTAGTGAGGATGAGAGAGAGTTATCAATGTGGGAGTTTTATCACTTTCTGTCTACCACCAGACAATATAGCTTTTGGCGTTCTAAAATTTCTTTGATGCTAGATCTTTCAGAACCAACCGATTTTGATGATTTTGTTAAAGACTGCTTCTATTTAAAGATTTATCAAAAAAGAATAAAAAAATCACAACGTAAGCCTTTAAAACCTTTACCAACAATCGACGAATTACAATCTGACTTTGATAGTCATAGGAATCGTAGTGGATTAATATTGTTTACAGAAGTCAAGATTTTTAAATATATACGTATAATGTTGTACAATCATGCAACAAATCTATATAACAAACAAAATGGGGTTTCTGATAATTATGAAAGATTAAATGATGATGTTCAAGGTGAAATTCTTTATGAACTTGACAAATTTTCATTTGATAATAATCAGATTGAACAGTCCATCTATTCAAATCCGCTTTTCCATGATGAAAATATTGATTTTACCTCCTTATTAGAAAACGATGAAGAATTAAGAAACAATATTGAGATTCAGGACAGTGCAGAAAAAGTTATTAAGGAAATTAAAATAAAGGAGGAAGAGTTAAAACATTTTTATTTTACAATTAAAAATTTACTAGGATCTGGTATTGCAAAAAAAACTATTCAATATTTTCAAAATCATAATTTTTGCTTTTGGTTAATAAAAAGAGTTTACGATTTTGCTGATGAAAGAGATTTGTTTCAATCATTAAGAAATCATTATCCAATTTATCAACATAATCCAAACTTATCTCAGAATTTAACCAGATGTCGCAAAAGTTTTGAAAAACATGTATATTCTACTAGAAATGGATTATAACGAACAACCATATAATTATTTTGTAGGCTTATATTTTAAAAAGCTCAATATCAGCCAACGAAAATATTTTATTGAAAATATTAAAGATGATCAGTTACATGGATTAATAATTCAATTAACTAATCTTTTCACTGAATATTCTTTTTATCACAAGTCAATTATAGAGGAGACTTCATCTATAGATTTGCTGGAAGCGGTTACGGATTGGCAACGTTGCTACTATTTAAGTATTTATAAAGAGTATCATCGATCAATAAAAAACGATGT
>Ga0315899_10003794_pt1 | contig 16428 bp, 27 predicted proteins | sample LakEriMetagenome_2_FD_203518 | JGI IMG/M metagenome (GOLD analysis project Ga0315899, IMG submission 203518) | Freshwater fungal communities from buoy surface, Lake Erie, Ohio, United States - Buoy 4 MA112 | ecosystem: Environmental > Aquatic > Freshwater > Lake | place: USA: Lake Erie, Ohio... | reverse complement strand
ACCGCCGTTTCGTCGACGCTGTAATTGACACGCTTGATCGGCATGAACACCGCATCGATCTGCAACAGATCAATGGCACTGGTGTCTTCCTGATGGCGATCCACGGGGCGATAGCCAACGCCCCGCTCCACATGCACCTCCATTTCCAAACTGTGGCCGGCGGCCACGGTGGCAATCAGGCGCTCTCCATCGATCACCTGAACCTGGGAGGAGAATTGCAGATCGGAGGCCTTCACGGTTGCGGGGCCGTTCACCATCAGCCGGCCGATCTCCAACTCACGGCTGCGGCTGTTGACTGGGATCGACTTGCAATTGAGCAGGATGTCGAGCACGTCCTCCCTCACCCCGGGGATGGTGGCGTATTCATGGTTGACCCCGGAAAGACGCACCGCCGTGATGGCGCTGCCTTCGAGGCCTCCAATCAACACTCTTCGCAAGGCGTTGCCCAGGGTGGTGGCCTGTCCCCGCTCCAGGGGGCCGATCACAAAGACACCCGTTTGGCATCGATCGTCAGAAACCTGATGCTCAACCCGGTCGATCTGGTAATGCAGCACGGCGATGGAAGGAAAGCTTGGGACGAGGGAGGGATCGAAAGGGTTCAGACCCGGCGGCGCTTGGGGCGACGGCAACCGTTGTGGGGCAGGGGGGTGACATCCCGGATGAGGGTGATCTCCAGACCGGCCACCTGCAAAGCGCGGATCGCGGTTTCCCGTCCGGAGCCAGGACCGCGCACGAGCACCTCGATCTGGCGCATGCCCTGCTCAAGAGCCCGCCTGGCAGCAGCCTCAGCCGCGGTTTGGGCGGCAAAGGGTGTGCCCTTGCGGGCCCCTTTGAAACCACTGGCCCCGGCGGAGGACCAACTGATCACCTCTCCAGCCGTATCGGTAATGGAGACGATGGTGTTGTTGAAGGTGCTCTGGATGTGAGCGACACCATTGGGCACATTGCGCTTGGCCTTTTTGGGTCCTGTCTTCTTGGCGGGCTTGGCCATGGGTAAGGGACTGCGTTCGCAGTAACGGGTCGGTGGAGGAGGGGAGCTGCTTGGAGAAGCAGGGAGTTACTTCTTCTTGCCTGCAACGGTTTTGCGGGCGCCGCGGCGGGTGCGCGCATTGGTGCGAGTGCGCTGCCCCCGAACGGGCAAGCCCATGCGATGGCGACGTCCCCTCAGACAGCCAATGTCCTGAAGGCGCTTGAGAGCCATGCCCTCCTCCCGGCGCAGATCGCCTTCCAGGGTGAAGGATTCAGCGGCCGCCCTCAGCTTCTGCACATCGGCATCGGAGAGATCTTTGACCCGGATATCGGGGCTCACACCAGCTTTGGTGAGGATCTTGCGCGAACGGGTCAAGCCAATCCCATACACGTAGGTGAGGGAGACTTCAACCCGCTTGTCGCGAGGGATATCAACGCCGGCGATCCGAGCCACGGGAGATCAATGCAGAGGGCAGGGAGGCCCCTTGACGGGGCGAGAGGGGTGCTCTCCGAGAGGAGAGCGGGGAGCTTCAGGGAATCAACCCTGACGCTGCTTGTGCTTGGGGTTGGCGCAAATCACCATCACCCTTCCGTGGCGACGGATGACCCGGCACTTCTGGCACATCCTTTTGACTGAGGCTCGCACCTTCATGGTTCGCCTCTCTCCTTTTTCACAAACAGCGATTGTATCACAGCAGTCAACGCGTCATGCCAAGAGGTTGTTGATGCGGTCGGCGATTTCGTCGACGGTGCCGCTGGCCTCCACGGATTGGAGGAGCCCTTGGGCCTGGTAGTGGGCGATCAGCGGCGCGGTCTGTTCGTGATACACCTCCAAGCGATGGCGAATCACCGATTCATTGTCATCGGCCCTCCCTCGCGCCAGTAGCCGTTGCAGCAGCACCGGAGCGTCCAGCTCCATCAGGAGCACCAGCTCGATGGACTGACCCAGCTCGCCAAGCAGCTCATCGAGAGCGATGGCCTGGGGCAGGTTGCGAGGGAAGCCATCGAGCAACCAGCCCCCTTGATGATCGGCCAGGCGGTGGCGCACGATCGCCAACACCAAGGCGTCACTTACCAGTTCCCCACGGGCCATCACGGCCTCAGCTTCCTGGCCGAGTGGGGTGCCAGCGTCCACTTCGGCCCGCAACAGGTCTCCGGTGGAGAGATGCAAGAGGTGATGGGAGGTCGAGAGCTTCTGGGCCTGGGTGCCCTTGCCGGCCCCGGGGGGGCCGAGAAACAGCAAGCGTTGCTTCATGAGGAGGAGGGACAGAAGGAAAGCGCTGCGCTCGCGGGGTCAGAAGGTGACAGGGGGAAGAGATTCAGAAGTGCGGCTGAAGGCTTGGGCACCCGTGGCCCCCTCGTAGCGAAGCGAAATCACGTAGGTCTGCACTTGCTTAGCGGTTTGAATGGCCACCCCAACAAGGATCAACAGGGAGGTGGCACCGATGCCCTGGAACGTTCTCACCTGAATGGCACCCTCCACGGCCGAGGGGATGATGGCGACTGCACCAAGGAACAGGCCACCAAGCAAGGTGAGTTGGTTTTGCACGTTGGCCAGATAGGCAGCCGTCGCCGTACCCGGACGGACGCCAGGGATCGCCACACCACTGCGTTTGAGGTTGGTGGCGATGTCTGCCGGATCGAGGGTGAGGGAGTTGTAGAAGTAACTGAAGGCGATGATCAGCGTGAAGAACAACAGGGCATAGATCCAGGGCATGCTGCTGTTCGGGCTGAGATAGCCCGCCAGCTGGATCAACCATGGCGTCTTGGTCCAGGTGGCAATTTGCAACGGAAGAAAGACCAGAGCCGAGGCAAAGATGATCGGCATCACCCCGCTGGCATTGAGCTTCAAGGGCATGTAACTCTGCCGAGCCGGCAGCCCGGCGCCGGCGCCACCCACCTGGTGCTTCGCGCTGACGATGGGGATGCGGCGGGTGCCCTCTTCAACAAAGATGATGCCGATGATGGTGGTTAAAAACACCAATAGCAGGATGATGATGCCAGTCACCGTGCCGCGATCACCGGTTTTGGCCTGGGTGATGGTGGCTGACAGGGCACGGGGAAGGGTGGCCACGATGTTGGCGTAGATCACCAGGGAGGCCCCCTGGCCGATGCCCCGCTCAGTGATCACTTCACTGATCCACATCACCGCCATCGAGCCTGCCGTGAGAGCGAGGGCGGTTTGCAACACAAATTGCCAGGGCGGCAAACCCGGCAGGGCATATTGCCGCAACACCAAAGACAGAATCACGCTCTGGATGATGCCCCAGACCAATGCGGTGTAGCGCGTGATCTGGGCAATTTTGCGACGGCCGGCCTCCCCTTCATTTTTTTGCAAATCCTCCAGCTGGGGCAGGGCCGCCGTGAGTAGCTGCAGGATGATCGAGGCATTGATGTAGGGGAGAATGCCCAGAGTGAACACCCCCAAGGTGGCCAAACCGCCACCGGTGAAGATGTTCACGAACATCAAAAAATCTCCGCCCTGCTTGACAAATTGCTCAAAGGCAACTCTGTCAATACCGGGCACGGGGATGAAAATTCCCAAGCGCTCTAACAACAGCAGGCCCAGAGTGATGAAAACTCTGTCGCGCAGTTCCTTCGACTGGACAATTTTGCTGAAGATTTCTGTGGCGCTTGGGTTGCGTCCCCGGCTGTAAACCATGGCGTTTGAGGTGTGTTAACCGAGGATTTCGCAGCTGCCACCTGCAGCTTCAATCTTGGCACGGGCGGAGGCAGAGAACGCGGCGGCCTGCACGGTGAGCTTCACCTTGAGATCGCCACTGCCGAGCACCTTGAGGGGATGCTTGGCGCCGTTGAGAAGGCCCTCCTTCTCAAGAGTCTCAAGGTTGACCTCGCTGCCGGGCTTCAGCTCGGCGAGTTGGCCAACATTGATGATGGCGTAGCTGGTGGGATTGACCAGCGGGAAATGCTTGAGCTTGGGGACGCGGCGGTAGAGGGGCATCTGGCCGCCTTCAAAACCCGGCCGGGTGGAGCGACCTGAACGGGACTTCTGACCGCGCATGCCGAAGCCGCAGCTGGCGCCCTGGCCAGCGGCAATGCCCCGTCCCTTGCGGGTCTTGCGGCGCCGAGCACCGGGCTGGCCGGTGAGAGTGCTGAGCTGATAAGTCATGGAGATGTCCTCAGGAATAGATCTGCTCGAGTGGGATGCCCCGTTCCTTGGCGGCGTCCTTGTGGGTGCGCAGGGCGGAGAGGGCTTCCATGGCAGCCCGGGCATTGTTCAAGGGGGTCTTGGAACCTAGGCGCTTGGCCAGCACGTTCTTGATCCCAGCCAGCTCGAGGACGGTGCGAATGGAGCCACCGGCAATCACGCCGGTGCCCGGCGCGGCGGGGCGGATGAGCACACTGGCGGCTCCATCACGGCCACGGCTTTCGGTGGGCACCGAATTGGTGCGGGTGAGGGGCACTTTCACCAGGTGCTTCTTGCCATCGGCCACGCCTTTGCGCACGGCACCGATCACGTCACCAGCCTTGCCGACGCCAACGCCCACCTGACCGCGTTCATTGCCAACGATGACGATGGCGCGGAAGCTCATCTTCTTGCCACCTTTCACGGTTTTGGAGACCCGGCGGATCTGCACCACCCGCTCCTGCCATTCGGTGTCGCGCTCCTGGCTGCGCCGCTCGCCGGAGCCTCGGCGTCCGCCTCCACGGCGGTCGCCCTTGCCGCCACGGCGCTCTTGCTGCCCCTCGGCAGCCGGCACATCAGAGGCGGCAGGAACGTCGTCTGGCGAAAACTGCTGGTCGTTGGATTCGGTCATGGTGAGGAGCGGTGGAGATCAGAATTGCAGGCCCGCTTCCCGGGCAGCGTCCGCCAGGGCCTTAACCCGGCCGTGATAGAGGTTGCCCCCCCGGTCGAAGACCACTTGGGCGATGCCCTTAGCCAGGGCACGCTTGGCCACCAGTTGGCCGACAGCCACGGAGGCATCGCAGGTGGCTGAGGTCTGGAGGGAGGTGCGGAGATCCTTGTCCAGGGTGGAGGCGGCGCAGAGGGTGCTCTGAGCCTCGTCGTCGATGACCTGGGCGTAGATGTGGTTGTTGGAGCGGAACACAGCCAACCTTGGACGGGCGGCCGTCCCCGCGAGGGTGCGACGCAGGCGGCGGTGGCGCTTTTGGGTTTGCTGTTTGCGGGAGAGGGAAGACATGGCGAAACACTAAAGACAGAACGGGTGGAGAAGACCTTATTTCTTTCCGGTCTTGCCGACCTTCCGCAGAATGCGCTCCCCCTCGTATTTGATGCCTTTGCCCTTGTAGGGCTCCGGGGGACGAATGGCGCGCACTTTGGCCGCCTCGTTGCCCACCAGCTCCTTGTCCGCCCCCGTGACGATCACCGTTGTGTTGTTCTCCACCGCAAAGGTGACGCCGTCGGGAGGCACCATTTCAACGGGATGGCTGTAACCGGCACTCACCACGAGCTTCTTGCCCTGGACCTGGGCGCGGTAGCCCACCCCGACGATCTCGAGCTTGCGGGTGAAGCCCTGGCTGACGCCTTCCACCATGTTGGCCACCAGGGTGCGGCTGAGGCCGTGGCGCTCGCGGGAGCGGCGGGCGTCGCTGGTGGGGGACACCTGGAGTTGATTGCCGTCCTGGCTGATGCTCACGCCCTCAGGGAGGGTGCGGCTGAGCTCGCCTTTGGGCCCCTTGACGGTGACCGAAAGGCCCGCGAGGTCCACGGTGACCTTGTCGGGTAGGGGGATCGGGGCCTTACCAATGCGTGACATAACGGTTTCTCCAGATCAATAGACGTAGCAGAGCACTTCGCCACCCACGCCCTGCTTGCGGGCGTCCCGGTCGCTCATCACGCCCTTGGAGGTGGAGATGATCGCCACACCCAGGCCACCGAGCACCTTGGGAAGTTGGCGGGTGTTTTTGTAGATGCGCAGACCGGGTCTGCTCACCCGTTGCAGGCGTCGGATCGTGGGCTGACGGTGTTTGCCGCTGTACTTGAGTTCAAGAACGAGCTGCTTGCGCACCCCTTCCCCTTCTTCGCTGATGTTGGCGATGAAGCCCTCTTGCTGAAGCACCGAGGCGATGCTGCGGCAAAGGCGGGAGGAGGGCACGCGGGTGTTTTCGTGACGCTTCTCACTCGCATTGCGGATGCGGGTGAGCATGTCGGAGATCGGGTCGTGGTTGGCCATGGTCGTTTCCGGATGAGGGCTCAGTTGCTGCGGAACGGCATCCCCATTTCGCGGAGAAGGGCGCGGCCCTCTTCGTCGTTACGGGCGTTGGTCACGATCGTCACGTCCATGCCCCGGATGGCGTCGATCTTGTCGAAGGAGATTTCAGGGAAGATGATTTGTTCCCGAATCCCCAGGGTGTAATTGCCGCGGCCATCGAAACTCTTCGGGCTCACGCCACGGAAGTCGCGGATGCGAGGCAGGGCGAGATGAATCAGGCGCTCGAGAAAGGCATACATGCGATCGCCACGCAGGGTGACGGCCACGCCGATCGGCATGCCCTGGCGAATCTTGAAACCGGCAATTGCCTTCTTGGCCCGGGTGACCACCGCCTTCTGACCAGTGATCTGAGCCAGTTCGGCAATGGAGGCTTCCAGGGCCTTGGCATTTTGAGCCGCCTCACCGAGGCCCCGGTTGACGGTGACTTTCACCACCTTGGGAACCTCGTGGACATTGGAGAGTTGAAGATCCTTGAGCAACTTGGGCTGGATCGTCTCCCGGTAGCGTGCTTTGAGAGTCATGACGGAGAGGGGGGAGCCTTCTGGTCGTGGTCAGAAGTGGGAGGGGAAGGGAGGGAGTGGCTGGAGAAACTGAAGGGGGAAGAGGGGGCCATTCAGTCGAGAAATTCGCCGGTTTTCTTGAGGCGACGCTTCTTGTTGCCCTCCTTGTCAACCACGATCTCCACGCGGCTCGCCACCTTTTTGCTTGTGGAGTAGAGCATCACATTGGAGGCGTGAACAGAGGCTTCCTCGGTGAGAATGCGACCGCTTTCGCCCTCCTGGGTGGGCTTCACGTGGCGGGTGCGGAGGTTGATGCCCCCCACCACCACACGGTTCTCATAGGGAAGGGTGCGGATCACCTCTCCGGTCTTGCCCTTGTCTTTGCCGGCGATCACCTGAACGGTATCGCCCTTTTTAATGCGCATTTTGATGCGCACCGCGGGCTTGGAGCGCGACGTTGCGGTGGCCATCTCAGATCACCTCCGGAGCGAGGGAAACGATTTTGGTGAAATTTCGCTCCCGCAGTTCCCGGGCGACAGGCCCGAACACGCGGGTGCCCTTGGGGTTGTTGTCGTTGCCGAGAATCACCGCCGCGTTGTCGTCAAAGCGGATGGAATTGCCGGTGTCGCGCCGGAGGGTGGCTCGGGTGCGCACCACCACCGCCTTCACCACATCGGATTTCTTCACGCCCATGTTGGGCATGGCGTCCTTCACGGCGGCCACGATCACATCGCCAACGTGGGCGTAGCGGCGGTTGGTGCCAAGCACGCGAATGCACTGGATGCGCTTGGCGCCGCTGTTGTCCGCAACGGTGAGAAAGGTTTCCTGCTGAATCATGGCTGGCTCTCCTGGCTGGTCACCGCAGCGGCGGCGGGGGCGGGTTTGGCAGCGGCGTTGCTGCCGTGGACAATCACCTCAGACACCGCCCAGCGCTTGGTGCGACTGAGGGGACGGGTTTCGGTGATGCGCACCCGATCGCCAACTTTGCAGCTGTTGGTTTCGTCGTGGGCTTTGTAGCGGGTGGTGCGGCGAACGGTCTTTTGATAGATGGGGTGGGGGAAGCGGTTTTCCACCGCGACCACCACCGTTTTGTCCATCTTGTCGCTAACGACGGTGCCGACCCTTTCCTTGCGTGCCATGGATGTGCGGGGGTTCAGGAGGCGGTGGAGCGTTGACGCTCCTGCTGCACCGTGAGCAGGTGGGCCAGCGTGATGCGGGCCTGCTTGAAGCGGTGCGGGTTCTCCAGCCGGCGCGTGGCCTGCTGAAAGCGGAGGTCGAAAAGTTCCCGCCGGGTGGCGTTGATCTTTTCGCTGAGCTCGGACTCGCTCAACTTGCGAGCCTCGGCGATGTCAGGTCGGGCCATGGTCAGGACTCGGCAACGGAAGCGGCAACAGGAGCAGCGGCCTGGGGTGCGGCCTCCTGCTGGTCTGCCAGGGAGATGAACTTGGTTTTCATCGGCAGCTTGTATTGGGCAAGCCGCATCGCTTCTTTGGCGATGGCCTCGGTGATCTCAGCCCCACCCATCTCAAAGAGGATGCGGCCTGGCTTGATCACCGCCACCCAGAACTCCGGGTTGCCTTTACCGGAACCCATCCGGGTTTCGGCGGGGCGCATGGTGACCGGCTTGTCGGGGAAGATGCGGATCCAGATTTTTCCACCCCGCTTGACGTAGCGGGTCATGGCTCGGCGTGAAGCCTCGATCTGGCGGGAGGTGATCCAGCCACACTCCTGGGCCTGCAGGGCGTATTCACCGAAGGCGATGGTGGTGCCCCTGGGGGCATCGCCACGCATGCGGCCTCGCTGCTGCTTGCGGAATTTGACGCGTCGTGGACTCAGCATGGTTTAAACCTCCCTCACTCCTCGTTGGAGCGATCTTCGAACTGTTGGGGGCGCCGACTCGCCCGCCGCTTGGGAGCAGCACCCACGGGCACCTGCTCCTGTTGACCGGGGAGCACCTCCCCTTTGAACACCCACACCTTGATGCCAAGCACCCCGTAGGTGGTGCTCGCCACTTTGGTGGCGTAGTCGATGTCGGCCCGCAGGGTGTGAAGCGGCACCCGACCCTCGCGGGTCCACTCGGTGCGGGCGATCTCCGCCCCGTTCAGGCGTCCGGCCACCATGATCTTCAGGCCGAGCACGCCTGCCCTCTGGGCCCGCTGCACAGCCATGCGCATGACGCGGCGGAAGGCCACCCGCTTTTCCAACTGCTGGGCGATGTACTCAGCGAGGAGGTAGGCGTCGGCATCGACCCGCTCCACTTCAACCACGTTGATGCGCACCTGGCGCTGGGTGTCACCAAGGGTTTTTTGGATGCCGCTGCGCAGCTCCTCGATGCCGCTGCCCTGGCGGCCCACAAGCACGCCTGGACGGGCGGTCTTGAGTTCCACCTCGAGCTGATCGGCCTTGCGGGCGATCAGCACGTCGCTGATGCCAGCGGCGGCGTATTTCTTGTGGATGAACTTGCGGATGTTGTCGTCCTCCCGCAGGAGGGTGGGATAGGTGCGGCTGGGGGCATACCAGCGCGAGCGGTGTTCCTGGGTGATCCCCAGGCGCAGGCCGGTTGGATGGATCTTGTGTCCCATCGGTCGGAAGTCCTCGGGGGTCAGGCGGAGCGGGAGACCACACCAATGCTGATGTGGCAGGTTTGTTTCTTGATCGCGTAGGCGCGGCCCTGGGCGCGGGGGCGGAAGCGCTTCATGGAGGGACCCATGTCAGCGCTGGCCTGGCAGATCACCAGAGTGGCTGGATCGAGCCCAAGGTTGTGCTCGGCGTTGGCGACAGCGGACCGCAACACCTTGGTGATGGGGCCAGTGGAGCGATAGGGCATGAACTCGAGCAGGATCAGCGCGTCGCGATAGGTGCGACCGCGGATCTGATCGAGCACCCGCCGCACCTTGGAGGCGGAGCCGCGGATGTAGCGGCCGTGGGCCAGGGCTTGGGCAGTGGTGGTGGTGGTTGCCATGGATCAGCGGCCTCCCTTCTTGTCTTTGGTGTGGCCCCGGAAGGTGCGGGTAGGGGCGAATTCCCCGAGTTTGTGGCCCACCATCTGCTCGGTCACGTAGACGGGCACATGGCTCTTGCCGTTGTGAACGGCAATGGTGTGGCCGATCATCAGCGGCAGGATGGTGGAGGCCCGCGACCAGGTTTTGATCACGGATTTGTCTTCAGAAGCGTTTTGCTTTTCAACCTTGCGCAGCAGGCTGTCGGCAACAAACGGACCTTTTTTGAGTGAGCGTCCCATGGCGGTTCAGGCAGGTGGCAGAGCGGAGTGGGGGATCATGCGTCGCGGCCTCCACGGCTCCGCTTGGAGGTGCGGCGACGTTTCCGCAGCACAAACCTGTTGCTGGGCTTGTTCCGCTTGCGGGTCTTCAAGCCCAAGGCGGGTTTGCCCCAGGGGGTGACGGGCCCGGAGCGACCGATGGGAGCCCGGCCCTCACCGCCACCATGGGGGTGATCGCAGGGGTTCATCACACTGCCGCGCACTTCGGGGCGACGGCCGAGCCAACGCTTGCGGCCGGCCTTGCCGAGGCTGGTGTTGCGCTGCTCGGCATTGCCCACCTCGCCGAGGGTGGCGTAGCACTCGCGGCGCACGAGGCGCACCTCCGTGGAGGGCAGCTTCAGGGCGACGTAGTCACCCTCCTTGGCCACCACCTGGGCGCTGGAGCCGGCGGTGCGCACCATTTGGCCGCCGCGACCGGGGTAGAGCTCCACGTTGTGGACGCTTGAGCCGAGGGGAATGGCGGAGAGGGGGAGGGCATTGCCGGGCTCGATCGGCACCTCAGGGCCGGCGATCACGGTTTGGCCCACGCCCACGCCAGCCGGAGCCAGGATGTAGCGCTTCTCCCCATCGGTGTAGAAGAGGAGAGCGAGCCGTGCGTTGCGGTGCGGGTCGTAGTGGATGGCGGCCACCTTGGCGGCCACGCCGCGCTTGTCCCGGCGGAAATCCACGATGCGATAGAGGCGCTTGTGGCCACCGCCGCGGTGGCGGCAGGTGATCACCCCTCGGTTGTTGCGCCCCTTGAGGCGGTGCTTGGCCACCACCAGGCCCCGTTGCCTGCGCTGACCGGTGAGCTCACCGAAATCGGTGGTCACCAGGGTGCGGGTGCCGGGGCTGGTGGGGCGATAGGAACGAATTGCCATGGTTTAAACCCCTCAGGACTCAGGGAACAGCTGGATGGACTGACCTTCGGCCAGACGGACGATGGCTTTCTTCACCCGCGCACGCTTGCCAGCGAAGCGACCCACGCGCCGGGTGCGCCGCGGGGGATTCATGGTGCTCACGCCCACCACCTTCACGGAGAAGAGCTCCTCCACGGCCGCCTTGATGGCGGGCTTGGCCGCGCGGGGATCCACCTCGAAGGTGTATTGGTTGGCCTCCAGCAAACGGGTGGCCTTTTCGGTGATCAGCGGGCGCCGAATCACATCGGGCAGCCGTCCACTAAAACGTTCAGCCATCGCTGTAAACCTCCTGAATCTTGGCCAGAGCCCCCTCGTTGAGCACCAGTTTCTGGGCATTGAGGAGATCAAACACATTGAGCTGATCAGCGGCGATCAACTTCACCCGCTCCAGGTTGCGCACGGAGAGCTTGAGGGTGTCGCTGGCGCCGTCGATCACGAGCAGCACGCGGCTCTCGGGGGTGATGTCGAGCCGTTGCAGGGCCGCGGTGATCTCCTTGGTTTTGGGAGCCTGGAGGGTCGCTCCAAAGTCCTTCACCACGGTGATGTCCGCCAAGCGGCTCATCAACGCCGTGCGCAAGGCAAGCCGGCGCTCCTTGCGGTTGAGGTGGAGGGCATAGCTGCGCGGCTTAGGGCCGAACACGATGCCGCCACCGGGGCGCAGGGGGGTGCGGATCGAGCCTTGGCGAGCGCGACCGGTACCCTTTTGCTTGTAGGGCTTGCGGCCACCCCCGGCCACTTCCGCCCGGGTGAGGGTGCTGGCCGTGCCCTGGCGGGCATTGGCGAGCTGGCGCAACACAGCGCGATGGAGCAGGTCTGGGGCGGTGGTTTCCTTGGCGACGGCGAGATTGAGCTCGGCCTGGCCGCTCTCTTTCCCTTGCCAATCGCGCACAACACATTTGGCCATGATGGTTCTCCTCCTCAGGACGCGGCTTGGCTGCCCACCCGGCGAGCCGGGCGGATGTCGAGCAGGGCGCCGGGCTTGCCGGGCACCGATCCCTTCACCACCAGCAGATTGCGGGCGGCGTCCACCTTGAGGATGGTGAGCCCGCGGGTGGTGACGGGCTTACCGCCGTAGCGGCCCGCCATGCGCTTGCCGGGGTAGACGCGGCCGGGGGTGGTGCCAGCGCCGGTGGAGCCGGGCTCGCGGTGGTTTTTGGAGCCGTGGGTCATGGGACCGCGGCTGAAGCCATGGCGCTTCTGGTAGCCGGCAAAGCCCCGACCGATGGTGTCGCCGCGGACATCCACCTTTTGGCCGGCCTCGAAATCGGCCACGGTGACAGTGCCGCCGAGCTCAAAGCCATCAACTGCATCCACGCGCACTTCGCGCAGGTGGCGCAGGGGCTCGGCGCCGGAGCGGGCGAGGTGACCCTGGGCGGGCTTGTTGACGAGCTTCGGGCGAATGTCGCCAAAGCCGAGCTGCACAGCGCTGTAGCCATCGCTGGCAGGGGATTTGATCTGGGTGATGCGGCAGGGGCCCGCTTCGATCAGGGTGACCGGAACAGACCTGCCCTCTTCATCGAAGAACTGGGACATGCCCAGTTTCTTCCCGAGAATGCCGATAGACATTGACTGAGGGGAGAACGCCAGCTGGACACCCCCGGAAACCTCCGGCTGCCAAAGGAGCCGGTGCCCGAGGGGTTGGGCTGAATTCGGAAACTGGCGTGGGGGCAGGCGGAGGCATGCCACCGGAGCTAGCAGACGAATCAGCGGGCTGGGACTTGGCTGGCTCCCGCGAGGGGGGCACAGGCAGTTTCCCGGTGGCTCCACCGTGCCGAAACACCGTGGCGGCCACACTGGCCTGGAGGATCACCACCACGGGCAACCCTGCGCCGTTGCTTGGAGGCCCGGCTAGCGGTCGGGCACAAGGCATCAGCACAAGCAAAAAGAGTAGCGCATGGGGGTTCACCCCCCAAACCAGCCCGAAAAGCAACCCCCGCCGGTGTTTTTTGACAGACTCCCCCACAACTCGCGCCGTCGCCGCCATGCCCCTGCTGCTCACGGGCCAAGGATTCCGCCAGGAACTGGAGAAGGCCGGGGCCCTGGCGCTCTACGTGCCCCTGGAGGGCGGCAGTGAAACCCGGCTGCTGCGGCGCCTGCGGGCCGCGGGCTACCAGGCCCACCTCACCTCGGCGCGGGGCCTGGGCGATCCGGAGGCGTTTCTGTTTGAGCTGCACGGGGTGCGGCCTCCCCATCTGGGCCACCAGAGCGTGGGGCGCGGCGCCGCCGTGGGCGAGGTGCAGCGGGTGCAACCCCAGCTGGGCCATCTTCTAGAGGGGAAAGGCCCGGTGGTGCTTTGGTTGTTGGAGGGGCAGGTGCTCTCCAGCGCTGAGCTCGCCAGCCTGGTGGCCCTCTGCAAGCGGGAACCCCGGCTGAAGATCGTGGTGGAGATGGGCGGCGCCAGGGCGCTGCGCTGGAAGCCGCTGGCGGAGGTGGCGGCCAGTTGAGCACGCCGGACCGCCTGGCCCTGCTATGGGGCACGGCGTTTTTTGCGGGATCGGCGGGCCAGTGGCTGAGCCGCTTCAGCGGTGTGCCAGCGGTGGTGGTGTTGCTGGGGCTTGGGCTGTTGATCGGCCAGGCGGGCCTGGGGCTGGTCCGCCCGGAGGATCTGGGCCAGGGCTTGAAGCCCCTGGTGGGCCTGCTGGTGAGCCTGGTGCTCTTCGATGGCGGCTTGACGCTGCGGCTGGCGGGGCCCGACCTGCAGCGCTCGGTGACGCAGCTGGTGTTGCTTCGCTCGGTGTTGAGCCTGGCGGGCGGGGCGGCACTGGCCCACCTGGTGGCGGGCCTGTCATGGCCGCTGGCGCTGGTGTTCGGCGCCATTGCGCTCTCCACCGGGCCCACGGTGGTGAACTCCCTGGTGAGGCAAATGCGCTTGGCGCCCCTGTTGGGGCAGGTGTTGGAAGCCGAGGGGCTGATTCTGGAACCCTTCTCCGCAGTGCTCGCCCTGCTGCTGCTCCAATCGGCCCTGGGGGAGGTGGGCAGCTGGCAGGAGCTGGCGCCACGGCTGGCGTTGCGCTTTGGCGGGGGCGTGGCGGCCGGGGCGCTGGCGGGCTGGCTCCTGGCGGAGCTGCTGCGACGCACGCCGGCGCAGGCGGAGGGCGGCAGCGGCCTGCAACTGCAGCTCGCCCTGGGGTGGTTGTTTTTGCTGTTCAGCGGCTGCGAGGCGCTGTTGCCCGAATCGGGCCTGCCCGCGGCGGTGAGCGCCGGCGTGATGGTGGGGTGGCGGCTGGAGGCGGGCGCGGGCGCATTGGAGGCGGATATCAGCGCCCTGGCGCAACTGGCGATCACGGTGCTGTTCCCGCTGCTCGCGGCGGATCTGTCTTGGAAGGAGCTGAGCCCCCTGGGGCTGGGGGGGCTTCTGGCCGTGGCCGGCCTGATGGTGCTCCGGTTGCTGGTGGTGCAACTGGCCTCAGCGGGCCTGCCCCTCGATGGGCGGGAGCGGTTGCTGCTCGGCTGGGTGGCGCCGCGGGGCATCGTGAGCGCGGCGGTGGCGAGCCTCTTCGCGCTCGATCTGGAAGCCGCCGGCGATCCGGAGGGGGGAACCCTCAAGGGGCTTGTATTTCTCACGATCCTGCTCACCGTGGGCCTGCAGGGCTCCACCGCTCCCTGGCTGGCCCAGCGGCTGGGGTTGAGCCTGCCGGCGGGGGAGCCTTTGCAGGAGGGGAATGGCTGAAGGCCGGTGGTGATTCCTGGGGCCTACTGCAGCGGGGTCGTTTCCTCCCGCAAGAACCGAACCACAGCCGCATCAGTGAGTTCCGCCGCCGCAACCTTGCGGCGCACAGCGATCTGTTTGTGCAGAGCCTGCGGCTCTGCCAGGCAGCCAGCAACGGTGATCACCAAGTGATCGCGGAGGCGGATTACTGGCGTGAGGACAACGCAGGGGCCTGTGAGAACAAAGGCGTCGATCCCCACATCTCGACGGGCAGGAGGCAGCGAACCGACTTGGGCGGAGCCACTAAATCGGATCTCAAAGGACAGCAGATGAGCAATAATGTCTACATTGATAGAGGCATTTTCGCAAGCCTTTAAGATCGGTTGAAGCGCAAACTGTCAGGTTCGTTTAGCAAAGAGGGGCAATCATGCATAAACCCATTTTTGCCTCACCGGCCCCAGGCACTTTTGTATCGCGATGAACGCATCTTATGCGGATCCGCCTAAAATTCACAAGCTCTGGACTTGAGGCTTGAGATCCATTGTGTCGCAGTACTTGTGCCGCCTAGCTGCCGGACGAGTGCCGCGTCTTAGGCGGTCAGCCTGGGGCTTCGGTGCGACTTAGACAGATCCGCCCAATAAATAGTAGCTGCGCTGCAGGCGGGCCCGCGGCTTGACAAAGGCCAAGCGAATGAATACTATAAGTAGCATGCTCGATGAGTTGAAACTGTGAGTGCCCTGGCTAATCAAGTATTAAGGGGTGACTGCGCTGAGCTAATGAAGCAGTTGCCCGATCAAATAGCAACGGCATGCATTACTGATCCACCATACAATTACGAGTTCATTGGACACAAATGGAATAGCTCTGAAATCGAGAGAAGGCTTGAGAAGGCAAAAGACTCAGGAAGTAGCACATTAGTCAAGAATATCCCCTATGGCAGTGGCCTTGCTGGCGGCGTTAGGAATAAACAGTGGTACCAACGAAATCGCGATAATATTCTAGAATATGAAGAGTGGTGCTATAAATGGGGAAATGAGCTTTTTAGAATTTGCAAGCCTGGAGCAACTATTGCTGTATTTAATAGCACAAGAACAGTCGCTCATGTTCAGGTTGCGCTTGAGAAAGCAGGCTTTTATGCTCGCGATATTGTGGTCTACAGGCGATCGAGCGGCATACCCAAAGGAGTGAATATGGAAAAGCAACTAGAGAAGAAAGGATACGACAGATCATCGGATTGGTCTGGATGGCATAGTTGCTTAAGAAACGAGTGGGAGGCAATAGCAATACTTCAAAAACCTCTAGACAAAAATTATCTAGAGACACTTATGGCTCACGGAACAGGTCTGTTCTACACAGAGACTTACGGTGGCGGTTTTCAGTCTAATATTCTCGAGAATATACCAAGAGACAAGAGTGAGTCATTTAATGTGCACTGCACTGTTAAGCCATTAGCCTTGATGGAAAGGTTGATTGAGATTTTTGTCCCCAAACACTCAGAATCATTGGTTATTGACCCATTCGCAGGGTCTGGAACTACACTCTTGGCCGCAAAACTTGCCAATCTGCCTTATATTGGAATGGAGATAGTTCCTGAATATATTGATATTATTGAGAGGCGTCTGCTAGTCAGCGAGAAACAGGAAAAGCTCCCTTTCTCTGCCTGAGATAGCCAGCAATATCAAAGCCACTGATGGATTCAATGAATTCAAGGCTTTGCTCACCTACTAATACATTCCAGGTTCCCACTTTGCACGCCTGTATGGCAGCTGGGAGATTGTCCGACCTCAAGATTAGAAAGACCGGCTCGTAGCCTTGCCTCCTTAGTTCTCCTCCATAGCTTTTGAACTTTTTAAGTGTTCCTGAGTCACCCGATCCGATCCTATACTTCGTATCAATTGCATATTTGTTAACAACAAGATCACATGGCTCGTCTTGT
>Ga0315899_10003793_pt1 | contig 16430 bp, 13 predicted proteins | sample LakEriMetagenome_2_FD_203518 | JGI IMG/M metagenome (GOLD analysis project Ga0315899, IMG submission 203518) | Freshwater fungal communities from buoy surface, Lake Erie, Ohio, United States - Buoy 4 MA112 | ecosystem: Environmental > Aquatic > Freshwater > Lake | place: USA: Lake Erie, Ohio... | reverse complement strand
TTGATATGTACATGACCGGCAAAATCGAGATTGACCCGATGATTACGCATGTCATGGGTCTCGAAGAGATCAACAAAGCGTTCGATCTAATGCATGCAGGTGAATCCATCCGCAGCGTGGTGGTGTTCTGAATGGCGACAATAGCTGACATATTGGCCGAGCATAAAGACAAGGAGGGGCCCCTCCTCCCCGTGCTGCACGATGTGCAAAAGATGTTCGGTCATGTCAGCGAGGAGGCTATGCGCGAGATTGCGCAGGCACTGAACCTGACCCGGGCGGAAGTATATGGTGTTGTCAGTTTCTATCATGATTTCCGCAAAGAAGTCGAACCCCGACCAGTTTTGAAACTATGCCGGTCCGAAGCCTGCAAGGCACGTGGCGTCGAAGCTTTGGTCCCCATCGCCGACAACCAAAGCCGCATAAAAGTGGAGGCCATTTATTGCCTTGGATTATGCGCGGTTGGTCCAGCTGCGATGGTTGGCGAAAAAGTCTATGCACGTTTGGACGGTGCTAAGTTCAAAACATTATTGGAGGCCATGTGACCGTCCGGATATCTGATGATGCCGTTGCGATCGCTTGCGGCGCGGACGACGTTGCGGCGGCATTCATTGCCGCGGGCGTCGCAGTCGAACGCGTTTCGAGTTGGGGCATGCACTGGTTAGAGCCGCTGGTTGATATTGACGGCATCGGCTATGGTCCGGTGTCGGTCGATCAGGTCGCGGATATAATCAACGGTAATGCGCCGTCCTTGGGTCGTATTGAGGATCATCCTTTTATCGCCAATCAAACGCGACTGACTTTCGCGCGCGCCGGCAAAACCCGCCCGCTTTCACTAGACGATTATTACGCGTCAGATGGCTGGCTTGGGCTGGCAAGGGCCCGCGAAATGGGCGCTCAAGCAACGATTGATACTGTCATGACGTCGGGGCTTCGTGGCCGTGGCGGCGCTGGTTTTCCGGCAGGCATAAAATGGCAGACGGTCGCGCGCGCCAGCGGTGACCAGAAATACATCGTCTGCAACGCAGACGAAGGCGACAGCGCCACTTTTGCCGACCGCATGGTGATGGAGGGCGACCCCTTCATGCTGATTGAGGGTATGGCAATTGCGGGTTTCGCGGTCGGCGCGGACAAGGGCTATGTGTATATCCGCTCCGAATATCCGCATGCTATCGCCAAGATGGAAGCCGCTATCAAGCTTTCGGCCCATTTGGTTGCGCCATTTGTCGTCGAAGTGCGCGTTGGCGCAGGCGCTTATATTTGCGGCGAGGAAACATCGCTGCTCAACAGCCTAGAAGGCAAGCGCGGCGAGGTTCGCGCCAAGCCACCCTTGCCCGCGCTGGAAGGCCTTTTTGGCAAACCAACAATCGTCAACAATGTGCTGACAGTGGCCGCTATACCATGGGTGTTACAGCATGGTGGCGAAGCATATGCCGCATTCGGCGCTGGCAGATCCAGGGGCACTATGCCCATCCAAATCGCTGGGAACGTAAAGCATGGTGGCCTTTACGAAGTTGCGTTCGGCATCACGCTTGGTGAACTTGTGCATGATATCGGCGGTGGCACAGCCAGCGGCCGCCCCGTGCGCTGCGTGCAAGTCGGTGGACCATTGGGCGCGTATATTCCGCCCGCACAGTTCCATCTTCCTTTTGATTACGAGGCGTTCGCTGCTGCTGACGCACTGATTGGCCATGCTGGCGTCAATATATTCGATGACACCGTCGATATGGCGCAAATGGCGCGCTTTGCGATGGAATTTTGTGCCGTGGAAAGCTGCGGGAAATGCACGCCCTGCCGGTTGGGAAGTACCCGCGGCGTCGAAACGCTGGACCAGATCATTGCTGGCAAAAATGTGGAAGCAAATCTCGCGCTGATTGCTGACTTGTCAGAAACTATGAAATTCGGCTCGCTCTGCGCCTTGGGCGGTTTCACGCCTTATCCTGTTATGAGCGCTATCAAGCATTTTCCCGAGGATTTCGGGTGAGAAGGCTAGGCGCGATCATTGCCGGCGGAAAGGCTACACGCTTTGGGAGCGACAAGGCTGCTGCAATGTTAAACGGCCGGCCACTGATTGAACATGTCGCCGATGGATTGCGCGAACAGGTCGACAGGCTCATTGTCTGCGGGCGTGCATGGCCGGGAATGGATGGGGTAGAAGACGCCCCCTTCCCCGATATGGGGCCTTTGGGCGGCCTGAATGCAGCGCTTCGATACGCGCAGCAAAACGGGTTTGATGAGGTGGTAACCGCTGGTTGCGATGTCGTGCCCGTCGCCCAATTTCTAATGAAACGTCCCGATGATCGTGCTATCTATATCGATGGGCATTATCTGTTTGGCGTGTGGCCCGTGGCGCTTGCGCCACGCCTTGAAATACATCTGCGCAATCAGGACAATTTGTCGATGCGCAGTTGGATCGCAGCAAGCGGCGCACAAGCAATCACATCTGCAAATGCTTTCCACAATTTGAACACGCCTTGGGACCTTGCGCAATATGCTGCGCAACGGTCGAATATTAGTATAAGGTAGAAACATGACGTACCAGCCGCAAAAAGATTTCGGAACACCGGAAAGTCGTTCGGACGAAGCGGTTTCGCTTACCATCGACGGCCGCAATGTCACTGTGCCTGCCGGTACAAGCGTCATGCGTGCAGCTGCCGAGCAAGGTACGTCTATTCCCAAATTATGCGCCACGGACAGCGTGAAAAGCTATGGCTCCTGCCGTTTGTGCCTTGTTGAAATTGCTGGCCGCAAAGGTACCCCGGCCAGTTGTACGACGCCGGTCGAGCCTGGTATGGTTGTACACACCCAGACCCCGCATCTGGCAAAATTGCGCAAAGGCGTCATGGAGCTGTATATCTCAGACCATCCGCTCGATTGTCTTACATGTGCCGCCAATGGTGACTGCGAATTGCAGGATCAGGCCGGCGCTGTTGGCCTTCGTGATGTGCGTTATGACGTGCAGGCGACGCATCTTGGGCAGGAAAAAGATCACTCCAACCCGTATTTCGATTTCGATCCGAGCAAGTGCATTGCCTGCTCGCGCTGCATCCGTGCGTGCGACGAGGTGCAAGGCACGCTGGCGCTGACCATGGAAGGCAGAGGCTGGGATTCAAAAATATCCGCAGGCTTTGCTAGTGACAATTTTATGGGCTCCGAATGCGTATCTTGCGGTGCGTGTGTGCAAGCCTGCCCAACAGCAACGCTGGTAGAGAAAAAGGTTGTAGAGGTCGGCACACCCGAACGCAGCGTTGTTACGACCTGCGCCTATTGCGGTGTCGGCTGCACCTTCCGCGCAGAAATGCGCGGCGAGCAACTGGTGCGGATGGTCCCCTACAAAGACGGTAAGGCCAATCGCGGCCACAGTTGCGTGAAGGGTCGTTTTGCGTGGGGCTATGCCCAGCATCAAGAACGCATATTGAAGCCAATGATTCGCGCATCGATCAGCGATCCGTGGCGCGAGGTCGAATGGGACGAAGCTTTTGCCTACACCGCATCCGAACTGAAACGGATTAGCAAAAAATATGGCCGCAATGCCCTTGGCGGCATTACCTCGAGCCGCTGCACCAATGAAGAAACCTTCCTTGTGCAAAAGCTCGTCCGCGCAGGCTTTGGCAATAACAATGTCGATACTTGCGCGCGCGTGTGTCATTCGCCTACTGGATATGGCCTAAAAACAACCTTTGGCACAAGCGCGGGAACACAGGATTTTGATAGCGTCGAAGACAGCGACGTCATCCTGATAATCGGGGCCAACCCCACCGATGGCCACCCTGTTTTTGCCAGCCGGATGAAGCGCCGATTGCGCGGACAAGATGGACGCCCGGGTGCAAAGCTTATCGTCATCGACCCCCGCCGTACCGACATTGTGCGCTCACCGCACATCGAAGCGCAGCATCATCTTCCGTTACGCCCCGGCACCAATGTTGCCGTGCTGTCCGCGATGGCACATGTGATCGTGACCGAAGGTCTGACCGATGAGGCATTTATCCGGGAGCGTTGCGACTGGGATGAATATAGCCATTGGGCCGAGTTCGTATCGCAAACCCGCAACAGCCCGGAAAATTTACAGCCCGTTACCCTAGTTGACGCAGAAGAGCTGCGCGCAGCGGCGCGGCTATATGCAACAGGCGGCAATGGCGCGATCTATTACGGCCTTGGCGTCACCGAGCATTCCCAAGGCAGCTCGACCGTTATGGCAATCGCCAATTTGGCGATGGCAACCGGGAATATTGGCCGCCGTGGTGTCGGCGTAAATCCGCTTCGTGGCCAAAACAACGTCCAAGGCGCGTGCGACATGGGCAGTTTCCCGCATGAACTTGCGGGATATCGCCACATCAGCGATGGCGACGCGCGGCGATTGTTTGAAGATGACTGGGGCGTCACGCTGGATCCAGAGCCCGGCCTGCGTATTCCCAGCATGCTGGATGCAGCGGTCGACGGCGTGTTCAAAGCACTCTATTGCCAAGGCGAAGATATTCTCCAATCCGATCCGAACACCGCGCATGTGTCGGCCGGTCTGGCGGCGATGGAATGTGTGATCGTCCACGATCTTTTCCTGAACGAGACCGCGAACTACGCGCATATCTTCCTGCCTGGATCAACTTTCCTTGAAAAGAACGGCACTTTCACCAATGCCGAACGCCGCATTCAACCCGTGCGCAAGGTGATGACACCATTGAACGGGTTGGAGGATTGGGAAGTCACACAGCGGCTGGCGCAAGCGATGGGGCTGGATTGGAACTATAGTCACCCGTCCGAAATCATGGACGAAATCGCACGACTTACGCCGACCTTTGCGGGCGTGTCCTTTGCTCGGCTGGATGAGGCCGGATCTCTGCAATGGCCAGTGACAGCCGATGCGCCCGAGGGATCGCCTATCATGCATGTTGACGGCTTCGTCCGCGGCAAGGGCAAGTTTGTTGTGACTGATTATGTGCCTACCGACGAAAAAACGGGACCGCGTTTTCCATTATTGCTGACGACTGGACGCATATTATCGCAGTATAATGTCGGCGCACAAACGCGGCGGACAGAGAATGTCGCGTGGCATCCGGAAGATTTGTTGGAAATTCACCCGGTAGATGCCGAGGATCGCGGGTTGAAGTCAGGCGATTGGGTGAAATTGGCGAGCCGTGCGGGCGAAACCACTTTACGCGCGACGGTGACTGACCGCGTTGCCCCTGGCGTTGTCTATACCACATTCCACCATGCCGTGACGCAGGCGAATGTCGTCACCACGGACTTCAGCGACTGGGCAACCAACTGCCCGGAATATAAAGTCACTGCGGTTCAGATCAGCGCCTCCAATGGACCAACCGAGTGGCAGGAAGAGTATGAAGCTTTGTCGACACGCTCTCGCCGAGTTGAAGCCGGAATTCCCGCCGAATGAACACCGTTGAGCGCCTGATCCTCATGGCAAATCAGATTGCAACCAATCTGGCGACCGACAATGCCCCTGTTGCTGCAGTAGCCGATCATATTCAGCAATTCTGGGACCCGCGGATGAAGCGGCTCATTTTTGCGCATGGAACCGATGGCCTGTCTCCGGTTGCCGCTGCCGCCATTGGCCGCTTGGCCGACGCGCAAAATGGCGCCTAATAAAGGCGCAACGCCTCTCTGCTTTTCTGTGCTTAAGCCTGATCATGGCGCGGTAGAGGTAATAGAGCGGGACATCATTTTAGAAGCACCCATCGCAATTGAATATAATGGTATTGGCTATGCCGTAATGATGGCAACGCCGATTGACCTTGAGGACTATGCTGTCGGCTTCAGCATGTCGGAAGGGTTGGTTAGCCACACTGATGACATTCTGGCTATCGATGCGCACAAGGCCGATTTGGGCTGGATATTGCGCATTCAGGTACCACAGGAAAACGCCGCAAAAGTCTTTGCCCGCGCCCGCCAGCGCGTCTCCGAAAGCAGCTGCGGTTTGTGTGGTATGGACAATCTCGAAGAGGTTATGCGCCCCTTGCCCCACATAACTGCGCAGATTGCGGTCGCCGATGCGGCGATTTTTTCGGCGCTATCGGCATTGCGGTCGCATCAGACGTTGAATGCCCAAACAGGTTCGGCACACGCAGCGGCATTTTGCGCGCCCGACGGGGCTATCCTTATGACACGTGAGGACGTGGGCCGCCACAATGCGCTGGACAAATTAATTGGCGCGCTGGCCCGCGGAAACATCGATAGCTCAGCCGGATTTATAATATTGACCGCGCGTTGCAGCCTCGAATTGGTTCAAAAGGCGATCCTTGCCAACTGTCCAATGCTCGTTACGATCTCGGCGGCAACTGATCTTGCAATCGACATGGCCGAGAAATCCGGCCTGCGCCTAATCAGTCTAGCCCGCGCAGATTCCGCACTTACCGCAATGCCCCAAAGCGGTTGATCAACCAGCTGCGGAACATAGAAATCGCAGGGTCGCCCAAGTCGTCGGCGTGGAGTTTTAGATAATAACCATAACCGTCTTCGATCACCGCATCATACGGCATCACCAGACGCCCATCCGCTATTTCTTGTGCGAACATATCGATATCTCCCAAAAAGACACCGTTGGCGGTCATCGCATATTGCGCGGCGGCAATCGTGGTATCAAACGCAAGCCCGCCATGGGTCGCAACGGCTATGCCGCTTTGCCGGAGATACGCCGTCCACAAAAGATCCCGCGGCTCGCCATCCAGTTTGAGATGCAGAAGCTCCTCGCCTTGAAGAAATGCCTCCAGCACCTTACCCTGCGCTGCCATCGCAGTGGCCGGTGAACATAAGGGCGCCACGCGCACCATCCAGAGAAGATCGGTGATCCGATCATCAACATTAGGTCGGTCATAAGCAATGGCCATATCGAAATCTGTCGATGGCAGTCCAGTTACGTGCGCGCTCGAAACATCCAAACGGATATCTGGATGTTCGGCGTGAAAATCACGCAACATCGGCAGGAATAATTGCTGAAGCAACGATGGCGGCACGTGTAGTCGCAGCGAACGGCCAGTCAATTCATCATCGCGGATGGAATTCATCGTTTGCTCTAGCCGGTCGAGGCACTTGCTCACTACAGGCAAAAGCTCTTCACCGGCCGCTGTCAGTGAAAGCCTCGACGCGTCGCGGATGAAAAGTTGCTTTCCCAGCAGTTCCTCAAGCCCGCCCACATGCCGGCTCATCGCGCTTTGCGATACCGAAAGCGCCGAAGCGCCTCCTGTGAAACTCAAATTCTGACCCACGGCTTCGAACGCACGCAGGGCATTGAGCGGCAACCAACGACGGTTAATGGTGCTGCGGTTGGATATGATTTCGACCTTTCGACTGCGGGCAATTCTTCCCTATCACCATAGCCCGACATTTTGACATAGGGCTATGCGAAAATGCGATTTTATTCACCTCTATATCTGGCCCATTCGCATTTTACAGAGGATTCAACAAAGGCCTAATCATGGATTTGAACCACATAGCCACGCTTTTTGAACAGCGTCGTGAACAGCACACTTTGCCGCAGGCTCTGTATACCGAACCATATAGCTTCGATTTTGATATGGCGGCGGTTTTTGCCGAAAGCTGGTTGATGGTTGGCCTGGAATGCGAATTGCCAAAAACAGGCAGCTATGTGTCGATGATGGTGGGCAAATGGCCTGTTGTCATCACACGGGATAAAGAAGGCACGATCCGCGCTTTTCACAACAGCTGCCGCCACCGCGGGTCGATGATTTGCGCCGTTGGCAATGGCACAACACCCAAGCTGGTCTGCCCCTATCATCGTTGGACTTATGACCTTGATGGATCCCTGTTCGCAGCCGGTCGCATGGACAGCGATTTCGACAAAGCCGAGCATGGCCTTAAGCCTGTTGCGATTGAATGCATATCGGGCACGATCTTCATTTGCCTGTCCGAAACGCCGCCACCGATTGAAGATTTTCGGGAAAAGCTTGCGCAATATGCAGCACCGCATAACCTGAAAGATGCGAAGCTGGCATATGAGAGCGTTCTTGTTGAAAATGCCAATTGGAAATTGGTGATGGAAAATGGCCGTGAATGCTATCATTGCAGCACCGGACACCCCGAACTGGCAAAAACATTTCCGGTCGGGATGTCCAAACATTTTGACAGCGGCCATGACGCTCGGGTCATAGCTTTCGAGGAAACAATGGACGCGCTTGGCCTGCCGCAAACGCCTGTTGAGGGGCATTACTGGCAAATCGCGCGCTTTGCGTTGAACGAAGGCTGCGTTTCGATATCGGGCGATGGCCAACACCTATCCAAAAAGCTGATGTGCGAAGCCAATGACGGCGATATTGGTTCGATGCGGTGGGCGGTTGACCCGCACTGCTTTGTGCATTGCACGGCAGACCATGTGTTCATGTTCAGCGCTATGCCCGTCGGTCCAAATGAAACCCATGTGACGGGCAAATGGTATGTGCATAAGGATGCTGTCGAAGGTGTTGATTATGACGTCGAAAAACTCATAGATCTATGGACCAAGACAAATTTAGAGGACAAGGCCCTGGCCGAAAACAATCAGGTTGGTGTTAATAGCCTTGGCTACACACCCGGCCCCTATTCGCAAGAAGCCGAAATGCTCGCGCAGCGTTTTACCGACTATTATTGTGACAAGTCCCGTGCGTATATTGAAGCTCATGGCAAGCAATAAAGATAAGGGGTTGCGTCCCGAAACGCTCGCGGTCGCTTATGGCTACGACCCTGAAATGGGCATGGGTTCGGTCAAACCGCCGATCTTCATGACCTCGACCTTTGTGTATCCCTCTGCGCAGCACGCCAAAGACGTGCATGAAGCGTATTTTGACGGCAGTGGGCCTCTGGTCGGGGAAACCAACCATATTTATTCGCGGCTTGGCCATCCGGGATTGGATTTTTTGGAAAAGCGCCTTGCGGCAATTGACGGCGCGGAAGAGGCAGTCGCCTATTCCAGCGGCATGGCCGCCCATTCGAGCATCGCGTTGGCCCATGTCCGCCCGGGCGACAGCGTATTGCATGGCCGCCCGATCTACGGCGGCGTCGACATGCTCTACAACAGCATCATGCCGCAATTTGGATCACATGCCGCGGCATATCTTGATGGCACGAACGAGCATGAAGTCCGCGCGGCGGCGCAGGCTGCAATGTCCAAGGGACCACTTAAGCTTATCATTGCCGAGACCCCGGCAAACCCCACGGCGGCGATAGTCGATCTGGACCTGATGGTGCAGATCGCGGATGAGGTCGGTGCTCAGCAAGGGTATCGTCCGCTTGTCGTGGTCGACAATACGTTACTCGGTCCGTTTGCGCAGCGCCCAATCGAACATGGCGTTGACTTGTGCATGACCTCGCTCACCAAATATTGCGGTGGGCATAGCGATCTGCTCGCGGGCGGGATTACCGGTCGTACAGAGTTGATCAACCATCTGCGGATGCAACGCACGACCTGGGGCAATCACCTTGATCCCTATACGTCATGGCTTGTTCTGCGTTCGTTGGAATCGGTAGCCGTTCGTACCGAGCGCGCGATGAACAATGCACGCGGCGTTGCGGAGTTTCTGCGCGGCCATCCCAAAGTAGCGGACGTGACTTATCTTGGTTTCTTGGAACAAGGCACAAGGGCACGTTCTGTTTATGACCGGCAGTGTAAGGCGGCAGGTTCGACCTTTTCGTTCCACCTGCACGGCGGAGAGGCTGAGGCATTTCGCATGCTTGACCGTTTGCAGCTACTCAAAGTGGCCGTCAGTCTGGGCGGTTCGGAAACTTTAATCTGCCATTCGGCGAGTACCACGCATTATGCGGTCGCCCCTGAACAGCGGCTAGCGGGTGGTATCACCGACGGCACGATCCGGCTATCTGTCGGGTTGGAACATGTTGAAGACTTAATAGGCGATTTGCGCCAAGCGCTGGAGGCGGTGTGATGGAACTGAACTTTACGGGTACCGATATATGCGCAATCAACGGCACGCGCAGCGCGCCCGAAGCGCATTATAATACCGTCGTTGTCGGCGCTGGCCCAAGCGGCATCGCAGCGGCAATTGATGCGGCAAAAGCAGGATTGCGCGTTTTACTGGTCGATGAAAACCCTGTTTCAGGTGCTTTGATGGGCAATGATGTACCGCTCTATTTTGGCGGACGCATGACCGCCGCGACGCAAAATACAGAGCGCATGCTCGAAGCGATTTTCATGAGCATGCCTGCGTTGGAAACAGCGATGGATGCCGGCGTTGAGTTATTGCTCGGCACCACTGCATGGGGTGTTTATCGCAATGGTCCGGGCGTTGCGAGCTTGCCGGAACAGGTCGTCGGTCTGGCCGATGCCGAAAGATCATGGATCGTCGGCTTTGACAATATCATCCTTGCAACCGGCGGGCGCGACCTGGCGATGGCATTCCCGGGCTGGAACCAGCCTGGCGTAATGGGCGCTGCGGCGTTGCAAATGCTGCTCACCCGCTATGAGGCGTTTGCTGGACGGCGTGTGCTGATAATCGGCTCGCACGATCTGGCGCTCGAAACAGCGTTGTTGGCCAAGGAACGTGGGATAGACGTCGTCGGGCTTGTCGAAGTGCGTGCGGCACCGCAAGGCCGTTCTGAACTCATCACCAAAGTAGAAGCCGCTGGCATTGCATTATACTGCGGTCAAACCATCGCTTCGGCGAAAGGTGGTATCGACGGGGTTGAAAGCGCCACATTGTCGTCGGGTGCAGAAATTGCCTGTGACACCATCTGCGTTGCTATTGGCCTTATCCCATCGATCGAGCTGGTAGACGCGATGCATGGCGAACGCGCGCTGAATGCACAACGCGGCGGCTATATTCCGCAAGGTGAAGCCACCGTTTCCGCGGTTGGCGATTGTGCCGGCCTAACCGATACCGGTTTTGACCATATCGCTTACCGGATGGAATGGATGCGTGCACTGTCTTCGGTCAGCGCCGATGATACCATCATCTGCCAGTGCGAGGAAGTTACCCGGGCGGACCTGATCGGGGTTCAGCCACCCAATTACCTAACACGTCCGGCACCGATGTGCGCCCGTTCGCTTGAGACTCTGCTGGACGATGGCCCTGCCAACCCCGACCAGATCAAACGCCTCACACGCGCGGGCATGGGTGTCTGCCAAGGCCGCCGCTGCCGCGATCAAGTCGCAATGCTGTTGGCGATTGAGGCGGACAAGCCATTCGGCACGATCCCGCTCGCCAGCCACCGTGCACCGGTCCGCCCGCTGCCGCTCAAAATCCTTGCGGAATGGGATGAGCCCGCGGCATTGGACGCTGCATGGGACGTCTGGTTTGGCATCCCTACCCAATGGGTGCCGGTGGAGGACTTGAACACGCCATATCAAGATGAGCATCGCGAAATGCTTTACACGGGGATGTACAAATGAGCGGTTCAGAGGTTGTCATCGTCGGCGGCGGCGTCACTGGCCTAAGCGCTGGCTGGTGGCTTGCGCGTTCGGGGGTCAAGGTCACTGTACTCGACAAGTTTATCGTCGGTTGGGAAGCCTCCGGGCGTAACGGCGGCGGTGCATCGCATTATGCGAGCCCATTGTTTGACGAAGAACAGCGCCTATGGCCACAAATGGACGAATTGCTCGGCTACCCGACCGAACATCAAAAAGGCCGCATCTTGATTGCGATGACCGAACGGCAGTGGGAGCAATATCGTTTCATTGCCGAACGTCACAAGCGGCTTAATCATCCGGTTGAATTGCTGGACGTGAAACAAGTGCAAGAGGCCGTGCCCTTGGCAGGCGATAATTGCTTTGGCGGCGTGCATTATAAATTTGGCGGGCATGCCAACCCGCAGCGGAGTGTTCAGGCGTATGCGTGGGCCTTGCAGGATCTGGGTGGAAAAATCATTCAGCACAGTCCAGTCACTGGCTTTGAAACCGCTGGCGGCAAGGTGACCGCCGTAAAAACGGCCAATGCAACCTATGGCTGTGATTCCGTTGTGGTCGCCGCAGGGCCCCAGATTCCACAATTGATGGCACAGCTCGGCGTCAACGTACCATTGGCGGCGGCCCGCGCGGAAATGATCATTACCGAACCTGCGCCAATGATGCCGCTTGGCGGCGTTGACGGACATAAAATTTACGGGCGTCAAACAATGCGCGGAAACCTTGCTTATGGAGGGGGCCCGCATGAATGGCTTGATATGGACGCAACGGGTCCGGCCGCGCGCCCGTCAACGCCGCTGGCCCGCAATCTTGCAAAACGGTTGGCAGAGCTCTTGCCTAAGGCCGCGCATCTCAATGTCATCCGCAGCTGGGCTGGTGTAATCGAAAATTCGCCAGACGGCCGTCCAATCATCGACCGATTGACCAGCCCCGACAATGTGGTGGTTGCTTCAATGTCGAGCGTCGGCTTTGGCCTATCACCCGCGTCTGGTCACGCCATCCGTGATTTGGTTATAGATGGCAAATGTTCATTCGCAGATATAGATATCCTCAAGCTCTCACGCTTTGACAATCTGGAATCCGATTGGCGCGAAAAACGCGGGTGGATGCCGATTACATGAGCCAATATTCGGCCTTCGGATTGCTGCGTGGCGCCTTTAACGGGCAAAAACATTGGCAGCCAGCATGGCGCGACCCGCAACCAAAGTCGCATTATGATATCATCATCATAGGCGGCGGCGGGCATGGGCTGGCCACGGCCTATTATCTCGCCAAGGTACACGGGTTGAAAAACATCGCGGTGCTTGAAAAGGGCTGGATTGGCGGCGGCAATACGGGTCGTAATACGACAATTGTCCGGTCTAACTACCGTTTAAAGCCATTGCACGACCTGTTCGAATTCGGCCTCAAAATGTGGGAGCATTTGAGCGACGAGTTGAATTATAATGTGATGTTCTCGCCCCGCGGCGCTATGTTTTTGGGCCATAGCGACGCCGATATGACGAAGCTCGCAGAACGTGGTGACGCCATGCGGTGCGACGGGATTGACGCTGATTTGATGACTCGCGCTGAAGTCGCAAAGTTTGAGCCTTTGCTGGACATGTCTCGCGCCGCGCGTTTCCCGATTGACGGCGCCCTGATACAAAGGCGCGGCGGCACCGCCCGCCATGATGCCGTAGCATGGGGCTATGCACGCGCAGCAGACATGCTTGGCGTCGATATTATCCAAAAATGCGAAGTGACCGGCTTTGTCCGTGATGGCGCAGCCGTGGTCGGTGTTGAAACAACCCGTGGCCGCATTGGCGCTGGGCGCGTCGGAATTTGCGTCGCTGGTAATAGCGGCCATGTTGCAGGGCTTGTGGGTCTTCAACTGCCCATAGAATCGCAAACACTGCAGGCAATGGTAACCGAAGGCGTAAAGCCGATGATCAACAGCGTCATCATGTCGCAATCGCTGCATTGCTATATCAGCCAGTCGGACAAGGGCGGCGTTGTGTTTGGGGGTGATCCCGACAATTGGCCAAGCTACGCACAGCGCGGCAACTCCAAGGTCATGGAAGGTGCGGTCGCACAAGGCCTTGCGCTTGTCCCCGCCTTATCTCGCCTGCGTATGGTTCGGACATGGAGCGGTGTTACCGATATGAGTTTTGACGGAGCGCCGATTATTGGCGAAACGCCGGTGAAGAACCTCTATCTTAACGGCGGCTGGTGCTATGGCGGGTTCAAGGCGACGCCGGCCTCTGGCTGGACCTATGCGCATACGCTGGCGACTGGAACACCGCATGCATTAAACGCGCCGTTCGCGCTCGACCGTTTTGAACGCGGTGCAACCATCGATGAAACAGGGAGCGGCCCGATGCCGAATAGCCGCTAATGATGCAGTTTGCCTGCCCCCATTGCGGCCCGCGCGCGCAAGCAGAGTTCGTCTATGAACGCACGGTTGATTCTGTGGTGGCGCTTGACGCGTCGCCCGAAGATGCGATGCGCACGCTTTTCACCCGCAACAATCCGCGCGGTGTTGATGACGAAATCTGGCGGCATACTTATGGCTGCCGCGCGTGGATGGTCATCACCCGCCACCGTGTTACCAACGAAATCAGGGCGATCGAAGCGGTTGGGCCGGAGTCGCTGATATGATCACCTTCAGCTTCGATGGCAAAAGCTATACCGCGCACGAAGGCGACACCTTGGCGGCTGCGTTGTTGCGCAATGGCGTTGGCCTTGTTGGCCGCAGCTTCAAATATCACCGTCCACGCGGCATCATGACCGCTGGGGTTGAGGAGCCCAATGCACTCGTCACCATCGGCGAAGGTGGACGAACCGAACCCAATACGCGCGCAACCGATGTATTTGTGTACGAAGGTTTAGTGGCCAAAAGCCAGAACCGATGGCCAAATCTGTCTTTTGACGTCGGATCGGTTCTCGGCTTGGCCGCGCCAGCCTTGTCCGCCGGTTTTTACTATAAAACCTTTTTTGGGTCGGCCAAAAAGTGGATGTTTTATGAATATTTCATCCGCAAAGCAGCAGGGCTGGGCAATGCGCCGACGCAAACAGACCCTGACCGCTTTAGCCAGCGTGCCGCCTTTTGCGACCTGCTGGTAATCGGCGCCGGACCCGCAGGCATGCAAGCGGCGGTCGAGGCAGCGGAGAGCGGCAAGCGCGTCATCCTTGTGGAGCAGGACAGCATTCTTGCGCCATCTTTGCTCCGCGACCCGGAAGAACAGGATGCAGCATGGATCACGGCGACCGCCGAACGGATCCGTGCCGCAGGTGGCCGCATCCTTACGCGCACGACGGCATCTGGCTATTGGGAGCATGATCTGGTCACGTTGACGCAACGTATAGCCGAGCCCGGGCAAATACCCCCGCATAATGTCGCGCAACGTTTGTGGCATGTCCGCGCAGGCCGCGTCATTCTTGCCACCGGCAGCATCGAGCGCCCAATGGCCTTTGCCCATAATGACCGCCCTGGCGTCATGTTGTCGCAAGCGGTCCGGACTTATGTGCACCGCTTTGGCGTGGTCCCCGGCAAACGCGTCGCCATCGCCACCAACAATGACGATGCCTATAAAACAGCGCAGGCGCTGAAAGACTCAGGCGCACACATTGTTGCGATCATCGATGCACGGCCAGCGCCCGCCGGCGCGGGCAGCGGCTTTCGTGTTTACAACAACGCCGTGCCGCTTTCGACAAAAGGGGCGCGGCATTGTTTGAAAAGCGTAACCGCGCTGGTCGATGACAAAACGGTCAGCTGGGATGCTGATCTGCTCGCGGTATCGGGTGGTTTCACCCCTGTCGTGCATTTGCATATGCAAGCAGGCGGCACGCTTGATTGGAACGAACATGCGCAAGCCTTTGTTCCTGCAACATCGCGTCAGAATGTAACGACCATCGGCGGTGCTGCAGATCCGCAAGCGATATTCAAAATGGTGCCCGTTTCCAGCCCTAAGAAAAGCTTCATTGATTTCCAGAACGATGTCACGCTCGCCGATGTCGATCTGGCGTGGGCCGAGGGCTATCGCTCAGTCGAGCATCTCAAACGCTACACCACCCTTGGCATGGCGACAGATCAGGGCAAGTTGAGCAATATGGCGGCGCTTGGGCGCTTGGCCGAGAAACAGGGCGTGGCTATTCCCGAAGCAGGGCTTACCACTTTCCGCCCTCCTTATACGCCCGTTACCATGGGCTTAATCGCCGGCGCGGGCGCAAAGGATGCAGGCGCGCATATTCGCCGCCTTGCGCTCTATGATCTGCATGCGGCGAAGAACCCAATCTGGCAGCCTTTGGGCTATTGGTTCCGTCCGCGGGCATATCCGACGGGCGGGGAAACATTGGCCCAAGCCGCGCTGCGTGAGGCTAAAGCCGTGCGCACGCATATCGGCATGACCGACGTGTCCACGCTCGCCAAATTCGAAATCACTGGTCCGGATGCAGCCGCCTTCCTCGAAATCATTTGCGCAACGACGGTTAGCAAGCTTGCCGTCGGGCGCGGCCGATATACATTCATGCTGCGCGAAGACGGTGTTGTGTTTGATGACGGCACCGTATGGCGGCTGGACGAGAACCGTTATCTGTTGACCAGTTCAACCGGCGGCGCGGACCGGATGGCGACGCATATTTCTTATGTCCGTCAAGTTCTATGCCCACAGATGTGCGTATCTGCTGTGAATGTTCAGGAACATTATGCCGGTATTGCCGTCGCCGGGCCAAAGGCCAAAGCCGTGCTTGCGGTGTTAATCGGCGAAGAGCCTCCACGCCATATGTCGACCGTTCCGGCGGCCATCGCGGGCGTTCCTGTCATCATCTTGGCAGCCAGCTACAGCGGCGAGCGCGCGTTCGAAATCTATGTAGATGCCAGCCAAGCAGAAGCCGTTTGGGCCGCCTGCGAGGCGCAAGTGAACGAAGTAGGCGGCGCATTATACGGGCTTGAAGCGATGGAGTTTCTGCGCATCGAAAAAGGGCACTTGGTCGTCGGCGGTGAAGTTGATGGACGCATGACCCCGCACGATCTGGCACTCGACAAGATGCTCAACAAAGCGGGTGGCTATATCGGTGCATCTGGGCTGGCACGCCC
>Ga0315899_10003792_pt1 | contig 16433 bp, 13 predicted proteins | sample LakEriMetagenome_2_FD_203518 | JGI IMG/M metagenome (GOLD analysis project Ga0315899, IMG submission 203518) | Freshwater fungal communities from buoy surface, Lake Erie, Ohio, United States - Buoy 4 MA112 | ecosystem: Environmental > Aquatic > Freshwater > Lake | place: USA: Lake Erie, Ohio... | reverse complement strand
ACCACGGAACCGCATGGGTGCTGGCAACTACACTTGCCCACCTGCGTATAGCTGTGGAAAAGCCATGCGCACGAGTTCTACACGTATTGCTGCCGCAAGTACGTTGCAGGCGGGGGCGCCACTCGAGGAGCAAAGAAGCGATGGGGTTGGAACCGCTTTGGAGAACGAAGGATTAGCACACCGCTAGCACCAGGCCTAGCAGCCCTCACAGGGCAAGATCGGCTCTCAGAGATGCTGTGGGGCTTCCGTCACAACAGGTGGCGGCGCTGGCCTCGAGGTTTGCCAAGGCGGCGCGAGGCCACCGTCTGGTGGAATGTCTTTGTCCGGGGGCTGCAAATCCCTATCAGAGGGCTGCTCCGGGGGCGGCAGGTCCCTGTCCGAGGGCACCAAATCTTTGTCCGAAGGCGCAAAGTCCTTGTCCGCGGGCTGGAGATCCCTATCCAGGGTGTGAAGATCCTTGTCTTGGGGCGGCAAGTCCTTGTCCAAGACCGGCTTGCATGCCGGGGACCCGAGGAGATGCTTCAGTCTGCAGAATGCCCAGGGTTGGACACGTGTGAGGCAATTGTCTGGCTTACTTGCCATGCAGGCATCGCCTTTACGTTTGCGCTCTTAACATGCGGGCATCGCAGCAATGGAAAGCCCACAATACATTCACTCCGAGCAAGCCGTGTGCAATAAGACCGACCACGCAGAGGACGAAACTCGGCACGGGTTCAAGAAACAATGCGGTCGCACCTTTCAATTTCGGCCTTGGCCTTTTCGAGCTCTGCAGCAGCACGGCGGCGCTCCTCGGCCTCGGTGGCGGCGATGGCGGCGGCAGAACGGAGCTGCTGGTTCTCTTGCACAAGCTGCGCCTTTTCAGCCTCCCACGCCTGTGATCCTACAGGCGGCGAGCCTTTGCCAGGCTGCATGGTGCGGCCAAGCCCACTGTCTCTTTTGATGCCTCCAACAATGCCAACAACCGTCGGGCCTCGAGTTGCAGCCTTGTTTACGGTGCTTCCTCCTGCCATACCATCAACCGTAGTCTCCATGCCTTTGCCGTCGTCGACTGCCTTGCCCTCGTCCACACCATCGTCACGCAGGCGCTTGGCGTTCCAGCCTTGTCCCCGAGGAATCTTGCGCGAATCCTTTTCGCTGTCGGCCTGGATACATTCCGGACAGCGGCTCTTGACGCGGTAGTGCACGCACCTAGGTCAGGTTTAGTTTGGGGTTTGTCAGTTCAACTAAACCTGACAGCAGCTCTTGACGCGGTAGTGCACGCACCTCGAGTGAGGTCAGGGCATGAGAGGCGCGCAGACGGGCCAACGACGCATCTCAGAGGGACGCAGAGCACAGGGACGATAACAATCAGAGGAGGGGCAGCAGAGGAGGTGCATGAGGCTTACATGAAGCAGTCCTTGCAACGAAATTTCTGGCGGTTGTGATGGCATATTTGCGAGCCTCCACATTCTTTACACTGTCCCTTGCGTCGGTCATGCTCACAGAAGTCCATTCCTCCGCAATCACGGCACCTGCGCAAGAGGTTGCACGGGAATTAAGCAGTGCTGCGCGTCAACAGTTAGCAGAATATTTTCGTCCGTCGATGCCCGGGAAGGGGGGGAGAAACGGCGCCGTCCAGACCTGCGTTTGCGCTTGCCATGCTCGCAGTAGCTGCTGCCGCCGCACTCTTTACACTCCCGCCGAATCTTGTTGTGGACGCACAGGGCGGAGCCATCGCACTGCCGACACTCCTGCAAGGAGCGCGCTGCGGGTCAGGCCACGCCGCTCGAGATGATTGTGGGGGCAGACCGGGGCGCACTGCACCGGACGCAGGGCGAGGAACGTGCGCGCGCGAGACGGAGGGACAGGCACCTTTTTGCGGAGGTCGTGCACACACAGGGCTGACCCATCGCACTCGCGACAGAGCTCCTTCTTTTTGCCGTGCTTGCAGATGCGCGCCATCGCCTTGCACTTCTTGCACTTGGACTTTGGCAGCTGATGCTCGCAGATCGTCGGCTGCGGTCCGCGCCGTGCGTTGTCCACCAACGACGCACCCTGGCCCATTGCGCCCGGCAGCACCGCGAGCTGGGCCACGCCGCCAACGATGCCCACGGAGCCCACATTCTGCGGCTTGAAAAATGGGTTCGGCTGGTGCAACACGCCGGCGGACGGCGGAGGAGGAACTCCCTGAAGCGGATGCGGGTGCTCAGGGCCCGACCCGCTGACCGCCATGCTCGGGGCCACCGCGATATCGTCTCCACTTGTCGCCATCGATGTAAGGTAGAGCGTGAATATCACCGTTGCCCGTGACCTTAATTCCGGCAAGTCCCGGGGCCGGATGTTCCGTCACCTTAATTCCGGCAAGTCCCGGGGCCGGATGTTAAAAAATCATCCTGAAAAAAAAATCTTCACGGTTCGTGCCTTTTGTTTTTTCACCTGGCAAAAGGGCTCCTGCACATTGCACAGACAAGCGTCAGTTGTCGACAGCTAGTGCAACGCCCGTGGGGTAGATGGGCGACGCCCTGGAGGCCTCGGGCATGATCCCACACGGTGGTTGATCGCGGCAGGCGCGGAAGCGCAGGCCTGCGCCGGGCACGGCGGAGGTGGGGGTCGCAGACATGCCCGCAGCAGGAGGTTGCGCCGCGGGCCGGCGCCGCGCGTGGCTGGCGTGGCAGGCGCTGCTCGTTGCGGCGTGGCTACCATGGCTGCGTACGTCGGGCGGCTTCCGCATGAGCGGCGACATTTGGCCGATCGTGGATCCGGCGAAGCGCCAGGGCCTGCCAGCAACTGTCCAGGAGGCGTTTGAAGAGTACCAGGTCGACGCGGAGAGGGTCACCAAGTTCAAGGCCCTGGGCCCCATGGACAAGGGCGTACACTGCGCGGGCTACGACGACTTGAAGCGCATCACCTTCCGGCGTGTGCAGGAATGGGTCAGGACCAAGGGCATTGCAAAGACGTTCAACGCCTGGGACGGCATCGACGATTCGATTCCCGACCAAATGCTAAACTGGCGGGAGCTGCGCATGGGGCTCCGTTCCATGGATCTGTACGACCCATTTGGCGCAAGTGTGGAGCTGTCGGTGTCGGAGGTGGAAATGCTGGTGCGCGAGCTCACGGACGACGACACGCTGGAGTTTGTGCAATCCCAGTGGGGCAGCACCTTCTACAAGACCGACGGCTCCAGCGTAGCGTCAATCACGAAGCATTACCGCGGCCAGCCCCGCACGCTGATGGACGGCGGCCCCGACAACGCCATGTGTTTCTCCGAAACCGGGCAGGACCTGGGCATTTGCGGCTTTGTCAGGCTGGACAACTTCACTGCCACAATCAATCAGGTAGCTGACATGAAGTATTCTGAAAACTGCAACGGCCATGGAGTTTGCGATTTTTCGGTCGGTATCTGTCACTGTCATGCTGGCTGGAGCGGCTTCAACTGCTCTGAGCCGGAGAAGCCCTGCAGCGGGGTGAAAACGCTGAAGCAGAGCTTTGGGTCAATCTCAGATGGGTTTGGTCTCGGGCGCATATACGGCCACAACAGCAATTGCACGTGGATTATTGAGCCCGAGCATCACGATACCTACGGTCTTCCCCTGGTCTTCACATTTGTCTTCCTGGACATGGAGGCAAGCTTCGATCGGGTGGAGTTGTATGAAGTACCGCACCAAGACATCGATTACAAGATCAAAGCATTCGGTGTTGGAGGTACTTTCCCAAAAGATCGCTGGGCTATGCCGCACTCCGTGGTCATTGGCAACGGCAAAAGGCCGGCCTTGGCTTGGGTGACTGATCAAGCAAACCCCACGGGGATCTACTACGGGTTTAAGGTCCTCTTTGGGCGGCTAGACTCGGTGTACATAAAGGCTCTTTCATTCCCAGCGTTAGCTCCCGGCTGCGTCCGCCAAATGGCCGAAACCACTGGCAGGTGTGTTGATAGCCTGTGCACCAATTGCGGCGTAACGTTGGATGAAGCAGCAGACGATGCTGAATTTCAGGGAGACGCTGAAAACATGTGCTACAGCGCCGAGCAGGCATCTAATGCCACGAATTTCAAAATTGCACAAGACTATTATCTCTGCCGGGACACATTGAATGACATGTGGCTCACGCATACTGCAGACAACCCGGTTGTGATGCGTTTGCCATGCCCTCGGGGAATGATGACCCTGCCAGATACCTTTGTATACGATATGCCCGAGTATGTTGTGGGCTCGGGCACTCCCGAGGTGAAGGTCCCAATCGTTCAGGAAGGCCAGGCTTGGCAGCGCGGATTCATTCCAATTGACTGGTGGGCTGGATGCTCTTTTCAGTGCAACAATTTCAGGAAAAGCAAGCGGTTTGACACCATCTTCGAAGACATTCCTGGCAGGCCTGGCCCCATCTTTGTTGCGCAGATCACGACAAAGGAGACAAGCCGGGCGCACAAATTCCAAGTGCCCATGGTAACTTATCCAAAGTCTCGAGTGACTGGGATCCAGTATGGTCATGATCCGGCTGCTATAGACAACCGAACAAAAGATGAGAAAAACTCGGCTGCATTAAGGGATCTGTTTAATCCCGTATTCAAGCGTTTCACCTCAGACACCAAAGGCAATGTAGATCTCATTGAACTCGGCAAGGAATATTGTGAATTTTCCTTCACGCCCACAATCCCGGGCATTTACCAGGTGAATTTTTTTGAGATGCGAAAAGACATGTATATGGACAAGATGGTGCAAGCCATACCCTTCCCGGAAGGCATGAATCATCGAACAGCCGTTGTGATGCCTGGCAGAACTAGTCCTGGACACAGCAAGGCATATGGAAAAGGTCTTTCGTATTTCCAGACAACGCGTGCAGGCATTGGCGTGGCATTTCGGATAGACTCCTTTGATGCATCTGACAATCTACGTTTGGTGGGTGGTGACCAATACATTGTTGCCTTGGTCCATATAGATCAAGTGGGCCAGTCGTACGGCGAGGTATCCAACCTCGGCAACGGCTCTTACGACGTCGTGTATAACGTCACACTGAGTGGACGCTACACACTGTCTGTGACCGTCCCATCTCTTCCCGGATTGTGTCCGAACCCTAGACGAGTCTCACTCACGACCCCGGGGGTTGAGGGTAAGGAGCAGGTAAGGCAGATGCAGGGTCAACGATGCGACCTTGGGACTGATTTTACGGTGATGAAAAACAATTCTGACGGTGGTCCTCCTATTCAATGGTGCACCAAGACTACCAAGGCTGCAAAAATGGCGAGGGAGGAAAACTGTGTGGAATACTCGTATCGTCAGACGGGCTTCCCCTGGATTCCTTACAAAAGCCCATTTAGCGTGTGGGTTGATTCAGGGCAAATTGGAGTTGAGACAATCAAGGCATTTGGGTCCGGCCTCTCGGTTGCGATTGCCCATTTTCCAACCTTTTTCATGGTGCGCATTCGAGATGTTTTCGGTAACTGGGCGTCCTCGCTTGAAAACATCACGACGGCGTTTGACATACCAGGAGTGGATCAGAGCATGGCTACTGGATCTACGACGCCCACAATCGCCGCCGTGCTGTATGCCGGTGACGAGGTATTCCAAGGAGACTATTTTTCAGAGTGGCAACCGGTCATAGCGGGTGAGCACCGAATTTCCGTGATGCTCTGCAATCCTGTTTGCGTTCACATAATCGGCTCACCCTTCAAGACCAAAGTCTTTCCTGCGCCTTCATACGGTCCCAACTCTACAGCGACAGGCATTGGCATCGTAGACGGATTCGCAGGCCACGCAAGATCATTTACAATTCAGGATCGTGACTCTGCTCTGAACAAGCGGACGACTGGTGGCGAAGATTTTGTGGTATCTCTCAAAGGTTTATCGCTTGCCGACTGTCCTTTGATTCAAGATCAGGTGTTGCTTGACGTTATGCGCAAGTGCCCACACTTGTACCGGGCGACAATGTCTCCATGCACCCTGGGCGAGCTCATGGATCAAGATTTGCAGGGCCCCGAAGTCAGCCTCAACATCCAGCCTTCGCTCAGCTGTATGTACAGGCGCAACACGGCGAATTGTACCAAAGGATGTTGTCCAGATGGCCAGACAGATGGGTGCTCGGAATTCGAACAAACGAACGTGCGATCTGGACGCTCGCCACGCAGTGCCGGCTGCGCAGTCAGGCAGTGTGGTTTCCCGCCTGCGTGCAAATTCGCAATGAAGACTATGCAACAGAGAGGAGAAGGGGGTCACCAAGACCTCATAAAAACATTCATAGAGACTGCCTATTACAGATGCCCGCAGATTGAGCGCCTCGGCTTGGAAGCTAACATTCTGTGGCCTCCTGATCATCGCAGAGATGGACAATTCAATTTGATTATACCGCATTTGGACCCGACCCGACCAGCCTGGAGAGGGCCAATGTCATTGTTTGAAATTCAGCGATGGATAGATTCCCATGACATAAGACGTCTCTATTACATGAAAACGTTGAATAGTCTCGGTGAGCCTTACTATGGTTCGTATGGGAATGCTACGGGACACAAGGATTTCATTGAAGGGTTTGTCCATGAGATTGCCTCTGCGCAGGGCCGGTAACGCAACCTCTACTGCTTTGCTCATGTGCAGATGCTGTTTCCAGCCATGTGTATCGATGTCCGCAGATCTATTCTTGCTGACTCTGTTTTGTTTCGACGCAGGCGAGAGAGGAGAACATCGACAGGCCCCGTAGGTGCATCGCTGGATCCAAGTGCACCAAACGCAATCGGAAACATTAGTTTGATTGACAATGATGACGGAACATATCACGTCACTTTCAACATTACTCGCGCAGGACTTTACAGTATGTCGGTTATGCATAGCGGCTATGACTTGAACCTTTCGCCATACGAGTTTATCATACGACCAGAGGTGTGTGTTTGTGCATAAGTTCAACGGTGCATGCATGCAATGCACCAACTGATTCGTGTTGAAGGATCTATCTGCCTCCAGACGGCAGTATGTGATCATGCCTGTGCCTGTGCCTGTGAATGTGCTTGTGTTTCAGTCTTTGCCACTGTCTGTGTTTGCGCTTTCGCATGTATATGTGTGAGTGATGGTGAGTACAGGCAAACGAGTCATGTCTATGGATGTTTAGGTGCATGTTCATTCGTAAATGGGCAAGTATTGTGTGTTCAATATGCGCTTGTGTGCGTATCTGAACGCACAGGTATGTGCGTTTGTGTACGTTTGTAAACAGGCACGAGGGAGCTCTCCTGAGTGCTGGTGAATACAATGCCTTTGGCACACTTACCCACTTTCCCCCCCTCCTCCTCCCCCTCCCTCCCTCTGTCCCTCCTTCTCTCCCTCCCGCCGCATTTCTGTCAACCCTCCCCCTGGATTAGGTTTTTGATCCCCCAAAATGTATTTGTAATGGTACTGGCGCATCAAAAGATAAAAATACACACTCTGGTGAGTCCGATTACAAAGGAATTATGATTGCCGGCAAAATGGTCGACTTTGATATTTCGCTTCGAGACCAGTACTGGAATTACATCTGGGTATCAAAGCCCGAATCTGATTTCAGAATATATCTTGATCCCATGCGCATACGATATTACGATACAACCGATCGCGTTGAAAAGCTGCTTTATTGGACCGCATCGTTCCAGACGTACACATTTCACGACTTTGGTGACGCAAATTACAAAGTCGACTACCGTATCACTACGGCCGGGACCTTTCCCCTCAATATTAGGCTTAAGTCCCCGGCGGGTTCGTATGCTCACCTTGATAGGAGCCCTTACATGATACAGGTTCGACCGGACAGAGTGGATATTGCGGCATCCACAGCATTTGGCGGCGGTCTCACACTCTGTGGAGCTGGTTTGATTTGTACCTTCGGGGTTGAGACGAGAGACTCATGGGGGAATCGGCGTGTGCTGCAAGAAGACGAAGGTCCATATTGTCACACCTGGAATGCGAATATTAATAATGGCGGCAGCGGCGGTAATCAGTGGCGGACAATATTCCCGTCGAATGGGTGCACTGCAGGGGAAGATTGCGCAAGAACGTGGATGGTTTGGGCCAATACTATGCCCGCAAGCGGCTATAGTGTAGACGGTCCAGAAGAACCGCAGGATTTTCCTGCTTACAACAACGAAGTTGCTTACCATGCTCGTGGGGGCCTTCTTCACGATTGTATCCCAACTCCGCCATTTGAAAACGAAGAAGAGTACAACAAGCGGCCAACGTGCAGTACAACGCGACAAGGGCCGTGCGGCAGATTTGACGAGTGGGGAAGAGTCGAGAAGCCCATCTTCAAAGGCGACGACGGTAACATGTATGGCTGGACTCAATATCGTGCAAAGTATCCAGATAAGCGCCCACGCTACACAGCCTTCATCGACGATGCGCAACCGGTTAAGTACCAAAGATTTGACGTCTTTATCGATTCGGACAACATGTACTCGGCAAATTACAACCTCACCAGAGAAGGTATATTCAAGCTCAGCGTCGTTTACATCAACCCTGTCAGCGGTATTATACAGCACATCCGGGGAAGCCCATTCAGGTTGCAAGTCACCGGTGGTCTTACAGACCCCTTGAAAAGCTCTGCTGTAGGGCAGGGTCTTGAAACTGCTGTGGTGGGATATCCTGCGACCTTAACGGTCTTTGCGAGAGATCGATTCGAAAATAAGCGAACATTGGGACGTGAAGCTGTTCAGGTGTTCATCCAGCCGACCAATTTCGGGCTGGGACGAATTCCCGCGCTTGTTCATGACCGCCTGGATGGTTCATACTATGTAGAATACAACGCTACCATTTCTGGAAAGTATATGATGTCCGTGAGTCTTTTGGAGCAAGACATTCCCGGCAGTCCCTTCACAATACAAGTGCAGAAAGGATTCAATTTCCCGCATTTCAATACCTCTTGGGGGCTCAATTTCGCTGGCAGCGCGTACCTTAAGCCGGAGCAGGGCCATGTTTTCTGTTGGGGAGGCAACACCGGGTGTGTGAGCCAAATAAGGCTAAATCTCAATGAGAAGGATTCAGTGGGCGCAGTTTGGTATGATACGATGCAGAAGGTGTCGAATGGATTCGAGATGCGTTTTTCTTTCAGGATCACTGACTTGTCAAGACATTGCAAGACTGATGTTATACTTGAAGATAGGTGCATGGGGCGAGGTGGGGATGGCTTTGCCTTCGTCATTCATGATAATGGCTTTTCGCGGGCGCTCGGCGCCGGCGCAAGTAGCATGGGTTATGGTGGCATTGACAACAGTATTGCCTTCGAGTTCGACACGTGGTATAACTCAGAATTGGGCGACATCTATCAAAATCACGTCGCAGTGCACACGATGGGAACAGAGAAAAACAATCCAAGCTCTCGATCCCGCCTAGTCAGTACGACTGATGTTCCTGATCTTGCAGACGGCAACGTGCACACGGTGAGGATGCGGTATGAACCCTGGATGAATGCCGACTCGCTTCTGGATCCCAGTTACTTAATTGGTCAAAATAGCCTGGGTTGGATTGCATCTGGCGCAGGGACGCTCAAGTTGTGGATAGATGATCTCGACAGGCCCATTCTAACATTTCCGCTCAATCTAGGTAATATTCTGGCACTGACCGAAGGTCGGGCATGGCTTGGATTTACAGCCTCTACAGGATTAGCCATGCAGAACCATTACATACATTCGTGGTCGTATGTTGATACTGTTTGTCTGAACGATTGCAACAACCGCGGTGATTGCATTGACGGAAATTGCTATTGCGAAGATCAGTTTTCCGGCGAGGACTGTAGAATTGGAGCGGTCGAAAAACAGCAAAAGGATCTTTTCCTGTGCCCGACGCAAAACCAGAAGCTTGATTCAAGTATTGCTGCCAGTAATTGCTCGTGTCCTGCCGGTTCCTATGGGCCGATTGGGGGTCCTTGTGACCCCTGTCCTATTGATACTTGGAAATCTGCAGCAGGAGACTCGGCGTGCATTGCCTGCCCGCCAAACTCTGACAGCGGAAATAAGGCAGCTGTGCAGGATAGGGCGGACTGCCAATGCAAAGCAGGCTATGTTGGCACAGATGGAGGTCCATGCTATCCCGTTCCTGAGGATACTTACAAGATTGCAGTTGGTAACTACAAGGACGCAACAAAACCTTGTCCACCAAATTCAGGGACACTATTCCGACAGGCGCGGTCAAACGTGCTGGACTGTCTGTGTAAACCAGGATATCAAGGCCCAAACGGTGGTCCATGTCTTGTTTGTCCCACTGAGTCATGGAAATCGAGCTGGGGCGACGCATCGTGTGAAAGTCAATGCCCCCCATTCTCTGAAACATTTGGATGCGATGGTCCGGGTGGCAATACAGGGTGCATATCTTCTTGGCAATGCGTGTGTAAGGCAGGCTACACTGGACAGCGGTGTTTGCTTGAGTCACCGCAGAATGTTGCGGGCAAGACTTGTCCGCCGTGCGTGAGAACTAAATATGGACCGATGGATACGAAGTATGATTACGACCCGATCAGAAACCCGTTGTATGACCCATATCGGGAGAAGTCCTACACCATACCACTTGCTGATTTCCGTGCCAATGTTCCTGAGCCGAAAAGGCCGCCTCCTGAGTACGGAACTGATGGGCAGCCGGGTGACACCTTGGAAAACCTTTACTGAAAGAAGAAACTGAACACCAAGGCGACATATCAAATCGGGAAGATCAGAACTATACAGGAAACTGGTCAAGATTCCGTTTTCGGGTGTTCGTGCAGCGTGTAATGTAGAACCGGAAACATTTCGTCCGCTTTGCCGTGCCCAGTACTGGTCTCTCACGCCAGATGAAGAGTCACAAGCGCTCCATCTGTCGTGGCATAGTAAATTTAGTGGGGACAGGTGAAACGGCATGTGATGCTTAATACCATTGTGTGGAAACGGCCAAAAAATGTGCTCACGGCGCGCCGGCTCAAGCCCAGGTGTAACCATTGGGAGCTCAATCTTCGCAACATCTGCTCTGTTTTCCCATTTGAAATGCAAGGGCAAGATTGGCTATTTGTTCTCTGGCAGCTTGATATGTTCAATAAATTGTAATTTACTGGATTAGCACACGGCCAAGTAGTTGCTAACACTAGAATTTCCAAGTAAATGCGTCCAATTTCACGCCCACGGGCGCAGCGCGCCCTGCACCTCACCGAAGCGGAGATACCCGCCACTTTTTTGACAGCGGATTAGTGACCTGTATGCCTGAGCATTTTGTGACACTGGCAGAGGGGGAGAGTATGGCAGAGGGGGAGAGTAAGACAGTTATTAGAAACGCCTCCAAAGGGCGCGCCGTGCCTTGTCTTTGAGGGGCTGTGACAGTTGGTCGAGGCCTTGCATACGGTGGGGCTTTGCCCCTCTGTGGAGTATTGGGGCGCGCTGCGACCGGTTATTTTATTTTTCTATACAATAAAATAGATAAAAGAATATCACAGAATCTGCCAAAGACTGTGCTGTCCACGTTTCAACCGTCAAACACATTCTAGGACCTAGTCCGTCTAGATATCTTGAAAGACAGTGTAGTCCTTCCCGAGGCAATTCACCTCAGCTTAATCAAACAAATATGACTAGTGACGGATGATGCTGTGCAACCTTTTCCAGAGCACTTCTTGCGTTCGAATCCAATGGATTCCCTCTCAAGTAGATTTGCTTTAAACCTTTGTGCTTGCTTACCGCATCTGTGAGGCAGGAGGACATCGGGTGAGCCATCGCAGAAGACAGCAACACAAAGAGAAAAGAAAACAGAAGACAATAAGAGAAAGGCGGCCTCGGTTTCACTTATGAGAAGAGAACAACACAAAATAAAAGGACAGCTTAGAAATCATCCTCGCAGACACACACAGGCAACGGGACGCATACCCGCAAGTTCTTGAATTCCAGCGCTACCAATGCTGTTTCCACTCAAATATAGGCAGGTCAAAGATGCGGAACCTGCGCGCAGTGCATTGGCCTGCATGCAACCCCATTACACAGACATTATACCCCTGAGATCCAACAAGCGGACGACACGCCAGCGCCATTTTGGCATCCCGCTAGCATCCAGCATAGCAGTAGAAACAAAGTGAACATGGACGAGAGAGAAAGAGCAACCAGGGAAGTAGCGCCGTCATCAGCGACGCAGTTGAAATTGAAATTGAGTGTGGACAAAGACGGGGCCATGGAGTTGCTGATGGCGGTGAGGCCGGGGTCTGAAATACGATTGCCGCCAAGCGCCAATGTTTGCAGCTTTTTGGAGGCACTGGTCGCCTCCTGCAATGGGGCACGCCCTTCAAACTTACGATGGTGAATCACAGAAGTGCACACGAACGTGTACGAGCGAGCGTGCGCGCTCGCCAACATTCGACTATTGCGGTCGCATGCAACCTACCGCAATGGCGGCAGCCCCACTGTCACCAACATGGTTATCGCCGATGTCGAGGTGAACGAGGTTTACAAGCGACTTGAAGACATAGGCTAGCGAAATCACTCCACTATTACGCAAGTAGTTGTATGAAATGTCTATCCGTGTCACCGACGTCAGATGCCGCCTCAAAATGGTGTCTATAGAGATGACATTCACCTGACAAGTATGTGCCCGGGGATCAATAACGTGTTGGAAACAGGTGAGCATCAGCAGTTTCAAGATATGTGCAGGCGGGGGTAGGTTTCTGGACGTTCGAGACAAGGTGCAAAACGCAGAGTCGTGACAGAAATCACGGATATTGAGAACCGTGGATGCACGCTTATTTACAAGGACGAAGTCGATGATAGTATGTGGTGCTGCTGCTTCGTATTGCGCGATGGCTGTCTTCCACTCCTCTGGGTCTGCTTCAGGCGTCTCTGGAACCTGTCAGGCGTCACAAACACACATCCATCAACTGTGCTGTATATTTCTGACATCCTCTGTCCGTATCCAATCTTTCCCCACATCAACCATTTCCGCATTGGCCCTTGAACCTTACCAGAGAATTATCTATGCCACTCGGCGTTGCGAAGCCGCTCACACTCTTATCCGCATGAGGCGTTTGTGGATTATCAGACGGGTTCCTTGCTTTGCTGATGCGCTCCTGCCCCACGTCCCAAACGTCACTCTTGGTCCGACAAGTTTTCCCTCTATCCCAGGTGTACACAGAAACCCTTACAAAATCACACACGAAGCGTGGCAGCAGACACCATGCAGAGGCACCTGTAAATCGTGGATTTCAGAATCCTGATGCTCATTGCGTGCTTGCAAGTCGTCCTTGGCCTTTTTGATAACAGCAAGTTCCTCCCGCAACAATTGCTCTAACTTTGTTTGATCCTGCGTTTCCAGAATGCATCATCCTTACTGTGACTCAACATAGCGGATCTTCACTTCCTTCCCTGTATTCCTCACTCAACCTCTTCCCGCTCCGCACGCGGATGCTCAGCATGCAGTTGACAAAAGCACAAGGGAGCCTACAGTAAGGCAGACACACCATAAGTCTAGACTTGAGAGATTGAAGCTCCCCTGCTTGCTTTACGCAAGTGCGTTCCTGCTCGCGGGAAGCATCAGCGCTGGCTTCCTTATCCTTCTTGCGCGCCAGCTGCAGTTCTTCCACCTGCGCAGAATATGGTACATTGTTGTGAGGTAAATTAATGACGACCATGCTGAGGGATTCACAATCCAAAGATACGTGCGTATGTCCTGCTAAGAAAACAGCAAAATATATCTAGAGATGTGCGTGGTTCGGAGTATATGGCTGTCTCTCGACAGACAGACCTGATCTAGGAGCCGCTGGCGAGCCCGCTGTAAGTCATCTACTTCGTTTCGAAGCTTTTGTTCCTGAGCTTGTCGTTGCTCCTGCTGGTCCTGGAGATCGCGGATTTCACGTCCAAACGTCTCTCTCTCCTTCTGCAGATCGCGGGTCGCCTTTGATGCAGCTTCTTGATGACGCTCGACTTCATCTTGCATTTGCCGGATCTCCTGTCTTGAACGCGCCTCGCGCTCAGCTAAGTCATTGCTCTTTTGCTTCAGAGCTTCTATTTCAGATACAAGCAGATCCAGCTTGCGATCTTTTTCCCTAGATCCACGCACCAAACTGTCCTTTTCGTTATCCTTTTCCGCAAGTGCCTCTTCCATCTCTCGCCGTAGGGCTCGAGTTTCTTTCCTTCTGGCTTCCATCTCGTCCTGCAGATTTTGTAATTCGCGCAAGTGTGCCTCCTCAGCGTCGCCTTTGGATTTTTGATACGTACTATTGCGCCTCTCCAACTCTGCCAACAGCTCCTCGATTTCTGCCCTCAGCTGCGCTTCAAGCTTAGAAAACTCGCGGGCTCTATCCTTGAGAGCCGTTACCTCCTGGTCACGCGCAGCTGTCACTTCCTTGAGTTCTGTCTGCAAGTCCTTGACTTCCTTGGCCTTGGATTCACGCTCACGCTGCAGATCTTCTTGCATCTTTTCAATCTCTGCAAGGTGCCGTTCGCGTGTTTTCTTCATATCATCCATGTCCTTCTGATGTGTAGATTCATTGTGTGACTGAATGTCGAGTTGATCCCGCATTTCCTCAATCTCACGCCTGTGAGCATCGTCTTTTGCCTTTAGCTCCTTGCTCAAATTTGCGTTTGCAAGCTTCTCACTGTCAAGCACAACCTCAAGCTCTCGAATACGCGTCTGCAGGCGCTGTTCATTGGTCTTGAACAATCGAATCTCGGCGTTTAGCATCTCGACCTCGGCTTCGAGCTTATCAACTTTTTGCTGCCACTCTTTCTCGATTTGGGTTGCACCCGTCATCATTCTTTGTTCTTGCTGCTGAATTTGCGCCTTTAGATGCTCAATTTGGCACTCCAAGTCCTGGACACGACTGGCATTCTCCTCTTCTGCTGATTTACGTGCAAGTGAATGCTCTTCAATCTGCGTTTGTAGCTGTATCAGCTCCTCAGCGGCATCATCATGTGCCTGCTGGCTTGCATTTAATAAGTTCTGACGTAACTGGTCAATCTCATCTTGCAAACGTTGCGCCACCAACTTTTGGCCGCTGCCCTGGTGCTCCAGGCTTGCTGTATGGCTCTCTAATTCATCGATCCGGCCTTGCAGTGCCTCGACCTTCACATGAAAGTCGAGCGCAGCGTGGGTCGGTCAGAATGCAGCATCACTCGACAACAGCATAGGACAAAAGTGTGGAGCGGATCCCAATCCCGAGAATGGAAGTGACGGGAGGGAGCCCACCTGTGCTGAGAGGTTGGCGTATTCCTCCCGTGCTGTGACTGCTTCGCTTTCAAGTGTCTTGACCTGCTCGGGTAAAACAATCAGTCCACGGCTCGTTCATGTCCCTCAGGCTAAGAGCAGGGCCACGAGGAGCGGGGGTACCTGCACTGACAGGGAGGAATTTTCTTCGCGATTGGCGCCCATACAAGCTTCCAGCGTGTTGAGCTCCTTCTGCAGCCGCTGCGCCTCTGCGCGCTCAAATTCCACCGACTTTTCTGCTTCCTTCAGACTTGCCTCGAGCGTGGCATTCTGTCTTGCCTCGTCCTGGTCGTGCTTTGACCTGATGTTTTCTTGCGCCTTAGTATCTTTCTCCCGAATGTCAAGCATAAGGGCCAGATGGTCGCGGTACTTGATGCCCTCTTTCACTGCCGTCTGGAGGTCTGCCTCGAGCTCCTTGTTGACTTTGCGCTCATCTTCCAGGCTGGCCTCCATCAACTGCAGGCGCTTCTGCAGCTGTGCGAACCGCAGCTCAACATCAGACCCCGGCACACTGCTGGCCCCGAATTTCGGCTCAATCTCTCTCTTTTTCCAAACCTGCCCAGCGACGGCCACCGGCGTCAGTGGAGGAGGCCCGTCTTTGTGCCCTAGTGTTTGCGCTGACGCGCGCGCAAGGCCACGACACGCACACACGCCCGCACGCACACAGGGGGCGACCGTCTCCTTCGACATGACCGTGCGCATCGCCCTGATCTTGTACTCATAGTCCTTCTTGTCCTCGTTTCGGTCCCGCACCTGCGCACGGAGACGGCAGCGGGGTCAGGGCGCCCGCACGCGCGCAGCAGCTGACACACCGGGCCCGGCGGCTGCGGGGTCGCTGCGTGGTCGTCCATGGCCGTCCCGGCGGGCCCTTGTGCGGGAGGGTGCAAACCAGCTGCTCGTAGGCCTTGACGAGCTCGCAGTAGCGGACGTGCAGGTCGACTGCATGGATGTCGTTGAGATTCGTCAGCTGCACCGGACTTGTCAGCGGCACCACGTAGTCGCTCATCGTCTCGCCCGGCGGTTCCTTTCATCCACTTTTTCATGGGGGTCCAAAGGGACAAGATTTAAATCACGACTGGATTATTTTGTATTAAACGACCAAATAAAAACGCCCAAAATTAGGTGACCAACGCAATTCTCAAATATCTAGGCCACAGGATGCAGTGAGGACGCGCGGCTGCGGGAATAAAAGCGGTCGGGCCATTGATAATCTTTCCCCAAGATAGAGATTAAAGTATGACAATTTTTGTTTTAAAACCTTCCAATGCACAATTTTACTCCAAAATACACTCAAGATAATTTTTTTATCTT
>Ga0315899_10003791_pt1 | contig 16439 bp, 20 predicted proteins | sample LakEriMetagenome_2_FD_203518 | JGI IMG/M metagenome (GOLD analysis project Ga0315899, IMG submission 203518) | Freshwater fungal communities from buoy surface, Lake Erie, Ohio, United States - Buoy 4 MA112 | ecosystem: Environmental > Aquatic > Freshwater > Lake | place: USA: Lake Erie, Ohio... | reverse complement strand
AAAAGTAATTTTCCTCATGTATTACACATGGCGGGTTGCCCGAGCGGCCAATGGGAGGGGACTGTAAATCCCCCGGCTCTGCCTTCGAAGGTTCAAATCCTTCACCCGCCACCAGTAAGTTGAATGTAAAGCCCTAGCAAGATTTCAGGGCTACTGATTTAATTGCCAATTATGTCGATGATTCGGAGCAAGCGTAAATTTCCGAGCCTTCCATATTTTTGGTCTCTGATTGATTGGACTCTTCCATCACTAAATCCATATAAGGGTCAATTGCTTCGCGCACAATCCATTAGTGATATCGCCAAAGTCGCTCGAAAGCGCACACCTAAGGTTGTCTTTGATTATGTCGAAGGCGGCGCAGTCGATGAAATGGCTTATTCCAGAAGCCGAGACGCTTATTCCAGAATTGAATTCAATTCACGAGTGTTGCGCGATGTATCTACAGTTGATGCCAGCACAACAATATTAGGTAAGAGAGTTGACCTTCCCATCTGTTTTGCCCCAACTGGATATACCCGACTTATGTATCACGTGGGCGAACCAGCAGTTGCAAACGTTGCCCGCAAGAACAATTTGGTCTACGCCCTATCAACAATGGGAACAACTTCGCCAGCAGAACTTGCAGCAGCTGTTCCAGATTCCAGACGTTGGTTCCAGCTTTACATTATGAAGAAGCGAAGCGATAGTCTGGCTGTAATCAAGCAGGCGAAAGATAGTGGCTTTGAAGCGCTTGTTCTGACTGTCGATACTCCGGTGAATGGTCTTCGCTACAGAGATAATCGCAACGGCCTCACGGTGCCACCTAAAATTAGGATCAATACAGTCTTTGCAATCGCTAGAAAGCCAATTTGGTGGCTTAATTTGTTCACTACAGGCAAATTAGAGTTTGCTGCCTTTAGAGGTTGGGATAGATCACTCTCTGAACTTGCAAGTGTTATTTATGATCCAGGCACTACGTTGAAAGATATTACGTGGCTTCGTTCGGTCTGGGATGGCCCAATTATTGTTAAGGGAATTCAAAGTGTGGAGGATGCAAAAGCTGTCGCAAAGCTAGGCGTACAAGGAATCATTCTCTCCAACCATGGTGGCCGCCAATTCGATCGCGGCCGAGTTCCGCTTGAAATTCTCCCTGAAGTTGTCAAAGAGGTAGGAAATAAAGTTGAGGTTTACATCGATGGCGGAATCATGTCCGGCCTCGATGCTCTTGGTGCAATCGCGCTAGGTGCAAAGGCAGTATTTATTGGTCGCGCCTATCTCTATGGAGCAATGGCAAATGGAGAGGCTGGCGTAGAGCAGGTTATCGAGATTATGCGCAGAGAATTTGAGAACGGAATGGCGCTTTCAGGTGCCACAACCATTGACGAGCTTCGTAAAAATGGAGCTCGACTTAGGCCTTAGGTTGGGAACTATTTTTGCGCGCTGCACGAGATAAGAAGAGCGCAAAGACAAGGGCCAATACGATTCCGGTATTAACGCCCATTTCAATGAGAGCTCGGTTGAAATACTCGGTGGTCTTCTCTTTCTCCATTGTCAGCGATGCTCCGACAGTAAGAATGTGTCGAACTGCTGCGATCACTCCAATAATCAAGAAGCTATCTAGTTGGAAAATTCCATCTGTAAATCGAACGATTACCGTGCGCATGATTTCTAGGATAATGACAACAAATAAAATGTCGTTAATTCCTTGAATCATTCCTGCAGGAAAGAATGGTCGAGTTTCGATGAGGCGTTGCAGGGTGTAACCGGCAGCCAGGATTGAAATAATAAAGAGGACGATGCCTAGGAAGCCGTGCAAAATATCTTCGAGCTTATCGATAAAAGTAGTTGGGATGAGGGACTCATCGCCTGTAAGCAAACCCTTAACTGATTTATATTTCATGATTTCTCCCTCATCTGCAATAACTAAGGGTAAGTTCAAGCACGAGAGTGCGCAATAGATGAGCGCGCTTACGCGGGACTAACTGGCTGCTGCTGCGGTGCGTTTGATGAAATCTACGGTGAGATCTGGGTAGTTCCACATGATTACATGCGCACAATTTTCAACATAGACCCAATTGGAATGTGCCGGTGCGACACTCTTTTCCTGTGCAACTTCTTCAGGCAACATCCGATCGTAGTCACCAAAAATTATTGAGGTATTAACGTGATCAGGAATGTGCGAATCAAATTTTCTTCCACGCGCTCCATGCCATAACGGCATATATCCCTTTGAATGTGCCATCGCTAGTACGGAGTCGCGACATGACTCGAAACTTAGATCGCGCCATAGATGTGTGATCTTCTTGTAACCGAGTGCTTTCAGTGGCGGTAATCGGTATGCCAATCTCATGAAGTGACGAGAGATTTTGGCAAGTATGCGAGCATCAATACTTGGTGGGTAAATTTGTTTAGGCGCTTCATGCCATAACCCAGCAGGTGCGAGTGCGGTAATACTTTTAACTTGATCGGGTGCAACAGATCCCATCTCGAGTGCAATCCATCCACCGAGAGAATTTCCTGCAACATGCATTTCCGTTACACCATGGGTTGTATTCATCTCTTTAACAATGGCGCGCGCCAAGGAACGTGGATCGTATTCCTCGCCCTCATCAAGAGGTGCAACACCATGACCTGGGAGATCAATTGGATAAACGGTGAAATTTTCGCTGAGACGTGGAATCAAGCTCTTCCAAATTGTGCCAGCCGAACCCAAACCGTGGACCAGGACTAGTGCTGGCAGTGCCGGGTTTGTGATGTGCTGATGCGTTTTGATTGCCATTACAGGTAGCTATATTCCTCAACGCTAGTGTTCAAATTGTCCAAGAATGAGAATTATACGCGTGGAATCAGAATAAGCGCGCTGAGTTGATTGCAAGAGCCTTGCAAGTAGACAGGGGTCAGCCTCGTTATTAGCCTTTGCCGAGTACCGAACCACTATGAAAGGCAATTCATGAAAAACCGTAAAGGATTAGTAATCGCGTTGACCGTTGCGTTTGCATTCGGAATTTCAGCGTGTTCAAGTAGCGACTCAACAGAGAGCGCATCAGCTTCATGTGAAAAAGCAGATCTTGCAACCATCGCAGATGGCGTTCTTACCATCGCAACTGGAGAACCTGCCTACTACCCATGGGTGATCGATGATGCTCCAGAGTCTGGAGAAGGATTTGAAGCAGCTGTTGCTTATGCTGTTGCAACACAACTTGGATTCTCAAAGGATGAGGTCAAGTGGGTTCGCACAACATTTGATGGCGCTGTAACTCCAGGCGAGAAGAACTTTGACTTTAACTTGCAGCAATTCTCAATTACAGAAGAGCGCAAGGCTGCAGTTGATTTCTCATCTCCTTACTACACAGCCCCACAAGCGATCGTCTCATTCAAGGGAAGCAAGATCGATGGAAAGTCATCAATTGCAGACCTTAAGGACGCAAAGCTTGGCGCAGCAGTAGGAACAACATCACTTGATGCAATCGAGTCACAACTCGGCCTCAAGGCGAGTGTCTTTAATGACAATGCTGCAGGCGTATCTGCACTTAAGAACAAGCAGATCGATGGTCTCGTTGTAGATCTTCCAACTGCCTTCTACCTCTCAGGCGTCGAGATTGAGAACGGAATCATTGTTGGACAACTTCCATCAACTGGTTCAGGTGATCAATTCGGACTTCTCCTTACAAAGGGAAGCGCTCTGACTTCTTGTGTTTCTGGTGCAGTAGATGCCATCACGGCTGATGGAACTCTTGCCAGCATCACAGATACATGGCTTGCAACCAATACTGGTTCACCAGTACTGAAGCCATAATCGTTACAATTAAGTAGTGAGTTCATTCGTGCTTGGTGACCGTGGTGAGTAATACAACGCCATGGTCACCAAGCCCGCGTGAACGCGAAAGAGAGTTATTTCGCAGAGCGCTCCACAATCGCCAAAGGCTGATTGCTCTAGTCTCAACAGTTCTAGTTCTTGGAACCCTTGGAGTTGTCCTTGTGACATCACCCGGATGGCAATCCGTAAAGAGAACCTTCTTTGATATCGAGTACGGAAAAGAAGTTTTCCCGACCGTTATTCGCGGCTTAGTGGTAAATATCCAACTGACGCTTATCGGCGGCCTAGCTATTGGAATTATCGCGTTAGCGCTTGCACTCTTGCGAACAACGAAATCTCCAGCACTTACACCCTTTAGATTTATCGCCACTGCCTATATCGATATTTTTCGTGGCGCACCTCTTATCTTGATTATTCTCCTTGTTGGCTTTGGAGTACCAGCTCTTCGCATTCAAGGGCTGACAAGTAATGTGATTGTCCTTGGAACAATTGCCGTAGTGCTTACATACTCTGCCTACGTTGCAGAAGTTATTCGAAGCGGAATTCTTTCCGTGCATCAGAGTCAGCGTGCTGCTGCTCGATCACTTGGACTTACTTCACGACAAGCCATGCGATATGTGATCTTGCCACAAGCGATCCGCCGCGTTATCCCACCACTTCTCAATGACTTTGTCTCACTACTTAAAGACACCGGCCTTGTCTCGATTTTGGGCGTTACCGATGCTGTACGAGCAGCCCAAATCAACGCCAGCCGAACTTTCAATTACACACCATATGTTGTGGCAGCGATTCTCTTCTTACTCATCACAATTCCATTGACTCGTTACATTGATCGCCACATTCGCCTGCGATCTGAAAAGCAGAATTCGGATGGTCTGGCATGAGTGCCCCAGTCCTTGAAATCATTGATCTTCGTAAATCATTTGGCGACACACTTGTCCTCCACGATGTAAATCTGACTGTTCCAGAGCACACCGCAACTGTTCTGATTGGCGCATCGGGGTCTGGAAAATCAACGCTGCTGCGCTGTATTAATCTGCTTGAGCCAATTGATGATGGATTGATCTTGCTTGATGAGCAAGAGATAAGTGATCCGGCCATTAACGTTGATGTCATTCGTCGCAAACTTGGCATTGTCTTTCAATCATTTAACTTATTTCCACATATGACGATTCGCGAGAACATCACACTCGCGCCAATAAAAGTCCAGGGCAAGAGTCGTGATGAAGCAAACGAGTTAGCGGATGGATTGCTTAAGCGCTTTGATCTCATGGAAAAAGCTGATGAGTATCCAGATCGTTTAAGCGGGGGACAGCAACAGCGTGCCGCAATTATTCGCTCGATAGCAGTTAATCCACGACTTCTCTTACTTGATGAAGTGACTTCTGCTCTTGATCCCGTGCTGGTTAATGAGGTGTTGAGCATTGTTCGCGACTTAAAATCAGATGGAATGACCATGGTTCTAGCCACTCATGAGATGGGCTTTGCTACACAAGTGGCGGATCAGGTCTGTTTCCTTGAATCAGGCCTAATTCTTGAACGCGGAACTCCCGAACAAGTTCTTAAATCACCAAGCCATGAAAAGACTCGTGAATTTCTCAAGCGGGTTCATGAAGCTGGCCGGTTGTAATCATTTTCCAGGATTAGATAAGATTTCTCATATGAGCGCAATTAACGAAGACGAATTAAAGGCACGACTAGATCCATTGTCTTATGAGGTTCTACGTAATGGAGCCACTGAGCGCCCATTTACTGGTGAATACACAGATACAGATAAAGTCGGAAGCTATCGTTGCAAAGCATGTAGCGCTGAATTATTTAAGAGCGAGACTAAGTTTCATTCAGGATGTGGCTGGCCGTCGTTCTATGCTCCAACAGCTGATGATGCAGTAGTTCTTATTGAAGATCGCTCTCTAGCTCCACGAATTCGCACAGAAGTGCGTTGTGCAAATTGTGACTCACACCTTGGCCATGTTTTTGAGGGCGAAGGCTATGAAGTTCCTACTGATCAAAGATGGTGCATTAACTCAGTGGCACTTATCCTTGAGGAGAAATAGATCCCGCAAGTCTTTCGTATTCAACTTTGATACAAAGATCCATCGCTACATCAAGACCGGCAGCAATCGCGCGCTCGGCACTTGCTTCATCACGTAGACCTAATTGAATCCAGATTGATTTAGCACCAATTTCAATTGCTTCATCGACAACTTCAGAAATATCACTAACTTTGCGGAAGATATCGACCATATCAATTTCAACTGGAATATCTGCAAGGCTGGCATAACAGGGATTGCCCAGGACTGTGGTTAAAGTCGGATTTACAAAGTAGAGCTCGAAGTGAGAATTCTTCTGCAGCCAACGACTCACCCCATTACTTGGGCGATCCTCTTTATCTGAGATGCCAACAACGGCTACACGTTTTGTCTTTGAGAGAAGCTTCGCCAATTGGCTATCGCTAGTGATAACTTTGCTCATCACATAAGCCTAGCCCCTCATCTGTAAGGAGGGCGATGTCAGGAGCCATTGACGATTATGAAAGCGATACAGATAACTGAATTTGGTGGTCCGGAGAAGATGAACCTGATCGAAATCGCTGATCCAGTTCCTGGCGATGGTGAAGTTCTCCTTGATGTATTAAAAATCGGAATCAACTATGCAGATACGCATCAAGTCGAAAATAGCTACCTTTCGGTGCAAACACTCCCTCTCATTCCAGGAGTCGAAGTTGTGGGCAGAACACCAGATGGCAAGAGAGTATTGGCTTTGGTTTCATCGGGCGGGTACGCAGAAAAAGCAATAGCTCACAAAGGTGCGTTGATCCCAATTCCTGATGCAGTCAGTGATGAAGATGCACTGTGCATGTTGGTTCAAGGCTCGACTGCGTGGCATCTCTTAAAGACGATGGCACATCAAAAGCCAGGGGAGAGCGTTGTCATTCACGCAGCAGCTGGTGGTGTCGGTGTCATTGCGATTCAACTTGCCAAGATGTGGGGTGCCAAAGTTATTGCAGTTGCATCATCGCAAGAAAAGTGCGATCTCGCGCTATCACTCGGTGCCGATGTTGCAATCGATGCTAAAGATCCAGATCTCAAATCAACAATCATCGCGGCCAATGGTGGCAAGAGAGTAGATATCGTTCTGGAAATGGTTGGCGGTCCAACATTTGATAAAAGTCTCGAATCTCTTGCACACTTCGGACGACTGATTACATATGGAATGGCATCGCGTGAGGCACCAACTGCGATCGCACCAGGTGCGCTCATGGCAGGAACGAAAACTGTCAGCGGATTCTGGTTGTCACATTGCTTTGCAAAGCCAGAGTTATTTCATGATGTGATTGCAGAACTTTTCACGATGATCGCTGCTGGAACTTTGCGTCCTGTGATTGGTGCGCGATTTGGGTTGAGCCAAGCTGTAGAGGCTCACACAAAGATGCGATCACGAGGATCAACTGGCAAAATCACGCTTGATCCGCAGCGTTAATCGGCTGCGATTTTTTACTTTTGCGCCCTTCGCGTACACTCACACCTCTACCATCTGCCCCCCTAGCTCAGTCGGTAGAGTGTTTCCATGGTAAGGAAAAGGTCACCGGTTCGATTCCGGTGGGGGGCTCGCAGTACACAACTACATATATAGATTTGGCGGGGTAGCTCAGCTTGGTAGAGCAAGCGGCTCATAATCGCTGTGTCGTGGGTTCAAATCCCGCCTCCGCTACCAATCTTTAAGCACCAATTTCGCCCAAATGGGATGCTGTGGGTAACCTATGCTCCTTAAGAACCGATTGAAACCGATGTAGAAGGAGATTCACCATGGCAAGCAAGAGCGCGGACGTACGTCCAAAGATCACCATGGCATGCGTTGATTGCAAAGAGCGTAACTACATCACCAAGAAGAACCGCCGCAACGATCCAGACCGTATGGAACTTAAGAAGTTCTGTCCACGTTGCAAGGCTTCAACACTTCACCGCGAAACCCGCTAATGCTCAATCCCGATTCGGTCGGGCGCACCTTCGAAGGTGCGGATTCAATTACGGTGACACAAGCTGAGATAGATGCCTTCTGTGCCGTCATTGGCGAAAGCGATACCAGCGTTGCGCCCCCTACCTTTTCCATTCGCATCAGCCTTGAGCAATCACAATCAATCTTGTCAGATCCGACCGTTGGCCTTGATTGGACGCGAGTTGTTCATGGCGATCAGAAATTTGAAATCTTCTCTCCGATTAAAGGTGGAGATACCTTCTCTTGCTCTTCAACGATTGAAAGTTACCGCGTAGCAGCAGGTAACGAAATTGTGACAGTGCGATCAGATCTGAAATCAAGATCAGATATTGCGCTCTCTTCATGGTCGACACTGGTTGTGCGCGCATGATCGAAATCGGAACAACTCTTCCTGAACATACATTCACAGTTAACCGTGAATTGCTCAAGGCATATGCCGATGCAAGTGGCGATCAGAACCCAATCCACCAAAACGAAGAGTTCGCCCTATCTGTAGGACTTCCTAACGTAATTGCCCACGGAATGTTAACAATGGCACTTGTCGGTAAATACGTCACCGATTGGGCCGGGGGATCGAGCAAAGTCACTCACTTTGGCGCTCGCTTTATCAAACCAGTAATCGTGCCGGCCAATACCGATGTAGATCTCACTGTTGTTGCTGTCATTAGCGCCGTAGATGCTGATTCGATTAGCCTAGATTTAACTGCGACCTCTGCCGGTGTAAAGGTATTAGGAATGGCTAAGGCGGTTGTAAAAAAGTGAGTGTTCCTGATTCAGTGAGAGCACTTGCAGATGCTCGCCTAGAGGCGCGTGCAGCAAAAGATTGGGCCCGATCCGATCAACTGCGAGATCAGATTGCAGTCGCTGGATTTGAAGTTGTAGATGTTGCCGGAAGCTACGAACTAAGAGCTAAGAAGCCTTACATAACCCTTGCCTATCCACGCGATATCAGAACTATTGACCTTAAGAATGATGTCACTGTTGGATTAATTGTCGAAGGATTTACAGAAGATGCGCACGAGAGCGTTAAAGCTATCAAGGCCAATAGCGATTGCGCTGTAGCAATTATTGCTATTGGCGATGCTGGTTCACTGGCAGAAGAGATCGATAAGTGCACATACCTAGTTTCAGTTAATCCGGGTGCTGCGTGGGGAGATTGCGCAAGCATTCTTCTTGAAAAGGTTGCAAGTAAGTATGTAATCATCATGGATCCTTCAACACGATTTACTGGCGATGCGATAACTCCCGTAGTTGCAGAACTCGAAAAGGGTGAATACGTCGCAGTTGGCTGGCGTGGGGGATTGATAAACATTGAGGATGAATGGCGCAGTGTCGATGACAGAGGGCCGGGCGAAGTTGATGTGCTCTTCTCTTACTTCATGGCATTTAACCGCGTCGCAATGATCGAAGTAGGTGGATTTAATCCTCGTGCTCTCTATTACCGAAATGCCGATATTGAATATTCACTCAAGATTCGCCAAGCAGGGGGACGGTTGCTGCAGATGGAGCTGCCTCTCACACAAGAACGTCACCATGGTTACCACGATGTTGATCCTGAATACCGTGATCTGCAATCCAAGAAGAATTACGACCGTATCTTGGATAAGTACAGAGGCAAAAGCGCAATTTTGTCTCCGCGAAGGTAATCTTTCTACATGACCGAGTTATCCAAATACACCAGCCTTCGCGTGGGTGGCCCGGCTACAAAAATTGTTCACGTATCAACTGAAGCTCAAATCATCGCTGCTATTGAAGAGGCTGGCGATACTCCAATTTTAATTATGGGCGGCGGTACAAATGTACTTATCGCCGATAAGGGCTTTGATGGAACCGTTATTCGAATCTCGAACAACTCTGTGCAATCAGAAGTTGATGCATGCAGCGGTGCAACTCTGACAATTGGCGCTGGTGAAGATTGGGATCTCTTTGTCCAAACGACAATTAATAGTGGCTTCGCTGGTCTTGAAACGCTAAGTGGAATTCCAGGAACTGTGGGAGCTGCACCTATCCAGAACATTGGTGCATATGGCCATGAAGTTTCAGAGTTCATCACACGAGTGCGCACCTATGATCGTCAGGAAAAGGCGCTCAAGACTTTTACAAATAGCGAATGTGAATTTTCATATCGTAACTCGCACTTCAAAGCCCATCCTGGTCGATACGTTGTTCTAGAGGTCCAGTTCCAGATCCGTATCGGTGAAGAGAGTGATCCAATTACTTATCTCGAACTTGCCAGAAAACTCGGCGTGCAATTAGGTGATAAAGCACCAGTGGTTGCAACCCGTGAAGCGGTCTTAGAACTTCGTGCGAGTAAGGGAATGTTGCTCTCGGTAGATGATCACGATTCTTGGTCTGCAGGATCTTTCTTTACCAATCCGATTATTTCTCAACAAGCAGCAGATGCGTTGCCTGATGCTGCGCCAAAGTGGCCGCTGATTGATGGTCGTGTAAAGATCTCCGCTGCCTGGCTTATTGAAAATGCTGGCATGCATAAAGGTGATGAAGTCGGTGGTGCCAGAATTTCTACCAAGCACGTATTGGCGTTAACTAATTCAGGCGATGCAACGGCATCAGATATTGCAGAACTAGCAAAGCGCGCGCGTGATCACGTAAAAGAGAAGTTTGGAATTACTCTTGAAGCAGAGGTAAATCTAGTTGGGGTAGAGATTTAACCTTCTGTAAGTAGCTTCTTGATACGCCCGATACCTTCGACGATATCTTCATCGCTTGTCGCATATGAAAAACGTAGATATCCAGATGGACCAAATGCTTCTCCAGGAACTGCGGCAACTTCAACTTCTTCAAGAATAAGTGTTGCTAACTCTGCTGAAGTTTGTGGAGTCTTGCCACGAATGGTCTTACCAAGCACACCCTTAACTGATGGATATACATAGAAAGCACCTTGTGGAACAGGGCAGACAAAACCAGGGATTTCGTTGAGTAGATCGACAATAAGTTTGCGACGACGATTAAAGGCAACGCCCATTTCGTGAACTGCGGTGAGATCTCCAGTGAGAGCTGCGATCGCCGCACGCTGTGAAACGTTTGAGACATTTGAACTTAAGTGAGATTGCAAGTTAGTTGCTGCCTTAATGACATCCTTAGGCCCGATCATCCAGCCCACGCGCCAACCAGTCATCGCATATGTCTTGGCAACACCGTTGATGATGATGCAAGTGTCGGCCAGAGCAGGAACGAGTACAGGAAGTGAAGGTGCGGTAGCGCCGTCATAAAGAAGGTGCTCATAGATCTCATCGGAGATAATCCAAATGTTATTTGCTACCGCCCACTCGGCGATCGCCTTTGCTTGTGCGGGTGTGTAGACAGATCCAGTTGGATTTGATGGTGAACAGAAGAGAAGCGCCTTGGTCTTTGGTGTACGTGCAGCCTCAAGTTGTTCAACTGTTACCAAATAGTTCTGTGTTTCATCGGCGAAGATTTCAACAGCAACGCCACCGGCCAACTGAATACATTCTGGATAAGTAGTCCAGTAAGGAGATGGAAGAAGTACTTCATCGCCTGGATCAATAATTGTTGCAAATGCTTGGTAGACCGCCTGCTTGCCACCATTGGTTACAAGAACCTGATCAACTGTAATTTCGTAATTTGAATCACGCTTTGTCTTATCAACGATTGCTTGACGCATTTCAGGCAGTCCTGCTGCAGGTGTGTAGCGATGATTTGCTACAACTTTTGTTGCCGCAGCAGCTGCTTCAACAACATAGGCAGGTGTAGGAAAGTCAGGTTCGCCAGCGCCGAAACCGATGACTGGACGACCTGCAGCTTTCAGCGCTTTCGCCTTGGCATCTACTGCAAGGGTGGCTGATTCTGCGATTGCTGCTATTCGGGCTGCGACTCTGCTCATGGGGCTAAGTCTGCCGTATTAGCGCCCGTGCGCACGCTCAGTTTTACCTACGCTCAGTTTTACGGATAGCCATCTCTGCCCCTACACTTCGACGCTCACGACAAATTAGGTCTGCCTTGGCATGCCTACTCGTCGCGAAGGGCAGTAGCTCAATTGGCTAGAGTTGCCGTCTCCAAAGCGGCCGGTTGGGGGTTCGAGTCCCTCCTGCCCTGCAAGTGTTGTACTAAAGAAGTATTAGAGAGAAAGGAAGAACGATGTCAGAGTCAGTTGAATCGACCGAGCAGAAGCTTGGCCTGTTCGCGCGCGTTGGACTTTTCTATCGCCAAATACTTTCAGAGCTTAAGAAAGTTGTATGGCCTACACGTAAGCAACTTTCAACATATACAGCTGTAGTACTTGTATTCGTTCTATTCATCATTGCAGTCGTCTCCCTGCTCGACTTGGTTCTTACCAAGATCGTGTTCTGGGTATTCGGGTAGCGGTAATTAGGTAAAGGTTGGAAGAGATCACAATGAGCGAAGATGTAAAGCCAGACGCATTCGAGGCAGCACTTGCTGCCAACGCGGATGAGCTTGCCCAGCCTGTAGTCGAAACCCCTGCTGAAGAGGTTGTCGAGACAGTTGCTGCAGAGTCTTCATCTGTGGATGACCTCGCGCTCGCAAGTGATGAAGATGGTGACATCGAATCAGATGAGAATGATCCAAATGCAGAATTTCGCCGCACTCTTCGTGCCGCAATTGGTGACTGGTATGTCATCCACTCTTACGCTGGATATGAGAAGAAGGTAAAGGGCAACCTTGCCAACCGTATTCAGTCATTGAACATGGAAGATTACATTTTCCAGATTGAAGTTCCAGAAGAAGAGATCATGGAGATCAAGAACGGACAGCGCAAGCAGGTTAAGCGCAATATCTATCCTGGTTACGTTCTCGTGCGCATGGAGCTCACAGATGAGTCTTGGACTGCAGTTCGTAACACACCAGGCGTGACAGGTTTTGTTGGTAACGCTCACCACCCAAGTCCATTAAGCATGGATGAGGTTGAGAAGATTCTTGCTCCACGTCCAGTGAAGAAGTCCGATAAGCCAGATATCAAGGTTGTTGATTTCGAAGTTGGAGAATCAGTAACTGTGATGGATGGTCCATTTGCGACTCTTCCAGCATCGATCTCAGAGATCATGCCAGAGCAGGCAAAACTCAAGGTTCTCGTTTCCATCTTTGGACGCGAAACCCCTGTAGAACTTTCATTTAACCAAGTACAGAAGATCTAACGAAGATTTCATAGAAAAAGAAAAAGGAAAAGGTAGAAAAAATGGCACCAAAGAAGAAGGTAACTGGATTCATCAAGTTGCAGATCCAAGCAGGAGCGGCAACACCGGCTCCTCCAGTAGGTCCTGCCCTTGGTCAGCATGGTGTCAACATCATGGAATTCGTCAAGGCATATAACGCTGCGACCGAAAGCCAAAAGGGTCAGATCATCCCAGTAGAAATTACTGTCTACGAAGATCGTTCATTCGATTTCATCACCAAGACACCTCCAGCATCACGTCTTATCTTGAAGGCTGCTGGCGTCGAAAAGGGATCAGCGATTCCTCACAAGACAAAGGTTGCAAACATCACCATGGCTCAGGTCAAGGAGATCGCAACAACAAAGATGGCAGATCTCAATGCAAATGACATTGAGGCAGCAGCGAAGATCATCGCGGGCACAGCTCGCTCAATGGGAATCACTGTCTCTGCTTAACAGCTAAAGATTTCTCGAAACCAAATCGGTTTTGAGATGTGGGAGAACCTCGCTGGTTCGCTAACCACAACCACTACTTCAACTCGTAAGAGTTGGCGAAAGAGGATGAAATGAAGCGCTCAAAGAAATATATAGCGGCAGCTGAAAAGGTAAAGGCAGACCACCTCTACACACCGCTTGAGGCAGTAACACTTGCCAAAGAAACATCAGTGACCAAATACGACTCAACTGTTGAAGTTGCACTCGTTCTCGGCGTTGATCCAAAGAAAGCCGACCAGGCAATTCGCGGAACAGTAAACCTTCCACACGGAACCGGTAAGACTGCTCGCGTTCTTGTATTTGCAAACGGAGAGCGTGCTGAAGAAGCTCGTGCAGCCGGTGCAGATATCGTCGGTGGAGATGAATTGATCGACGAAGTTTCAAAGGGCCGTTTGGACTTTGATGCAGTTGTCGCAACACCAGATTTGATGGCCAAGGTTGGTCGTCTAGGTAAGGTTCTTGGAACACGTGGCTTGATGCCAAACCCAAAGACAGGAACAGTGACAACAGATGTCACTAAGGCTGTTAAGGACATCAAGGGTGGAAAGATTGAATTCCGCGTTGATAAGAACTCAAACCTTCACTACATCATCGGCAAGGTTTCATTTACTGCCGAGCAGCTTGCAGATAACTACGCATCAGCAATGGATGAAGTTCTTCGCGCAAAGCCAAACTCTTCAAAGGGTCGCTATGTTCTGAAGGCTGTTGTCTCAACATCGATGGGACCTGGAATCGAAGTAGATCCAAACCTCGTTCGTGAGCCATCTGCAAATTAATTCATAGAAAATCCGGCTCTCGGCGGGCTTGGGACTTGGTTCGTTAAAGTCCCTGCGCTCCACCGGGAGCCGGATTTTTTGTTCTCTCGTGAAAATCTGCAGAGCCTTATCCTTATGCCATGGCATCGATAGTTGAGACGGCACCACTAGTCCTTAATGTGGGAGTAGTACTCAGCGCTGCCGCGACCATGGGCTTTGCAGCACGCAAAGTTGGTTTGCCTTCAGTTATTGGTTACCTCTTCACCGGCTTACTGGTCTCTCCTTTCACGCCAGGTTTTGTTGCAGACAACAATCAGTTAGCCCTTCTTGCCGACATCGGCATTGTCTTACTTCTTTTTGAAGTAGGTATCGAGTTAGATCTTAAGAAAATTAGTCGCGAACAGAGAGCTTTACTGTGGGGTGTTCCCGCACAGATGGGCTTTGGCATTCTCATCGGAACTCCAGTGTTTCTCATTCTTGGTTTAGAGATTTTTCCTGCCCTACTTCTCTCACTTGCTGTTGCGATGTCTTCGAGCGTCGTCATCGTAAACATCACTCGTAGCCCTCGGCGTAGAACTGATGCGCAGACTGAGGAAGCACTTCTTGGCTGGTCACTGATACAAGATCTCGTAGGAGTTGCAGCCGCTGCAATCGTGCTCACTTTCTTTGGAGCCAGTGAAAAGTCTCTCGTCTTTTCGATCGGCGGATTATTTGCATTTACTGCACTTGCATTCGTTGCTTCGAGAATATTGCCTCGCATCTTGCAAGCGGTTCGTTGGGAGAAGGATCTTTTCCTGATCTACTCAGTTTCCTTCGGCTTGGTTTTGGCAGCACTAGGAACTGTTGTCTTTGATATTCCGATGGCGCTAGCCGGGTTCGTCGCTGGTCTAGCTATTAACCATAGCCATGACACAGAAGAGGTCAGAAAATCTATCTTGCCATTCCGTGATTTATTTGCGGTCCTATTCTTTGTTGTTGTAGGAACTCTGATCCAGCCAAATCAAATAGTTGATGCAGCTCCTTTTGCTTTCTTACTTCTCGGAATGATGGTTGTACTTAAAACATTCCCCACAATAATCTTGGCAAAGATAGGAAAACTGAAGGCAAAGTCTTCATTGATGGGAATTGGCGTCAGCCAGATAGGTGAGTTCTCATTCGTTTTGGGAAGTCTGGCCTACACGCAAGATGCAATCTCCCAATCTCAGTTCACAGGCCTTCTGCTCGCTGTAGTCCTATCTATCGCTGCCTCAACAATTCTTGTGAGAAGGGCCCCTCGCCAAGGGTGATTTGACTGGCCGACCGGCCTAGCTTTAAAGTTGCCCCATAACCAAAGACCGCAGGTCTGGCTCGTAAGAACCAGATAATTGAGGAATCTCAGCCCGCGTAGGTGTTCACGTTAATCCGTGCGCTCTTACGCGTCACGGATTTTTTCTTTTATATCCCAAGGTCACAATGTAAAAGGAAAGGTGAACCGAATGGCTCGCCCAGATAAAGAAGCATCAGTTGCAGAACTGACGGAAGACTTCCGTACAGCTAATGCGACATACCTCACCGAATATCGCGGTCTTACCGTGACTTCGATGAAGCAGTTGCGTCGCTCACTTGGTGCTGACACTAAGTACGCAGTTGTAAAGAACACCCTCACAAAGATTGCAGCAAAGGGCGCTGGCGTTGAGATCTCTGATGATCTTCTCACTGGACCATCTGCACTTGCTTTCGTTAAGGGAGATCCAATTGATGCAGCTCGTAACCTCAAGAACTTCCAGAAGGAGAACCCACTTCTTGTTATCAAGGGTGGAATCTACGAAGGAAAGCTTGTAACAACAGCTGAAATCATGAAGCTTGCAGATCTTGAATCTCGCGAGGTTCTCTTGGCAAAGCTTGCTGGTGCAATGAAGGGATCGCTTGCTAAGGCAGCGCGAGTCTTCGATGCACTTCGCATCAAGATGGAAGCGGGTGCTCCGGCAGCTGCTCCTGTAGCTGAAGCAGCTCCTGCTGCCGAAGCCGTCGTTGAAGAAGCAGCTCCAGTTGCTGAAGCAACACCAGAAGAAACACCAGAAGTTGTCGCTGAAGTTGCTGCAGAAGCAACAGATGCAGCAGAAACTCCAGCGGAATAGAAAAGGAAAATAGAAAAATGGCAAAGCTCTCACAAGCAGATTTGATGTCACAGTTCAAGGAAATGTCACTTGTTGAACTCTCAGAGTTCGTTAAGGCATTCGAAGAAGAATTCGATGTCACAGCA
>Ga0315899_10003790_pt1 | contig 16440 bp, 16 predicted proteins | sample LakEriMetagenome_2_FD_203518 | JGI IMG/M metagenome (GOLD analysis project Ga0315899, IMG submission 203518) | Freshwater fungal communities from buoy surface, Lake Erie, Ohio, United States - Buoy 4 MA112 | ecosystem: Environmental > Aquatic > Freshwater > Lake | place: USA: Lake Erie, Ohio... | reverse complement strand
GAGATAGGTGAAGAAATCGAACGAGGGCTGCTGAAGCGTGAAGGTGCGGTTCTTCACATATTTGGCTTCGACGAAGACCTTGAACGCGTCGCTGAAGTCGTAATGCGACAGCAGGTTGAAATTGTGGACGCGGTTATAGGCTTGAAGGTCGCCCTGATAGCCGGCCAGCTGCGTGCTGTCGCCGCCCTGCGTCAAACCACCCGATGATGGCAGCAGACGGCCCCGATCATAGACCTTGCCCGATCCAGTGAAGTCGGGAATGCCGTCGAGGTCAAGGTCCACCGCACCATCGGGCGAACTGTCGGCGTAGCGCAGATTGTTCGTCGGCACGCGATCGGGCCGGGTCGGATCGTCAGGAATGTCATTGGGATCGCGCACGATGCCGTAGGTGCCCAGCGGATTGCCGGTGCGGTAACGGTTGGCGCTGCTCAGGCGATCCTGATCGCGATATTCATAGGACAGCGCGATATTGCCGCGCCCGTCGCTGAAATTCTTGCCATAGGTGAGCGACCCATAACGCTGACCCGCATCGCCGCGGCTGGAAATGCCGACTTGGCCGCTGGCTTTGAATCCGTCAAAGTTCCGCATCAGGCGGAAATTGACCACGCCCGACACGCCATCCGCGCCGTAAATGGCGGATGCGCCGCCGGTCAGGACGTCCACGCCTTCGATCAGGTCGTTGGGGATGGTGTTGACGTCAACGGCAGCGGAACCGGAAATGCTCGACACATGGCGGCGGCCGTTCACAAGCACCAGCGTACGATTTTCGCCCAGCCCGCGCAGGTTGAGCAACTGCACGCCCACCGCGCCGAAGTCGGCCAGCGATCCTGAGGTCTGCGCCCCGCTGAACGACGCGATCAGCGCGGGGTTCTGCCGCAGCGTATCGACCAACTGAACATTGCCCGCCTGTTCCAGATTTTCCGCAGTGACGGTCACAAGCGGGTTGGGAATGTTATAATCGCTACGCTGAATGCGGCTGCCGGTGACGACGATGGTGTCGCCTTCGTCGGCGGGCGCTGCATCCTGCGCGAAGGCAGGCGCGAGGCAAAGCGTCGGGAGCGCGCTGGCCGCAAGCAGCCGGCGCGCCACAAGCGTGGTGCGATTCATGATGAGACCCTTTTCTTCGGAGTTCGGGGGAGAACTCGATGCTTCGAAAACGCCCAAAGCGCGCGTCAGGGTCAACCCGCCATCGACGAATGGAGGGTCAAAGCGTCACTTTTCAGCCAGCGCTGTAACCTGCGCGCAACATATTGCTTACCGCGCAGACACAGCCTCTGCCCGCGCGATCAGCGCTTGTGCTTCCTCGACATGCATCGTCTCGATCATCCGGCCTTCGAACCGTTCCGCGCCGCCGGTCGCTGCCTCGACCAGCCGCCGCGCGTCCGCCACCGCCTGTGCGTCCGGGCCGAAGACCTGATTGGCGACGGGCACCTGGCCGGGGTGGATCAGCGTCTTGCCGTCAAAGCCCAGCCGATGCCCTTCGGCGCATTCCGTTTCCAGTCCCGTCTCGTCGTCCAGCCGGTTGAAGACGCCGTCGAACACCGCAATGCCGGCCGCGCGCGCCGCCAGCACCACCGCCTGCATCGCGTGGGACAGGCCCGTCCGGTCGGCGGACGGCGGGATGCCCAGATCCCTGCGCAGGTCGTTGACCCCCATGAACAGCCCGGCGCATCCCTCCCCCGCCGCGATGGCAGGGGCGGCCAGCACGCCCTTGGCGCTTTCGATCATGGCGATCACCGGCTTCTGCGCCACGCTGAACACGTCCCTGACCTGCCTGGGGTGCTCGACCTTGGGCAGCACGACATAGTCCGCCGCCGTGCCCTTGAGCGCCACCATTTCCGGCCCGTGCCAGCGCGTGCCCTCCACATTGATGCGCACCGCCGCCAGTCGCCCGCCGAACCCTTCGGCCAGCGCCGCGACCGCGCCGTCCAGCGCCGCTTCCTTGGCGTCGTCGGGGACCGCATCCTCCAGGTCCAATATCACCATGTCGCACGGCAGCGTCCGTGCCTTGGCGACGGCGCGCGCGTTGGACGCGGGCAGGAACAGCAGCGATCGGGCGTGGCGCAGCAGCATCTCGTCTCTCCTTGGCTCGGGCTCCCCGTCCTAGCGGCCCCGCCGCGCAGGGAAAGCCTTTTCCGCGTGCGACGCTGCCCGCCGCGCTGTCCTATCGCCTGCCGCCTGCGGTAGCCTGTCCCCCATGACCCATACAGACCCGCTCCTTTTCACCCCGGTCCCTCACCAGCGCCGCGCCAGCGGCTGGACTGACGCGGCGCGGCGCGCCTTCATCGCCATGCTCGCCCGCTGCGGCGTCGTCGCGCATGCGGCGCGCAGCGTCGGCTGCTCGCCCCGTTCGGCCTATCATCTTCGGCAGAGGGCGGGCGCGGACAGTTTCGCCGCCGCCTGGGACTGGGCGCTGGAAATGGGCCTTGATGAAAGCCGGGCGCGCGCGGTGGCTCTGGCGAAGGGGCGGCGCGAACGGCCGATCATGCGGCGCGGACGGCAGGTGGGCGTGCGAACCGATACCGACCTGCGCCTGCTCTATGCCGCGATGCGTTCGCTGGACGCGGAACGCAGCGGGTATCGCGCCGCCATGCCCCATCGCCAGCGCATCGGCCTGCGCGACATAGTGCGCAGGCTGCTCGACGCCGGCCCCTTCTCGCCGGAGGAATGGGCGATGCTCGGCCCGCAACTCGCGACCGCCATCGGGGAAGAACCTCCTCGGCAGCCTATGTAACAATCTGTCGCCGGTAGGAAATTCTATGTCGAATTCTGCGGGAAATATGCGAAGTTAAGGGGACGATATCCTACGGAGCGCCTCTTCCCATGTCGACCAATCGCCGCGACTTCCTGATCGCCGGCTCGTCCGCCTTCGCCCTTGCCGCCCTCCCCGCCCGCCTCGCCGCCGCGACCGATACGCCGGACGGCCAGGCGGAAGCGATGCTGGCGGACATGGCCGAAGCGATGCTGGCCGACGCGCCCGAAACCGCCAGCGGCCTTGGCATCGACACGGGCGCGCGCGCCGCGCTGAAAGGACGGCTTGGCGACAAGAGCCCCGCCGGTCAGGCGCGGATTGCCGCCCATGTGAAGGATCGCCTCGCCCGTCTCCGCGCCGTCGATCGCAACGCGCTCTCCGCCGGGGTCCGCAACGATGTGGATGTCGTCCTCGCCGCCCACGACCTCGCCGACCGGGGATTTGCCTTCCCCTTCGGCGACATGGCGATGATGAACAGCAACTGGTCCTACCGCAACAGCCCCTATTCCGTCGCGCAGAATACCGGCAGCTTCATAGAGACGCCCGACTTCCTCGACAGCAACCATGCCATCAGGACAAGCGCCGACGCCGACGCCTATCTTGCCCGGCTTTCGGCCTATGCCGCCAATCTCGACGGGGAAACACAGCGGCTGAAGCATGACGCGGGCATCGGCGTCATCGCGCCCGCCTTCCTGCTCGACAAGACGCTGAAGCAGATGAACGCCGTGCAGGCGCAGCCGATTGATCAATCGGTGCCGGTCGCATCCATCGCCCGCCGCACGCAGGACATGGCCGGCGGCCATGCCGCGAAAGCCGCGGCCATCGTGAAGGACAAGGTCGCCCCCGCCCTCGCCGCCCAGATGGCGGAACTCCAGCGCCAGCGCGCCACCTCCACGATGGACGCGGGCGTATGGAAACTGCCCGAAGGCGAGGATTATTACGCCTGGGCGCTTCAGGCTGGGACCACGACCCGCATGACCCCGGACGAGGTGCATCGACTTGGCCTTGGCCAGCTTGCCGCGCTCCAGGGCCAGATGGACGGCTTGCTCAAGAGCCTGGGGATGACCAGGGGCAGCGTGGGCGAGCGCATGACCGCCATGGGCAAGGATCCGCACTACCTCTTCCCCAATGACGATACGGGCCGCGCGCAGATCCTTTCCTATATCGACGGCCGGTTGACCGACATCCGCGCCCGCCTGCCCCGCGCCTTTGCGACGCTGGTGCCGGCGAAGCTGATCGTGAAGCGCGTGCCTGTGGAGATCGAGGCGGGCGCGCCCGGTGCCTATGCCGGCGCGGGCACGATGGACGGTTCGGTGCCCGGCAACTATTATATCAACCTGCGCGATACGAGCATCTGGCCGCGCTATTCGCTGCCGACCCTCTGCTATCATGAGGGGATACCCGGCCATATCTGGCAGGGCGAATATACCTACAAGCTGCCGCTGATCCGCTCGCTCCTCGCCTTCAACGCCTATTCGGAAGGCTGGGCGCTCTATGCCGAACAGCTGGGAGACGAACTGGGCGCCTATGATGGCGACGTCGCCGGGCGGCTGGGCTATCTTCAGTCCATCGCCTATCGCTGCTGCCGCCTTGTCGTGGACACCGGGTTGCACGCCAAGCGCTGGACGCGGGAACAGGCGATCAACTGGTTCGCCACCACCAACGGCTCCAGCGTCGAAGACGTCCAGGGCGAGGTCGACCGCTATTGCGCCTGGCCCGGCCAGGCCTGTGGCTACAAGGTCGGTCATGGCGAGATCGTCCGCCTGCGGGGAATGGCGCAAAAGGCGCTCGGCGACCGCTTCGACTTCCGCCTGTTCAACGACGCGGTGGTGAAGGGCGGCGGCGTACCGATGACGGTGCTGGCGGCGAATGTGGACGCATGGGTGAAGGGGCGGAAGGGCTGACTGCCACCTCCCGTCAATGGGGACACAAAAAGGCCGGGGGATATGCTCCCCCGGCCTTCCCTATCCCTGCATCGTCAGGCCTTACCCGACGAACGCCCGTTCGATCACGAATTGCCCCGGCGCGGCATTGGAGCCTTCGGTAAAGCCCGCGCCCTCGAAATACGCCGCGAACTGCTTGATCATCTCCATGCTGCCGCACATCATGATCCGGTCGGTTTCGGGATCGAACTTCGCCGCGCCCGGAATGCCCTTGAACAGCGCGCCGCTCTCGACCAGCTTGTCGATGCGGGCGGTGTTGCCCTCGAACGGCTCGCGCGTCACGGTCGGCACATAGTGGAACTGCGCGGGCGCCTGTTCCGACACCAGCGGATCTTCCGCCCATTTGCCCTCCAGCTCCTCGCGGAAGGCAAGGTCGGAAACGCGGCGCACCGAATGGACGATCACCACCTGCTCGTAAAATTCATAGACATCGGGATCGCGCGACAGGCTGAGGAACGGGGCGAGGCCCGTGCCGGTCGACAGCATGAACAGCCGCTTGCCCGGCAGCAGCGCGTCGGTGACGAGCGTGCCGGTCGGCTTGCGGCCGAGATAAATCTGGTCGCCCGGCTGGATCAGTTGCAGCTTCGACGTCAGCGGCCCGTCCTGCACCTTGATCGACAGGAACTCGATCTCCTCGTCCCAGCTCGGGCTCGCCACCGAATAGGCGCGCAGCAGCGGCTTGCCGTTGTCGCCGGGCAGGCCGATCATCACGAACTCGCCCGAACGAAAGCGGAAGCTCGCCGGCCGCGTGATGCGGAAGCTGAAGAGATGCTCGTTCCAATGCTTGACCGACAGCACGGTCTCCACAGAAAGCGCGCCGGTCGGTTCCAATGCCGGCTTGTCGGTCGTCACGTCGGTCAACAGGTCTGTCCTCGCACTTGGGCCGGCCGCTTGTCCTGCGGCCAGTTGCGGATCATTCGCAATAATAATGATGTCCGCGAATTGGCCCGTCCGCGCCGCCAAGGCAAGGCCAAAAAAACTTGGGGCCGCTAAACCGCCGCCCCTCTCAGCCGAACAGCCCCTTGGCGATGCCGCCCAGTTCGTTGAGCGGATTGCCGTCGCCATCCCGGTCGAACATCCCGCCCAGCTGGCCCAGAAAGCCCTCCGGCCCGGTGAGGTTGCCGAGCAGCCCCTGCAGCGCGTCCGCCGACACGCCATGTTCCGCCGCCACTTCGGCCAGCGCGCTGACGCTCGTATCGCCCGACCCGATCTTCGCCGCGATCTCGCTCATCAACGCCTGCATCTGTGCCGGCTCCAGCCCGACCTGCGCGGCCACGGCTTCCAGCCCGCCCAGCTTCCCGATCAGATCGTCGAACATGTCCGTTCTCCCGCATTGTGAAGACCCAGATTAGCAGGGTGGCAGCCTGGACGCAAAAGCCTCATCCTCCCCCGCCGGGGAAGATGACCGGAGCATCGACGAAAAAAGGGCCGGAGGACATGCGCCCCCGGCCCCTTCGTGTGTCCCGTGTGCCGGATCAGGCGGCCGCGACCAGCGCCGCGCTGCGGACGCCATCGTCCACATGATCCTCGAACTGGGCGAAATTGTCGACGAATGCCTTGACCAGCGTCGCCGCCGTCGCGTCATAGGCGGCCTTGTCCGCCCACATGGCGCGCGGATCGAGAATGGTCGCATCGACCCCGTTCACCGCCACCGGCACCTCGAAGCCGAAATTGGGATCGATGCGGAATTCGGCGCTGTTAAGGCTCCCGTCGAGCGCCGCGTTGAGCAGCGCGCGCGTCACCTTGATCGGCATCCGTTTGATCCCCGGCATCGTCGCCTTACCGCCCGCCCAGCCGGTATTGACCAGCCAGCAGGTGACGCCGCCCTTGTTGATCCGCTCTTTGAGCAGATTGCCATAGACGCTCGGGTGGCGCGGCATGAACGGCGCGCCGAAGCAGGTCGAGAAGGTGGCGGTCGGCTCGGTCACGCCGATCTCGGTCCCCGCGACGCGCGCAGTGTAGCCCGACAGGAAATGGTACATGGCCTGCTCGGGCGTCAGCCGCGCGATCGGCGGCAGAACGCCATAGGCGTCCGCGGTCAGGAAGATGATGTTCTTGGGCACCGGTCCCAGATTCTTTTCCGACGTGTTCGGGATGAAGTCGATCGGGTAGGAACCGCGGCTGTTTTCCGCCAGGCTGTTGTCGTCCAGGTCGATGGCGCGGGTCTCGTCGTCCATCACGACATTTTCCAGCACCGTGCCGAACCGCTTGGTGGTGGCGAAGATTTCCGGCTCGGCCTCGGCCGACAGGTTGATCATCTTGGCGTAGCAGCCGCCCTCGAAATTGAAGACCGCCGTGTCGGACCAGCCATGCTCGTCGTCGCCGATCAGGGTGCGGCTGGCGTCCGCCGACAGCGTCGTCTTGCCCGTGCCGCTGAGGCCGAAGAACACCGCCGTGTCGCCGTCCGGCCCGATATTGGCCGAACAGTGCATCGGCATCACGCCCTTCACCGGCAACAGATAGTTCAGGATGCCGAACACCGACTTCTTCATCTCGCCGGCATAGGCCGTGCCGCCGATCAGGATCAGCTTCTCGGTGAAGTTGACCGCGATCACCGTCTCGGTGCGGCTGCCATGGCGCGCCGGGTCGGCGCGGAAGCTCGGCAGGTCGATGATCGTATATTCGGGCGCGAAGCCGGCCAGTTCATCGGCGGTCGGACGAACCAGCAGGGTGCGGATGAACAGGTTGTGCCAGGCGAATTCGTTGATGACGCGCACGTTGACGCGATGTTCTGGCTGCGACCCGCCGAACAGGTCGGCAACATAAAGCTGGTCCTTCTCACCCAGCGCCTTGAAGAAATCCTCCTTCAACGCCGCGAAATGCTCGGGCGTCATCGGGACGTTGGTGTTGCCCCACCACACGGTGCTTTCGGTCTCGGCGTCGCGGACGATGAATTTGTCCTTGGCGCTGCGGCCGGTGTGCTTGCCGGTCTTGACGACCAGCGGTCCGTCCTTCGACAGCTTGCCTTCGCCATTGCGGACCGCCGCCTCCACGAGCGCCGCGGTACCGAAATTCCAATGCTGGGTGGCATGGGTGGAAATGCCCTGGTCGGCCAGGGTGATAGAGGATACGGCCTGCACGCCTTTGCTCCTGATATATGGTTATCGGCTACGATCGCTGTCGACCGCATCCGTTCCGCTCTGTGCGCTGTGTCGCAGCGTCATTCTACGCAGACGATGCTAGGCATAGGGGGTTGTGCGCACAGCGTCAAATGCGCGCATGGCCGGGATCGTACCGAATTAGTGCACCCAGGTTAAGGAATCCCTGTTCAGCGGCATCCTTGCGGCCCCGCCTGTCCTCGTCTAACGCTGGAGCGACACTTCTATCCGCCCTTCGGGAAGCCGCATGACCGCAACCATCGCCCTGGTGGACGACGACAAGAATATCCTGACCTCGGTTTCGATCACGCTCCAGTCGGAGGGTTTTCTGACCCGCATCTATTCCGACGCCGAAGGCGCGCTGAAGGCGCTGATCGAAAATCCCGCGGATCTTGCCGTCTTCGACATCAAGATGCCGCGCATGGATGGTCTCGAACTGCTGCGCCGCCTGCGGGAAAAGAGCCAGATGCCGGTCATCTTCCTGACGTCGAAGGCGGACGAACTGGACGAGGCGCTGGGCCTTGCCATGGGCGCGGACGATTATATCGCCAAGCCTTTCTCGCAACGCCTGCTCATCGCCCGCATCCGCGCGATCCTGCGCCGATCCGAAATGCGCGCCGCGCCCGAAACGCCCGACGAACCGGTAGCCGATCCGATCCAGCGGGGCCGGCTGGAAATGGACCCGGCCCGCCACCGCGTGAAGTGGGACGGACGCGACGTGACCTTGACGGTGACGGAATTTCTGATCCTGGAAACGCTCGCCCAACGGCCCGGCGTGGTCAAGAACCGCAACCAGCTGATGGACGCCGCCTATCAGGACGACGTCTATGTCGACGACCGCACCATCGACAGCCACATCAAGCGACTGCGCCGCAAGTTTCGCGAGGTGGACCCTGAATTCAACGCAATCGATACGCTCTATGGCGCCGGCTACCGATTCTCGGAAGAATAAGGACGCCCCGTTGGCGGTGCGCTGGTCGGGCCGGCTGAGCCTGACGCCGCGCATCCTGGCGGTGAATGTCTTCGCGCTGGCGCTGCTCGCGGGCGGCTTCTTCTATCTCGACAGCTATCGCACGCGCATCGTCGACGCCCGGCTGGATCAGTCCGCGCGGGAGCTCAACCTGCTTGCGATCGGCCTTGAAAACGCGCCTGCCAACCGCGCCGAGCCGCTGATTGCCGACTATGCCGCCCAAACCGGCGACCGTGTGCGGCGCTACGCGGCGGACGGGCGGCTGGTGGCGGACAGTTTCGCCCTGGGCGGCCCTCGCTATGAGTTGCGCTCGCCGGCGCAGGAGGAATGGCAACGCCATGTCGCCCGCTTCCTCGACAAGGTGGTGGACAAGGTGGTGTCGGCCGATCGCCCGCCCGATTTCGAGGAGCCTGCGATCGACCGCGCGCAGGCCTGGCCCGAACTGATGCTGGCGCGCAAGACGGGCCGGCCGCAGGCGATGAACCGCTACGCGCCCGACCGCACCTTCATGATCTCGGCGGCGGCACTGCTGCGCGACGGCACGATGCTGCTCGCGACGGAAAATGCGCGGGACATCACCCGCACGGTGCGGGCCGAACGGTTGCGCCTCGGCATGGTGCTTGCCGTCGCCGTGCTGGCGTCCATCCTCCTGTCCCTGTTCCTCGCCCGCACCATCGTCCAGCCGCTCCAGCGCCTTGCCCGCGCCGCCGTCCGGGTACGCCTTGGCCGCGCGCGGGAAGTGACGGTGCCACGCCTGCCCGAACGGCGGGACGAAATCGGCATGCTCGCCCGCGCCCTGTCCGACATGAGCCACGCCCTGCGCCAGCGGATCGACGCGACCGACGCCTTCGCCGCAGATGTCAGCCACGAACTGAAGAACCCAATCGCCTCGCTGCGCTCCGCGCTGGACGCGCTCGAACGGGTCGACCGGCCGGACCTGCGCGCGCAGCTCATGGCGATCGCGCAGGACGACGTGCTGCGGCTCGACCGGCTCGTCACCGATATCGCCGAAGCGTCCCGCGTCGACGCCGAACTGTCGCGCACCCGGTTCGAGCCGATCGACCTTGGCATGCTGATCGAACGCATGGTGATCGCCCGCGAGGCGCGCGGCGTGCCGCGCGGGATCCGGCTCGCCTTCGCCCGCCCGCGCAAGGATATCGCGGTGGTGCTGGGGGAGGAAGGCCGCCTCATCCGCGTGCTCGACAACCTTATCGACAATGCCGTGTCCTTCTCGCCTGACGGCGGGCTGGTCCAGATCATCGCCACGGTTGCCGATGACCAGGTGCTCGTCGCGGTCGAGGATGAAGGGCCGGGCGTCCCGGAATCGGAGCGTGAGCATATCTTCCGCCGGTTCCACAGCGTGCGCCCGGAAGGGGAAGCCTTTGGCAAGCATTCCGGCCTTGGCCTCGCCATCGCCCGTTCGATCGTGGAAGGACATCAGGGCCACATCGCGATAGGGGATCGGGAGGATGCCCGGGACGGCGCGCGCTTCGTCGTCCGCCTGCCCATGGCGGTGGCGCGCGATCCGGGCATCGTGTCGGAATAGGACTGCCCCGCCCTGATCGGCATTCCATTCCGCCGGGGGAGCGGCTAGAACTGGCCGGGGCATGGCACGCGCACTTTCATCCGAAACGCTTCACGCGACCAGCGTGGCCATTGACGGCCGCGCCGTGCTCCTGATGGGGCCAAGCGGCAGCGGCAAGTCCGACCTCGCGCTGCGCCTGATCGACCGCGGCGCCATGCTGGTCAGCGACGACTATACGCTGGTGAAGCGCGTGGACGGCACCCTGATCGCCACCGCCCCGGCGACGATCGCGGGCAAGATGGAGGTACGCGGCATCGGCATCGTCGACCTGCCAACCGCCGGGGAAGCGCCGGTCGCCCTGCTGATTGACCTCCTCGAAACCATCGATCGCATGCCGTTCGACATGCGGCGCCGGACGCTGGCCGGGATCGACGTGCCCATAGCGCGGGTCGCACCGTTCGAAATATCCGCCGCGATCAAGGTCGAACTGGCGCTCAAGGCGCTCGGGCTGAAGGACGCGGGGCCGGCATGACCCAGCCCAAGACGATCCTCCTCCTGTCCGGCCTGTCGGGCGCCGGCAAGACGACCGCGCTCAAGACGTTGGAGGATATGGGTTGGGAAGTGGTCGACAACCTGCCGCTGCTCCTGCTGGACCGGCTGCTCGACACGCCCCTTCCCGCCGGCCATGAGGCGCAGGACGAACGGCCGCTCGCGCTTGGCATAGATGCACGCACGCGCGGCTTCGACGCCGAAGCCATCGTGAAGCGGATCAAGTCGCTGCGCCAGCGGCACGGCCATGACATCGAAACGTTATTCCTCGACTGTTCGGGCGTGGAACTGGAGCGCCGCTTCGCCGAGACGCGCCGCCGTCATCCGCTCGCGCTTGACCGGCCCGCCGCCGACGGCATCGCCCGCGAACGCGAGCTGACGGAACCGCTGCGCCGCTGGGCAAGCCAGGTGATCGACACCACCGGGCTCACCACCAACGCCCTGCAACAGGAAATCCGCAACCGATTCTCGCGCGAAGGGCTGTCGGAACCAGTCCTTACCATCCTCTCCTTCGGCTATTCGCGCGGTGTGCCCCGAAATGCCGACCTGATGTTCGACATGCGCTTCCTGCGCAATCCGCATTGGGACGACCGTCTGCGGCCTCTGACCGGCCTGGATGCGGCCGTCGCCGACTATATCCGGGAAGACCCCGCCTATGAGGCGACGGTGGGCAAGATCGAGGATTTGCTCGTCACCCTCCTGCCCCGCTATGCCGAGGGCGGCAAGACCTACATCACCGTCGCGTTCGGCTGCACGGGCGGCAAGCACCGCTCCGTTCACGTCGCCACACGCGTCGCGAAATACTTGCAAGCCGCCGGCTTTTCGCCCACGGTCTTGCACCGCAATATTGAATCGGCGCCCCAGGACAGTCTGGAGAAGCGCCGTCCGGGAGGCCCGAAAGCATAATCATGACAAAGGTGGGCCGAAGAAGCAGATGATCGGACTCGTACTCGTCACCCATGGCTCGCTGGCGACGGAATTCGTCGTGGCGATGGAACATGTGGTGGGTCCCCAACAGCAGATCGCGACGATCTGCATCGGGCCGGAAGACGATATGGAATTGCGCCGCGCGGACATCGCGGCGGCCGTGGGCCGCGTGAATGACGGATCGGGCGTCATCCTCCTGACCGACCTGTTCGGCGGCACGCCCTCCAACCTCGCCATCTCGCTGCTGAAGGCGGGCGAGATAGAGGTGATCGCCGGCATCAACCTTCCCATGCTCATCCGCCTGGAAAGCGCGCGCAAGGTCATGGACGTGCGCGCCGCCGTCGCCGCCGCGCGCGAGGCCGGTCAGAAATATATCAGCGTTGCATCAGAACTGTTGGGCAGCACCACATGAACGAAATCAGCCAGGAAGTGCGGATCAGCAACAAGCGCGGCCTTCATGCCCGCGCCAGTGCGAAGTTCGTCACGCTGGCGAGCGGCCTGCCCGCAGACATCACAGTCAGCAAGGATGGCAATCATGTCACCGGCACGTCGATCATGGGCCTCATGATGCTGGGGGCTGCGATGGGCGACCATATCGTCATCAAGGCGGCCGGGCCGGAAGCCGCCGACGCGCTCGACAAGCTCGTCACCCTTGTCGAGGACAAGTTCGGCGAGGAATGAGCGTTCAGCTCCCGACCTCCCCTTCCTTGCGCATCTCCGTGAAAATTTCCCATGTCGCCAGGAACAGCGCGGCGATCACCGGCCCGATCACGATGCCATTGAACCCGAACAGTTCAATGCCGCCCAGCGTCGAGATCAGCACCACATAGTCGGGTATCCGCGTGTCGCGCCCGACCAGGATCGGACGGAGCAGGTTGTCCACCGATCCGATGATGACCGCGCCCGATCCGATCACGACCGCCCCCTGCCAGATCGCGCCCGTGGCGAACAGATAGAGCGCCACCGGTCCCCAGACGATCGCCGCGCCCACGGCGGGCAGCAGCGAGAAGACGCCCATCAGCACGCCCCACAGCAGCGCGCCCGGAATATCCAGCAACCAGAACACGACGCCGCCGATCAGCCCCTGCACAATGGCGACGACCACGCTGCCCTTCACCGTCGCGCGGATCACCACCACGAAACGCTGGAGCAGCGCCTCGCGCTGGTGCGGGCGCAGCGGCGCAGCCTCGGCGAAGCGCTGGGCCAGCCGGTCTCCGTCGCGCAGCAGGAAGAAGGCAAGATAGAGCATGACGCCAAGCGCGATGACGAAGCTGAAGGCGCCCTGCCCGATCAGCAGCGCCTGCCCGGCGAAGGAGCGAAAGCTGCTGGTGAGGCCCCGCGTCACCGTGATCCGCGCCGCGTCGAAATTGCTGAAACCCATCCGTCGCAGGGTGGTGTGCGTCCAGTCCGGCAGCGCCGCGACCATTTGCCCGAACATCCGTTCGAAATTGATCTGGCCCGACTGGATCAAGCCGTAAAAATGCGCCGCCTCCTGCACCAGCGCGAAGGTCAGGAAGATCGCAGGCACGATCACGATGGCGATAATGAGCGTCAGGCTGATCAACGCCGCGCTGTTGCGATGCGTCGGCATCGCCCTTAGCAGCCGCTGGTTCACCGGCCAGAACAGGATGGCGACGATCACGCCCCACAGCACCGCCGCAAAGAATGGCTCCAGCACCGCCGCGAAAGCGATCGACACCAGCACGACGACGCTCAGGAAAAAGCCATCCTCGATGCGGTGCGTTCTAGGTCCGGTCATTTCACCCCCGTAAGCAAGTTCGCAGCGCAAATCCATGGCGCAGCAAGCGGTTCCATCGCCACTGTCCTTTTCCCGCCCGCGCCGCTAGAGATGCCGCCTCTTTGGCGATCGGAGCATGAGGCGGACGTGGCGCGCGCAATCACCGGATTTTCCAACCCGCTGGTCAAGCGCGTCCGCAGCTTGCGGGAAAAGAAGTTCCGCAAGGCGGAAGGACTGTTCCTGGCCGAAGGGCTGCGCATCCTGACCGAAGCGCGCGAGGAAGGCGTGCTGCCCGACATGCTCTTCCACGCCGGGTCCACCCATCCTCTGGCGGTCGATCTGATCGCCGCGATGGAAGCGGGCGGCGGCGACGTCATCGAAACCACGCCCGACATCCTGTCCAAGATCAGCGGCAAGGACAATGCGCAGGCGGTGGTCGGCGTCTATCGTGATCGCCTCACCCCGCTCGCCGCGCTGGACCGGACGAAAGCCGACATCTGGATCGTCGCCCAGTCGCTGCGCGACCCCGGCAACCTCGGCACAATATTGCGCACCGGCGACGCCGTCGGCGCGGGCGGCCTCATCCTCATCGACGACTGCGTCGATCCCTTCTCGGTCGAATCCGTTCGCGCCAGCATGGGCGCGCTCTTTACCCAATCGATCACGCAGGCGCGATGGGACGAATTTCTGCCGTGGCTGCGCTCTGGCCCCGGCGAACTGATCGGCACCAGTCTCAAGGCGACGCAGGACTATCAGCAGCCGCGCTATCGCAGCCCGTCCTTCCTGCTCGTCGGCAACGAAGCGCAGGGCTTGCCCGAAGCATATGAAGCGCAATGCGACCTTCTGGTAAAGATGCCGATGCTGGGCAAGGCGGACAGCCTGAACGCCGCGGTGGCGACCGCCGTCATGGCCTATGAATTGCTGAACCAAAGACGAAAGTCCTAGATCATCGTCATACCGGCGAAAGCCGGGATCTCGCTTTTTGCTGCGAGAGAAAGAAGAGAGGCCAGGTTTTGCTGGCATGACCGAACGGGGGAATGACATGGCGGGGACAAGCGGCATCGGCGCAATGTGGCGGCACAAGCGGGTGCTGGCCGCCAGCCTGATCGGCACGGCGGTCGAATTCTACGATTTCTACATCTACGCCACGGCCGCCAGCCTGATCTTCCCCGCGCTTTTCTTCCCCTCTTCCTCCCCCGGCGCGCAGCTGATGGCGTCCTATGGCAGCCTCGCGCTCGCTTTCCTCGCCCGTCCGCTCGGCGCTGCGATATTCGGCCATTATGGCGACCGTATCGGGCGCAAGGCGACGCTGGTGACGTCGCTCATGCTGATGGGCGGCTGCACCCTGGCGATCGGTTTCCTGCCTACGCACCAGCAGATCGGCTTCTGGGCGCCGCTCATCCTCTGCCTGCTGCGGTTCGGGCAGGGCCTCGGCCTTGGCGGCGAATGGGGCGGCGCGGCGCTGCTGGCGGTGGAAAACGCCCCGTCCGGCTGGCGCGCGCGCTTCGGCATGTTTCCGCAGCTTGGCGCTCCGGTCGGCTTCATCGCGGCCAACGGCCTGTTCCTGATCCTGGGCACGGCGCTGTCCGACGCGGATTTCTACGCCTGGGGATGGCGCCTGCCCTTCCTTGGCAGCAGCGTGCTGGTCTTCCTCGGTCTCTGGGTGCGGCTGAAGCTTACCGAGACGCCGGAATTCGCCGCCGCAAAGGCCGAAGCGCCGCCGCCCGCCGTTCCGCTCGCGACGCTGCTCTCCTCCCATCTCGGCGCGGCGATCGCCGGCACCTTCGCCTGCGCCGCCTGCTTCGCCATCTATTATATCGCGACCGCCTTCGCGCTTGGCTACGGCACCACAACACTTGCCATCGACCGCAGCGCCTTCCTCTCGCTGCAACTCGGCGCGATCCTGTTCATGGCGGTCAGCATCGTCCTGGCCGGATGGTGGGCGGACCGCGCCAGCCCCACCCGCGTGCTGGCGTGGGGCTGCGCCGGGGCGGTGCTGATGGGCCTCGTCTTCGGACCGCTGATCGGCATGGGCACGCTGCTGCCGATCTTCCTCGCGCTCAGCCTCGCGCTGTTCCTGATGGGCTTCGTCTATGGGCCGCTGGGCGCCTATCTCCCCGCCCTCTTCCCGATCCAGCTCCGCTATACCGGTGCGTCCTTCGCCTTCAACCTTGGCGGGATCCTCGGCGGCGCGCTGGCGCCGATCGTCGCGACCTGGCTGATCGCCACGCAGGGCGTCGCGCTCGTCGGCCTCTACATGTCGGTCGCCGCGGCCATCAGCCTGGCCGGCCTGTGGTGGACCAGCCGCTACCCCTGAAGCGTCAGATCGCCTTGCGCATCAGGATCAGCGGCACGCCGCTGTCCTCGAACGCGCGCACGTCCGTAAAGCCGAAATGGCGATAAAGCGGAACGCCCGCCATCGTCGCGGACAGTTCGAGCGCGCAAAAGCCTTCCGCCCGCGCTGCCGCCTCGCACAGGGAAAGGATCAGCATCCCCACGCCCTCGCGCACATGGTCGGGGTGGGTGTACATCGCCCTGACCTTCGCCGCCTCGGTCGCGGGATCGAGAGGCCGGTCGTCGCGCCCGCCGCTGCCGTCGTGGCCATAGGGCGTCGCCCGCCGGCTCCATCCCCCGCAGCCGGCCATCGCGCCGTCCCGCTCCACGACGAAATAGGTGCCATCCGCGATCAGCCGCCGGTCCAGCCCCATGAAGCCGTGACTCGCCCGGACCTGCGCGGGGGTGAGAAAACCGTCCTGCAGCCGGTCGATCGCCAGCGTCATCAGGGCAGATAGCGCCGGCTCGTCGGCGAGGGTGGCGAGGCGGGAAGTGAGCGGCATCTATTTCGTGCTGCATAATCCCCGCGCCTTTTCAATCCCGCTACGATCTCCGTCGACAATAGCTTGCCGAAAATCGGGAAAAGTGTGTCGTTTATGTTACA
>Ga0315899_10003789_pt1 | contig 16447 bp, 8 predicted proteins | sample LakEriMetagenome_2_FD_203518 | JGI IMG/M metagenome (GOLD analysis project Ga0315899, IMG submission 203518) | Freshwater fungal communities from buoy surface, Lake Erie, Ohio, United States - Buoy 4 MA112 | ecosystem: Environmental > Aquatic > Freshwater > Lake | place: USA: Lake Erie, Ohio... | reverse complement strand
CTATACTGGCGCATCCGCTTCTCGGTCTGCGATCAGGTCGTGCTGCTCGAACTGCCCACGCCGGGCGGCTCTGAGTCGGTGTTGATTCTGCGCGACATCGAAATGGAACGCGCCCGCCAATTCGCCAGGGTGGACCGCGTCGCCTGTCCGGCGGATTACACTCCTGCAGGCGGTCTCTCCGGAGATCGGGAAACCGCCAACGCCCAGGCCGCAGCGGAATGTCTGCGCCGCGCTGGAGTGACCAAGGTGATAGGAGATCGCACGTTGCCACTGATCGTGGCCGACTTTGCCCGGCAGGCGGGCATCACTGTGGAATGCGATCCCAACCAATGGGTGCAGGAACGCCGCCAGAAATCCGCCGGGGAAATCGAGCACTTGCGCAAAGCTCAAAAAATTACCGAACAAGCGGTGCAAATGGCCTGCACCATGATTGCTTCCGCCACAGCGCGGCGCGATGGCGTGCTGCTGCATGAAAGGGCGCCGCTAACTTCTGAGCGGGTTCGCGCGGCGGTGGATCACTGGCTGCTGGATCGCGACTTCATCAATCCCATGGCGATCATCGCCGGAGGACCGGCGGCGGCCGATTGTCATTACCTGGGGGCCGGGGAACTCCGCACCGGCGAGCCTGTTATCGTGGATATCTTTCCGCGCTATCGCCGGACCCGCTACAACGGCGATTGCACCCGCACCGTCGTGCATGGCGAAATTCCGGATGAAGTGAGGAGAATGCACGCCGCCGTGCGTGCGGCCAAGGCGGCTGCAGAAAAAACCATCAGGGTTGGGGCGACCGGCGAGGCCGTGCATCTCGCGACCATCAAGGCAATCCGGGACGCCGGTTACGCCTTTGGTTTGCCCGGCGGGCAAACCCCGCTTTCGCATTGCGCGCTGACTCATGGAACCGGCCACGGCGTGGGGCTTGACGTGCATGAACCGCCTTTGCTGGACATCAAGGGCCCTGCTCTCCTCGCAGGTGAAGTTTTGACTGTAGAGCCGGGCCTTTACCGGCGCGACCTGGGCGGTGTGCGCATTGAAGATATGGTGGTCGTCACCGAGCACGGTTGCGAAAACCTGAACTGCCTGACTGACGAACTCAGTTGGAAGTAGTCCCTGACATTTTCACGACAACATCTTCATCGCACCCATCATGAAACGCCCTTATACTTTCCTTAGCCTTCCGCTACTCGCAGTGCTCGTTGCGGCAGCGCCCCTTCAGGCAGCACCGGCGGCAGACCCCGCAAAGGAAGTAAACGCAAGGCTGCTGTCTCAGGTGGAGCCAAGGCTCAAGGCGCTCTATGAAACAGACCAATTTCGGATGCGCGGATTCTCCGCTGCCTGGCTTCCGGACAGCTCCGGCTATTTGAAGTTGGAAACGCCCGACGGTGCCCCCGAACCGGAGATCGCCCGCTATGAAGCTGCCAGCGGCAAACGCACGGTGGTCGCCCGTGATAAGGTCGTCCTGCCCGGCACTTCCGAGCGGCTGAAAATTCACGGGTTCGTTTGCTCGCCGACTGGCAAGCGCTTTTTGCTCCACACGGATGGGGCCGGTGGCGCCGCTCGCTGGATTTATGAGACAGAGTCCGGGGACTTGCGTCCGGTGAAATCTGGTGACGGCGTGGAGTTCGATGAAACCGCCTTTTCGCCGGATGAGAGAAGCCTGTTAGGCTCGCGTGGCGTGGAGTTGGTCGTGTTCGACATCGCCAGCGGCCGGACCACTCAGGTGACCCAGGACAGTGATCCCGACGCGATCGCCAACAGCCGCGCAACCTGGAGTCCCGATGGAAAATGGATCGCCTATGTTCGCTCCGACTCCTCGGCCATCCCGAAACGGGCGGTCCTTGTGCCCGGCGACCCGACCTATCGCACGTTTGAGGAAACCCGGTTTGAGCGGATCGGCGGTCCGATTCCCACGCTGCGCATCGGCGTGGTCGGCGCGGAAGGCGGGCCCACGCGCTGGGTCGAGCGGGCCGATCAGCCGGGCACTTTTTACATGAACACCCTCGGCTGGGCCGGGAACTCCGACGAGGTGCTCATCGATAAACTCAGCCGTGGCCGCGATGCGCGGGAGGTCGTGCTCGCCAATCATCAAACGGGAGCAATCACCAAAGCCTACTCAGCCACCGATCCCGCGTGGGTGGTGTCCTGGGTGGACATGGAACCGGGCGGACTGGAATGGGTTCGCGGCAGCAAGACCTTCATCATTTTCAGCGAACGGGATGGCTGGCGGCGTGCCTATGTCGTTTCGCGGGACGGTGCGAGCCAGACGCCGATCACCGCTGCGGGCAGCGACCTCATCGACCCCGGCCAGATTGATGAAGAGAACGGTTGGTTCTACTACTACGCCTCACCGGCCAATGCGACGCAGCGCTACCTTTACCGCTCCCGCCTCGATGGAACTAGCACGCCCGAACGCCTAACGACTCAGGACCAACCCGGCTCCCACCAGTATGTTTTTTCGCCCGACAGCCGTTGGGCATTTCACACATACTCCACGTTCGACAAACCGCCGGTCACGGACCTCGTGGAACTGCCGGGACACCGGAGCGTCCGCGTTTTGGAAGACAACGCCGCCGCCGCTGCGCGGGTCAAGCCGCTCATCACGCAGCCCACCGAATTTCTCCAACTCGACATCGGCAACGGCGTGGTGATGGACGCATGGATGATCAAACCACGCGACTTCGATCCGGCGAAAAAGTATCCGGTATTCGTGTTCGTCTATGGCGAGCCCGCCGACCAAACGGTGCTCGACGATTGGCGCGGCGGGCAGGGGTTCTCCCTCTTTCACCGTGCCGTGGCTGACCTCGGCTATCTCGTCGTTTCGATCGACAACCAGGGCACTCCCGGCCCCAAAGGCGCAGCGTGGCGGCGGGCGGTGTATGGCAGTCTCGGACCTCTCTCGACGGATGAGCAGGCCGCAGGATTGAAAGCACTGGAGCGGCTCCGCCCGTTCGTGGACCTCTCGCGCGTCGGCATCTGGGGCTGGAGCGGCGGCGGCTCGAACACGCTCAACGCCCTCTTCCGCAAGCCCGACACCTATCACGTCGGCATCGCCGTCGTGCCAAAGCCTCAAGTGCAGTTTTACAACGCCGAGTATCAGGAGATTTTCATGCGCACGCCGAAGGAAAACCCCGAAGGCTACCGCACCGGCTCGGCGATCACTTATGCCGAGGGGTTGCGCGGCGACCTGCTCATCATCACCGGCTCCGGTGAAACCAACACGCACATCGAAATCACCGAAGGACTCGTGGACCGCCTCATCGAACTGGGCAAACGCTTCGACTACTTTGTCTATCCCAACCGCGACCACGGCCTGCAGGAAGGCAAGGGCACAGAGCTTCACGTGCAGCTGCTCATTGTCCGCTATCTCATCGAACACCTGCCAGCGGGCCCGCAATGAATGAACCATGAAAACAAAAATGCTCGGCGCACTGGTCGGTCGGCCTGATGTCTGAGCCGTAACACTGGTAAGCTCTTCGTTCGCGTGCAGGCCACGACTAAACCGCAAAACAACACCTTACTCACCTCCTATGAAATCATTGATCACACTTCTCATCACTGCTCTCCTCGCCGCCGGCGGCCTGGAAGCAAAGCCGCTGAAGGTCTTCATCCTTGCGGGCCAGTCGAACATGGAGGGACATGCGGAGATACGCACTTTCGACTACATCGGCAAGGATCCGCTGACCGCGCCCATTCTCAAGGAGATGCGCAATCCCGATGGAACTCCACGGGTATGTGACAAGGTCTGGATGTCCTATTTGACCGGTCCTTATGATGGCAGTGCGAATGGCGAGGGCCTCGGCAAATTGACTGCCGGCTTTGGTGCACGTGATGATCAGCCCACTAAGCTATGCAGCAAGATCGGTCCCGAGTTCACCTTCGGAATCTACATGGAGAAGGAACTGAAGGAGCCAATTCTGATTATCAAGACCGCCTGGGGCGGCAGGTCACTCAATACGGAATTCCGTCCGCCCAGTGCCGGGCCGTACAAGCTGCCCGGGGAGATACAGGAACAGTGGGACAAGCATCCCCAGGGCGCCCACGGGATTCCCAAACTCGAGGATCGGAAGAAATGGCAGGAGGACAAGGATGCCGCTTCGGGTGTGTTTTACCGAATGATGATCGACCATGTCAAAAAGGTGCTGGCGGATCCCAAACGGGTCTGTCCGGAATATGACGAGAAGGCTGGCTTTGAACTGGCCGGATTTGTCTGGCTTCAGGGTTTCAACGACCTGGTCGATGGAACCACCTACCCCGGTCCCGACCAGCATGGAAAATTCGACGAATACTCGCGCCTGCTGGCACACGTCATCCGCGATGTGCGCAAAGATCTTTCGGCCCCGAAAATGCCCTTCGTGATCGGTGTGCTGGGAGTCGGAGGCGAGAGCGACAACCTGCATTTCCGCAATGCCATGGCGGCACCGGCCGACATGCCCGAGTTCAAGGGCAATGTAATTGCTGTGAAAACCGCTCCCTTCTGGGATAAAGACATCGAAGCCGCAGAACCCAGGCAGGGCGGGTATAATAACATCGTCGGCACCTCGCACCCGTTCAAAGCGGATGGCACTCTCGACAAAGACTGGAAATGGGGAAATTACTGGAAGCCGGTTGGCAAACCTCTGCCGGAGGAACGGACCTGGCGTTTCACTGCCGTGAATGCCACCGAGAAAAAGGACAAGCTGGAAGAATACACCGACAGGAGATTCCGTGACATCACCCTGCCTGCCGGGATGGAGAATTGGTTCATGCCCGACTTCGATGACAGCAAATGGACGCAAGGCAAAGCTCCCGTCGGAAAGGGCGTCTGGAAGCACAGCGGAATCACTCTGGACAAGTTTCCCTCCCAATGGGGTGATGGCGAATTCCTGCTGATGCGCACCACTTTTGAAGTGGAGGACCTCAACTTCGAATCGTACCGCATTGCGAACTTTGCGAGACAGGGATTCCATGTTTACCTGAATGGCCATAAAATACACACCTACATCTGGTGGCAGGACAAGCCGGTTTACGGCTCCATCGTCCTCGCAAAAGAACAGCTCCATTATTTGAAGAAAGGGAAGAACGTTTTGGCAGTCTATGCCAATGACCAATATGGTAAAGATTCCCCGGAGCGCTACGCCGCGATAGACATGCGGATTGAAGGCATCACCAAAGCCGACCAGGACAAGCTCGACCTCGCTCTGGAGGACGTCCTTTCACCCAAAGACCGGGAAGCCCTTAAAGGCGCTTCCAATGGCGGTTACCACTATTTTGGCAGTGCAAAGATCTTCGCGCAGATGGGCAAGGCATTTGCAGAGGCCTTACTGCCCTTTCAGAAATGACCTGTTCCCGGCAGAAACGGTCTGTGAACATCTTCATCTGGAAAACCGTCCTCGCGAGCGCCCTGATGCCGGGCATCGCCGGCCCGTTGTTTCTATGCGGGGCACTTTGACGCATCACGCAGCGAACGCGATGACATTCCTGGCTTCCCTCGCTCAATCCGCCCATCTCATCCTCGACGGCGCCACTGGCACCGAGCTTAACCGCCGGGGAGTGGATACCGGGCTGCCGCTCTGGTCAGCCAGGGCATTGATGAATGACCGCGACGCCGGAATCCTGCAGGACATTCACGAGGATTATCTTCGCGCGGGCGCGGACATCATCAGCACGAATACCTTCCGTACGCACCGCCGCGCGCTTGCGCCCAGCGGCAACGCGGATCGCGCCCTCGAACTGACCCGCCGCGCGGTGGAACTCGCCCGCGCCGCCATCGCCACTGTGGCTGCGGACAAGCCGCGCTTCGTGGCTGGCTCGATCTCCACGCTGGAAGACTGCTACCGCCCCGACCTCGTCCCGCCAGATGACGAACTCCGGGCGGAACATACCGAGCGGATTCATCACCTCGTCGAATGCGGCGTGGATGTCATTCTCATCGAGACCATCAATGCGCTGCGTGAAGCGCTGATCCTTGCAAAACTCGCGGCGACCACAGGCACACCCGCCATCGTCAGTTTTGTTTGTGATCGCGGCGGAAAGATCCTTTCCGGTGAAACTCTCACCAAAGCGGCGGATCAACTCCTCCCGCTGGGCATTTCGGCCATCGGCGTCAACTGCGGACCGACTCCCTGTCTCGCCGGGCCGCTCGCGGAGTTACGCAGCGCCTGCGGCCCGGATTTCCCGTTGATCGCTTATGGCAATATCGGCTACGCGGATGAAAGCGTCGGCTGGGTCAACACGGACGCTGAAGATGCCGGTGTCTATTGCGCACATGCCTCTCACTGGCCTGCAAAGATCATCGGCGGATGCTGCGGCACAACACCGGCCCATATCAGGCAACTGGCAAAGACTCTGAAGTAAATGAACGTCTAGCCAGCTCCAGACGTAATCCATCATCAGTCAACGCTCACGATCCAATGAACAGTGCGACACCACGGCAACGATCTTCCGGGCGGCCATCAGCCCGGCAATTTCCTGCCTGCTTTCGCGCAAACCAAACAACGACCCCGAGGAAGCCGAGCCTCATGACCCGCAGAGTATTGGCTCTGCCGTCCATCGCGCTCGCCCTGTCTGCTGTTGCCACGGTCTCGGCGGTGGAGACGCGAGGTCCGCAGCCGGATAGGAAATCGCCGGATTTCGCCACGCAGATCCGGCCGATTCTTTCCAAATATTGTTTCGCCTGCCATGGTCCAGATGAAGCCAAGCGGAAAGGCGGACTGCGATTGGATACGCGGGAGGGTGCCATGGCGCGCAATAAGGACGGACACGCAGCTGTAGTGCCGGGTGATATCCCGGCCAGCATGCTGCTGGAGCGTTTGACCACCAGCGATATGGACGAGCGCATGCCGCCCAGGGCCCAGCCCGGTCCCAACACTGCGGAGCAGGCGCTGCTGCGTCAATGGATCGCCGCCGGCGCACCCTATGCCGAACACTGGGCATTCGTCGCCCCGCAGCGCCCCGCCAAGCCTGCGCTCAAGGATGAGGCATGGGCTCGCAGTGATCTTGATCGTCTCGTGCTGGCCAGTCTGGAAGCGCAAGGCATGAAACCTCAGCCCGAAGCCACGCGCGAGACGCTCATTCGCCGCGTCAGTTTGGACCTGACCGGGGTTCCACCGACGCTCGCCGAAATCGACGCCTTCATCGCAGACAAGGCCGCTGATGCCTACGAGCGTGTGGTCGACCGGTTGCTCGCCTCTCCACGCTTCGGCGAACGGCTAGCCACACCATGGCTCGACGCCGCGCGTTACGCCGACAGCCATGGATTCCAGCAGGATGATGAACGCTCGATGTGGCGATGGCGCGACTGGGTCATCGACGCCTACAACGCCGACATGCCTTTCGATCGTTTCACGCTTTTGCAAACGGCTGGCGACTTACTGCCCGATGCCAGCCCCGAAACGATCCTAGCCACGGGATTTCACCGCAACCACCGCCTCAGCGCGGAAGGTGGCATCGATGCCGAAGAATTTCGCATGGAAGGCGTCTTCGACCGCGCAGAGACTACCGCAACGGTGTGGCTCGGTTTGACGATGAATTGTGCCCGCTGTCACGACCACAAATTCGACCCGATTCTGCAGAGGGATTTTTATCGTTTTGCAGCCTACTTCGATTCGATCGACGAGAGCGGCATCCGCGGCGCGGAACGCAGTGCGGCACCGGTCCTGCGGCTTCCCAATCCCGCGGATGCCAAGCACACCACCGAGCTCGCTGCCGCCGTCACCGCAGCCGAAAAAGAACTCGCGACCCTGAAGTCTGCCACACCGCCAGCCAACAAAGATGCCCTGGCTGCGGCACAATCCGCACTAGCTGCGGCCAGGAAGGCGCGCGACGCTTTCGCCGAAGCAGTGCCTGAAGTGATGGTGCTCAAGGAACGCGCAAAACCACGTGAAACCTATGTCCTGGAGCGCGGCGAATATGGACGGCGCGGCGCACGCGTCGAAGCTGGGACACCCGGCTTCCTGCCGCCCCATCCCGCCGATGCGCCCGGCAATCGCCTCACCCTCGCACACTGGCTGACTGATCCCGCGAACCCGCTGACGGCGCGCGTCCAGGTCAACCGTTTCTGGGAAATGCTATTCGGCTCAGGACTGGTCGCGACGCCCGAAAACCTTGGCAGTCAGGCCGAACCTCCATCGAATGCTGCCTTGCTCGACTGGCTGGCCGTCGAGTTTCGTGAACAACGTTGGAGCACCAAGCGACTCCTGCGCACCATCGTCACCAGCGCCACCTATCGTCAGAGCGCGGCGGCACCCGCAGAGTTGCTCGCCCGCGATCCGGCCAACCGTCTGCTCGCGCGTGGTCCCCGCTTCCGACTGACGCCCGAGATGATCCGCGATCAAGCGCTGGCCGCCTCGGGATTGTTGGTCGAACGCATCGGCGGACCTGCCATCCGTCCCTACCAGCCCACCAGTTCGTGGGATGGCGGCCCGGGCAGCGGCAATCTCAATAACTACACCCCAGCCACCGACGACGGTCTCTGGCGCCGCGCCGTTTATGTGATCTGGAAACGCACCCAGCCACCACCAGGCATGGTCGCATTCGATGCCCCAAGCCGCGAGTTCTGCAGTGTCCAGCGTCTGCGGACCAACACGCCGCTGCAGGCCCTCACCACCTTCAACGATGTCACCACGACGGTCGCTGCCCGCATGCTGGCGGTGCGCATCATGGGCGAAGCCTCGACGCCTGAGGAAAGGCTCACTCTGGCGATGCGGCATGTCGTTTCGCGGCGGCCGGATGCCACCGAACTCGGCATCCTCACTGCTGGACTGAAACGAAGATTGGATCGTTATTCCGCCGATCCCGCCGCAGCCGCGTCCGTGCTCGCAGAGGGCAACCCGCCGCCGCCTCACACGTTCCCGCCCGCCGAACTCGCGGCTTATGCGCAGACCTGCGCGCTCATCCTCAACCTCGATGAAACCCTCACCCGGCAATGATTTCATGAACCCCATCAACTCGTTCCAGGATCAATTACTGCGGCGCGCCTTCCTCAAGCGCAGTGCCGGTGGCATCGGCATGATGGCGCTCGCTTCGTTGTTGGGCCGCAACCTTTCCTCAGCCGAAACAGTTTCCGGCAGTGAACGGTTAGTCCTGCCGCATTACGCGCCCAAGGCCAAACGTGTCATTTTCATGCACATGGCCGGGGCACCGTCGCACATCGATTTGTTCGAACACAAACCACAGATCGAAAAGCTGCGCGGCACCAATCTGCCCGCCTCCGTCCGCAACGGCCAGCGGATCACCGGTTTCACTTCAGGGCAGAAAACTCTGCCCGTCGCCCCGGCGCACTGGCCATTCAAATTGTGTGGCCCATCAGCCATGCCGATCAGCAATCTGCTCCCCGAATTGCAGAAAATCGCCGGCGACGTCGCCTTCGTGCGCAGCATGCACACCGATGCCATCAATCACGATCCCGCGATGAGTTTCCTCCAATCCGGATCCCAATTACCTGGCCGCCCTGCCCTTGGGTCGTGGCTCTCGTATGGGCTCGGCACAGTCAATGCCGATCTGCCCGCGTTTGTTGTCCTGGTATCGCGCGGCGCTGGCCGTCCTCAGGAATCACCCGTCTACGATCGCTTCTGGTCCAGCGGCTTCCTGCCCGGCGAACATCAGGGCACACGCTTCCGCGCCGGCATGGAACCTGTGCCATTCCTCGCAAATCCCGGCGGCGTCGCCCGCGCCGACCGTCGCGATCAACTCGATGACCTCGGCGCCCTCAACAGACACCGCCACGCCTCTCTGCACGACAGCGAAATCGCAACACGCATCGCGCAGTATGAACTCGCCTTCCGCATGCAGACTTCCGTGCCCGAGCTGCTCGATCTCTCGAAAGAACCAAGGGAGGTCCTCGACCTTTACGGGCCGGACGTCCAGAAGCCCGGCAGCTTCGCGTGGAACTGCCTGATGGCGCGTCGTCTCGCCGAACGCGGTGTGCGCACCATCCAACTCTCGCACGTGGGTTGGGATCATCACGAGAACGTGGTGGACCAATTGCCCAGACAATGTGCCGAAGCCGACCGTCCCGCCGCCGCCTTGATCACCGACCTGAAGCAGCGCGGTCTGCTCGACGACACTCTGGTCGTATGGGGAGGCGAGTTCGGCCGCACCATCTTCACCCAGGGCGGAAGCAATGGCCGAGACCACCATCCCCGCTGCTTCACCATCTGGATGGCCGGCGCTGGAATCAAAGCCGGAGCCGTGGTCGGTGAAACCGACGACTTCGCGTACAATGTCGTCCGCGATCCCTGTTCCGTTCACGATCTGCACGCCACCATCCTCGACCAGCTGGGCATCAACCACGAAAAGCTGACCTACCTCTTCCAGGGACGGAAATTCCGCCTCACCGATGTCTCCGGCGTACCTATCAGCGGAGTGTTGGCTTGAGGAGACGGTCCTGAATTGTCCCACAAAGCAATCCCTGATGATTGGCGCGACGCTCGTGGATTGACAGATTTCCATTAAATCAGTAAAGTCAAAGAAATGAGACCATTGTCCATTAAGCGTCTTTGGCCCTTAGCGGCCGCATTCATTGCGGTATATGTCTCGTGCTATTTCATACTGCTTACACCCAAGCCATATCGCCTTATTGATCGAGCAGACATCGCGCAGGCGACGGCAGAAGCCAGGCCCGGAGTGCGTTGGTATCCCCCGCCAAATTGCCATGACGGAATCCTACCTATTCTTTTCACCCCAATCTTTTACTTAGACAAATCAATACGCCCAAGTTTCTGGGTGAAAAAAGATGGAGATCCGGCCCCAGAATGGTTCTTTTTGGAAGAGTAACGCACTGCAACGAAGACAAGTATGCCACAGTGCGTAGATCAGCCGAGTTGCCCTCCACCTCAATTCCAAGAATACCCGCCGATGCCTGCGCACAGGCTGCCCCATACGACGCGCCGGGACCAAGGCGCTTCAGTTCGCGGCTCACCGTGCTCATGGCGCGGCCGAGTTCCTTGCCAATCAGAAAAATGAAAATGTCCCCAGTCATTTTTTCGAGACTTGGAACCGGAATGGTGCTTTCCGGATTTGCTTTCTTCCTTGTTTCTTATGATATCAACTATTCAGACTCGTGGCGTTCGGCTTTAGCCGACACTCTATTGGTTGCGGGTTACTTGTTGAATTTCTGCGCTTGGTTTTTCGTCCCGCACATGAAACCTATTTTAAAGCTTTGGAAAGGACTGGCAGCTGTTACTCTTACCACTGCTGGAGCTTTTGGAGTGTTCGCGTTGGGTGTGTTACGGCTCTTGATTTATGGATAGGAGAAAAGCAACGGTGTCCGTGATTTTGGCTACGGTGCGCCTGAAAAATGCGCGTGAACACCGTCATCGCCCGTGGGGCCATCCGACCGCGAAGAGAACAAGAGGACAGACCTCTTAGGGGAGAATATCTCGACAACACGTGGCGTCCGCATGCGGCATTGGGAAACCGCACGCCGCACGAAGTCCACCGGCATCTGGAGGTGCCGGCCCCGTTGCCGTCCGCAACGAAGACAAGCATGCCACAGTGCGGGACCTGAGGGAGCCATCCGCTCACAGAGCAATGCCATCAGAATCGGCGGACCGCGCCCCCCGGATCTTCAGATTCGGTCGACTGCATGCGCGGCATCGCACGGCAAGCCAGAGCATGTGGCGCGGCTGTCCGCAGACCCGCAAACGGTACGCGGTTTCCGCTTGGGCTCAGGCGGAGGCTTCAGTTAATCGGGAACCGTGATCCGCCAGCTGTCCGTCCTACTTGCCTCTGTTGCCACCTCTCAGGCCGCCGCCCCCCTGCCTGAGAAGGTGAGCTTCAATGCACACATCAGACCCATTCTCTCAAACCAGTGCTTCGCCTGCCACGGGCCGGACGAGAAGCACCGCGACGCCGATCTGCGGCTGGATACCCGGGAAGGCGCACTGGCCGATCTGGGGGGCTACGCCGCCGTCGTGCCCGGCAAACCAGACGACAGCGAACTGATCAAACGCATCATCAGCCATGACCCCGACGAGGTCATGCCGCCGCCGAAATCCAAGAAGCCTCCCCTCGGCGAGCGCGAGGTCGCCCTGCTGCGCCGCTGGATCGAACAGGGCGCGGAATACGAAGGCCACTGGGCCTTCCTGCCCCTGACCAAAGCGACCCCGCCGACCGGTGAGGAACACCCCATCGACGCCTTCATCCGCGCGCGCCTCGCCAGCGAAGGCCTGACTCCTTCACCCGAGGCGGACCCCGCCACGCTCATCCGGCGCCTCTCGCTCGATCTCACCGGCCTGCTCCCCGCGCCGGACGAGGTCGCCGCCTTTGTGAAGAACCCGGACGTCGCCGCCCTTGCCGACCGCCTCCTCGCATCGCCGCACTACGGCGAACGCTGGGGCCGCCACTGGCTCGACCAGGCGCGCTACGCCGACAGCGACGGCTATGCACTGGACGGCTTCCGCGCCGTCTGGCCCTATCGCGACTGGGTGATCAAGGCGGTCAATGACAACCTGCCGTTCGATCAGTTCACCATCCAGCAACTCGCCGGCGACCTCCTCCCGAATCCCACCAAAGCACAGCTCGTTGCCACCGGATTCCATCGCAATACGCTCATCAATCTGGAAGGCGGCAGCGACCCGGAACAGTTCCGCGTGGAAGCCGCCATGGACCGTGTCGCCACCACCGGCAGTGTGTGGCTAGGCCTCACGGTCGGCTGTGCGCAGTGCCACACGCACAAGTTCGATCCAATCTCCCATCGCGAGTACTATCAACTATTCGCCTTCTTCAATCACGGCGAAGACCGCAACAGCAAGGGAGCCACCGTCCCCGTCGCCGCAGGCGAGATCTTCGGCAAGGCTGCCAGTGCGGTCGCCGACGAGTTCGCCCCCGCCGGGGAAATCGAGCGCCTGCGGGACGAGTGGGAGGAAGCCGAGCTGAAGCGCCAGCGCGCGGCCGGCGACAAGGCGGACGCCAAACTCCTCGCGGCCCTGCTCGTGCATTCCGCGGCCCGCAGCAATCCGGACCGCAAGTTCCTCAATGAAGCATTCGAAAAGGCCGAGCCGCGTGCCCGAAAAAAGAAGCTCGGCAACGGTGATCCGGAAGCAAAACTCGTCGAGCAGATGATCATGCGCGACCTGCCGAAGCCGCGCGAGACCTTCCTCTTCCAGCGCGGTGACTTCACCCGTCCTGACAAGGCACTCGGCCCGCTTCAGCCCGGCGTCATCGCTGCGGTCCATGCTGCCTATCCCCCACCGCACCAGCAATTCACAAACCGCCTCGACCTCGCGCGCTGGCTCGTGGACCCGGCGAACCCACTCACCCCGCGGGTTACCATGAACCGGGTGTGGATGCGCTTTTTCGGCAAAGGCCTCGTGGAAACAGAGGACGACTTCGGCACGCAGGGCACCGCACCCACTCATCCGGAACTCCTCGACTGGCTGGCTGGCGAATTCATCCGCCGCGGCTGGAGCCTCAAGGCCATGCATCGCCTCATCGTCACCAGCAAGACATACCGGCAGTCGTCCCATGCGCGGCCCGAACTCGCGGAGAGCGATCCACGGAATCAGCTGCTCGCCCGTCAGGAACGCCTACGAGTGGAAAGCGAGATCGTGCGCGACGCCGCCCTCTGCGCCAGCGGCCTGCTGCATCCGGAAATCGGCGGCCCAAGCGTCCGCCCGCCACAGCCAGACGGCGTCTACGCCTTCACCCAGAACGCAAAGTCCTGGAAAACAAGCACCGGCCCCGACCGCTACCGCCGCGGCATGTATGCCACCTTCTACCGCAGCGCCGCCTATCCGCTGCACACCACCTTCGATGCGCCAAACTTCCAGACCACCTGCACCCGCCGCATCCGCAGCAACACCCCGCTTCAGTCGCTCACGCTCGCAAACGACCCCGCCTTCCTCGAAATGGCTGCCTCCCTCGCCGTGCGCATGGCCCGCGGCGGTGCCACCCTCGACGAGCGCCTGACGCTCGGCTTCAACCTCGCCCTGTGCCGTCCGCCCACCGCCCAGGAACTGACCGCACTCCGCGACTACACCACCGCCCAGGCGGCCGACTTCGCAAAAGCCACCGACGGCACCGCCTCGGCCAGAGCGCTCGCACCCGACGCCCTGACAGACCTGCCTCTGCCAGAAGCCGCCGCCTTCACCTGCGCCGCTCGCGTCCTTTTCAACACTGACAACTTCATCACCCGCGAGTGACCCGCCGCCCATGAACCCTCAAGACCATCAGCTCCGCGACATCACGCGCCGCCATTTCTTCAACCGCTGCGGCCTCGGTGTCGGTTCGCTCGCCCTCCAGCAGATGCTCGCCGGAGAAAGTCAGGCCTCGGTGAAAATCGACCCGGCCAACCCCATGGCCTCGCGCCGCCCGCATCACACCGCGAAGGCGAAACGCGTCATCTACCTCTTCATGGCCGGCGGCCCCTCACAGATCGACCTCTTCGATCACAAGCCGCTCCTCGAAAAATACAGCGGCCAGAAGCCACCCGAGAGCCTCATGTCAGGCAAGCGCTTCGCCTTCCTCAAGGGCAACGAAACCCTGCTCGCCTCGCCGCGGAAGTTCGGCACCTACGGGCAATGCGGCATGACGCTGAGCGATCTCTTCCCCCACCACCGCAAGATCGTCGACGACGTCTGCTGGATGAAGGGCGTCACCACCGACGTCTTCAATCACGGCCCGGCCAAGCTCTTCATGAACACCGGATTCCAGGCCCCCGGGCGCGCCAGCATGGGTTCGTGGGTGACCTATGGCCTCGGCTCCGAGGCGCAGGACCTGCCGGGATTCGTCGTGCTGCAGAGCGGCCCCCGCGGCCCGCGTGCCGGAGCGCAACTCTGGAGCAGCGGCTTCCTGCCCACATCCTTTCAGGGCGTCCCCCTCCGCGGCAGCGGCGACCCCATTCTCAATCTCAACAGCCCCGCCGGCATGACACGGGAACGCGAACGCCGCTTCTATGACGTCGTCGGAGCCCTCAACCGTGCGCGACTCGATGTCACCGGCGATCCCGAAATCCTCACGCGCCTCAATGCCTACGAGACCGCCTATCAGATGCAGACCAGCGCCCCTGCCCTCATGGACCTGTCAGCGGAATCCAAGGCCACCCTCGAACTCTACGGCTGCGACCCGGAGAAGCCCAGCTACGCCCGGAACTGCCTCCTCGCACGCCGCCTCATCGAAAAAGGCGTGCGCTTCGTGCAACTCTATCACACCAACTGGGACAGCCACGGCGGCCCCGGCGAAAACCTGAACAGCGACTTCGAAAAAGTCTGCCGCGACGTCGATCAGGCCTCCGCCGCCCTCATCATCGACCTCAAACAACGCGGCCTGCTCGATGACACACTCGTGATCTGGGGCGGCGAATTCGGCCGCACTCCCATGGGCGAAGTCCGCGCCACTCTGGGCCGCGACCACCACATCGACGCCTTCACCATGTGGATGGCCGGCGGCGGCGTGAAGAACGGCATCTACGGAGCCACCGACGACCTCGGATTCGGCCCCGTAGAAGGCAAGATCCACGTCCACGACCTCCACGCCACCATGCTCCACCTCCTCGGCTTCGACCACGAACGCCTGAACTTCCGCGTCCAGGGCCTCGACATGCGCCTCACCGGCATCGCCGGCAATCTGGTACCCGGCATCATGGCCTGAGCCGCCCGCCGCCATTCCTGACATCTCCATGAGGCGGCTTCTCCTGCGCCCAGCGCCGCCGACCCGCCGCCCCTGACAAAACCCGCACACCTACCGCGATCAGGCCTTGGCACGCGGCACCGGCCCGATCGTGCCTCCCGGAATGAATCGGGAATGCGTCAGGGACTGCAGGATGTCCGGCCTGCCGTGACTGATGTTGTGCGCCCACTTGAGGATGCGCCGGATGACCGGACTGCTGTCCCATGCAATGCGGGCGACCGGCGGATGGCAGCAGTGCAGCGTCGGATGGTCGTCGGTGGAGACCATCGACACATCGTCAGGAACCCGCAGCCCTAGCCGGAGCAGGTGGTTCATGGCGGCAATGAACCACGCCGTCTCGTCGACAATCAGCGCCGTGGGCGGCGTCAGCCGGAACAGAGCATCAAGGCAATCATGAAACCCACCCGGCGTCTCCTCCCAGTCCGGCAGGTTGTAATCACCAGCAGGAATCCCACCCTCTTGCAGGGCAGCAAGGAACGCCTTCTCGCTGGTGCCAGGCGTGGGCAGGCGTCGCAGTTTCCGGCACATGAGCACGATGCGCCGGTGCCCCAGCGCCACAAGGCGTCGCGTGACATCAACAAGCGTCGGCGGCTTGTCAGGACCGACTGCCGCCATGGGCAGGCCTTCACGCTGACCAAAAAGGGCGAACGTCGGCAGCGGCTGGCGCGCAAACCATTCCAGCACCCCGCGCGATCCAGCGCAGACGATCCATGCGTCCGCCGTGGTCCGGCCCACCACCGCGGCGACCCTCTTCACGTCGAACTGCATGTCCGTCAGGGTCTGCTGGGCGCTGACAACCTGATGGCCGGCCTCTCCGAGGGCATGCCACAACTGGATGAGGTGT
>Ga0315899_10003788_pt1 | contig 16447 bp, 16 predicted proteins | sample LakEriMetagenome_2_FD_203518 | JGI IMG/M metagenome (GOLD analysis project Ga0315899, IMG submission 203518) | Freshwater fungal communities from buoy surface, Lake Erie, Ohio, United States - Buoy 4 MA112 | ecosystem: Environmental > Aquatic > Freshwater > Lake | place: USA: Lake Erie, Ohio... | reverse complement strand
CTGGGCGATGGCTCCACGTATGTCAGGTATCATACATTGCCTCAAAAACGTGCTGCGACTCGGTCCCTGACATCAGTATCTACGTGAGGTTCGACGATTTGCCAACGTAAGTTCGACGATGGTCACTTTCAAAGGTGCTCCTTTCCAGAAGGTATGCTTCAGGCACTAAGACGCTCAGTGGCAGACTTTTTGAGCGCATCCAGCTTGGCTGCCCAGTCCACGACAGGCATATCGTCCAATGCCTTAGCGGCAGACTTTGCTGCACTTTGTTGGGCCCCAGCCGCAGGCCCAGGCCCAGGCGCAGAAGGAGGCACAGAATCCGTAGGCACAGAAGAAGGCACGCCATCTGTCGGAACTCCTGGACGCGGGCTGGGCGGGGGAACAGGTGCTTGAACAGATGTGACGGCGGAAGAAGGTCTTGACCCCATTCTCTTTGCCCCAGTGCTGCCTTGTCTCTTTGCCGGAGTGCCGCCAGACCAGTCTTCGGGCGCCGATACCATCAATTCCTTCTTGGCAGCGGGGCTCCTATCGGCGGCTGTGGCGCTCATTTGGGCGGCTGTGGCGCTCTTATTGGCGCTTTCCATCCTTCTCGCCGCCACCATTGCATCCAGCATCAAGGTCGCCGTGCCTGAAATCCTGTTTTTCTGCACAATCTCCCGTGCTTTTTCCTCGAGCTTGGCCAGCATTATCTGCCGCACCCGGTCCTCCGCCGCCTTCTGCGCCCCCCGCTCATCCTCCTGGTGTGTGTGTGTGTGTGTGTGTGTGTGTGTGTGTGTGTGTATGTGTGTGTGTACACACATACATATATACATCTTTTCCTGCCTAGAATGCATTCTCTCTGCATAGAATGTATTCTCTCTACATATGAGCATGGGACAGACAACTCACATGATCCGCTCCGTTCCATCTCCTACCATCTCTCTCTCTCTCTCTCTCTCTCTCTCTCACACACACACACTCTCTCTCTCTCGCTCTCTCTCGCTCTCTCTCGCTCGCTCTCGCTCTCTCTCCTACCATCCTCTCCAGCAGCGCCTGTTCCTTGCGCAGAGCAGCCCGCTCCCGCTCCGCCGTCTCCATCGCGGCCTTGGCCATGGCTTTAGCCTCCTTTTCCTTAGCCGCCTGCGCAGCTTTTTGCAGCGCTTCCTCCTCCACACGCGCCTTGGCTGCCATGGCCCGCCGCTCCAGTACCTGACAGGTGACAGGTGACAGGTCACAGGTCATGTTCGTTTTTTCTTTGGTGTTCTCTACTGGATGTGCATTGCTGACGTGGCTCCTCTTGTCCTGTGTGCTGACATGGCTCCTCGTGGTCCGTGTGTCTGTTGGCCAACTGACACACTCTGTTGTCATTACAACATCACGGGACTCCTCGCAGCCCGTGTCTATCAACCTCTCACGAACCTCTGCTCCTCCCATCCCGTGTGTATCAACGCATGGCGTGTGTATCAACATCTGCTCCTCCCATCGTGTGTGTATCAACATCTGCTCCGCTTGCCGCTCCGCTTGTCGCGTGTGTCTCAACCGATGCTATGTGCCCTTTCATTATCGTAGAGAGAACATGTTCTGCAGATGGAGAGAACATGCTGTACAACACTTTTCTCTATAAGAACCTGTTCTCGCGTGAATATCGACATAGCCTATATGTTCCTACACACACGATATCAACACCTCTTCATATGTTCCTACACACACGATATCAACACCTCTTCTCGCTTGTGATTCAACATATTCTATGTACCGTCTTCATTGAAGAGGTGTTGATATCGTGTGTGTATCGACAGAGTCTATGTCGGGTCTTCATTCTTATAAAGAGAAGATGTTCTATCGTCTGCACAAGGGTCTGGCACTCTTGCCCGGTTGCTCTGCTATTTTCTTTTTTTCTTTTTCTTATAGAGAGAACATATTCTACATACCGTCTGCATAAGAGCCTCGCACTCTTGCTGCATTGCTTTGCTCTAAACCCTAAACCATAAACCCTAAGATTAGCCTAAACCCTCATATCGTGAGCACAAGAGTCTCGCACTTTGGGCTAACCTAAACCCTAAACCCTAAACCCTAAACCCGAATACAGTCTGCAGAAGCGTCTGCCACTCTTGTCCCGTTGCTCTGCTATTTTTTTTATTTTTCTCTTGTAAAGAGAACATATTCTATATACCGCCTGGATAAGAGTCTGGCACTCTTGCTGAAGTGCTCTGCTCGAAATCTTGTCCATGTACGCGGCCAACTGGTTAGGGTTTAGTTTAGATCAATTCTCCTTTTGGGCTTAGGGTTTAGGGTTTGGGTGTAGGTTAGATCAGTATGCTTTAGGTTAGATTTGTGCGTGTGTGTGAGCGCGCGCGCGCGTTATGAATTCTTGTATGTTTGTTGTGTGTTATCAATTTTTCTCTTTTTTATCTCATATCGTAGAACATTTTATGTCGGTGGCCCCGCCTTGCTCTCTCTCTCACAGAGAGAGAGAGAGAGAGAGAGAGAGAGAGAGAGAGACAGACACACACACCTGGGCAGCGGAGGCGTTGACAGCGAGGGCAGTGGACGCGACTTGCGCCTGTCATGGGTGTAGGGTGTAGGGTGTGCACTTCAGCCCGCCCTTGTCACATCCATTTAGGGTTTAGGGTTTAGGGCTTAGAGTTGATTGTTTAGGGTTTAGTGTGAATGGAGGAGGAGGAGTAGGAAAAGGAGGAGGAGGAGGAGGAGGAGGAAGAAGAGAGAGTAGTAGTAGGAAGGAGGAGATGGGGGAGGAAGAGGACGAGACTCCAATAGTGTATATGATTTGTATTGAAATGGTACTCTAGGGGGATCTCCAGAGGGGGAATCGTGGCGTCGCCAGACATATGCTGTGTGTATCAACACATCGCGAGACATATGCAAACACATGCGCAGACATACGCAAGCACATGGGCAGACATATCGAGGGTGTATCAACACATACCTCCAGGGGCAGACAGAGACCTACTATAGAGGCAAAAGAGACCTGTGTATCAACACATACCTCCAGAGGCAGACAGAGGCAGTGTGTATCAACACATACCTCCAGAGGGGCAATGGTGGCAACGCGAGATTTCAAAGGGTCCAACGTGTACCACAGTGACACGAGCCCTGAGTTGTTTCGGGCCTTGACAGAAATTCTCAAAAGTCAGTGCCCTAGTATATGTACTATATAAAGCCACTAAATACAGAACTTTTGAGAATCTGTGCCGGGTCGAGGGAGGCGAGTTGGAGCTGCGCGGAGTCGGCTGCTTCCAGGGCCTTCTCCCACTCCAACAGCATCGGCTGCATTACCGCCGTGATCTCTGTATTTGCTGTGTCAGCGATTGCCCGTGCTCGTTCTTGGTGCGCGCGCGGGTGCGTGCGTGCGCCATGACAAGAAAAAAAAATAGATGCACGCCTGTGGCGTTTTCTGGCTTGGGCTTAGGTGCAATGGCCGCAAGGAGCGGATTGACGGCCTTGTCGGTTGTCGCGCTGCTCTCCGGACCGCTGGACCGCCGGAAGAAATAGATGCCAGAGGCCGCCACGCCCACACCGCCCACAGTGGCAGCCACCTTGCCCTCATCCAGGCGCTTGCTGGATTGAGCGGGCTCCTTCGCGTCCATGGCCTTTCCTGGGAGTGCTCTGGTCGGCTGCGGGGCAGCTCAAGCAGCGCAGGCCAATGGCATCAGTTCGCTGGATCGCTAGCCAGGCACGCACAGCATGGACACCCTCCGCTCTGCAACATGCACAGATGCCCACGCGAGGTTCCTCCAAAAATCCCGCCCCCATCACCACTGCCGCTCACCTGCCTGTATTCCTATAGTGTGCAAGACCGTACGTCTGCTCACCTGGGGTGACGCGCAAGCCAGGGCGACCGCCGCCAGCACCGCCGCCACCTTGCCAGCCACCTTGCTCTTGAGAGACGACCTGTCGGGTTCGGGGGACGCCAGAGCCGGCCGCTGATCGCACATGACGACAGGTCGGCTGCTGCGCGCGGCGCTGGCCGAACGCCCAGGCATACAGCTGCGGCCGAATCCCTCCGCTCCCTATTGTCCAACGTGCATGAGGTAGTGTGCATCCCCGGAGCGAGCTCGCAATGCCTCGCATGCACGGACGCGCTAAGATGGGCGCATAAGTTAGAGAGTACGGCGCACAGCTTTCCGCTGACGACTGGATCCGCGTTGCAGGACCTGCAGCGCCAGAGCGGCAACTAGCAACAAGACCGGGCTCATGTCCGAGTTCTTCATTTGGAGATGGCCAGAGATGCGTCTGTCTTCAATTTCTTGTTCGACTACAACGTAGCCGGTCGACTACGCCTCTGCGGGCCATGGACTTTTTTGGAAAATGCTGCTCGCCAGCAAGCAGCCTGAGTAGCAGTTCGAACAGTAAAACTGTCATGAAAAAGATCGAACCCGAACGAGGTGAGCATAGGGCGCCGAGTGCACGCACCCCGCTCCCACACCCGCGCATCCCCCACCGTCCCCCCAATTTCCTTTCTTCGATCAGGAGTCGCGGCGCGACGCCGTTCGGCGTCGGACAGGAGCTGCAATGCGGCTGCGGCTACTGGCTGTGCTGCCAGTGATTCTAATGTGAGGCTGACTCACGGCCCGCCGTTTGGGCTCCCGCCCCCTGGGTATGCTGTGTCCGCGGACGTTTGCGCAGCCAATGGCCAGTGTTCACCAGTACATTCGAATATGTCCCCGCGCAAGCCCCCGACAATGTCCCCGCCTGGGAGCAGGCCTTCTTCCCTGTCAACAGAGCGTTGCGGGGTGCGTGCGCTCTCCTGTCCCCGTGTGCACTGAGCAGAAAGCAGCTGTGTGGTATGTTTGCAATGCCACTGCCATTTGATGGCGGCGGTTGCGGCTTGCTGCGGTGCCAGGTAGGTATCATGTTCGAAACGGAATGGGACAAAGAGCACGGGTGTTGTAAAGTCGAAGGCATAGCACAGTATTCAGGTGACATTTTCACCCGCCTCAATCTGAACCGCAGGAATCGCATGCATGGCGGGCTTTGTCGATAAACACGGCGGGCGTTGTCGATGTGAGGACAGCCCGGCGCTAACCGATGCTGACACATGTGTTTTTCGGCGCCATTTGTCTGTGTTTCCAGAGGCTTATGAGTCCAAGGTCCTCGACAAAGGCGACCTGTGAGTCTGTGTCCTGAAGCGAGTTCTAAACCGATGTGCAACCGATGCAGTAAAGCCCGTTGCAACTCGAGCGCCCTGCCAGTACTTTTTTTCTGGTGCGCCACGCTACCCCCTGGGCAACAGTGAACTAGTTGAGCGTTACCCTGCTAACGTTTCCACCCAACTTGAATGTGCCATGCGGGCAGGCTATGGGAGGTCGACGGCAAGTCGGCGGCACGAAAATCTCTTCCGCAGCTGTCTGGCATGATCATGGGGCCCGCTGGCTCCACCGTAAGTGCCGCTGTTGTCTGTATGCATACATATTCATTTTGCATTAATGCTCGCCGGCGGAGCCGGCACTAGCATGCCTCCTTGGATCGGCCACGCCCTTCTTGGACGTCTTGGAAATGTGCGCGAGGCGCCGCAAAGCGGCGGCGCGAAGAATTACGAAACGTTGCGTTTTTAATTTTCATAATAAAACGCAACGTTTCGGAATCGTCGCGCAGCGTTGGGCGGGCCACGGAAATGGTGCCAGCCCATGACCTCCTTGGATTTTCATGGGGCACAAGCCCGCGCTTTTGTTCCTGCCTGGGGTCAGACCTGACTGGGGGCAGATCCAAAGAGGCATTCTGGAGCCGGCTCCGCCGGCGTGTTCGCGTAAACATTATGCCTGCGATGATGATATTAATGTGTGCATTCGTGCATGTTTTTGTCTGGGTACTTGCACACTTACAGGGTGTGTGGGTGCGTTCACACGCTTGCGTCCGCACGCGCGCGTGGATGGGAGCAGGTGGAACTGATATTCAAGAAGCCAGCCGGGAATCTTGTGACAATCACCGTGACCCGCATCAGCCCGCTGTCGTTTCTGTCCAAGAGCAGACCGGTGTCTCTCCCTTCCGACTCCCTGCGTGCGTCACTTGGCCACACTTGACACGTCTTGTGTCTGCGCCATGTTTTCCCACCGTTTTGTCTCTTTCTTGTGTGTGCGTGCTCTGGCTCTCTCGCGCGCTCTCTCGCGCGCGCGCGCTCTCTGGTGCAACAGTCGTCGTGGGCCTCCTCCACCGCTGCCGCGCTGTCTGCCCTCGGCGGAAATTCACGACCAAGCAGCAGCGCGATGCCAAGTGAAGGATGGAGGGGGGAAGAGGGGGGGGAGGTGAGGGAGCAAGGTGCGACCGGGAGCAGACCTGCTTCTACGTATACCTCCTGAGCGCAGGTTGGCCGGGACCATGTGCGTCGCCATGAGTGCACACAAGCCCAGTTCGTGTCCACTCATGCCTTGTGTCCGCTATTGCTCAACGCAGACGGCGCCAGGGGCCAAGAGAGACTGGCGGGCGAGGAGGGAGATGGAGGTGCTTTCTGTGTCCTCCTTCCCCGCTCAATCCTCGGTGTTCACCATTTCTTCTTTTGGGAAACGCCCTTGAACCATTGAAATTCAAATGAAATGAAAGGAAATGCTGTAATTTGGAAAGGGTCTTGGCACCTCGCCCCGCTCTCAGACAGTGGTAGAGGTGTAAGGTAAGGGGGCCACGCGAAACAGGGACGCTACAGTCCAAGTTTGTTAACACTTGTTTTTTGTTAACACTTGTTGCAGGTCAAAAACCATTGTGCGGTGATCCTGAATTACGGAGCAGCAGCATGTATCCAGAGCGCTCAGCGCAGCGGTAACGCTGTTAGCTGTCACTCACACGCCCTCAAACGCCCCGACTCTCAAGTTCATCTACCATCCCCTTTGAGCTCTATGCTAGTTCGTGGAGCCTGTCTCTCTCGCAGCCTAACAGCGTCAGGCTCGACATGACGTGGAGTAAAAATAGCGATTTAAAAATGCACTTAAGGTCTTATAGCAGGGCGCGTCTGGGGCATGCGCGCATACTGAGGGCATGTGCGCATCTCTCTCTCTCCCTTTCTCTCTCATAGTCTCGCCATCTCACTAGCTAACTTAACTCGCCTACTGAATATCCGGAAGCTTGGTGTCCCACTTCTCTTTCTCAACCATGCCCATCGCCTGGAATTTCTTCAATACACCTGTCCACGTTCACACACCAGACAGAAACAGGGACACAACACGAGGCGCAAGTATCAGTATACATTTGGGCAGGCTCGCACGTAACCCCCCCCCCATCGCACTCTCTCCCCGATCTCGCGACTCTCCACCATGTGAGACCCTGCGGCAGACGCCGGGCGGCGGCCCAAGCACACTCACCGAGAACCTCCTTCTCCGACATGCCTTTGACGCTGACCTCCTCCACCTTCCCCTCTGCAAATTCGGCCTGGATGATGGGCGCAAAGTTGGGGTCCGAGCGCTCGCGTACCAGAAACCGCAGAGAGGGGTTAAGCCCCTTGAGAAACTGGTAGTGGTTCTCGATGACGGCCCTGTGGCATGCGACAGGCTCATGTTGTCACCGCCGGGCCTCCGCAACGGCCCTGTACGGACAGGATGGGGCGCTCCTAGGCTGCGGCCCATCGAGGAGGCAGAGCGAGCGGGGCAAGGCGGAATCACCTGCAGCCGTCCGACTGCGGCACCCTGGGGTTTAGCATGAAGCGCAGCTCCTTGATCGTCGTGCTCAAACCCGCCCGCCACGGCATGGTGGGGGAGCGGTAACAAAAAGAAGTTGTTCCCAGGTGTTCGGAGAACACCTTGGCAACACTGGCGAAAAGCCAGGGAAAATGGAAGAGGAGCGGGTGCTGCTGGTGGCGGCGCAGTCGCCGAGCCAGCGGCGCATGCCGGTGGTGCTGGGCTCGGTGGTGGTTCTGTTGCTGGGCGCTTGCGCGATGGCGGCGGTCGTCTGGCACCAGGTAGTGCGTGTGCAGGGCCCCGTCGAGCTGGCGGCGTCCAAGCCGTGGGGGATCGACTTTGACATCAGATACGCCCGTGGGAAGCGGCAGTGGCAGATTACGAACCTCGTGCTGCACCCGCCGGCGCCGCCGCCCGCGGCAGGCAAGGCGCCGCCCATGGTCATGACCAAGGCCACCTTCCCCTACTACGAGCTGCAGGCGATGAACAAGGCCGACGCCAAGGTCAAGGAGAAGCTCGCGGACCCCGAGGTGGACCCGGCGGCCAAAGAGGCCATGGAGGCGGGCGTAGCGAGCAATTCGGGTGCGCTGGAGTCTGCTATCGGCTGCGCTGAGGGCTCGCAGCCTGGCTCGAGCATCAAGACAGCCTGTCCGGGCGTGGGGTCTGGTAAGCCGCAGGTGGTCAAGCGCCAGTGGAACATGGGGTTCCCGCCGCAGGTGGGCGCAGCAGCACAGGGCGCAGCAGCATTCAAGCGTCGGGGCCTCACTGGCGGTGATCTTGATAGGGGGCAGACTGATTAATGAATACCCTCTCTCTGGAAAGGCGTGATTGCCCTGGAACCTTGCTTACTTACAATCCGCAAACGCGCGCGCGCGTTTGATCGGCGCCCTACGTGACCCTTTTGATCGGCGCCCTACCTACCCGGGCGGTGTCCGCCCACCCCCGGAGTTCTCAGGGGGAGAGCAGACGGGGCAGCAACATCTACTGTCCCTATCGCTGCTCCCTGCAAGTTGAAAAACACTCGAAGATGTGACACGTTTGTCTGCTTACAAAAGAGCTACAACACATCTGGTGTGACAAAAGAGCTTCAACACGCCTTTTGTGAACAATAGTCTGGACAACAGCGTGTTCAAGTTGCCTGCTTCTCTCTCCCGAAGGATTAGGGGCCGCACAGGTGGGGTTACGGCCACTCAGTGACTCGAGCGCTACCAACCAAATCCTGGAACGAATTTTTATCTTGCCTGACAGACAGGCGAGATCTCGCAGACGTCTGCCTCTTTGACCCTTGCGGCCGCACGAAATGCAAGATAGGAGATAGGAGTGGACCTGCCCTTCAAGACTCTCCCTCAGGCCCTTAGGCGCTCAGAGTCGCTTACGTAATCGCGTTCCGTGCACCTGAGTGCTTTCGCCCTCCTCCGCTCGCGAACACTCTGTTCCTATTGGCTCATTCAAAGTTTCCGCTCCCAAGTTTCCGCTCGCAAGCACTCACTTCCCATTCCTCATTCCTACAAAGAGAGAGAGAGAGGACCCGCTAGAGGGAGGGAGAGAGAGAGAGAGAGGAGAGAGAGAATGAAGTTTTATTAACAATCAAGAAGTGACTGAAGGTCGGTAAGCACAACGCCCTGTCGGGTAACACCGCCTCTGGGCGCACGGACCCAGCATATCACGCCGAATGCTATACCCCCACTCTCCAAATGTTTCAAAGTTTCCGTTTGGCAAATTTTGAAAGTGCTTTGTGATGAACAAGTGTGATCTGGTACGGTGGGGTGAAGGAGGCGGGACTAGAGACGAAGGAGGCGGGACTAGAGACTAGCGGAGGTCAGCTCTGTCAAGAGCTTGTCGAGCCGCAAGTGAGTGATTTTGTTCTGTTCCGCTGCTCCGTTGATGAGCTCCTCCTCCGGCGTGTTGTTAAGACGGTTTTGGAGGATGCCCAGCATCTCTTCTGCCGACTTTCCAGTTGCACACACGATGTACCTGACCATACACGCGCACAACAGGAATCACAAGCCGGAGGGATGCACGAACGCTATCGCGTGAATGTGAGGGCGGGTCGTTGATTGAAGAGGGTTTGGGGTTTAGGGTTTAGGGTTTTAGGTCCCTGTGGCGAGTCTCGCGCCCATGGCACAAAAAGGAGGTGAAGACCCTTTGTGACAGGAGCAAGAGCACACAACCAAAGGGAGAGTTACCTGAAACCCATCTTTGCCTCATAGTCAGTGTTGCCTTGCGCCATGGCGGCTGCGGTCCCACTCGAGGCGTTTTGCATCCCTTTTTGCTCGTTCGAAGCCCATTTGCCGCCATGCTCCTTGGCTCCCTTTGAGTCTCCAATCTTGGGGTGAGCCAAAAATGCCTCGAGAATATCCTGGCACGTGCAGATGCACTTAGTGGTGCCGAATTCCTACCGACTCCGCCCTACAGTCTCTCACTCGACCGTGTGCATACACGCGGAGCACCTCAAACCCCTGCGCTCTGCAGAAACAAAAGACAGCCTATTCACGCTCACCTGCCGCCCACAGGCGGACCATACACTGTCGGACTTGCGCTTGAGCTCTTCAGCGCTGCCAAATGGCATCGCCGCCACCATGCCCTGTGCCAGCGCCCAGCAGGTACCTTTAAGTTTGGCTGGCAGAGAGGCGTGCAAAGGCGCTGTGCCAACGCGCCCGGGAAGGCCCGAGCGCACGCGGGCAGAGGCGCTGCTGGCGCTTGTGACCTCGGCGTACTTGGTGCTGCCGCAGCAGGCCTTGAAGGCGGCCAGGGCGTCTGTGCGTGACATGCCGTTGATGCGGTCCATCGTGCGCCTCGACATGAATGCTGAGAAGGCCTTGAATCATTGGGAACACTGGTAGTAAGTGAATTGCGGTTGCGTTATTGCGTTGAATTGTGGCGACGGGAGGAGGATGGAGGATGTTTACGTGGGCAGAGCGAACCGGCCAACGTCGGCCGTAGAGAAGACGCGGAGCGTGCGCGAGGGCGGCACCATGCTGCGTCCCGCGTCCGCGGGCGTGTGGCGCGGCAAGCCCACGAACACGGCGCTTGGAACCGCCAAGGACAGGGGCCTGCTGACAGACACGACGAGCGAGGAGAGCGCGACTTCTCGCAGCTGCGCGAGCGAAGCGTCGCAGCAGGGGGCGGTGCAGGGCCTGCGCGACCGGGTGGGGAAGGCCAGCGTGTCGCGGGCGTCGTCTGTGTCGTCAACAAATAGCAGCCGACGCACAGACGTCGATTCCAGGAAAAAGGGCACAGACGTGTGGATGGTGGCGCCGATTCACGCGCCGCCCACGGGCCGCCAGGGCTGGGGTGAGGACAATCAGGCAGACAAACAAAGCAAATGGGGCAGCCCGAGCGGAGGCGGGGGCGACGGCAGTACAAACTACTTGCTACGATCCGAGCGAATACGGAAACTCTCACGGCTGCCGAGCGAGAAGGACCGCAACCGGCTCCAGCGATTGGAGGAGTCCCTGCAGGCAGCAGCGAGTGGTGGAAGGTCGGCGAAGCCATATCTAGATATCCTTGAGCGGCTTGGGCGGCTGTACAACTCGATAGCAATGCAGTATCTGCAGCAAGGCGAGCACAGCTTCGCTCTCATCTTGCTGCAGAGCGCTGAGTCGCTCATCTCCGAGGGCGGTGCAGGCATGCAATCTCTGGAGCCTCTGAAAGGGCTTACATACAACAACCTGGGGTGCTATTTTCGGCGAGAGGGGATGCCGATGGAGGCACTCAAGTGGCTGCGGCAAGCGCATGACATTGAGCAGCGTGTGGGCCAAGACTCGTCTCGCTCGTCCACCTTTCTGAATCTCTGTGCTGTCTACTCACTGTTGGGCAAACATCTGGAGGCTCTGCAGTGCGCGACGCAAGCGCTGAAGCACCTCAAGGCGGTGCTGCAGCGAAACCCTCAAGCTTCGCTCTCAGCTACTGTGCCAGGAATGGAAAAGGTTGACACAGCCTCTATGCTTGCCATCGCCTACCACAACATTGCTGTCGAGCAGGAGTATCTCTCACGCTTTGACGAAGCAGTGGGTTCTTACCGGAAGGCGCTCGAGGTTGCAGAGACGCAATGCGGATCGAGCTCGCAGCTTGCCGGCAAGATTCGCCTGGCGCTTGCTGCTGCTCACAATGCGGCTCAGGCTGCTGCATCCACCACCCTCGATACCGATACTTCCGTAGCGTCACTCGAGTCGCGTGCCGTGGGCGAGGACTATGCGTCTCTGGCAGGGCGAGGTGGAGCAAGGAAGGAGCAGGAGGCACGCGCTTCCTCCATGAGGGAGCGCACAAGTGGCAGCGAGCACGGCCAACATCGCGGCAAGAGCAGAGAAGAAAGCGACATGACCATCCAAAGCATGTCGATGGACAGTCTCTCCGAGGCTGGCAGTGGTGGGGCGCAACGGAAAGAGGCGCAGGATCGCTTGCCCTCGGCAAGTGGAGGCAAAAGTGTTGGAGGGAAAGGGTTGGAGGCAAGTGTAAGAGGCAAAGGGGACCGTGACCAGCGCGTCACCGTCCAGCATGAGAGCTCGTTGGGCAGCGAGAAGTCGCGCGGGTCAGGTTCGAGCAGAGAGCGGAGTAAACGGCCGCTCTCAGCTGCGCGTCTTCCGACAAACGATGCCTCCTCCTCGGTCGACGCCCCGGAATACCCCCCCCCAAGTCGAGTGAAGCGACACTCACGCAAGACAGCGCGACCGCGCACGGCCGGGCGGGAGCGAATGGCGGATCAGGATCGCGAGGAATTGCTTGCCATGACCGATCCGTCCTCTTCTGATGCTGGAGAGTACGAGGCCGTTGCGGAGGATGCGGCCTTGTCGGATAACGAGTCGCAGGCTGCGTGGCGATCAGGCAACAAGTCATGGGAAAGCGGGCAGGAGGGAGGAGAGGGCGCCAGCGTGTTTGGCGGTAAGTCGCAAGAGGCCGAGTCGTGGAGCAAGCGTCGGAGTGGCCGTCCAATGTCTGCCTCGCGTCCTGCTGACTCCCTCCTCCCCACGAGCTCCACGAGTCAAGGACGCACGCGTGCTTCGCGCAAGACTGCGCGACCGAGAACAGCGGGGAGAGAGCGCATGCGGGAAACGGACCGGGAGGATTTGCTGGTGCTCAGCAGCGCCTCGGAGGATGGCGGCAGCTACGAATACTTGTCAGAGGGCGATGATGATGCGCCACACCGCAGCTCTGCTGTTGCGCGTGTTGAGGATAGAGCCTCTGGGAAGGAGGTGCGTGTCGGGCGCGGGACGAGCGAGAGGAGGAGCGAGAGCTCGAGTGCACTGGTGGATCAAGGCGGAGGGGAGCAAGACGGAGTGGGTAAGCGGCGTGGCAATCGCCCACTCTCGGCAGGGGTCTCCTTCAATTCACCGTCGAATGTTGTACATATGATCCGCCCGCAGTCAGCGCCTGCAGTGCGTCTGGACGGCCGTCTGGCCGCCGGTGCACGTGGTGCTCGTGGCGCACGCGCTGGTCGGGATAGTGTGAACGAGGACGAAGACGAAGACGAGGAGGAGGATGACGAGGAGGAGATATTGGACAGCGATGCGGAGCAGGGCGGGCGCGTGCCTTTTGTCGCCCCCGAAGGTGCCGGATTGAGACTGCGGCCCCTCGACAGCGGGCAGATACGAGTGAAGCGGGTTAGCCCTGGCTCTGGGACACAGGCCAGCTCGCAGCCTAAGGGCTCGCTGCCCAAGGCCGCTGCCCTGCCAGCGTTGCTATGCCAAAGCGACGATGAGGCCGATGAGGAGGAGCTGGACACGAAAGGCATTCTGCTACAGCAGACTCAAGTGCTCACAGCAGAGCTGGAGAAGTCCAAGCAGCGCGAGCGTGAGCTCTACGATCGAATCTCCCGTCTTGAAGACAGTCGCGCCCAAGTCCATGCAGGAGAGAAGAAGCAGGCGCTGCAGCCTGTGCCATTGAATCAGGCACGAAAGAAGCCAGCCTTCGGACTGCCCGAGGCGGGATTGGATGTACTGGATGGTGAGGATGCGCCTGATGACAACGCTGTGGGAGCGGGTGGCATGCAGCGAGGCGAGGCGAATGGGCATGCCCACAAGCCCATCCTTCCTCCATCGCGTGCGCTCCCGCCCCGCCCTACCAACAGCGTGTCGCGGGCGCGGTCCAAGACAGTCAACGTCCTGGGAGCCGACAAGGCAGGGACAGGGGCTGGGGATGGGGTGGATGATATCGCAGAGATCCGGGAGCTGACGGCCTCCCTTCGAATTGCCGCGCATTACAAGTCTTCAGGCTCGATGCCGTCCTCACCTGCACCCTCCTCCTCGTCGTCCGTTGCCGGCACAGTAAGCGGCAAGAGCACCCAGTGGAAGCCGCCTGCAGGGTTGCACGACATGCTGGCCAGGCCCCCGGCACCGCCCTCGAAAATCATGTCGACACTGGCGCATAACAACGTAACCTTCGATGCAATGCGTCCAGGAGAGGGAGAGAGAGCGCGTCCTCCTCCCGCCCAATCGTCAACTGGCACACTCAATCATGATCGCTCGGCTGCATGGTCTGAACATGCAGGCAGCGGGGCACGCAGGGTAGCAGTGGCAACGGAGCAAGCAGCAAGCAGCAAGCAGCAAGCAGCAAGCAATGGCGACATGTCAGACTCGTCGCGGGCTTCGTCGGTGTCGCGCCCCGCCGCCCTTCGCCCGTTGCCTGCCAGCCGCCGCCGCCGCCAGAAGGCTGAGGCCTCGGGCGCAGCACAATTGGAGCGAGCTGCGGCGCAGACGCTGCAGGATGCGTGGAGGGCGCACGTCGCTCGCGCGCGCGTCGAGCGCAGACGTGCTCTAAGCAGGCGGCGTGCTGGCAAGGCGGCAAGTGCTGGGGCGCATGCTCATCCACCGCGCCGCGCCCATGCGCACCAGGCAGACCGCCGGCAGGAGAGCAGGAAGTACGAGAGCCAGGAGAGCAGGAAGTATGACAGCCGTTCCGGGGCGAGCGAGCGAGGGAGTGGGCGGAGTCGGCAGCAGTCAGGGTCAGCGCAAATGATACTTGTGTCAGAGGACAAAGCCAGGCGCGCTGCTGCCTTGCGCCTCCAGAGAGTCGTACGCGGCTGGCAGGTGCGCCGCCTTGTGGAGGAAACGATGGGATGGTCGCTTGGCCACCAGGCTCGTCCATCAAGGCGAGGGCGTGATTCAAGGTACTCCTCCAAGGCGTCTTGCGCCCATGATGGGAGCGAGTATAGACGTAGACCCCCTTCAACTGCCGCTCACGACGATTCCGAGCTGGCTTCTCGAGGCGTTGGTCGCCAGACCCCCTTGCACTCAACCGGTGTGGGCGAAGAGTCGCTCGAAGGCCTTCTGCAGGACCTCGGCCTCTAGGGTGTGCGTGGGTGCCGCCATTGCGCGTAGCCCGCTTCTTGCAGCCTTCTCTATTCGCGGCATGCAAGGCGGCAATGGCAGCTTCAAGAGCCTGTTTCAAGGCTGAACCTGTGGCCAACTTGGTAGAGAGACTCAATCTGAGTCTATCTCATAGACTCTCATAGACTCAGATAGACTCTGATAGACTCAGATCGACTCACTACGTCCCGTGCATCCACAGTGAGCCCTCACTCCACATGCAGATAGCTACCAAGTTTCGTGACACGTGACCGCTACGTGGACCCCCAGAGGGGGCCTGGCATCTGCATACTAGTACACACTATGGCGGGGGAAGGCAGATGTTGCGATACTGGGATCAGGAGAGGTTGCGATACTCGGATCATACTCCTGTGCGCTACTCGCATCATCTCCTGTCGTGCCTGCCCACTCTATACACTCATCTCATTTTATCCTTTTTTGAAACACATGAATGGACAATTAAACACATTTATTGACTAAAGATCTGTCAAAAGCCGCCTCTCGAGCCTGCTCTACTCGAACAACTAAAGCGAGAAAACGGTAAAGAAATTCAAGACAATCACTACACACACCACTATATCCTATGCACCAACTCCTGAGCGGCGCTCTGTGCTTGACGGCGTCAAGGAGCCGCAAAAACTAAATCACAAAATCTTCGCGAGCGCTTGTCGCCCTTGGGCGCGCCTTGAGATAAAGTCTACGAAAAGAGACTCGACACAAAAGAAACTTGACACACACGAGACTCGACACACAAGAGACTCGACACACAAACTCATTCTATCCGAGACGCCAGGAATTTGAGCCATGAATGCACTGATTGTTGCTACGGAGCCACAGGGGCCTCTCTGACCGCAGGGGAAGTCACATGCACACATATATATCACATTAGAGTGCATTCCAAACATAAGGTGCGCACGGCCATGATAATCATTAAGGGCCCCAGAGCCACCACACGTCATCGCCTGCCGACACCCCGCTCTGCACAGTTGGAGAGAGCAAGCAACGCAATGTTTTGAGCTACTGTGCGGCCTCGCAGCAGCTCTAGATCACCCACAGCTATGCCAAATTGAAATATGCTCAAATTAGTGAATTAGGGCCAGTAATCACAGTGCGAAGGCCCCACAGCGGACGCATGTCCTCGGCTGCCAATGCCCCGCTCTGCAACAAAAGAGAGCACAGGCAGTGCAATCTTTCGAGTCTGCTTTTCAGCCCCGCGACAGCTCTGTGGCACCCGCAGCTGCGAGGAAACGGTCTCGAAATTTCCACGGCCACGAGCACACATGCACGCACACGGGGCGTCAGAGCGCGCAGACACCCACGCTTGCCCCATCCAAAAGACATTGACTAACTGTCACAATGCTGTCAGATTCACGAACTAAAAATAACGGATTCTACGACGCCCTGTGTGCGCGCTCTTGGGCTCACCAGCAGCACACCGGTCTGTACGACCAGGAGAGGGCACTGGCGGTGCGGTGGGGGGTGTCCGCGAGCATGAGCAACGTGGAGCAAGAGTCTGACGACTCCACGCTGGACCTACGCTGG
>Ga0315899_10003787_pt1 | contig 16449 bp, 13 predicted proteins | sample LakEriMetagenome_2_FD_203518 | JGI IMG/M metagenome (GOLD analysis project Ga0315899, IMG submission 203518) | Freshwater fungal communities from buoy surface, Lake Erie, Ohio, United States - Buoy 4 MA112 | ecosystem: Environmental > Aquatic > Freshwater > Lake | place: USA: Lake Erie, Ohio... | reverse complement strand
AATTTTTCTTCGTCGGTACTTTTTAATGTTTCTTCAAAAGGGTATAAGTCTACAATCACTAAATCTAAAGCAGGAATTTTATATTGCTCCATTTCTTTCAAGTCTTGCTGCTCATATCTTCTACCTAAAATGCCGCCAAAAATAGAAGGGTGTAAGGTTTTTACTCTTCCTCCTAAAATAGAAGGGTAACCCGTTACGGTTTCCACTCCTATACAAGGAATACCCAATTCTTCAATGAATTGTTGAGTACCACCGGTAGAATAGATGGTAATATTTAAGGCATGTAGGGTTTTAGCAAGTGGGGCTAAACCGTCTTTGTAAAAAACTGAAATTAAGGCTGATTGTATTTTCTTTTCCATAAGTAAAGGTAAGCCCTTCTTATTTTTTGCCTTCTTTTGCTTTTCCACAAAAATTAGGCTTGACTGAATAACTTTAGCAAACAAAAGATACCCAAAATATAGACCAACCATTTTGCCTTTTTTGTATACAGCCAAGCATAGATTAATAGTAGCGCCAAGTAGTATAGAACTACTTGGTCTAGGCCAAAAGAAATGATTAAGGGGCGATTAATAGGCAGGGCATCTAGATGGCTAATGGCTTTATTCATAGCAATTATATATTTTTCAATTATAAGCCCCCCTAATTGAGGAAGCTTCATTATGGGAGGGGTGATGACTAAGAGGGCTAATGCATATAAAAGAAGGGTACTTAAGGGTACCATGATAAAATTACTAATGAGTACCAAGGAGGCTAGTTGGTGAAAATGAAATAGCAAAATAGGTAGGGTGGTTAATTGTGCTGCTATACTAATGCAAACATTATTCCATAAAAAAATAAAGACAGGGTTATCCATGGGTATCATTTTATTGAATAAAGGAACTAGTAAATGAATGCCCATTACGGCAGCATAAGATAATTGTAAGCCTATATTCTCTAAATTTTTTATATCAAATAATAATAAAATTAAAACACCCCCTGCCACCACATTTAAAGTATATGAACTAGCCCCTAAAAATTTGCCAATATAGTATATACTAAAAAATACAGCTGCTCTTAATATAGAAGGGCTTGCGAAAGCCATGAAGGTATAGGTCCACACAAAGCCTAGCACAATAATAAGTTCTATTAGGGTAAAAAATTTATTACGGGGTAGCCAAAGCGTAATGCGTAAAATATTTTTAAATATAATTTCAAGATGCATGCCACTAATAGCTATTATATGAATAATGCCTAGTTGTCTGTAAGCATTTATGATTTCTTTATTTGCATTGTTTTTGACACCCAATAATAAAGATTGTGCAAAGGCATTGGCTTCATCAGATTTTATAGTAATATTTATTTTATGGATGACTGCATTTCTACAAAAGGCAATCCATTTTTCGGGATAAGGTATTTGAAATAAATTTTTATCATGGGTTATAAAAAATAATAAAATACCCCAGCTAAATAGTATAAGGTATATAGATATGCCTTCTATAATTTTTGTATTAGGAAGAAGTATAGTAAGTCTATTGGAATGGACACTAGTAATAATAGTAGAATGAGTACTAGGGTAAATAGGTGTATGTATACCAGGCTGATTAGTAGGATGAATCTTAGAGCGACTCATAATGAATTGTAACAAAACTAATGACAATATCAATAAATAACTAGCCTCGCTAATGCTTATTACTATTAGTTCTTGTACAAATAGCTTTGCAAAAATAAGGCCTGCTAATAAGAGGCTGGCTATAAATAATAGGGGATGGGCTGCTCTAAAATGCTGAGGAGATTTTTCCATGCAGCATTCTAGCTCATTTTTTTAATTCTTTTGATGCGGTAAATACGCTATTTCTAATTTCTTAGAACTATTAATTGACTAGCTGCCAATTAAAAAAATAACTAATTTTTTATGCAGGTCTGGCAATTTTGCTTTCCAGTCCGCAATACTAGCTGTAACAATAGATTCTGTAGGTCCCGTAATATCCACCCCAATACATAATTTTGTTTGGGGCTTGCAAGTATTTAAAATAGTTTCTAATAATTGATTATTGCGATAAGGGGTTTCGATAAACAACTGTGTACAATTTCTTTGAATGGCATCGGCCTCCAATGCTTGAATTTTTTTCTTTCTTTCTGTTACATCAATTGGTAAATAACCATGAAACTGAAACAAATTACCATTCATGCCACTAGCCATTAAGGAAAGAAGAATAGAAGAAGGCCCCGTATAAGGTTTAATGGTAGCGCCCATTTCCTGCGCAGCGGCCACTAATAGTTGTCCAGGATCGGCAATGCCTGCGCAGCCCGCTTCAGAAATAATGCCAATATTTTTTCCTTGCTTCAGTAAATCTTTAAAGGCCTTTATTTGTTCTGCCTCCACTTTATGAATAGGATACCAACTATAATTATCAATCACCATTTCCTTCCATAACTTTTTGAAAAAGCGCCTTGCAGTTTTTTCTTCTTCCACAAAAAAGGCGTCACACCCCTCAATCCATTTTACGACATCAGTAGGCAAGGCCTCCCAGCCTTCTTCATGTAAAATCATGGGTAGTAAAAAAACTTTTCCTTGGCTCATTATGCTTTGTCTTTAAGTTCTTGTGTATTTAATTGTGCTGCGATAAGTGAATAAAAGGGGGCGGTAATCCAACCTATAATTGGCAATAGGTGCATCATATAAAATAATAGTCCATTACCAATGGGCAAACCCTTGTGGTTATTGACATAGCTGGCCGTGGCTACTTTATTTTGTTTTTCTGTGGCCAGTCCATAATCAAGCATAGCATAGCCAAAGAAATAACATTCTAATATAATAGTAAAAAAAGGAGTGAACCAACCTACAATGGGTAAAGTACAAATAATGATTATGGGAATAAGGTAAACCGTTTGCCATAATAAATTAGTGACATTCAATAACCATGCCCTTAGTACTAATTTTTGATAGGCTTTTCCATTAAATGTAAAGACTTCGTTTTTATTGATGGCTTCAATACGTAAATGAAAATAAGAGAAGTAGGGAGCAAATAAAAACAAAAATAAATATTTGAATAAGGCAAAGTAAAACAAGAGTAAAGTAAACCACAACCAAAAACTTCCCATGGTGATAAAAAAGCCAATTAAATCGCTGCTTAAATTATCTATCCAAGACTTTAATCCAGTTTTTAAAATAATAGCTTCAATAAAAAAACTGGAAGACTGACTAAAATAATTCATACCTACTAAAAACAAATAAGCATAGATAATACCGGGTATAATCATCCACTTCCACAACTTATGTTGAAGAATAAAACGGTGTGCGGTAAAATAGGCACGGATGGCTAGAATGAGTTCTTTAAGCAAATCATAGTTTTGCTAAAGATACGAACTAGTCTTAATCTAGAAGGGATTAGGATTGCATTTTAGTGCCAAAGGCAAGATCGCCCGCGTCACCTAGGCCTGGAATAATATAGCTTTTATCGTTGAGGGTTTCGTCAATATCTCCACACCAAATTGGAATCTCTTTTCCGAGTGCAGCTTGAACCTTTTCAATACCTTCCTTGCTCGCAATAGCTACTACAATATGTATTTCCTTAGGTGTATAAATTTTTGTAAGTGCATGAATAGTTTGTATCAAAGAAGCGCCGGTGGCCAACATGGGGTCGGAAACAATTAAAATTCTATTATTCAAATCGGGGCAGCTTAAGTATTCAATACTTATTTCAAAACTTCCATTGTCGTGGTGTTTGCGATAGGCCGAAATAAAAGCATTATCGGCTTTATCAAAATAGTTTAACATGCCTTGGTGCAAGGGCAGTCCAGCTCTTAATATAGTAGCAAGTACGGGTTGTTCTAATAATACTTTTGATTCATGAACGCCTAATGGAGTTTTAGTGGCCTGTATTTTGGAAGGCATCAGCTTACTCATTTCATAAGCGGCTACTTCACCAATTCTTTCTAAGTTTCTTCTAAAACGCATTCTGTCATTTTGAACATTGACATCTCTTAATTCAGCAATCCAGTTGCTCATTAAACTATGTTTCTCGCTTAAATGATGTACCATGGTTTCTATTTTTTTCAAATTTAAGTTTCTTTTCCTATTTTAAAATAATTTAAAACCATCGCCGTCAAAAAGGCCTTTATCGCTCAATTTAAGATGCGGAATTACTAGTAAGGCCATAAAGCTAAGTGTCATAAAGGGAGAGCCTAGGCCTGATCCCAAGCTTTTCGCCATTAGATCAATAGCAGTATAATCGGCAGCCACTTTATAAGGATCTTCTAAGCTCATAAGCCCAGCCACTGGCAGCCCCAATACTTTCGTTTCATTGCTATTTACACAACTAATCCCACCTTGCTCTTGAATGACTAAATTAATAGCATGCACAATATCGGCATCTGATACACCCACCGCTATTATATTATGACTATCATGCGCTACTGTTGATGCAATGGCTCCATTTTTTAAACCAAAGTTTTTGATAAAGGCTATTTTAGGCGGAGCTGCATAGTACCTATTGTATACCACCATTTTTAAAACATCTGATTCGGTATTGGAAATGATTTTATCTCCTTCCAGCTTTGGACTTAACCATAATTTATTTGTGATAAGCTGGCCATCAATGGCTTCAATAACAGCCATCTTTCCTTCTTGCTGTGGATATTCATCTAAACTAACTTGAATATTTTTTTCTTGAATACTTTCCGCATCAAATTTATTAATGGCTTTTTCATTCACTGCTTCAATAAATGATTTTCCATTTTCTGCCACTAAGTTTCCCTTAATATAAGTTTGATTTACTTTAAAAGAGACTAGGTTTTCAAGTACAATAAAATTAGCTTCATCACCCACTTGCATTTTACCTGTAGGTAATTTATAATGGTCCACTGGGTTTATGCAGGCAGCTCTTAAAACTAGCATGGGGTCAATACCCTTTGCTACTGCGCGTGCGCATAAACTATTGATATGTCCTTCTACTAAACTATCTGGATGTTTATCATCACTACAAAGCATGATCATAGAAGGATGGTCCTCGATTAATTCATAGAGTGCTTCAAAATTTTTAGCAGCACTACCTTCTCGAATTAAGATTTTCATCCCATGTTCTAATTTATCTAAGGCCTCTTCTATGGTGAAACATTCATGATCGGTACTAATACCTGCTTCAATATATTTTTTAGCATCCTCCCCTCTAAGGCCAGGAGCGTGCCCATCCACTGGTTTACCTATTTTATGAGCGTCAGTAATTTTTTTCATTACCTCTTCGTCTTTGAATAAGACGCCCGGAAAATTCATCATCTCACTTAGATAATAAATATCGGGGTTAGCTAGTAAACTTGCCACATCCTTGCTATGAATAGCAGCACCTGCTGTTTCAAAAACAGTGGCAGGCACACAGCTGGGTGCACCAAAGAAAAAATGAAAAGGAACCCTTTTGCCATTATCAATCATATACTGAACGCCTTCCATACCACATACATTGGCAATCTCATGAGGATCACTGATGGTTCCAATGGTGCCATGGGTAACGGCTAATCGAGCAAAAGAGCTAGGAATTAGCATACTGCTTTCAATATGCACATGGGCGTCTATAAAGCCAGGTAGTAAATACTGCAAAGGGGCATTCGCATTGGACTCAATGGACTCAATGATGCCATTTTTTACAGTAATAGTAGCAGGGTAGATATGCTTTTTAAGTATATCTACATATTGACCTGAAATGGAAAAGGAATTGCCCATACGTTTAATTTGCTATCACAAATTAAACCAATAACTGAACTTAAAGATAAGTGCCCTGTTTTTATTTTTAAACAGAGGGTCTGTAAAGTAGTTGTCTGTATAAACCAAGAACAAGTCACTCATAGGTTTGAATCTATATTGTAAGCGACTATTAATATTGAAGTTATTGCTCTGTGTATTGTATTGAACGAAAGTAGTCCAGAATAATTTTGTACTAAAATTCCACTCCATCCTAGGTTGTAATAAGACCAAATTCCTACTACCATAAGGGTTCGGGAATACGACATTATTAAATTGTGCGCTTAATAATAGATTAAAATGAGGCTGGCTTCTGTAACTGACACCCATCGAAATTCCTTTTACTTGCCCATTGTAAAACTGACCGATATTCAAAATGCTCTCTATTCCAAAAGCCTTTCTCAAATCAGATATATACTTTAGCTGAATCTGATTGAATACATAATTTCCAACTGGTAAAGGAACGTCATCTGTAAATGAAATAGGATATTTTAAATTGACAATGGTATTTCTTAATTCAAGACTGAAAATAGAGGTATTTTTGAATTGAAAATCAGGCCCCAATTTATTATCGGCTTGATTAATGGAGTTATCTGGATGCACGGTGGCAAAGCTTTCAATTTTCACAACCAATTTACCAATGGGCCCTTTTTCGGGAAATAATCTATAGCTAAGGGAATTGAATAAGTTTTTAAATCCAATACGTATAGAAGTATCTCGAATGGCATCATAATTATCAATGCCTTGTACAAATCCTAAATCGGTATAATAGTTTTTACCTAGGCTACCAATAAGGGTAATATAAGACCAGTGTTTTCGATTTGTCATAAAACCAGTGCTTGCATAAATATCATCATTGTTTATGTCCGCCTTAAATGACTTATGAATCTCGGTCCAGCTAGTAAATGTTCCAGTCGTATTAGAATATTCAAAAGTAACCCCTGCATTACGACCATATCTATCTAATGGATTTTTCTTTGCCTCCTCCACTGAAATAAAATTCTCTCTATTTAAAAAATAAGTTTTTATAACAGAACGCTTCAATACACTTCTTTGTAAAGTAAAGGCAGAAAAATTTTCTGCAGCATAATTTCCTTGCTTACCTGTTTGCATATTCATCATGCCAATTCGCGTAGCGCGGTTTAAATTTCCAGACATTCTTGCTCCAAATAAAATGGGAATTTTATTACCGTCTTTATCAAGTCCAATGGTTCTAGAATAAAAGGGCCTTATAGAGGGCATACCAAAATTGGAAAATAAGTCTGAGTTTTCTAAAAAAAATGCCCTTCTTTCTGGAAGAAAGATATTGAACCTTGTAAGGTTGGTTACTTGTTGGTCTACTTCTACTTGAGAAAAATCGGGGTTCACTGTTAAGTCTAAATTCAATGAAGCATTCAAAGCTACTTTTGCATCAAAACCGCCAGTAGCATTGGTGTTCAGAGGCTTTCCATTTTCTTGGTCTTCTGTGCTGGCACCAGAGATAAAGGGTAGTAAAATAATATTATTTTTTAAACTAGGTGTAGCTGCAGGCCAATTTAATAAACCCATATAGCCTAAGTCAAATGATTTAAAGATAGGGGGTACCCTGGTAAAGTTGCTATATTCATTATTTTTTGCATCGCCCCTTAAAAAATTAATACCCCATTGTAATTGTTTAGGATCGTATCTAATAGATTTTAAAGGAATGGCAATTTCAGCAATCCAATAAGTACCATAATCCTTGGTGGCAGAAAACCATTTGGTATCCCAGCTCCAAGAAGGTCTGTCTTGATAACTTAAACTTAATTGATCTTCAGATTGAACATTCAAAGCACTTAATAAAAAATAAAACCCATTGGTTTTTTTATTCAAGGGGTCCATCATAATACCTACAACATCATTGCCTTCATTACCGAAATCTCTTTTTAAACTTCTTGAAATAGCTATTCCGCTATCATATACCTTAAATCCGAAATAAATATTATCATTATCGTAAGTAAATCTTACTTCGGTTTGGCGTTTAGGCTCTCCAATATCATTGGGAAATTTTTTCACAAAATTTTTGGCTACATCAGTAGTGGCCCAAACTGGTTCGTCTAAAATACCATCTATTTTTATTTTATCCGTGGTGGGTTGTATATGTAATTGAAAGCCTTTTTGAAATTCAGAAATGTTTTGAGCCTTTATAAAATAACTAAAAAATAGCAGACTTAAAAGCAAGCAAGCTTTTTTACAAGTCGTTTTTAAAAAGAGTAGATATAGGTATCGATATTGCATGAGTGTGCAAATATCCTCTTTGTAAATAAAACAGCCTTAATTAGTTGTAAGTTTTTCTGAAAAAATGTATAAGCGGTTACTAATGAGGCCAATAACTAGGACCCCATTGTTGTTTTGACGAGAAAGCCAGGCCTTTTAAGCATATTATACGGCACATTAAAACCAATAGCTGATCTTAAAAACAATTGCTCTATTCTTGCTTTTAAACAAAGGGTCTGTAAAATAATTGTCTGTATAGACTAAAAAGAAATCACTCATAGGTTTATATCGGTATTGCAATCTGCTATTGACATTAAAATTATTACTCTGTGTATTGTATTGAATAAAAGTGGTCCAAAATAGTTGGGTACTGAAATTGTATTCAATTCTTGGTGCAATTAGAAGTAATCTAGTACTTCCATAAGCACCTGGTAATTGTATATTATTAATTTGAGCATTTAAACGAAGGTTAAGATGCGGTTGGTTTCTCCAATTAATTCCAAGACCAAATCCTTGTACTTGTCCATTATAAAATTGACCCACTGTAATTTCAGAAACCCATCCAAATAGTTTTCTTGTATCGGATACATAATTAAATTTAAATTGTCCATATTGGTATTGCTTTGCAGGTAGAGGTATTCCGTCGGTAAAGCTAGTTGGAAAGAGTAAATTAGTGACATTATTACTTAATCTCAGATTAAAACTAGATGAGTTTTTAAAATTAGTTTCTAATTGTAATGTGCTTTCTAATTCATTGAAACTATTGTCGGGGTTAAATACCACATAGTTTTCAGCTGATAGTTCCGTCTTGCCAATCCTTCCTTTTGCCGGCATCACTGCATAACTGATTTCAGAAAAAATATGTTTAAATCCAATGCGGATACTTGTATCCTTTTCTGCATCGTAATTGCTTATTCTTTGCACGAATCCTAAATCAGTATAGTAATTTTTGCCCACATTGGCTAAGTCTACTACAAAACCAAAATTTCTTCCATTATAACTTACGCCAGCTTCTGCATAATTATTTAAGTCTTTGATAGTAGGTTTCATGGATTGATTGTAATTGGCCCAATAACTAAAACTTCCAGCTGGATTGGAATATTCAAATGTAAGCCCTGCATTACGTCCATATTTGTCCAGTGGATTCTTTTTTTCTTCTTCCACTGAAATGAAATTTTCACGGTTTAAAAAATACCCCTTAATCAGTGATCGTTTTAAAACTCTTTTTTGCCAGGTAAAGGCAGAAAAATTTTCAGGAGCATAATCACCTTGTCTTCCTGTTTGCATATTCATGGCACCAATCCTTACATCAGGTGATAAATTACCAGAAAGCCTTGCACCAAATAGAATAGGAATTTTATTACCTTCTTTATCTAAGCCAATGGTTCTTGAATAAAATGGCCGAACGGGAGGGATACCGAATCCAGCAAATAGATCTGCATTTTCTAAAAAGAAGGCCCTTCTTTCTGGTAAGAAAATGCTAAACCTGGTTAGGTTGGTCACTTGGTTATCTACTTCTACTTGTGAGAAGTCTGGGTTGATTGTTAAATCTAAATTCAAAGAAGAATTCAAAGCAATTTTAGCATCAAACCCACCATTACCGGTTGTTTCAGTTTTGCTGTTTAATTTATCTTCGCTAATGCCACCAGTTAAATAGGGCAATAGAATTACATTATTATTACTCGCTGGAGGATTGCTTGGCCATTTCATCAATCCTGTATACCCTAGGTCATAAGATCTAAAATTGGGTCCCATTCTTGTCCATGTACTATACTCGAAATTTTTAGCGTCGATGCGTACAAAGTTGACGCCCCAATTTTTATTTTCTGTATTGTAACGAATAGACTTTAAAGGAATTGCAATTTCAGCAATCCAGTAATTACCATAATCTTTAGTCATAGTAAACCACTTTGTATCCCAGCTGTAACTGAGTCCTTCTTCACTATCTCCTGTCAACTGACCTTCTGATTGCACATTCAATGCACTTACCACAAAATAAAATCCGTTTGTCTTTTGATTCAAGGGGTCTAAAACAATAGCAACGCCATCGTTTCCATCATGTCCAATATCTCTTTTTAAACTTTTGATAATGGCCGTGCCACTATCATATACTTTGAAGGCAAAATATAAATTTTTATCATCGAATAAATATTTTACTTCGGTTTGTTTTTTTGGTGCGCCAATATCATTAGGAAATTTTTTATAAAATTGACTAACTGCTTCCACTGTATTCCATGCAGGCTCATCTAAAATACCATCTAATTTAATGGGTACTTTTGTAGGCTGAATCGTTAGCTGAAATTCTTGCTGTACATTGGCATTGATTTGTGCAATAGCTAAAAGACTGATTAGGTTTGAGACAAAAAGAAGAATTATTCGTACAATTTTATTCATGGGTTCATTTGGAAGGGCAAATATCCTATACTCTAACGACAAACTGACTATGATTGTTACAAATTGACAATAGGGAGTTTAAATGGTATTTTACTCTTTGTCAAGTATATCTGGACGTCTTTGCTTGGTTCTAATCAACGCTTGTTCTGATCTCCATTGATCTACCTTTTTAGGGTCACCTGAGAGTAAAATGGGGGGTACGGCCAAACCTCTAAATTCTGCAGGTCTTGAGTAGACCGGAGGGGCCAATAAATTATCTTGAAAAGAATCGCTTAGGGCTGAGGTTTCATCGTTCAAAACACCTGGGATAAGTCTACCAATAGCATCTACTACTACAGCAGCTGCTAATTCTCCTCCACTTAAAACATAGTCTCCAATGGATATTTCTTTGGTAACATATAAGTCTCGAATTCTTTGATCAATGCCTTTATAATGTCCACAGATAATTAAAATTCTATTTTGTAATGAAAGGGTGTTGGCTTGTTTTTGATTAAAACGCTCGCCATCTGGTGTCATAAAAATAATTTCATCAAACTTTCCGGCTTCCTGTAATTGGTCTATGGCGTTGGCTAAAGGTTCGCAAACCATTACCATACCTGCACCTCCTCCATATTGATAGTCGTCTACCTGACCATGTTTATTAATAGCCCAGTCTCTGAGGTTATGCAATTTTATATTAAGCAAACCTTTCTCCTGTGCCCTTTTCATCATACTATGTTCAAAGGGGCTCGCTAATAATTCTGGCAGTACTGTTAAAATTTCAATGGTCATATGGTAAAGATAAAAGAATCCTAAGAACTTTACTTAATCTAATAATTCTCCTAAATCGCGTCTGTCTTTTTTAGTGGGCCTTCCTATTTTACTCAAACGCTTACCGGTATGAAAAGAAGCGGCTACTTGATTGACTCTTTCTAATTCTTCAATAGGGGTAAGGTCTTCATAATATTTGATGGCTTCTGCATAGGCCAGTCTTCCTTCTAAAACTTGGCTTACTCTAATGACCCAGTTCTTATGTTCAGTTCTTGCTTCGTATTCATCCCCCACCACTACATTACGAGATGCTTTTACAGGCTCGCCTTTTATTTTTACACGGCCTTTGTCAATGGCTTCGGTGGCCTGAGATCTTGTTTTAAAAATACGAATAGACCATAAGTACTTATCTAAGCGTACTTTTTTCTTTTCTGTTTTGATGATAGTAGCAGCTTTCATGCTTAGGCTTTTTTTTCTGCAAAAAATTGATGGAAATAAGGAATGGTTTCAATGCCTTTGTAAAAATTCACAATATCATATTTTTCATTCGGGCTATGTAGGTTATCACTATCTAATCCAAAACCCATAAATACAATTTTCACGCCTAATTCTTTTTCAAACAAAGAACAAATAGGAATACTTCCACCACCACGCACAGGAATAGGTTCCTTTCCAAAAGTAGTGGCAATCGCTTTTGCAGCACTTTTATATTCGTGAGAATCAATAGGTGTGATATAGGGCTCGCCACCATGATGTTCAAAAGCATTGACGGTGATATTCGCGGGTGCAATTTTTTTAAAGTGCGCTAGTACCATGGCTGTTATTTTTTTTGCAGATTGATTAGGCACTAAACGACAAGATATTTTTGCAAAAGCTTTAGAAGGTAAAACAGTTTTTGCACCTTCTCCTATATAACCTCCCCAAATTCCATTCACTTCTAAGGTTGGGCGTATGCCGGTTCTTTCATTGGTGCTGTATCCTTTTTCACCCCATACATTTTGTATACCTAAATCGGTTTTGAATTCATTTTCATCAAAGGGCGCTTCGGCCATTTTTTTTCTTTCAGCATCGGTGGATACAATTACATCATCATAAAACCCTGGAATAGTGATATGATTATTTTCATCATGACAAGAGGCTATCATTTTAGATAAAATGGTAATAGGGTTTGCCACGGCACCCCCATAGACACCACTATGTAAGTCTCTATTAGGTCCTGTAATTTCTAGTTCGATATAACTTAAGCCTCTTACGCCAATATCAATAGAAGGGGTATCCATACTAATCATAGCGGTATCACTAATTAAAATAACATCGGCCTTTAATAAATCGGTATGTGTTTTAACAAAGGCTGCTAGGTTAGGACTTCCAATTTCTTCTTCCCCTTCAATAATAAATTTAATATTGGTGCAAAGTGAATTAGTCTTAGTCATAATTTCTAAGGCTTTCACATGCATATAAAATTGTCCTTTATCATCGCAAGAACCACGTGCAAATATTTTACCATCCTTAATAGTGGGATCAAAAGGGCTGCTATGCCATAATTCTAAAGGCTCTGCAGGTTGCACATCGTAATGGCCGTAAACAAGCACAGTAGGCAGTTTCGGGTCAACATTAATTTCTGCATATACTATAGGATGGCCTTCTGTCTCATAAATTTTAGTAATAGGTGCCCCTGCCTCTTGCAAAGATTTTTCTACTGCTTTAGCGCAGGCAAGCATATCGCCATTATGTTCCGTTTTAGCACTGACACTGGGTATACGTAGTAGGGCTAATAGTTCTTCTAAAAAACGGTCTTTATTTTTTTCTTGATATTCGGTCCATGCTTTCATATTCTATATTTTAAAATAAATTTTATTATTCTTATTTATGTTTTTTTACTTACGCTAATTGATGTTTATTATCCGATAAAACATTTTCTACATTCCAATTTAATTTTTTTTCAAAAATCGATTTTCTTTCTGTGCAATTTTCTATGGTGCAAATAGGACAGCTAAATGGCATACAGCCATCGGTGTGCACAAAAAATTCTACACTGTCTCCAAATTTATTTTTGATAAGCCCTGTAAAATCATCTACCAAGCCATGCGCTTCATTCACGTTAAAATACCAAGGCACAGTTAAGTGGCAGTCAATATGCATTAAGGCGCCATATTTGATAACTCTTAAATTATGCAGGTCTATCCATTTTTCATTTCTTGATAAATTTATTTCTGCAATGACTTCTTCTAGCAAGGCGATATCGGCTTCATCCATAATACCTGCCAGCGATTCTCTAATAATTTTATAGCCATTATAAATAATCCATAAGCCCATACCAATTGCAATAATTGCATCAATGGATTTATAACCAGTGTAAATAACTAAGCCTATACCAATGGTTACTGCAAAGGTGGTATAGCTATCAATTAACAAATGTTGGCCACTAGAACTGAGTGCTAAAGATTTATTTTTCTTTCCAATGGCTTTAGCGCCAAGACCTGCTACCATATTTAATACTGCGGTGGAAAGTAATATCCAAATGCCGTTGTCTAAACCATGCAGGGTATTAGGTTCGAAAAAAGTAATGATAGATTCATAAAGAATAATAAATCCTGCTGTAATAATTAAACTTCCTTCAAAAGCAGCAGAAATAAATTCGGCTTTCCCGTGTCCATAAGGGTGGTCTTTGTCTTTAGGCTTAGAAGCTACATATAAACTATAGAGTCCAATGATTCCCGCTAAGACATTCACAATACTTTCTAATGCATCTGATAAAACAGACAAAGAATGCGTCATGAAATAAGCAATAAATTTAAGTACAAATAAAATGATACTTAAACTTGTTACAAAAAACTGAATCTTTAAATTTTGTTTTGACTTTTGCAAGGGATACAATTGGAAATGAATTAAGCCTGCTTTGCTTCAGCAAATTTTTTCTGAACGAAATCCCAATTCACTAAATTCCACCAAGCATTGATGTAGTCGGGACGTTTGTTTTGATACTTTAAATAGTAAGCATGTTCCCAAACATCTAAACAAAGTATAGGTGTACCTTTTGTTTCCGCTATATCCATTAATGGATTATCTTGATTCGGTGTTGAACAAACAGCTACACTATGATCTGCTTTCATTATTAACCAAGCCCATCCACTACCAAATCTTGTTTTAGCAGCATCGCTAAATGCGGTCTTAAAATTATCTAATGAACCAAAACTTTTATTAATAGCTGCTGCTAATTCACCGCTAGGGGCAGCGGCAGGTGCGGGCTTCATGATTTGCCAAAACATTTCATGGTTAAAATGACCACCTGCATTGTTTCTCATTTTCACCGAGTAGGAAGAAATAGTATTTAATAATTGCTTCAGACTTGTTTGTGTGGTATCTAATTTTTCTGCAAGCGCTGCGTCTGCTAAATTTTTAGCATAAGTAGCTGCATGTTTTGTATAATGAATTTCCATAGTAGCAGCGTCGATATAAGGCTCTAGTGCACTATAGCTATAGTTCAATGGTTGTTGTGCATATTCACCTGCAACATTCAATGTAGTTATTGAACTAATGGTAGTAATGGGAGTAATTTTAGCCATCAGTGGCATCGCCGCTAGGGCCATACCAGCTTTACCAGAAGTAGTGATAAACTGACGTCTGTTTTGAGTTGATTTTGACATGCTTTTATTTTTTAAAGTACTTCTGTAAAGTTACTTTAATTGGCTGTAATAGTCGGTAGTAAAATTCCTGGTTAAATAGCTGCGAGTCTCGCATCGCTTTATAAGTTAAGAATAGGCCAACAGGTATTAAAATAATGGAAGACATCCACATACCAGAGAATAAGTCCCATTGCCCCGTTTTAGCTAATTTTTCTCCAAAATTATTGAGTAAGAAAAATAGGACAAAGAAGATAATGGCTAAAACCAAGGGGGTACCTAGACCTCCTTTTCTAATAATGGAACCGAGTGGGGCACCAATTAAAAAAAGTACAAAGCAGGCAAAGGATAATGTAAATTTTCGATGCCATTCTATTCCATGTAAAGTATTTGCTTTTGTATTATCCTTGTAAATATCTGAGATAGCGGTGAGGTTATATAGAAGAGAGGGAAACTGATTCTGAGAAGTGATTTGAATACTACTTATCAAAGAATCGGGAATAATTTTATTAAAACTTTTTAAGGGTGTCCTGTTTTTCTTTGCGTTAAAAAGATGGCTACTGTCTTTGTAGTTCATGAACTTTAAATAGGAAGCCACATCGGCATTGGTTTTTTGAACAAAATAGGCATCGTTGTTTTGTAAAGAATCCATAGCCTTGCTAAGTTGCCTTACACTTAACATTTTCGGATCATAGAGTACATCACTGCTTTTATTCATCTGAAAACTTTTCAGGTCAAATATTTTTTTATACTCTTTGAAATAAAGCCTGGTAAATTCTGTATTGGTCGTACTGCGCGCTCCTCTTTCTTGATAGCGCCATCCATTGTACATCACAAATTCTAAAAACTTTTTATTGGCAGAGACACGCATCACCCCCGACTCGGCCATGATTAAATTATCTTGAAGTCCAAATCTTTTTTCAAAGATGGTAATATTATGCATCACACTATCATTCGATTCTTTCTTGCCTAACTTAATCACATAGCCATCTATTTTATCATAGAAGATGCCTTCCTTTAAATCTATGGCAGGCTTGGCTATAATGATTTCATATTTCAAATTGGTAAGCTTCATCTGTGTTACCGGTATAATATTATTGGAAAATAAAAAAGCAATACCCGCTAAAAAAATAGTGAATAAAAATAGCGGACGCATAAAACGTATCAATGGAATACCTGCGGCCTTAATAGCAATGAGTTCAAAACTTTCTCCTAAATTTCCAAAGGTCATGATGGAAGAAAATAACAAGGCTAAGGGAAGGGCTGTGGTAAAAGTACTTACTGAAACTAGTCCTACTAATTGTAAAATGGTAAGCAGGTCTAAGCCTTTGCCTACTAAGTCGTCAATGTATAACCAAAAGAATTGCATGGTCAGCACAAAAGTTGAAATAGTGAGTGCTGCCAAAAAAGGGCCAATAAAGGCTTTAAGAATTAGTATGTCTAATTTCTTGAACAAAATGTGTGTGCTAACTACCTATACGATGAAAGAGTTCTTTGATCTGATATTCCCAAAGTCGGCTCTGGTCTTTGACTTCGTTTTTCTCAGCAAAATCTTTCACGATTAAAATAGTTTGATTTGAAATTTCTGTTTTTTCAATTCTAAATTCAAAGTATTCATTCTTCTCTCCATGTAACCATCTAAACCTTATAAATTTATCAGGCTCTTGGTCCACTAATTCTGCTTTCTCTGGTACACCTTTATTCCATGAAAAACTAAAAACGTTTTCCCATTCG
>Ga0315899_10003784_pt1 | contig 16455 bp, 19 predicted proteins | sample LakEriMetagenome_2_FD_203518 | JGI IMG/M metagenome (GOLD analysis project Ga0315899, IMG submission 203518) | Freshwater fungal communities from buoy surface, Lake Erie, Ohio, United States - Buoy 4 MA112 | ecosystem: Environmental > Aquatic > Freshwater > Lake | place: USA: Lake Erie, Ohio... | reverse complement strand
CGCTTGGCGGCGGTGATCACCGTGCGCCCGTCGCCGGAGCCCAGATCCATCAGATAATCCTTCGGCGTCGCCTTCGCCATGTCGAGCATGCGGTCGACGAGCGCCTGCGGACTGGGCACCCATACGACGTCCTTGCCGCGCTGGCCGACGGTCGGCTGGAAATCCTGCCTGCCTTCTTGCTTGGCGTCCTGTTTGGCGTCCTGCGCGAAGGCGGGGCTCGCGAGGGCGGCGAGGCCCAGCGTCGCGGACAGACCGATGGCCACAAATCCGCGCCGCGCCGATTCAATGCCGAACATGCGTTTTCCTCCACATCGCCGCAGCCATGCTATAGCCGGGCTCATGAGGCAGATTAGCGAGCCCCTCGGCGCTTGTCAGCCCGACGCCGGACGCCGCAGGGAACAAGCGGCGCCGGGCGGCGTTGGCTCGTCGCCCGCTGATCGTCAACGCTCATGAGCGACCCCGGAGAAGCGCAGATGGCCCGGCGCATGCCGCCCGTTCCGCCCGCCAACCGCAGCCCCAAGGGGCCGCAGGGCGGAAAGCCGGGCGAAAAAAGGGCGCGCGCGGACAAGAGCGCCGATTACCCCGCCGCCGGCCCGCACGCGCGCCGGGACCTCACCAATCCGATGTCGACGCCGGGCGCAGGCGCCCTGCCCGACCCCGACGATCCCGACGACGACGCGCAGGAATCGACGAGTGGATGACGCCGGCGCGCATGCGCGCGCGGATATGTTGGCGGATGCGTTGGCGGATGCGGTCGCGATGGACGCCGTGGGCCTTGCGCGCGCGCTGATCGGCGCCGAAATCTATGTCGCGGGCGTGGGCGGCCGGATCGTGGAGACCGAGGCCTATCGGCGCGACGACCCTGCGTCTCATTCCCATCGCGGACGCACGGCGCGCAACGCGGCCATGTTCGGCGCGCCGGGCGCGGCCTATGTCTATCGCGTCTACGGGCTGCATGATTGTTTCAACATCGTCGCAGGCGCGCCCGGCGACGCGGTTCTGCTGCGCGCGCTCGAGCCGCTCGCCGGGCTGGACGCGATGCGCGCGCGGCGCGCGACCCTGACATCCGAAGCGCCCGCGACGCGCCTGTTATGCGCTGGCCCCGGACGGCTCGCGCAGGCGCTGGGCGTCGATCTTGCGCTGAACGGGGCGAACGCACTCGGCCCGCCTTTCGAGATCGCGCTGGCGCCACGGCTTGCGCAGATGCGCGCAAGCCCGCGCATCGGGCTCACGCAGGCGCGCGACAGGCTGTGGCGTTTCACGCTCGAAGGCTCGCGCTTTCTCAGCCGCCCGGCGTGAGGGACCGGTTCAATCGGCAAGCCTGAAAATTTGGGTCGTGGGCGGGGCTGCGAGAATCTCGCTGAACGCGCGCATCCACGCGCCTGTGTCTTCGCTCGTGCCGATGCCGCGATGACGAAAGACTTCGAGATCGGCGAGATCCTTCAGCTCCACCTCGAATTCCAGCGCCGCTCCGCCGGCGGAGCGGGTGAGCGGCACGAGCAACCGCGCCTCCAGCCCTTTCTCGCGCGCAGCCTGCGCTTCGCGGCGGATGAACTCCATCGCCTCTTCGCGATGGATCGGCAGAACGTCGTAGGAAAAGCGCGCAAGATACATGGGGAGGCTCCTCGCTCTCCCCTGAACGCGCGCGCCCGGAGTCAGGTTGCCTGCGCGGCGGCGACGCCCACGCCGATCGGACAGGACACGCCGGTGCCGCCCAGGCCGCAATAGCCATTGGGCACTTTGGCGAGATATTGCTGGTGATAGGCCTCGGCGTAATAGAAGGGGCCGGCCTCGACGATTTCGGTCGTGATCGCGCCGACGCCATGGGCGGCGAGCGCCTGCTGATAGGCGTCGCGGCTGGCGCGGGCGGCCGCCAATTGCGCGGCGTCGAACGCATAGATCCCGGAACGATATTGCGTGCCCACGTCATTGCCCTGCCGCATGCCCTGCGTGGGATCGTGGTTCTCCCAAAAAGTCTTCAACAGGGCCTCGTAAGACGTCCGGGCCGGATCGAAGACCACGAGGACGACTTCATTGTGGCCGGTGCGGCCGGAGCAGACTTCCTCATAGGTCGGATTTTTCGTGAAGCCGCCGCTATAGCCCGCCGCCGTGGCGAGGACGCCCGCGCCCATCTGCCAGAACTTGCGCTCCGCGCCCCAGAAACAGCCCATGCCGAACATCGCCATGCGCGCGCCCTCCGGCCAGGGCGCAACGATGGGAGAGCCGAAGACGTAATGGCTCGGCGCCGGGGGAATGGGCTGGTCGCGGCCGGGCAGCGCCTCTTCCGGCGTGATCATTTCGGCTTTCTTGCGGAACGGGAACATGAGCGGCCTCCTCTCGCCATTCTAGGCCGCGCGGCGGGCGCGTCCAGCGGCGCCCTCACGCGCGCGTCAACGCGTCCAGCGCGGCCTCGCGCCGGCGCGCCAGCCACAAAAGCAGCAATCCGAAGGCGGCGAAAACGAAGGCCGTCGGCAGCAGGAAGACCGCCAGAAGGAAAGGGTCCCAGGCCAAAGGATGCAGGCGCTGCTCCACGAAAGACTGCAGCAGCGGGAAGTGGCGCGGGAACATCTGGCGGCTGGTCTCGCCGAAGGCGGTGACCACGAGGCTGGAGGCGGCGATCGTGCGCGCGCCGTCGATCACGAAAGCGGCGAAACCGCCGGCGAGGAACAGGACGCCAACAGCGCGAACGAGGAAACGAAACATCTGGCTTCGCCATTAGAATCAGGAGCTTGAAACTATCTCTTTGTAAAGCTTCTGTCCATGCGCGCAAAAGGGGGCGCTCCCGAGGGGGCCGCCCGCTCCCCAGCGCCCGCCGCGCGGTCTCGCGGGCCTTGGCGGGCGGGATCAATTGGTCTATGGCTTGCGCCGCGTCGCGCGGGGAGCAGGCTCGATCCAGCGCCGGAGCGGCGACGAAAGGTTTTGCGTGCGCCTTAAAGCGCGCAACGGAGGGGTGGCCGAGTGGTTGAAGGCGCACGCCTGGAAAGTGTGTATACGGGAAACCGTATCGCGGGTTCGAATCCCGCTCCCTCCGCCACGCACCCAAGCTTCTGAGGACATGTCGCGCGCAGATGGGGTTTCGCCCGCATAGCGCGCTTCTATCCGTCACCCGCATCGTGAGACGCCGGCCCGCCGCGGTCCGGAGCGCCTTGTTACGCTTTTGCGATCACCTGCCGTCGTAGATTCGACGAACCTCCGCCTCTACGTTTGTGGGCGCCTCATGCGCCCGCTTCACAAGATCGCGTAACTCATCCCCGCCGACATATTGGATCTCGAGCTTCCGACGCTCAGCTTCCATCAGGAAATCCCGATCCTGAAGACTGGCGGCGAATGCTGCCTGAAGCGCCTTGAGCCGCTCCGCAGGAAGGCCCGGCGGCGTGATAAAGGGTCGCCCGCCGACCTGCGGCGCGAACAGAAGCTCTGCGATGCGCCTGTTTCTCTCGTCGTCGATGGAACGAAGCGCGGATTGCCGGGCAGATGCCTTTCGAGGAAGGGGGCGACCAATCTCGCATAGAGATCATATCCGCCCCCGGCCTCCGACGCGATGATGAGATCGACGGTCTTGCCCTTGTAGAATTCGCCGACTTCGCTCCCTCGCGCCTTCGAGGCCTCAGCGAAGGCCGCGAACACGGATAGGAAAGCGACCGCACTGCGCGCTACCGCATGAAAATGATGATCGACCTCGTGAACGATCTTCATCGGCCGCTTTCCTTCCCTCAGCAAAATCAGCGCGCGCCTGCTTGCGCGTTCCTGCGCGGCGATCCAGCTCTATGGCGCCGGGAGCGCGAAAACATAGATCGCATTATGCGCACGCGGCGGGCGCATCGTGCGTGCGACCTGCAACGGCCCCGCGGTGCCGGACTGCGCATCGCCGGTGAAGATCGCCACATATTGGCGGCCGTTGATCGCATAGCTGATCGTGCTCGTCTGAATGATTCCCCCGACGGGAACCTCCCAGAGAATTTTGCCGTCATCGGCGTCGAAAGCGCGGAACCGTCGGTTCATATCGCCCCAGAACAACAGATCGCCGCCCGTGACGAGCGCGGAGCCATTGCCCGGCGCGGCCTGGGTGTGGATGCGTTTCATCTCCCCGGTGGCGAGATCGATCTTCGCCATGCCCATATATTCTTCGGCCTTGGTGCCGGGGCGCAGGATGCCGGTGCGCGGACCAAACCCCTGCGGATTCTTGGCATTCGCCGTCATATCGAGGCAATTGTCGTTGAAGGGCACATAAAGGGCGTTCTTGCCCGGATGATAGGCGGTGGACCAGAAGCTGCGCACGTTGTGATAGCAGGCGACGATGCGGTCTCCGTCTTTCTTGAAGATTTTGTCCCAATTGACGTGGACGCGCCCCGTCTCGACGTCGATGCTGGATATGTTGAACTCCGGCACGTCATAGGGAAAGGGATGGGCCCACAGGAACTGGCCGCTCGCGCGATCAAGCGCCCAGATGCCGCCCGCCTCGCCCACCGCCACAACGATCTCGCGCTCCTCGCCCTTCGCGATCTTAGGATTGATCCATTTCACATGTTTGGGATCGGGATTGAATTTCGTGCGCACCAAGGTGCGCTCATGGATATGGTCCGCATCCCAGTCGTCGCCGGGCAGATGCTGGTAATACCAGACGAGCTTGCCGGTGGCCGCGTCGAGCGCCACGGTGGAATTGCTGTAAAGATCGGCAGGCGCCGCACGCCCGATCGCGTCAGGGTCGCCATGGCGGAACAAGCGCGTATAAGGTTTGGGATTGGCGATCGACCAATAGATCACATTGCGCGCGGGGTCATAGGAGCCCGGCAGGCCCCAAGAGCTTGCGACGCGCTTTTCCTCCGGCACTTTCGCCCAGCTGTCGCCGCCGGGCTCGCCCGGCGCTGCGGTCGTGTAGAACTTCCAGACTTCCTTGCCCGTGCGCGCATCGTGGGCGGAGAGGAAACAGCCGGCCCGCGTCTCGCAGGTGCGGTTGGTGATGACCTTTCCGTCTGCGACGATCGGCCCGCCCGTGTGCTGCGTCTTGTCCTTGAACTCGTGAACCTTGGTTTCCCAGCGCAACTTGCCTGTGGCCGCGTCGAGCGCGACGAGAAAGCCGTCGGGCGCATCGAAATAGATCATGTCCTCGAAAATCGCGAGCGCCTTGCTCCGCGCCGTGGTGGGGCCGCCGATCGAATCGGCCATTTCCTTCGGATAATTGCGATTGTACTCCCAGATCAGATCGCCGTTGGTCCCGTCGAGCGCCTGAATGGCCGCGCCCGGGCGGACAAGATAGATCACGCCGTTATAAACGAGGGGCGTCGACTCCTGCGTTCCGGCGGGCATGCCGCGCGACCAGGCGAGCGTGAGGCTCTTGACGTTTGACTTGTTGATCTGGCTGAGGGGGCTGTAGCGCTGCTGGTCGTAAGTTCGGTTGAGCATCAGCCAGTCGGCGGGATCGGGAGCCTTCAAAACCTCCGCCGTGACAGGCTTGAAATCTTTCACCTGAGCTGATGCAAGAGAACTGGTCGCCGTGAAAATAGCGACCGCTGCTCCGAGCGCCCGTGTCGTCATGTCGTCCTCCCTGCGGGTCAAGCCTTGTTGAACGGTCTTGCGCCACAGCGTTCATTCGATCACTTTGTTCGGCGCATGACAAGCAGTTGGGAGGAGACCGAATGGGGGGGAGACGTGCGGCGCTGATCGCGGCCGCGTTGCTGTCGGGCGCGGCGCCGGCGCTGGCGCAATCGCAAGCGGAATCGGGCGAGGCCTTGTTTGAGACCCATTGCGCCCCCTGCCATGGCGAACGCCTCAGCAACCCAAACAATTTGTTCGATCTGCGCGGGCTGGGGCGCGAGGACCGCGCGCGCTTCGACGTTTCCGTGCGGCAGGGCAAGGGCCAGATGCCTGCCTGGGAGGGCACGTTCACGGATGAGGAATTCGACGCTATCTGGGCCTATATCCGCTCGGTGGCGGACTGAGGGAAGCGTGCCGAATGCGAAGCGGTCTTCGGGGATCGCTCGAGCGGACATTCGGGCGGGAGCCCTGATTGCGACGCCTTCGCGGCTCAAAGGCCGTTGCTGCGGAGAAACGCCATTGCGACATCGTCAAAGGCCGCCGAATCTTCCAGAAAGCAACAATGGCCAGCGCCCGTCACGACATGATGAACGGCGTTCGGCATAAGCGATGCGGTACGCTCCCCAGCGGCGCGGGCGCCGTCAAACTCTCCGTTCACCACCAGCGTCGGCGTGCGGCAGCTGGGAAGGTCTTCGAGCAGGTTTGAACCTTGCAGCGCCTCGAACACGCGGCCGATGCTGAGAGGGTCTAATCCAGCGCCGCGTTCCACGAAGCCCTCGAGGAGGTACTCACCGATGGGGCTATCGGCCCATGCCTGCGTCACGCCATGGCGCAGGTGGCCCCTATGGAACGCCGAGAAGCGCCCCTGCGCAGACTGGGACGCATAATCGGCGATGCGTTGCGAAAAGTTCTGCGGACCGCTGTTGCCCCCGATAGCGATCACCGCCGGAAACGCGGCCGGCGCGTCACATGCAAGCGTCAACGCGATTTTAGACCCCGCGCTGCATCCCATCAAAACAGGCGCCTGGGTGATGCCGGCGTCGGTGAGAACCCCCAGCGCGTCCTGTCCCATGTCTCGCAAGGTGAAAGGCTCTCGAGGCTTGGCGGAGCGTCCCCATCCGCGCAAATCAAGCGCGATCGTGGTGTAGCGCTGCGAAAAACGGGCGACCTGATAAAGCCACAGGCGATGATCGAACGGCAGGGCATGCAACATCAGGATCGGCGGGCCCGATCCAGCGCGCTCATAATAAATCTCTACGCCGTTGGCGCGACTGATCGGCATCAGGAACCCTGCTCTTTAAAGCCGGCCCAGGGACTGGCTGAATGGCCTTTATAGCGTATATGCTCCACCCAAGAATGTAAAAAGCAAGCAGAATGAGGAGCGCAATGACATACGAGCAAATCATCCCCCGCGCGCGCATCGGCTTCATCATCCCCTCATCGAACCGCATGGTGGAACCGCAGGTGCAACGATGGATGCCTGCCGGCGTCATCCCTCATTTCACGCGGATCGGAATGACAAACCGCCACAAGGCGCCGCTTGATCAGCTTCTGCCGCGGATTCTGGAGGCGACAAGCCTGCTGGCTGATTCAAAATGCGACGCGATCATCCTGCAATGCACCGGCACTTCAATGTCGGGCGGGGTCGATATGGAGAAACATGTCATCGCCGAAATGTCGAAGACATGCGGACGGCCGACGGCGAGCGCCGCCTCCTCGCTCACCGCCGCCTTCGAGGCCCTGTCCGCGCGGCGCCTCGTCTTCCTGTCGGAGACGAAGCAGGCCGGGCATGACAAGAAAATCGCCTATCTAAAAGAATCCGGCTACGAACTTGTTGGCGATAAGGCTGTGGGGCTCGCAAGCTCAGACGAATATTGCGTCACGCCGCCGCAAAGGTGGTTCGATGAGGCGATGGCGCTGCGAAACGACAAGGCGGACGCCTATTTCATCAGTTGCGCGAACATTCACGCCATCGACGTGATCGCGCGACTTGAGGCCGCATTGCAACGGCCCGTGGTCACGACGAATCAGGCGGCCATCTGGCGCTCCTTACGCGCAGCCGGATTGTCTGACGACGTGCCGGGACTCGGAGCGCTGATGAAACTGCCCGCCCACGTCTGATCCTTTATTTGCTCAAGTCCTGCGCCCGCCTGATAAGCGGTGCCGGCATGGCGTAAACTTGTCGGATCATCGCCTCCACCTGCGCGCCCGGCACAGGATCAAGCTCCAGGCGCGCCTTCTCCGCGTCGACCAGAAAGGCCGCGTCCTTCAATGTCGCATCAAAGGCGCGCCGCATCACGTGAACGAGCGGCTTGGGCGTGCCCGGAGGCATGAAGAAGGGCCGGCCGGTCTCTTCCGGAAAGGCGAGCACAGCCAGCGCCTGCCTATCATTGACGTCCTTCACGAGGCTGGAGAGCAGCGGCACATGACCCAGGCCCTCCTGAGGCTCGGCGCCCGTCTGGATGAGAATATTGATCCGCTTGTTTTGTATCCACTCAGGGCTTGACGCCTTTAACGTCGAAAGGGACAGCCCGCAAATTCCTTCGACCTCCCCGCGCTCGACAGCCAGGCGCGATTCCGATGTCGAATAGCCGGAGACGACCTTGAACTTAGCGCCAAGCAGCGTGTTCAATTGCTTCGGCATGAGCGCCGAATTGCCCGTCGCGCCCGTAGCGGCGACGACGACTTCGCGTTCGCGCGCCTGATCGATCGTTTTGATGGGACTCGTATGCCAGGTGGCGCAGGTCTGCTGCTGCTTGCCCATGCTGCCAACCCATTCCAGCTCGCGCGGGTCGTATTTGGCTGCGGAATTGCCGAATAAAGGCTCCAGCAGAAGCGTGTTATAGGTGATGGCGATGACCGACCCGTCCTTGGGCGCGACGCTGGCCGTCCAATTTGTGCCGACCATGCCGCTTGCGCCGGGCATATTCTGGTTCACGAAGACGGGATGGCCCGGAACGAATTTCTCGAAATGTTTCGCGAGAATGCGCGCATAGCTGTCATATCCCCCGCCGGCGCCGGCGGGAATGATCATGCGGATCTGCTTGTGCGGATAGGTCTCGGCCGGCTGCGCGCGAGCCGCGCCTTGCGCCGTAAGAAAAACGACGCCCGCTCCCATCAGAGCGGATCGCACGACGTCAGAAATGCGTAAGAAACGCACGCGTGCAGGATATCGACCAGGATAACGACGGGTGACGCGCATCATTGAACCCTCCCGCTGGAAGCAAGCCCTGTCAGATCATTTTCGTCGTTCCATCCGACAGCATACGTCCCTTGAACGTGACATAGCCGCCATCAATCAGGAGATCGGTTCCCGTAATGAAGGAGGCGTCGCCAGAAGCCAGAAACGCCGCGCCGGCCGCGATTTCTTCCGGCTCTCCCGGCCGGTTCAGGAGATGACGCGGCCCGTTGAGTCGCCGCGCATTATCCTTCCCGCCCACCCGTTTGCTTGAACGCTCGGTCAGGATCACGCCAGGCGAGATCGAATTCACGCGGATATTGTCCGGCGCGTGATCCTGCGCGAGGATCTTCGTCAGAAAGATCATCGCTGCTTTCGTCGTGCAATAAGGCGCGCGGCGCTGAATTCCGACGTGACCGAGCTGGGAGGCTATATTGATGATGGATCCCCCGCCCGCCTTGCGCAGCTCAGAGACGCCATGCTTGCACATCAGGAAGACGCTTGTCAGGTTCACGCTGAACGCCGCATTCCATTGCGCTAGGGACAGGGTCTCAACAGTTCCATCAGGCGTCGATGTGGCGGCGACATTAACGAGGGTCGTGAGCTTTCCGAAGGCCGCGACCGCGGACGCCACGCTCGCTTCGCAACTCTCAGGCGACGCGACGTCCAGATGCACGGCCGCCGCTCGGCCGCCCGCGGCGATCACCCGGTCGCGCGTAGCCTCCGCCTTTTCGCCGCTCAGGTCGCCCAGAACGATTGAGGCGCCCTCCAGCGCCATTCGCATGGCGATCGCGGATCCGATTTCGCCGCCGCCGCCCGTAATGAGAGCCACATGCCCATCGAGTCTTGGCATCCGTTTCCGCCCCAGTCACGTGTTTTGTTATGCGGTGCGAAAAGCTTACATGAGTTCGCGCCCGTGGCAAATAAGGCCGTCGACGTTAGGAACTTGACAGCGGCGCGCGCGGCATGCGTCATTCTCCGCTTACGAAAAGCCGCAATGGGAGGCAGCCTTGGGTGAAGCGCGCGCGCGCATCGGCTATTCATCGGTGGCTTATGTCACGGAGCTGCTCCCTCGCTATTTCTACAGCATCGTGCCAGATGGGGTTCTGCTGTCGCTCCTGACGTTGCAGATCACCGACCATACGCAGGACCAGCTTGAATCGCTTCATCAGCAGGGTCTCAAGGCTGTTGAGTCCTTTGCGACCGCTGGCGCCGATGTCATCATCATGGGCGGAGCGCCGACCAACATCGCTCATGGCCGCCAAAATCTGGAAAATGCGCTCGCTGAACTCACGCAGAGGTACGGCGTGCCCGTAAGTTCAAGTTCAATGGCGCAGAAGCGCGCCCTGCGCGCAGTCGGCGCGCGCAAGATCGGCACGATCAACCCCGCCGTTCCCCGCAAGATCGGCGATTCGGCGAGCGGGTCGCTCGACGAGGGCATGCAGCTCATGGGGCGAAAGCACGCCCATGCGAGGCTGCAAGATTACAACAGAATTCCAGCCAGCGCCGCGCTGCAGCTCGGGCGCGAACTGATGCGCGAACAGCCAGATATAGACACGCTCATCTTTGGCTGCCCTCACTGGGCGACCATCGAGTCGATCGAGCCTTTGGAGCAGGAGTTCGGCGTCTCGGTCGTGACGGCGCTTCAGGCCATTATCTGGGAAGGCCTGCGCCTGAGCGGCATCGATGACAAAGTAAACGGCTACGGACGCTTGTTTCGCGATCATTGAATCCTGCGTCGATGCGCCGGAGCGCCCTCATAGGCGACGATCCGCGCGTCAATGTCGGCCGATGAAATCGAGCACATGGCGATTGAAGAAATGCGGCGCCTCCCAGTAAAGCGCATGCCCGCATTCCGGCGCGATCACGACTTCATTATGCGGTATCCGCTCCGCATAAAGACGCAGCAGCGGCGGCGGCAGCCAAAGGTCCGCGTCTCCCGTCATCAATAAAGCGGGCGTCCGCATCGTCTCGAGAGAGGCCCAGGTGATCTCATTCACCGGTTTGGGGCCCTTGCGTTCGCCGCTCAGCGCCTTGTGTTCGAGCGCCAGCCATGCGGCGACCCCCTCCGGGCAAGCCGCGCGATAGGAGGGGCCGATCTCGCGAAAATCGGGCGGCATGTCATGGAAGCCCGGCGGGCGCAGCCTCTCGCTCAGCGCGAGATATTCCGGCTCGCAAACGCCGCCCACGCTGGAAGAAAGCGTGAGAGAGCGCAGGCGCTCGGGATGGGAGAGCGCGTAATCGACCACGATCGCCCCGCCGGCCGCGGAGGCGACAGCATGAAAGACGCCAACGCCAAGATGCTCGACAAGTTCGTGCAAATCCGCCGAGGCGCTGCCGGGGCGGGCCTTGTCCACCGGCGCAGAGCCATAATGGCCGCGGCGCGAATAACCGATCACGCGGTAGCCCGCCGCCGCGAAGACCGGCTGCTGATAAGGCCAGACCAGCGCGCTGCCCGTCGCAGGATGCGAGAAGATCACCGTCGGGCCTTCGCCGCCCGTGTCCCAGTAGAAAAGACTGGCGCCGCCGGGCAATTTGGCGACGCCTTGCTTGGCCGGCGCCTGCGCGGGGAGAGGCGTTTGCTCAATCATGCCGGAACGCCTTCGCAAGAGAAGAAAAGATAGGCCGAGCCGCAAAGGATGCGCGATCTGCGCGTCGGCGGCGCGAATACTTTAGGTTGAGATCGGAACGACGACATCGGCGTGAAGGATTTTCCGCGGCGTGGGCGGCGATGGCCTTGCGCGGCAAGGCTGGCCGGATAGACTGAAAGATAACAGACAATCATCGGGGGGAAAACGCGCCAGGCGACCCGTGCGAAACATCGCCGCCTGTTCCGCGATTCGTATTTTTTCCATCGAGTCGAAATAGCCGGCTGCACGCCGGCGCGGGTCAGCCCTCCGGACAAAAGGCTGGACGTCGAGGGACACAGAAAAGGGCTCCCGCGCGGAGACCATGGGGGACGGATGACAAGCGCGCTTGAAGAAATTCGCGTCGTTGAATTCGCGAACTACGTTTCCGGCCCCTATGCTGGAATGATTCTGGGCGACATGGGCGCCGAAATCATCAAGATCGAGGAACCAACCAAGGGCGATCCATTCCGCGGCTGGGGCCGCGTGGAATATTCGCCGACCTTCGGATCCGTGAACCGCAACAAGAAGAGCGTGACGCTCGACCTCAAGAGCGAAGAGGGCAAGGCTCATGCCCGGGCGCTGATCCTTGCGGCGGATGTGGTGATCGAAAATTTTCGGGTCGGCACGATGGATCGCCTGGGATTAGGCTTTGAGCAGTTCCGCGAGAAAAATCCGGGCCTCGTCTGGTGCTCGATCACCGGTTTCGGTTCGGATGGACCTTACGCCATGCGTCCGGGCTATGACACCGTGGGCCAGGCCTCCAGCGGCCTCCTGAGCCTGCTGACGGACGTGAACGACCCAAAGCCCATGGGCATCTCGCTTTCAGACCACCTCGCCGGCATGAATGCGGCGAATGGCGTTCTCGCCGCCCTGATCGCGCGCGGGCGCACAGGGCGCGGACAACGCGTGGAGACCTCGCTTCTGGAATCCACGCTGTCCTTCTGCGGCGAGAACGCCGCCCGCTTCTTCGAGAACGGCAAATCGCCAAGCCGCGCGACGCGCACGCATCAGGCGCAAGTCTACGCCTTCACCGATTCGGAGGGCAAAGCCTTCGTCGTCCATCTTTCATCGCCCACGAAATTCTGGCTCGGCCTCACGCAGGTGGTCGGACGACCGGACCTGGCCGATGACCCGCGTTTCAAGACGAAAGAGACGCGCGGAAAGAATTATGACGCGCTTCACAGCATTCTAGCCGAGGTCTTCAGCGCCAATGTCCGCGCCCATTGGCTGGCGCTGTTGCTGGATCGCGACGTCCCCTCCGCGCCGCTCAATACGCTGGACGACGTGTTCAAAGATCCTCAAGTGCAACATCTCAAAATGCGTGTCGACGCGCCCCATCCGAAACTCGGGTCCGTCGGCTATGTGCGCAATGGCGTGCGCCTTTCGGAAACGCCGACCAGCATACGCACTTGTTCGCCCGAACTGGGCGAGCACAATGACGAAATCCTCACGACTTTGGGAAGCCGGACATGAAACGCCTTGCCCTTGGCCTGAGCGCCCTCGTTTTCTCCACGCTTTCGGCCGCGGCGCAGAGCGGAGCCGACTTCTTCAAAAATCGCAAGATGACGCTCGTAACCTCCGCCTCGATCGGCGGCGGCTATGACCAATATGCGCGCCTGCTCGCCCGCCATATGCCAAAGCATATTCCAGACGGCCCCACGATGGTCGTTCAGAACATGCCGGGCGCCGAAGGCATCAAGGCGGCCAATTACCTCTATGTCGCAGCGCCGGCTGACGGATCCGTCATCGGCGGCTTGCAGCGCAACACAGGGCTGGCGAAATTCTATCACCCCGACAACGCCAACGCCCAGTTCGACGCGCGCAAGTTCATCTGGCTCGGCTCGACGCAACAGGAAATCGGCTTCTTTCTCCTGCGCACGGCGGCGCACGCATCGGATCTGGAGAAAATGCGGAGCAAAGAGATCACCGTCTCCTCCACCTCGCGCAATTCGCCGAGCTCCATCTATCCGCGTCTTCTCAACGCCCTGTTCGGCACAAAGATTCGCGTGATCGAAGGCTATGACGGATCGCAGACGTCGCTTCTTGCGATGGAGCGCGGCGAGGTCGACGGGCATGTTTCGGGCGGAACGTCTGCGAATTTCCGCGCGCGCTATCGCCCCTGGGAGAAGGCCGGCGAGGTCTCCGTGATCATGCAGCTCGGGATGGAGCGCGACGACGAATATCCCAATGTGCCCACCGCGCTTGAAATGGCGCCGGATGCCGAAGCGCGCGCCATTTTCGAGATCGCCTTTGTCGAACAGGTGATGGGCCGCCCCTTTGTCATTCCGCCCAATGCGCCGGCTGACCGCGTTGCGATCCTGCGCGCCGCTTTCGACCGCACGATGACGGATAAAAGCTTCCTGGAGGAGGCGGCCAAACAGGGAGCGGAGATCAACCCCGTCTCCGGCGCGCGCATCAATCAATTGCTCGACACGGTCTATACGGCGCCCCCCGCTTTGGCCCAGCGCGTTCGCGCACTCATACAATAGGCGCACGACACATGATCCAAGATTTATCACCCGCGAGGGAATTGCGCGACACATGCGCGATCGTCGGCACGGCGACAAGTCGGCTAGGGAAAGTTCCCGGCGTCTCCAGTCTTGATCTGATCGTGGAGGCGATCTCCAATGCGCTGGATGACGCGGGCCTCAAACCCGGCGACGTGGATGGCGTGTTATGCAGGGGACCTGACGAATCCTATTCGCATCACCAGCTCGTCGCAGAACGACTGGGCATCAACGCCAGCTTCTCGACGACGCTGACCAATGGAGGGGCGAGCCAGATCATGTCCGTCGCCCTCGCCGTTATGGCGATTCGCTTCGGGCTCGCCCGGACGATCGTTTGCGGTTTCGGTCGGGACACATGGTCGCGCACCCATTCAAGCGAAGAGGCGCGCGTGCGCAACGAGACGCGCCCCGAATCCATGCTCGCGCGAGAGTTTGGACCGGAATACGGCTATTTTGGCGCGACCGCGGCGCATGCGCTGGGCGCCACGCGGCACATGCATCTGTATGGCACGACGCGCGACCAGTTCGGCGAAATCGCAGTGGCTTTCCGCCAGCACGCCCTGCGCAATCCCGACGCGTCGATGAAAAAGCCGCTGACGATCGACGATTATCATAATGGCCGACTGATCGTGGCGCCCTTCGGCATTTATGATTGCAGCCTGCGTTCGGACGCGGCAGGCGCGGTCATCGTCACCAGCGCGGAGCGCGCGAAGGATCTCAAGCAGCCTCCGGTGTTGATCAAGGGGTTTGGGTTTCACAACAACACACGCGGCTGGTTCGCCGACGACAATATGGTCGTCACGGCGGCCAAACAGGCGGGCGCGGCGGCCTATGCCATGGCGGGGCTTGGCCCACAGGACGTGGACACTGCGCAGATCTATGACTGCTTCACCTATATGGTGCTCACCCAGCTTGAGGATTACGGCTTCTGCAAAAAGGGCGAGGGCGGCGCCTTCGTCGGCTCCGGCGCCCTGCGACTGGAAGGCCAGCTGCCCTGCAACACGTCCGGCGGCCAGCTCTCCGAAGCCCATTGTGAAGGCATGCTGCAGATCGTGGAGGGGGTTCGCCAATTGCGCCATACCTATCCTGACCATCGACAAGTGAAGGACGCTGAGATCGCTTTGGTGTCCGGCCATGGCGGCAACCAGGTCTGCCACTCGACACTTATATTGGGACGCGCATGATGAGCGACACGAACCGAAAGCCAAAGCCTCGGCCGGCCCCGGAATCGCTGCCATACTGGCAGGCCGCGCGCGAACACCGCCTCGCCTTGCCCAAGTGCGAAGCATGCCAGCAATTCTGGTTTCCGCCCTCTCGCACATGTCCCCATTGCCTCTCGACGCGCTTCTCGTTTGAAACCGTCTCCGGCAAAGGAAAGATCTACAGCTTCGTGACGTTTCATCGCGTCTACCGTCCGGCCTTCGAACATGACGTGCCCTATGTCGTGGCGCTCGTGGAGCTAGACGAAGGCCCCAGGCTTCTCACCAATATTCTCGGCGTCGCCTACGATCAGGTCACATGCGACATGCGAGTCGAAGTCGTTTTTGACGATTTTGATTCGGAGATCTCAATCCCGAAATTTCGCCCTGCCTGACGCGGAGAACGGCTCATGAAGCGCATGCTGACTCTTGCCCCCGGCGCGTTTGCTGCGGCTGCGCTCTTGATGAGTCCGCTCGCCGCGGCCGCCCAGACCGTCGCAGATTTTTATCGCGGCAAAACGATCCGGGTGATCGTCGGATTCAGCGGCGGCGGCGGCTATGATCAATATGCGCGCCTTTATGTTCGCCATGCCGGGCAGCGGACGCCAGGCGCGCCGACCTATGTCGTCCAGAACATGCCCGGCGCCGCGAGCCTGAAATCCGTCGTCTATCTCGAACAGGGCGCGCCGGCCGACGGCACGGCGATCGCCACCTTCAATCCGGGGCTCATCTCGCAATCGCTCACGATCCCCGAGAAGGTGAACATCGACTTCCGCCGCTTCGCGTGGATCGGCAATGTGAGCGAGGATTTTCGGGTCTGCTTCATGTGGGGCGCGAAGAACATCAGAACTTTTGATCAGGTGAAGGCGACGCAGGAGATCGTTTTCGGCACGACGGGCGTTGGAACCTCCGCCTATATCGAAGGCCGGATGCTGGACGAAATTTTTGGCGTGAAACTCCGTCAGGTGCAGGGCTATCCCGGATCGGCGGATAAGCGCATCGCCATTGAGCGCGGCGAGCTGGACGGCGATTGCGGCTCCTGGACCAGCCTTCCCGACGATTGGGTGCGGGACCGCAAGATCAATCTCTTTATCCGCTTCTCGCGCAATCTGACGCCGGATATGCCGAAGGACCTCGTCTATGCAGGCTCGCTCATTTCCGACCCGGAGACGAAGGCCACCTATGACCTGCTGATGTCCGGCGCGGAAATCGGACGCCCCTATATCGCTCCGGCGGGCATGCAAAGCGACCGCCTCGAGGCTCTGCGCGCCGCTTTCAATGCGACGATGAAGGATCCCGAGTTTCGCGCAGACGCTGAAAAACAGCGTCTGGAGGTCAACCCGCAAACGGGTGAAGAGGTCGCCGCGCAAATCGCGCAGATCTATAAGACCCTGCCCGCCGCCATC
>Ga0315899_10003782_pt1 | contig 16457 bp, 15 predicted proteins | sample LakEriMetagenome_2_FD_203518 | JGI IMG/M metagenome (GOLD analysis project Ga0315899, IMG submission 203518) | Freshwater fungal communities from buoy surface, Lake Erie, Ohio, United States - Buoy 4 MA112 | ecosystem: Environmental > Aquatic > Freshwater > Lake | place: USA: Lake Erie, Ohio... | reverse complement strand
TTCGAGCAGAAATTATTACAATTGGGGATGAGATTCTTTATGGTCAAATAATGGACACGAACTCGCAATGGATCAGTTTTGAGTTAGATAAATTAGGGATCAAAACGATTCGTAAATCTTCCGTAGGTGATGCTGATGAAGAAATAACGGCGATTCTTAATGAATCTAAATCTAGGGCAGATGTTGTTTTCATTACAGGTGGCTTGGGGCCAACAAAAGATGATTTAACGAAAAAAGTATTAGCTGATTTCTTTCATTGCGAGCTGGAGATGAATGAGGATGCCTTAAAAGATGTCACTGAATTTTTCCTCAAACGTGGGCGTGAGTTATCAGATATTAATCGAGGTCAAGCACTTTTGCCAACCAAAGCCCAATTTATCCCTAATAAGCAAGGTACAGCACCCTGTATGTGGTTCGATGAATTTGGTGTCATTTGGGTTTCGATGCCTGGAGTTCCTTTTGAAATGAAAGCCATCATGGAAAATGAAGTTATTCCAAAATTGGTTTCACATTTTAAGACCCCTATAATTTACCATAAAGTAATCAAAACGATTGGAATAGGTGAATCATATTTATCGGATTTAATTCAAGATTGGGAATTATCACTTCCAAAACATATTAAACTAGCCTATTTGCCTTCCCTTGGTATTGTGAAGCTTAGACTTACAGCTTTTGGAGATGATCTTGAAATATTAAAAGCGAATGTAGAAGCTCAAATTGCTCATTTACGCCCCATGATTGATTCCTATATTTTTGGATATGAAAAGGATGAAATTGCGGAGGTTGTGGGCCAACTATTACTAAAAAATAAGGCTACGATTGCTTTGGCAGAAAGTTGTACTGGAGGGCATTTATCGCATCAATTCACCCAAATTCCAGGTTGTTCCGAGTATTTTATGGGGGGTGTGATTTCATATTCTAATGAGATAAAAAAAGAAATTCTGCATGTTTCAGATTCTATTTTAAATATAGATGGAGCAGTGAGTGAATCTTGTGTAACTGCTATGGCTAAATCCATTAGAGAAAAATTTAAAACGACGTATGGAATGGCCACTTCTGGGATTGCTGGCCCAGCGGGGGGAAGTGTTGAAAAACCGGTAGGTACCGTCTGGATTGCTCTTGCCTCTGAAGAAGGAGTAATTACAAGAAAGCTACAATTGGGCGGGAGTCGAATGCAAAATATACATATGACCTCTTTAAATTCATTGAATTTGATTAGGCGATATTTATTAAAAGATTTATCTTAGAATTATGGCTATAACGGAAATTATCATGCCCAAAATGGGTGAAAGTATCATGGAAGCTACTGTTTTAAATTGGTTAAAGCAGCCTGGTGATTATGTAGAAGCAGATGAATTTATTGTCGAAGTAGCCACTGATAAAATTGATACCGAAGTACCCTCTCCTATAGCGGGTTATTTGAAAAAAGTTTTAATTCCTGTAGGCAGTATCGCTGAAATAGGTAAACCTATCTGTATTATAGATTCCGTTGTCACCCAAGATTCTGGTCCAACAGTAATTAACTCCGAATCCAATTCCATCATTGAAGATCTGACACTTTCTAATTTGACCGATCTTTCATTGGGTAATTTTAACTCAAATTCGGGTCAATCCAATCCTTGGATTTCACCATTGATTAAGCAAATATGCCAACAAGAAAAAGTCTCTCAGCGTGAATTGAGTGGAATTGTAGGCTCAGGTTTAGATAATCGAGTGACTAAAAAGGATGTATTGAATTACATTGCTATTCGAAATTCAAAAAGAGTCATAGCTTCAGGTACCTTAAGCCAAGGTACTGGATTACGTTTACCGGGTGATGAAGTATTTGAAATGGATCGAATGAGGAAAATGATTTCCGAAAGAATGCTCGATTCCAAAAGGATTTCTCCCCATGTCACATCTTTTCTAGAAACAGATATGACCGCTATGGTTCAGTGGCGTGAAAAAAATAAAACCATATTCCAAGATAAATACAAAGAGCCTATTACCTATACACCTTTATTATTTATGGCTACTGCTTTGGCTATTAAGGATTTCCCCGGAATGAATATATCCGTGGAAGGAAATTTCATAGTCCAACATGCCCAAATTAATATTGGAATGGCAGTAGCATTGCCTAACGGTAATTTAATTGTACCCGTTATTCATGAAGTGGATAAGTTGTCTTTAGTCGATTTGACTAAAAAAGTGAATGATTTGTCAAACCGCGCAAGATTAAATAAATTAAAGCCTGCCGACTTAGAAGGGGGTACTTTTTCAATATCTAATATTGGTTCCTTTGGTAATTTAATGGGTACTCCCATTATCGTCCAACCTCAAGTCGGTATTTTAGCTTTTGGCTTAATTGAAAAAAAGGCTTCAGTAGTGAGTCGGCCAGAAGGCGATTCAATTGAAGTACGTCAAAAAATGTTTATCTCACACTCCTATGACCATCGAATTATTGACGGTAATTTAGGAGGAGGTTTCTTGAAAAGAGTATCTGATTACCTAGAGAAGTTTAACTACCCCGAAGAAATATAAAAAGCCCTCGAAAGGGCTTTTGAATATTTTAAAACTTAGCGTCTGCCGGCTTGATATTGGGTTTGATTATTTTCAACCACGTTAGTAGTTTTATCAAAGGATATGTGGGATCAAACTCAAACCATTTGGAAGCAAAATTCACTTGGTTAGGTAATTTATGATGGTTGTTTTGAAACAATTCACCCATCATAATGACGTCAAATACCAATGAATTTTTCGAATGATCATGGTTATCGTAATTTTGGTAACCATATTTATGTCCTGACCAGTTTACAATCGCTCCATGTACAGGACCCATCAAAAAATGCACGGGTAATAATAGGAAAAATAACCAATGCATATCAAATTGAATGTAGGCAAAAATATACAATGAGGCATACGCCACACCCCAGCCAAGTCTAGAAATCCATGAATCTCCTATTTTTTCAATCGTTTTAGACACCGGATAATCATGCTCAAATCGCTCCTCAACGTTACTTTTTCTATTTAACACTGCATTATAAATATCCTTCGTTTTCCACATCATCATAAAAACATTGCTCGAAAACATAGGTGAATGAGGATCTTTTTTGGTGTCAGAGAAAGCATGATGCATTCTATGTAAGATCGCATAAGCTCTTGGACTTAAAAAGGAAGATCCCTGAGATAAATAGGTTAAGAAATAGAAGAATTTTTCCCAAAATTTATTCATGACGAACATTTTGTGCGCTGAATAACGATGAAGGAAAAAGGTTTGGCTAAATAATGAAATATACCAATGTAGTATAAAAGCGGGAAGAACTAATTGCATTTTTAGGTTTATATGTTAGATACAAATATAATAAGCATTTTAATACTCTTTTTGTTTTGATTATTTTTAATAATTGATATTTATCATTTTTAAGGATTGTTGAATGCATATTGAAGAATATTAGCTCCCATCTTTAATGCTTCTTGGTGTTTTTCTACAGGATCCGTATAAGTACCAATATCTTCCCAGCCATTTCCCAAATCACTCTCATACGAATAAAAACAGATCAGTCTTCCATTATAAATGAGACCAAATCCTTGTGCAGGCTTTCCATCATGCTCATGAATTTTTGGTAATCCTGAAGGGAAATTAAATGTCTGATGATAAATAGCATGTGTAAATGGAAGTTCCACAAATTCTAAGGACGGCAATACTTTTTTCATTTCCCTTCTTATGTAAACGTCTAAACCGTAATTGTCATCTATATGTAGAAAACCTCCTCCGAGTAAATAGGTTCTTAAATTTTGAATTTCAGTATCAGTGAATGCGACATTACCGTGACCTGTTAAATGGATAAATGGGTAACTGAATAATTGTTTGCTTGACAATTCTACCGTTTCGGGCGTGTTTGAAAGCTTTACAGGTAGATTTAAATTGCAAAATTGAATCAAATTTGGCAACGAGGTTTTATTGGCATACCAATCTCCCCCACCTGTATATTTGACTTTCGCCAATTTAATTTGACCTAAGAGGGTCGAGCTTCCAAATAAAAAAAATACAAATATTATTTTATTCATGGAGTGCATGGATCAAATGAACACTATGAGTAGCTGCGATGCAAGCAGTTTCTGTTCGTAAAATAGCTTTACCTAAACTAAAGGGTTGCCAATTATTTTTGAGTAAAGAATCACTTTCTTCAGTTGAAAAATCACCTTCTGGCCCTATCAAGATATTTGAATGGTTATTTTTATGTAAAATTTTGAACAAAGGCTGATCGGCTGGATCTGCTATGTGGGCAAATAAAAATTGATTTGAAGAATCTTTATTCAATGGCAAAGGAATGATTTCTTTGATCGAAACCATAGGCTTAATCTCGGGCAAAAATAAATTTTTCGACTGCTTTAGAGCTGATATAGCTATTTTTTCTAATCGGTTTAATTTTATTTCCTTTCTTTCAGAATAACGTGAATGAAAAAATCCAATGGAATGTATACCTAGTTCGGTACACTTTTCAACCATCCATTCCATTCGCTCCATTTGTTTGGTTGGTGCTACCCAAAGAGAAATAGAATAAGCTGGATTTTTAATCTCCTCCAACATACGCAACGATCTAAAAGTGCTCTTTTTAGAATCTACCAAATCTAATTCTGCTTGAAAACGCTTCCCCTTTCCATCCAAAATGTGAATTTGATCTCCATTTTTTAAACGCAAGACCCTACAGGCATGAAAAGATTCTTCTTCGCTTAAACCAGACTTTAATTCAGGTTCCGATGCATAAAAAACCGGATAGCTCATTTACTCTTCTTCCGTTTTAAATGAATATAAAGAAGAATCAAGCTTGAGGCTATTCGAATTAAAATCGGAAATGAATTTTTCAATGACTTCTTCTTCTAATGCTGCCACGTATAATGCAGCTTCTAGGCTTATTCCAAAATCAAAATCTTCATCTATTTCAACGTATTCACTTACCTTGATATCGTCATTTTCTTCTATTTCATCAATGATTTCTAAAATCATCATTTCCACTTCATCATCTAGCGCTTCATTTGCCACATAGGTTTCATCTCTATTTTCAATGGGCACATATAATGGAAATTGCTCGATTGCTTCACGCTCTGCTTCTTCATAAATCGTACTCGAGTAATGTAATTGAAGCGTGCACAATATGGCATCATAGACCACTTCCTTCTCTTTATAATTACCTACAAATTGAATGTGAACCATTTCTTTGTCATTCCCCATAGGTAAATCTTCGTCATCAATGACGATAAATGATTTGTTCTCTGCAGCGCAAAGAGCTTTTAAGTTAGCTATTTCTTCAGCTAAAAATCCAGGATTATCTTGTTTCAACATATGGATTATTGGCTATTTAATTAATAATAACTCTCTGTATTTTGGTAATGGCCATTCATCGTCGTCTACTATGAGTTCTAATTTGTCAACGGCATACCGAATTTCATCAAAGAATCCTTTGACATTAATTCCATACATAGTGGCCCTTTCTTCTAAATTTTCAATGTTGTTAGCTGTTTTTCTAGCCTCGGTCATTTCGTTTTGAAGACGAACTATCGTTGATGTATATTCAGAAATCTTTTTAATCATCTCGATCGTTGGCGCAAAATATTGAGGATCAATGCCAATTTCTTTCTGTCCTTTTACATTTTCGACCAGTTGAGTTTGATATTTTAGTGAGGTGGAAACGATGTGATTGATCGCCATATCTCCAATAACCCTTGACTCAATTTGAATTTTTTTGATGTAATTCTCTAATTCAATTTCATGTCTTGCATGCATCTCCTCTTTTGAATATATTCCATGTTTTGTAAATAATTCGATGGATTCAGGTCGAGCATAAACGGCTAATGCTTCTGGAGTTGACTTTAAATTAGACAATCCTCTTTTAGCAGCTTCTTCAACCCATTCTTCAGAGTATCCATTTCCCTCAAAGCGTATTTTTTTGGATTCTTTGACATATTTTTTAAGGACTTCCATAATGGCCAATTCCTTTTTTACCCCTTTCTCAAGAACTACTTCAACCTCTTTTCTAAATATAATTAATTGGTCCGCAACAATTGTATTCAAAATGGTCATGGGAGCTGCAGAATTTGCAGAAGAACCGACAGCCCTGAATTCAAATTTATTTCCGGTGAAAGCAAAAGGAGAAGTCCTATTACGGTCTGTGTTATCTAATATTAATGATGGAATTTTATTGATACCTAATTTCAGATACACATTATCCCCTTTTTCTAAATGAATGTCATCTAAATCACTCATATTCTCCATCTCATCCAATACTTGACTCATGGTAGAACCCAAAAAGACAGAAACAATAGCCGGAGGAGCTTCATTGGCGCCTAAGCGATGTTCGTTTCCTGCTGAAGCAATGGACGCTCTCAATAAATCTGCGTGATCATGAACTGCTTTTAACGTATTAACAAAAAAGGTAAGGAAACGTAAATTTTCCTTTGGTTTTGAGGATGGAGCTAATAAATTAATTCCTGTATCTGTAGCTAATGCCCAGTTGTTATGCTTACCACTTCCGTTAATTCCCGCAAATGGTTTTTCATGAAATAAGACCTTAAGTTTATGCTTGGTAGCTACTTTAGACATTAAATCCATTAATAAAGCATTGTGATCACAAGCTAAATTCGCTTCTTCAAACGTGGGCGCTACCTCAAACTGAGCTGGTGCCACTTCATTGTGTCGCGTTCTAACCGGCATCCCTAACTTCATGGCCTCTATTTCAAAGTCGACCATAAAAGAATTTACTCGGTTCGGAATAGATCCAAAATAATGATCTTCTAATTGTTGGCCTTTAGCTGGTGCATGCCCAAAAACAGTTCGGCCAGCCATCATTAGATCTGGTCTTGCATTAAATAAAGCTTCGTCGATGACAAAGTATTCTTGCTCAGCTCCTAATGTAGGTATTACCTTGCTTATATCTCGATTGAAAAATTCTTTGATAACTGCTGTTGCAGCTTTGTCCACTAATTCGATTGATTTCAATAGTGGTGTTTTGTAATCTAGTGCTTCACCTGTGTATGAAACAAAAACGGATGGAATACATAATGTCGCTGTACCTGCCGCATTTTCCATGATAAAAGCGGGAGAAGATGGATCCCAACCTGTATACCCTCTCGCCTCAAAAGTGGATCTAATGCCGCCATTGGGAAATGAAGATGCATCTGGTTCTTGCTGTACTAAGGCTGATCCTTTAAATTTCTCAACGGCCTTTCCAGTACTTAAATCTATATCAAAAAATGAATCGTGTTTTTCTGCAGTGGTACCAGTTAATGGTTGAAACCAGTGTGTATAATGCGTAGCCCCTTTTGAAATAGCCCAAGATTTCATGGCAGCAGCCACTTCATCAGCCGCATCTCGATCAATTTTAGTTCCAGAATTTATAGCTGTATTGATCTTTAAATAGGCTTCAGGAGATAATAATGAACGCATCACTTCATCATTGAAAGTCATACTTCCATAATAATCAGTTACTTTTTCTGTTGGTAATTTTACATGGGTATTAGCACGTGATTGAGCTAATTCTAACGCCTTAAATCTAGTAATGGCCATAAGGATTCATATTTATTATATAGAGTAAAAATAACCAATTTATACCAATAAATTTAAACATTTAGGAAAGGAATTTTTAAATATAATTTTCTTGGAAATAATTAAATTTTTTTAATAAATTCGAATAACAGGTTAATAAACGTATAAGATTTTCAATAAAATCGTTGCAATTGTTAAAATCAAGTTTAAATTTGTAATGAAATGAAAAATAAATGTATTTATTAATAAAAACACGTTTAAAATTATGGCTAAGTCTAAATTGGAGTACATTTGGTTGGATGGTTACAAACCTACCCAGAGTTTACGTTCTAAAACTAAAATCGAAAATAATTTTAGTGGAAAGTTAGCGGATTGTGATATGTGGTGTTTTGATGGTTCATCTACGGAGCAAGCTCCTGGTGGCTCTTCAGATTGCCTTTTGCGTCCTGTGTTTATTTGTCCAGATCCTTCTCGCAAAAATGCATATTTAGTGATGTGTGATGTGTTGAATTCAGATGGTACTCCTCACGTGAGCAATGGCCGTGCGACAATTGAGGATGATGATAATGATTTTTGGTTCGGTTTCGAACAAGAGTATTTTTTATGGGATCCAGAAACAAATAAGCCTTTAGGTTTTCCAGCAAATGGATATCCAGCTCCGCAAGGACCCTATTACTGTTCAGTAGGTGCAACTAATGCCTATGGACGTGAGATCGTTGAAGAGCATTTGGATTTGTGTATCGAAGCAGGACTTAACATTGAAGGTATTAATGCTGAGGTGGCTGCAGGTCAGTGGGAATTCCAAATGTTTGCTAAAGGGGCTAAAGAAGCAGGTGATCAAATCTGGATCGGCCGCTATCTATTAGAGCGTTTAGGTGAAAAATTTGGAGTGTCAATTAATTGGCATTGTAAGCCTTTAGGTGAATTGGATTGGAATGGTTCTGGTATGCATGCCAACTTCTCCAACACTGCTTTACGTACGGCGGGTAAAAAAGAAACGTATGACGCTATATGTTCAGCATTTGCTCCTTTCGTTAAAGAACATATTGATGTTTATGGTGCTGACAATCATTTACGTTTAACTGGTAAACACGAGACTCAATCCATCGATTCTTTCTCTTACGGTGTTTCGGATCGTGGTGCGTCTATTCGTATCCCTATTGCAACCGTAGAAAAAGGTTGGAAAGGCTGGTTAGAAGATCGTAGACCTAATTCTGCAGCAGATCCTTATAAAGTAGCTGCTCGAATTATTAAGACAGTTAAAACGGCTAAATATTAATTTATCTTGCATTTATATACTTTTATGAAATGAAATGGCGGGTTTTCCCGCCATTTTTGTTTTACCTTTGTGCTCATATTATAAGAAATGAAAAAGGTCGCTTTTTATACCTTAGGTTGTAAGTTGAATTTTGCAGAATCTAGTTCAATTGCACGTAGTTTGGAACCTATGGGTTTTTCACGTGTGGATTTTCAAGATTCACCTAATTTATTTGTTATCAATACCTGTAGCGTAACCGAACAAGCAGATAAAAAGTGTAAAAAAGTCGTTCGAGAGGCAAAGAAAATCAATCCAGCATCCACCGTGGTAATTATGGGTTGCTATGCGCAATTGAAACCTGAAGAAATTTCTAACATTCCTGGTGTGGATTTAGTTTTAGGGGCCAATGAAAAGTTCCAATTACCTGATTTACTCCCCCCCTATTTAAATAAAAAAAATACAAATCTCCCTAAATTATTGGCTTCCGAAATTAGGTATGATTTAGATTACCATGCTTCATATTCTGTTAATGATCGGACTCGAACATTTTTAAAAGTGCAGGATGGGTGTGATTACCCTTGCTCTTATTGTACGATACCCTTGGCTAGAGGCCAATCTAGATCAGATACAGTTGAAAGTGTATTGGCTTTAATTGAAGAAATTGCTAAAAAAGGGGTAAAAGAAATCGTTTTAACTGGAGTGAATATTGGCGACTTTGGTATACAACAAGGAAAACGTGAGGAAACATTTTTTGATTTAATCAAAACGATTGAATTTAAATCTAGTATTAATCGGTTCCGAATTTCTTCCATCGAGCCCAATTTAATTACCCCTGAAATAATCACTTTCTTGTCAAATTCAAATTCTTTCGTTCCTCATTTTCACATACCCTTGCAATCTGGATCGAATGCAGTATTACGTTTAATGAAACGGCGGTATCAACGTGAATTATATGTAAACCGTGTTGCCTTAATTAAATCATTGATGCCAAACGCATGTATTGGCGTAGATGTAATTGTAGGCCACCCAGGAGAAACTCACGAATTGTTTTTAGAAACGTATCAGTTTTTACAGGAGCTCGATATCGCATATCTACATGTTTTTCCATATTCAGAAAGGCCTAATACCTTTGCCACTGAAATTTTCCCTAAAGTAGATGGTGCTCAAAAATCTGAGAGATCCAAAATGCTTCACATACTATCAGATAAAAAAAGACGTTCTTTTTATGAAAGCCAACTAGGAAAAAAGGGCGAGGTTTTGTTTGAAGAATCTAATGAAAATGGGTTTATGGAAGGTTTTTCTGAAAACTATGTTAGGTTTAAGTCGGCATACGATCCATTGCTCATCAATACTATACAATCCGTTCGCTATAAATCAATAGCTGAAAATGGCGAAGTAACCGGAGATGTTTTGTTCTCAAATGCTTTTGTTTAATTTCCGGAGTCAGAAATAAATTGTTCGATATTGCTTAAAATTCGAATTCTGTTTTCCTCCGTTAATTCAAAATCATGATTAATGTCTTCAAAGACTATTGTTGTGTTTGAGTTAAAGTGGTACTTTTTTTCAATTTCTTTACCACCATAGACATCTTGAAGCCCCTGTATAATTAACATGGGTGTATTTACTTTTTTTAGATGTTCATGCCGATATGCTTCTTCCTCAAAGTCAGGATGCTTAAAAGGATACCCTAGTGAAATTATTTTGTGAATGGGGTGTTGTAAGGAAACTATGGTGGCAACAATCGCTCCAGCACTTCGGCCAATTAATGTAATTTCAGTATCTCTAGGAGTTTTGTTTAATCTTTTGGATAATTTTTCTACCCTTAAAGAAATGTCATTCGGATTTTTTTGAAATGCAACATGCATTTCGTAATCATTTTGATTAAGAATGATTGAATAAAATAGTTCCTTTATTTGTAAATATAAGCTTCTTAAGTTGGAATTTTCTCGAACAAAACTAGGGATAACTTTAGCGATATACGGATAAACTCTTCTCCTGAAATACGAGTATGAGTCATTGAAAACATCAAATTGGATTCCCTTAATTTCTGAAAGTATGTTGGTGTATAAATAACTGTCTTTTTCTAGATGTTCTCTGCCAATCAACAAAGTAATTTTTCGGGTTTTCATATATCTCTTAAATATAGGAAGTTCATACGTCTAAATAAACCTTTAAATTCAAAACTGGATAAAAACAAAAAAGCCGAAAACTATAAGTTTTCGACTTTTTGATTGAAACAAAACCACAAGAACCATTACTTGCGGCTTTGCTTTTAGAAAGATTACTCTGCTAACGCTTCATCGTGCTGAGATATATCTAATCCAAGTCTTTCTTCCTCATCATTAACACGAAGAGGTATGATTTTATCTGTAATAATTAATAACAAATAGGATACGCCAAAGGCAAATGCTGAAACAATAGCTAATGCTAAAATGTGCTTCATGAATAAAGCAGTCTCACCATAAAATAAACCATTTTCTACTACTGCCGCATTAACTGCACTCGTTGCGAAAATTCCAGTCATCAACATACCAACCATTCCACCTACCCCATGGCAAGGAAATACGTCTAATGTATCATCTAAGTTAGAACTAGCTCTCCAATGAGCTACAACGTTTGAAATGATTGCTGCAATAACACCAATAAAGATAGCTACTGGTACAGTTACAAAACCAGCAGCCGGTGTAATCGCAACTAAACCAACTACGGCTCCAATACAAAATCCTAAAGCTGACACTTTTTTACCACGAGTTACATCAAATAAGATCCATGATAAACCTGCTGCCGCAGCAGCTACGTGAGTAGTCGCAAAAGCAGTTACCGCAAGTCCATTGGCTCCTACAGCTGATCCTGCGTTAAATCCAAACCATCCAAACCATAATAAACCAGTTCCTAATAAAACATAAGGAATGTTAGCTGGAGGCAGGATATTTGATTCAATGTGTGATTTACGACGACGTAAGTAAAGAGCACCTGCTAAGGCAGCCCAACCTGCTGACATGTGTACAACCGTTCCTCCTGCAAAATCTAAAACACCTAGGTTAAATAAGAAACCATCTGGATGCCACGTCCAATGCGCCAATGGTGCATAAACAACGACACAGAATAGAATCATAAACAATACAAACGCTCTAAAATTAATTCTTTCAGCTAAAGCACCCGAAATAAGTGCGGGTGTAATAACCGCGAATTTCATTTGAAAAAATGCAAACAATGCAAATGGAATTGTAAATTTTAATTGGTCAGTGCTTCCTAATGAAAGTTTATGATCAAAAACCCCATTGAACATAAAAAATGTACGGGGATCTCCAATCCAACCACCTAAAGAGTCGCCAAATGCTAAACTAAACCCAAATACAATCCAAATAACGGAAATCACGCCCATGGCAATAAATGATTGCAACATAGTTGAAATAACGTTTTTGTGATTAACCATTCCACCATAAAAATAAGCTAAACCTGGTGTCATTAATAGAACTAAGCCAGATGCTACTATCATCCAAGCGGTATCACCAGTATCTAAGCCTTCCGTTGGCATTACTCCGGGAACACTAGTTAAAAACAATGCGGCTACTGCTATTGCGAGTAATACTAGTAGCGGAATCCATGTTGGTTTTTGTGTTGTCATGTTTACAAAAGTTTAAATGTGAAAAAATTAAAAATTAAAATTTATAAATGAAGTGTAATCCTAAGGTTGATTGAGATTTTTGAGCTTTACCATCTCCATCTGTAAATTGAGCTGTTGCATATGCATCGCTTCTTAGCTCAGGTTTGATCAATAAATGACCGCTTGCCGCAGTGAATGTAGCAGTCAAAGTAAACGAAGAAACGCTGGTTCCTTTACCATCCGCATCCCTTAATGCTCTAGCACCAGCCGTATTATCAAAAACTTCATAGCGACCACCTAAGCTAAATCCATCAGTAAAAGCGTAGTTAGAATAAAGAGCAACTCCACCCCATGTTTTGCTATTTCCTACTGATCCGCCCCCTTGGAAATCACCTGTTTGGGATCCATAAGCAGCATTTAAGCCTAATAAATATTTAGGTGAGATTTGATAAGAAGTAGTTAAATCAGTTAAGCTATAAGATCCTGAATCATCTTTTCCTGAAGCCAAAGGAGCTGATTCGTTTGATGAAATACCATTAAAATATACATTCCAACCTGAAGCAGGTGAAGCAAATACTTGATATATGAATCCTTTAGACGCATTATTATCATTTAAATTATCAACATTGTTAACCAAACCCGCCATGGCAGCAAATTTATCCGTAAATGCATAGTTGGCCTTCAATCCAATGTGATAAAATGGTCCGTTGTTAAATAAATTTGACAAAGAATAGTTGTAGTTAACTGGAGCGTCAATAACCTCATAACCAATGTGAGTTCCAAATTGACCGGCTGTGAAAGTTAATTTATCACTAGCTTTCCAATTGAAATATGCTTGCTTGATAGCTAAAGCTGTTGTCCCTTTACCCAAAGGTCCGATGGCATTTCCATACTGACCTAAATCTGCATTAGGTCCGAAGGTTAAATCAACAACTACATCTGATGTTTTCGTGCTATAACCAAATTTAGTCTGAACAAGACCTAAAGAAAATTGACTCGACTTTTGATCGAATGCTCTTTCATATCCAGAAACTCCAAGATTACTTCTATTTGTTGGACTATTAAAGTTCAACATATAGTACGAATCTATGTAACCTGAAAATGTAAACTTGGGTGCTTCCGCTTCTTTTTCTTGGGAAAATCCACAAAATGCTACTAGACCCAAAACAGCTGTAAAGATTGATTTTTTCATGTGTGATAATTGTTTAGTATAAATAAATGCTTGATTACGAAACAAATGTTCACATAAAAAATATATAATGCAAGAAAATTAGATAAATTTTTAACTAATTTTTAGAAATTTTACAAAAAAATACTAAAATCGAGTGATTTTTTAAACCTATAATTTAAATATTTACAATTTTTGGCAAATAATTCGTTTAAAATAAACCTAAACCATTGGTGTTCTTAGAATAATTAAATTTTATAGTTAATGAGCAGTATTTATATGAATTGTATTTTTTGAACAAAAAAAATAGCCCACGATGTGAGCTATTATAATTTGATAAAGTATAAATATTTTATTCAGCGTGTAGCCAAGATTTTTTGGCCATTAAAGTTTCCTTGTCTTCTACTCGATCTGGATCCGGAACACAACAATCTACTGGACAAACCGCAGCACACTGTGGTTCTTCATGAAAACCAGTACATTCTGTACATTTATCTGGAACTATATAATAGAACTCTTCTGAAACAGGTTCGATATTTGTTTTTGCATCCATGGAACTTCCGTCTTCTAGTTCCACTTCAGTCAAAGAGGTTCCTCCAGCCCAAGTCCATTCGATCCCACCTTCATAAATAGCTGTGTTTGGGCATTCTGGTTCGCATGCCCCACAGTTAATACATTCTTCGGTAATTATTATTGCCATAACAATCAAAATATTTTTCGCAATTTACTAACATAATTTTGAATAGTATATAATTTATATGGACTAACAGAAAAATTTTAGAACTTTGTTCCTTATAATAATATAATTTATGCCCCAATCTCAGTTTTTAGAACTAATTAATTTTCTTGATCAATATTTTAGCTCTGAAAAAAACAAGGAAAAAATAGAATTATTTATAGATAAAGCGATCAATGAGAATCCTTGGTTTACGGATTCATTGGTTCGCACAGCTATGAATGCGATTCATAAACAATTTTTTTCGCCTTTGGCATGGCAAGATTTTTTTATTAGACATCCTGAAAAGGCCAAAACTAATTCTAATATTGGGTTAATTATGGCAGGGAATCTTCCTGGAATTGGCTTGCATGATCTTTTAATGGTATTAGCTTCTGGCCAAGTAGCCTTTGTGAAATTAAGTTCCCAAGATAAATCGCTGATGCAATTATATGTATCGGTCATGAAAGAATTTGATCCTTTAATCCCTGTTCATTTTATTGATCGACTTCAGGGAATGGATGCTGTTATTGCCACAGGGAGTGACTTTTCTAGTGGATATTTTTCTCATTATTTCTCTACAACCCCTCATATTATTCGTAAAAATAGAAGTTCATTGGCTATTTTACGTGGCACTGAATCAGATCATGAGTTTCAAGGTTTATCTCAGGATATTTTTACATATTATGGTTTGGGTTGTCGAAATGTATCTACCATTGCAATACCCAAGGACTATGATTTAATCCCTATGTTTGATGTATTATCTAAAGAAGATTGGGTTTTAAATCATTCTAAGTATGCGAACAATTTACAATATTACCGTACTTTATATCTGTTAAATCAGATTCCTCATTTTGACTTGGGGAATATTATTGTCACTGAAAATGAGGAACTAGTTTCACCAGTGGGTGTTTTATATGTTCATCGCTATGAAAATGAAAGCACTTTAGAAAAGTGGATTTCAGAAAGAGATGACAAAATACAATGTAAGGTTGGCCTAAATATAGATTTTGGACAAAGTCAACAACCTGCTTTAGATGATTTCGCAGATGGAATTAATACCTATGATTTTTTGGTCAATTTAGCGTAGGCTTGAAATAAGGTAAAGGCCCCTATCCCACCGATGATCGCTCCCATGATCACATCTAACGGATAATGTGCTCCTAGATATATTCGACTAAATGCGATCAAAGTGGCCCATACGATCAAGATTGCTCCCATTGCCCTATTTTTGCTTACCAAATAAAATCCGATCGCTATGGCAAATGCATTAGCGGAATGCGAGGAACAGAATCCGTATAAGCCACCGCAACCGTCAGGTAAATGTATCCAAGATCGAAATGCTTCCACATGGCAGGGTCTTAAGCGTTTGAATAAAGGCTTAAAAATACTGGAACTAACTTGGTCTGCGAAAATAACTGTCGAAATTAAATACAAAATAGTTTTCCAAACCCGTAATTTATATTCTTTATATAAGAGATATATTAAAAAAGCATATAGGGGAATCCAGGTTAATTTACCCGATATAATGACCATCGGCTGATCTAACCATGGTTCGTGGGCCTGATTAATGAGTTGAAATAAATCACTATCCCAAGTTGGAAACATGCCTTAAAATTTAAATTCAGCCCTTATTCTTGCTAAAGTAGCCTCAGCAATAGGTTTGACTTTCTTTTCGCCTATCTGTAATTTTTCTTCTATCAACTCTGGGTGTGCCAAATAGTAATCAAATTTTTCTCTTGCCTCTTTAAAATATTGGAGCATCAAATTAAATAAGGCTTGTTTAGCATGCCCATACCCATATCCACCAGCTAAATAATTAGCGCGCATCTCAGCTATCTCTGATTTACTAGCCATTAACTGATATAATTTATAGGTAATATCCTGATCTGGGTCTTTAGGATCTTCTAAGGCTGTCGTGTCGGTTACGATTTTTTTAATTTGCTTTAATAGCTCATTTTCTACTAAAAAGATATCAATGTAATTGTTCAATGACTTGCTCATTTTCGCTCCATCAATTCCAGGAATTGTCATCACCTCTTCATTTATTTTAGCCTCTGGAAGAACAAAAATATCTTTATTGTATTTCTTATTAACCGAATTGGCAATATCGCGCGTCATTTCAATGTGCTGTCTTTGATCTTTGCCAACCGGTATAATTTGCGCATCATATAAAATGATATCAGC
>Ga0315899_10003780_pt1 | contig 16461 bp, 12 predicted proteins | sample LakEriMetagenome_2_FD_203518 | JGI IMG/M metagenome (GOLD analysis project Ga0315899, IMG submission 203518) | Freshwater fungal communities from buoy surface, Lake Erie, Ohio, United States - Buoy 4 MA112 | ecosystem: Environmental > Aquatic > Freshwater > Lake | place: USA: Lake Erie, Ohio... | reverse complement strand
CTTAATCGGCTGTTTCGAAAGACTCGTTCCGAAATATGTTTGCAACGACAGACTTTTTTTCGGCATCGAGATACCGCTTACACAGATACCTTGATTCCACCGTGGTCATCTTGAAGTCGATATCCGATGAGAATAGTCCAGCTTCATCCGGCCTCGGAATCAACGCGTTATCGTACAAGCTGACTATCTCGTCATCCCACAAATCCGTACCGCTCTCAGGCTCTAACGCATTGTGATCATCGTCTTTGACCGCACTGGTGCTTCGAGTCGCGTCCTTGGTTGCATCAAAGTATGACGCTTGCGACCCGATTTGCGGATTAATGATTCCCAAGCGGCGCAGGCCAGCCCAATAGATCGAAGCGGGGTATCGCTTCACCTCTTCTTTGCGATAGTTCTCGATGGCATTGTTAGCGATAAGCTGTTTGCGTAACGCCAACTCCATTCGATCGCACTTGCGCTTTATACTGACCCCAGAGTCGCCCTGCTCGAGGGCCGCGAGATAAATCGATGGCACCAAAATGAAGTACCGTGCCCTGGTCATGATCGTAGAAGTTGCCGGGAAGAATAAATCGGCGAACGCATCCCGAATAATTCCGAAGCCGAGCTCATCCAGCGTGCCTTCACTCAGCGACTGTAGATAGTCCTGCGCACGTTTCTGGTCTTCATCGGTGAAGTCGATCCAACCAAAGTACGAACTCATTGTATTCATATCAGCAAGTCCGTAGGCAATCTGAGAAATTGGAGTGGGTAGACGTCTCTGTTTACTCATTTAGTCAGGGGCTAAGAACTTACGTCTTATTCAGAGACGCTTGCTCGAACGCTTGATGACAGTTGTTCTTCAATTTGCTTCAAGCGATTGTGGGCAGACCTTCGATCAAACAAACTCCAGGTACATGGCTCTGTGGACGCATCACGACTTCTTCCAATAGCAACATGTGTCATGGTCAAAAGCCAACGGACTCGTTTCGCACGTTGTTGATGCGGCATAGACGCCCACTCACCAGCGAATAACATTCGATCTAAGATTGCATTCGGCGATACAACTTGTATATCTAGACACTCCAATTTAGCTTGGTATTCCACAATCTGGTCCTCGACGTCTCGCTTGAGCTTCTCGTCTCCACCCTGACGTCTAGGACGACTTGCGACATGAATATAGATTGAGCATTTTTTCTGCCCTTCTATTCGATTAGCTGCTAATCGCAATATTTGCTTTAAAGTAATGATCTCATCATTGTCGTCTCCTCCAACATAGGGCAGCCGGATTAGCAACCAATCGGAATGGAAGCAGATCGTTTGAAGTAGCGGCTCCTGATCTGCCAAAGTGCGTCCAACTGTGCGAGGATTAGGATATCGCCCCCAAAAATCGTCGCCGCAGAATTCATCCACCGCCATACACTGGTCACGTGTAGCGTCGCTAGAAACGATACCGTCAATTGCAGCTCGCACAGAACTAGTTTTTGCAGCACATACCCAGTCACTTTCTGAAGCTAGCTCGATTCCAGCGTCTAATGGACGGTTGACACATACGCCACGCTCCTGATCGATTAGGTGCATAAACATAGCCTTGGCATTACTTTGTAATTCTTGGCTTCTAATCGAAACCAATTTCGCACCAACTGCCTTTTGCCATTTTTGGGAGTCAAGTTGGCAGACCACAAATCTCGGAGTAATGCGTTGCGGAAGAAGTATTGAAGACAGATTGACAAGACGACTACGAAGAACATCTTCGCTTGCAGTGAACACATCAGGGGTTATGAAAACTTCAGCAATCATTGTGCAAATCGTTCATTAAAGTCGAGGTCGAAGAAATCATCAGGCCACGGTTCCACAAACTCACCGTTGATATCCAAATGGATCTGGTGTGTTCTTGTTGCGCCATTCTCCTGGTTGAAGTAATTGATAGCAACTCGATCAGCCCATACCTCAAGATTTTTAGGTGCAGACCCGTTTGTTGTCTCCCGGATTCGTCGCTTCAATCGATGTATTAGGTGCTCGCTGTGTGACTCAACCATCAGTTGGTTCGCATTGCCGTAGCTTAGATGGTCAGCAGTAGAGTCTATGAGAAGATCTCCGAGTCTCGCCTGTAACCGAGGATGGACGTGTGTTTCTGGCTCCTGGATCATGAAGAACCATCCATTTCGGGTCATGCATGCGACAACAACAGGCAGCAGCTGAGTAACACCAACACCGACTTCATGAGGCCAAAGCAAAGGCTCCTTACCGTCGCAAATTTCTTTGCCTTGAAGTGGTCTCAACCTGACCCGACGCTCACCTCCGATTAACAAATCCTGCAGACACAATTCCAGATTTTTTTTGTTTAAGTTTTCGCCTTTGGGAAAATGTGAATTGAGCGCATCGAACAGTTGCGTGGATCCAAGCATGGTTTGCTGCAAGAACTCGACACCTGTGTCGAGATATTCCGGGCCTAACCATTGGTTTGTCCAAATTAAATTGTCTTCCCAGGCGTGACCAATCCAATGCCATGCGGCCAGTCCACGAAACCATAGCGATGGATCCACCTCGAAACGAGTTTTTGGCATGAAGCCAACTGGCGGAACGTCTCGAAGCGCACCGATGATGCGTTGATTCAAAAGGTGTCTTAGCAATTCGTCACGCATGGATTCACAAACAGATTCATCCCAACTCTCCCCAACAATATTTCCATCTTCCTCGCATTTCACATGAACGAGATTAACAACATCGCCTACAACAGATCTGGTCACTCTTGCTTGCCAGTCATTGATGATCGGCTGGACGCAGATTTCGATTGCTTTGCGAACGTCGCTTTCGGATTCGTAAAACTCAACCTTTATCGTAATGGGCTGTCCGCTGCGATGGTTGTGAGTTGCCAGATAGGATGGCCCAAGATCTCGTTCACCCCCAGTTAGCTCGATTGGGCCGATCGAATACGATCGCGATTCCAGCCACTGCCCAAATAGCAACAACGCGTACATGGCAGTCGATTTTCCGCTATTGTTCGCTCCATAGAGCAATGTTATTGGAGCTAATTCTATTCGCTGTCGGTCCGAAAAGCATTTTAGATTCTCTATTTCAATTGCGGTTATCATTTATACGATCTCATTCTTTGATTTGGCTCTTTTCGCGATCGCTTAGCGTGCGATGCAATATCTGTGCCGTCATCAATCAATCTTTAGTTCCAAGTTTTCCGAGTCGATTCGAAAGCGTCTGATAATTGTCGAATCCAAGCAGCTCAGCAGCCTTTTTTTTCACCCCTCCGGCTTCATCCATCGCTCGCTTAAGAAATCTCAATTGGACATCGTCGAGGTACTTGTCTAAGGAAAACCCGGCTCCGAGTGGCATATCGTGAAGGCTCGGGCCAACTTGACCTGGTACATCGGCGATTGCGGCTGCGATGTCATCTGGAGCAAGTTCGTCGTTTGCGGCCATTACGCAAGCTTGCACAATTGCATTGCGAAGCTCGCGAACATTTCCACGCCAGGGCTGGTGACTGATGAACTTCTTTGTGTCCGCACCAAAGCTCTTTTCCTTGTACCCTTTGCCAAGCTGGCCAGCGAATTGACCGTTGATATCTTCAAGGAGCCTTTCGGCAAGAAGCATCACGTCATCGCCACGTTCACGAAGTGGCGGTAGCTTGAGCGTGATTGTGGCGACGCGATGGTAAAGGTCCTCACGAAACTTACCCTCTTCGATCAGCTTGTGGAGATTTCGATTCGTGGCGGCGACGATCCGGACATCTGCGATGCGATCTTCAGTGGCTCCGACGGGGCGGAATACGCGTTGGCACGGGCCACCGTTATCGGGTGGTTGCAACGCTCGAAGTAGTTTGGCCTGAAGACCAAGATCGCACTCGCCGATCTCGTCAAGGAAAAGAGTGCTCCCGTTGGCCTGCTCCAAGAGGCCAACGTGATCCTTGGCAGCCCCGGTAAAAGAGCCTTTGACGTGTCCAAACAACTCAGACTCGATCAGTTCACGCGAGATGGCGGCGCAATTGATCGAGTACATCTTCTTGGATCGGCGTCCGCTCGCTTTGTGTATCGCATCGGCAAACATCTCCTTGCCGCTACCGGTTTCGCCAAGGATCAGCACAGGTACCTCGTGTATGGCAGCGCGCTGAGCTCGTCCGACAGCCGTTCTAAGGGCCGGACTGTCTCCTACGATCCTTTCGAAGCCACCGATCTCCTGCGGGCTTTGAACCTGCAGATGTTGCCAGAATCGATCCGGATCGCGCATTAAATTTGGAATAACGTCGACTGTGATGTCGAACGGGATCTCAGTGACCCAGGCTTTACCACCGTACGTCTGGTAGAGAGTAGCTGGGAACAAGCTCTTCGCGAGCAGAATCCAGATCGCAGCCATTGCTGGCGTACCTGGGCTGAGATGAAAGTTCAACGAATCGTCTTTCGTCAACTTCAGCGACTCGAGCATCGGTCGTACGAGTTGAAGTACTTCACCATGATCGCTTGGATTCTTTGGGCAAAGCCGATGAAGTTTGGGCTTACAACCAAGCCATTTGGCAAACGGCTTGGTGATCTCTGCTGGATAATCGTTTAGTAGATGAACTTCGTCAAATGTCTCTACATCAATCAGCGCTTTCACAGGTCCAACACCCGACTCGCCGTCCCGTGCACTGGCAATCTTCTCAATTGCCGTACGATCCGCAGATGAATCCTCGCGAGCAAAAGCCCGCAGGTCAGTGTGGCCAATCCAAGATACTAGAATTCGATTAGTCATCAGTTCTCCGATATAGATCCCAACGTATCAACCGACGGCCACGATTTCGTTGAGCCACGTTAACTTCTTGGATTGTGAGGAATAGTCTTCTAAAAGCGAAATGCAGGTGTCTTGATCGAGCAAGGAAACAGTGTCGTGAGTCACGGCGAAGCTGCCGTCAGCCATATCGAGCCCCTGGCCAAACATAACACCACCTCGATCGGTGAGAATGTACCGATTATGCATCTGATCCTTGTTCCAACGTACGAGCAACATTCTCGTATTCTTAGGCAAATGCGGCTTAACTCTTTCATCGAGGCGCAACTTGAACGTAACCAAATCTTTGTCTTGATTGCCAAGGTGATACTCGATTCTCGAAGGCATGCGACGTGAGCCACGCCGGGCTACCGCTTCAAGAAACTTCTTGAGTGGCTCGGTGCACTTTGACTTCCCAGGGCCGAAGTATGGGTCAATAAAAAGCACCTCGTCACATTGCGACAGTAGATCTTGTACGCACGCTGCCATTTCATCCGGCGTTCTGTTGATACGAATTGACGTTTGCACAATCCAAAGGTTAGGAGGATCCGTGGGATCAATGTCGCCACCGATCAATACATTCGAAGCATCTTTGTGAGTTGCAGAGGACACAATCGCATGAAAAGGTCGCTTTTGATTTTCCTCTACAGCGTTACGTATCCACTGATGCCCCTTTTCGTAGTCAAAATCTCGAATAAACATTGAAGATTCGATCCTCAACAATGCTTCAACAATTTTTAGAAACTCCACTTCCTTTGCATTACCTGCAGCTCGCTTAACTCGCTCTTGCCAATCCCCGGGGAATCGCGAGATCACCCGCCCTTGGGAAACTCCAAACTGCGATGCAAAAAAACGAAAATCTTTCCAGTTACTTAGAAGTTCTGGATCTAAAGCAAACTCCTTTAACATCAGAACAACTCCTCTGCTCTCTCGCGGAAGAATCCCTTTGGCCACTTATCGATAAACTCGCCAGTCTCATCGATGTTTAAGCGTCTGGCGACAACGCCATCTGCACAGCGTTCGATGTAGTAAACCGCGAGTTGGTTCGGTAGCAATCCCTTTACACCATTTGGTAACGTCCCCTCCGTTTTTTCTCGAATCCGGCGCAGCATACGCAACATCAAGTGCTCCCCGTGGGTTTCCAAAATGAATTTGGAATGAGACTGATTGATCGTCTCAACAAACAAGTCACCTAAACCAACCTCCACTGATGGATGGTTGTGCAGCTCGGGTTGCTCGATAAGCGTTATTCCGTGATGCGCCTCAATAGCAGTTGGAATATCCACAGAAGCCGCTGCTTCGACAGCGGCGACTACTACTGGTAGTAGTTGAGTAATACCAACTGCGATGTCCGGTGGCTCAATCGTGACCTGTGACTCATCATGCCGAAAGCTAAGTCGTAGTTTCGTTGGAAGGTTTTCAATCTCACTCAGCGCTATTTGCAAGTCGTCAAGCGGATTTTCTTGCTTGAGCATTCGTAAAATGAATCCATCAACATCGAGCTCTTTGAATCGCTTCCGAATCAAACTGTATCCTGTTCCAAGACGGTCGGCCCGTGAAAGCCAATCACTGACTTGCTCGACAAACTCATCGGTTTCTGCGCTGAGCCTATCCCAAGCCGCCAACCCCGAACACCAACGAGATGCATCCGGCGAAAAAGATGCTTGGAATGCACGAGGTGGTACAGACCGTAGCGGACCGATGTGTCGAAAGTTTTTCAATTCCATTTCCAGCAATCGTACTGGGCCAAGTACCAGACGCGAAACAACCTCGCGAAGAATGTCCCGTGTTTCGGTATCAATTTCTGGTGCGATCAACAATTGAAGAGGTCTATCAATAGGTGGTAGAGAGTCCTCTTGCTCTAGTATCTGAATTGGTGTGGAAATATCCTGGTCTGATATTCCCAGCTTCTTGCTCCAGTCCGATGTTGCCTCAGAAACAGACCACTCAGGTCCAGGAATATAAATTGCGCCAACTAATTTTGCCCTACGTGCAGTCCTGTCATAGCGATAAAAATACCTTACGAGACTCGCATTGTCGACATCCTCAATCATACGATAGTCCGAAAGCTCAGTATCCAGAGTTGGTATTTCTCCAAAGATCGCAGGTGACTGATAGTCTGCATTTTCTGCGCATTCTTCGTGAAGCTCAAGTACATCTTCAGTGATTTCCATTCCTTGATTCCAGTACCATTGATCTGTAACCGACTGTAAGCCAGGGTAAAGCAGGTCTAAAACGCCCGCAGATCCTTGCTCGCTCGGCGTCGCCGCCGTTGGCCACTGGAACACCGGGTGACGATAATTCACATTTGAAAGGACCTCATCCTCATTGCGGTCGGCCCAGATCGATAGCAGTCTTTCATCGTCGATATCGACAGTAAATCTCGACACGAAAGGTTTTTTCGATTGCTCACTCCAAGCCACAGACATACCGATTTTGCTGCTCCAAGCGTCGGTCCCCAATGCTGATAGGTCAACTTCATTCGCCTTGGTACCGACGAGAAACTCGCGGATTCGCCATTCCTTATCGAGTTGTGCGGAAGCAAGATCAAGATCGATTTCGATAGTGACCTCGTTACTTGGATTGTGATCGTGAACAAAATTCAAGAAACCTCCAAGATCGACGTTATCGCCTCCCAGTGTAGTGCGATCGGCGTTTAGATTCCGATTTACGAGAACCTCATACATGTAGAGAAACGCATGAAAGATCGTGCTCTTGCCCGCACTATTGTTACCAAATAATAACGTCACTGGTTCGAGATCGATCTTGATCCCAGGATCGCCAATGCCTTTGAAGTTGGTAATCGATATACCTTTGATCATTATTGAGCTGACTCCCCCTGGGAATAGGTCCGTTCAAATCCACCGTCGATAAACGCAAATCCTTTGTCACAGTTCGGAGAACCACCATGTCGACCGAGCGATAGCAACCGTCTTTTATTATTCGTAAAACCAACGCCACTGGAATACATGCCCGTGTGAACTCCTTCGAACCCGTGAAAGGTGATTTTTGCCACATACTTCACCTGAGAGCTATCGCTGTTGATGAGGTACTCGCCGGTTTTCCTCTGTCTATCGATGAGATAGATCACAGAACCCTCAGTACGCAACTTCTCCAGGACCTCCTTCCCCATTGCTTACAGCTCTCCCTTAAACGCGCGTTGGACAAGTGAATTAAAAAGGTGGTTCGACTCATTCGCTGCGAGCTCCAGTTTTCTCGTAACATGTTTTGCTTGCTGTGCAAGCCGTTCAAATTCATCGTGAACAGAATCAGGGGCGACTGGAATTGGGAACGATCTGATGTCTTGCGGAGAGATATGAGGGACTGTTGTTTCTGTTTTTAGTCCACCACAATGTGCAGTAAATGCGGGATGTCTCAACGAGTAGAAAAGGAATGCATTTGAAATACGCCCTTTGCCCCTTAACCTTGAAACACGCTGGACCAGGTACGCAGGCAGGTCATCTTCGGTAACCTGAGCTACCTTTATTCCCGTTGAAATCCATGGACGATCCATCGCAAGGACGACGTCATCCTTGATGAGGTGAAGCCGTGAATCGATATTGGCGTCGTTCGGTCTCCAATACCGTACGTCTGACCAATCGAGTAAATCAGGCATGACATTAGCGCCTCTGCATAACCGTACTCCATCGTGAACATATTCCACGCTCTTGAACGCGTAGCCAGTAACCATGTCTGCGATCTTGCCGATTTCCGACATTGGCCACCCCTTGGGATTTGTCACTGGATCACCGAATGAGCTAATGTAAGCTGATCGTAACATGTGCTCCCAAAGGACTTTCGCTTCGTGCCGTTTCCGTCGAATGACGTCGGCCTTGTTAAGTATGGCGGCGATCCGCTTCTGCTCCTCCAACTTAGGTAATGGAATCAAGAGATTGAGGCAACGCTCATAATTCAGATTAGAAATGTTGGTTGTCTGCCGTCCGCAAAGCCGCGCCTCATGCTGTGTCTTTGGTGCTGCAAACCAATGGTACAAATACCGAGGATCAACTTTTTCACGATCTGCTCGGAGAATTGAAATGAAGCCACCAGCCGTAGCCTCGTAGTTCAGCTTTGGAACCCAACAGCATTTGCCAACGAGGTTCCAACTGTTTGCGCTCGATATCAGCAGATCACCCTCAGTTAGATACTGTTCCTTCCGGCGGACGAACTCTTTGGGAATAGCAATGAGATCCTCCTCGTCCAAGTCGACTTGTACGTTCTTTGTCCTCATACAAACAACCGATCCTACTTCGAAGGGCTGTTTCACATCTTCAGGCGTGAAAGTGATACCACGGATGAACGATGCTACATCGCCGAGAACATGGACATTCGTAGCATTCATTTCAATAAACCTTCCAGCTCTTTGAGATCGGCAGCAATCGACAACTCGATATTCGTTAGTCGCTTAACTATTTCCCTAGGAGGCTCATACTCTGGTTCCTCGTAGGGGATCTCCTTGTAGCGTCCGATTGAAAGATCGAATTTTTCGTCTCGGATCTCGCTAGCTGGAACGAAAAATGCCTTTTTGCTGCGGTCATTAAAATACTTCTTTCCCTTCCCATTGTCCCACTTGCGCCATTGAGCTACTACGTCGGGCAAATCACTTTCTTTTACCGGCTGACGTTTATCGTCGAGGCTAAATCCATCGGCTTCAACATCGTAGAAGAATACATCTTGGGTCTCACCAGACTTGGTGAAAATCATGATCGCTGTTGCGACACCAGCGTACGGCTTAAACACACCGGACGGCAACTTGATGATTGCATCGAGTTGGTGCTGATCGATGATCATGCTGCGAAGGGCCTGGTGCGCAGTCGAAGATCCGAACAAAACTCCGTCAGGAACAATAACCGCGCAGCGACCGCCAGGCTTGAGCATCCGCAACATCAGCGCTGGGAATAAAAGCTCGGTTTTCTTGGTCTTGACGGCGCGTGTTAGCGAATGGTGAACGAGCTCCGCATCAAGGCTACCCTTGAACGGTGGATTAGCCAGGATCAGGTCGAAATACTCGCTGGCTACCTTCGGACTTTCTTCCACAAAACGATTCGAAAGTGTGTCCACATTGTGAATGTCGGGATTCTCGACGCCGTGCAACATCATGTTCATCGCGGAGATGCGCAGCATGGTTGCGTCAAAATCGTAGCCGTGGAACATCTCGTTTTGAATGTGCTTGCGATATGGCTCGAGCAGATCGCCAGAGAAGATCTTGATCGTTGACTTCGAGCCGTCTTCGTTATCGACCTCTTCTTCTATAATTCCTTCAGGAGATGTGTACTTCTGTTGCAGGTACTCCATTGTGTTGACCATGAAACCACCTGTTCCACAAGCGGGATCACAGACCTTCCATTGTGGCTCTGGATCGACGACCTCCACCATCATGCGAATGATGTGTCGTGGCGTACGGAATTGGCCGTTGATGCCTGCCGTCGTTAGCTTGCCCAGCATGTACTCGTACAGATCGCCCTTGGTGTCGCCCTTCTCAAGCGGTAGCTCCTCGATCAGCTCCATCGCTTTCACAAGCAATTGAGGCTTAACGATCATAAACTGAGCGTCCTTCATGAATTCGCCAAAAGTCGATTGCTCGCCGGAGATTCCCTTTAGGTGAGCGAACACTCCGCCTACTGGATCGTCATCAGTCTTTGGCTTGCGCATCAACTCTAGCAAGGCTTCCGACTTCATCGATCGCAATCGATGCCATCGCAGATGCTGTTCGCTCCGGCCCTTGGTTTTGTCAGCCTCGGGGTTGGCAAAGACCCGTTTGAATGGTTTGTTGGCTCGTGCGGCCTTCTTCTCATTACGCATCTCGGCGATGTCCAGCAAACGCAGGAACATCAAGTACGTGATCTGTTCGATCACGGTAAGCGGATTAGTGATTCCACCAGAGTGAAATTCAAGCCACAGCCGATCGATCTTGCTTTTAAGTGCGCCTGTAATCATTACCTTCTATTCTCCTTGGACAGGGCGGAATGCCCCGATGATTTCTAGTAGGTCGTTAATCTGCTCGTCATTGAAGATGCCATCCACACCATTAGCTGCTAACGCTGTGAAGGGCTCTTCGTACAACCGCTCGATTTCAATCGAGCCGTACTTGGAGATGTGGTTTTGAAGCATCTGCATAAAACGCAGTTGAGTGGAATTGAGTCTCGTATGCTTTTTCACGAATGAACTGAATCGTTCTCTGACGGCCTCGGGATCTAAGCCAATGATGCTGCGGATCGCTTGATCGAGATGACCAGCCGTTTCGGGATAGTAGTCCAGCAAATCAGACAGATCCAAGTCAGGCTCTTGGGTTAGAACCAGCGAGACTAACGCACGCAAATCGTCATCCGTTACTTTCTGACCGGACTTGATGCGCTGAAGTACTTCGTTCTGGTCAAACAGCTTTCTCAAGACATTCTCAACACGATTTCGGTATTGAGCCAGATCGAGCCCTTCCATCTGCGGTTTGTATTCGTATTCTTCGACTAGCTCCCGTACTTCGGCAACATCCAGAACTTTCGGAGGCAAGTATGGTGTCACACCGGGAACTCGATACTTCATGATGCCCCGCAACTCTTGCCGTACGCTCTCCATTTGCGAAACCGTAACGCCATCCCAGAACGCGGCGCTACGTACCTTACTGATCACATCCGCTTTGGCACGGACTTGATTGAGGTGCATGGAAAGCTGAGTTAGACGGTTTAGCAAGTCCGCCTTGTGATCCTCGAATCGCGGCGTTCCATTAAGAAGCTCCACTTCCATTCGGCACATTAGCAGGTCAAAGTTATAAGCATCCGTCTGGCCAGTTATCCCTCGCCATTGCATGAGCGGAGCGATCTCTTGCCGTAGCATTGCGACCGTGGCAGGGGCGAACTGCTTGATCACTTGTGGGTCGCGGGCCGTACTAACCTCTTTGTATTTTTCCTTCACGCTGATGGTCTTGTCGGGAAGATCAACAACATCTTTAGTTAGTAGTTCGGCCACTTCATCAAATGCAGGAATGTCAGGCTTGTTCAACGCAGTTTCAGCCAGTTCCAGGCGGGACTCAAACAATCGCTGTAGCAATGACTTGCTCGCTTTCGGCTCAGTCTCCTCTTTGAGTTCATCGAAGTATTCGAAGTTGCCCCAATGGTCGAATATTTGAAAATGTGTTTTGTCGATTGGTTTTCCGGTCGAATCGATTCCTAACAATCCCGGGCATAGGCGAGTTCCACGTCCTATCATCTGCCAAAACTTAACGATGGAGTAAACGGGTTTGGCAAACACCAAGTTGACAACTTCGGGGACGTCAATGCCTGTATCCAACATGTCCACCGAAATAGCAATGCTCAAGCCCGATCCTGGCTTCTTAAACTCGGCGATCAGATCTTCGGCTCTTGGCTCCTGATTATCGATGACTTTGCAGAAATTGCCACCATACTGAGGAAACAGTTTGAAGAATAGCTTCTGCAAGATGATTGCGTGATTGTGATTCCTCGCAAAGATGATTGACTTGCCAACATGAGACCCTGTCGCTTCTCGGATTCCCTTGTTCATCAGGTTCTCAAGAACTATTCGATTGGTATCGAGATTGAAAACCTTCTTGTCTATCTCTTTTGGATCGTACTCAATGGACTCAGGGTCGACTTCGTCCTCTTCAAGCTGCGATTGTTGCTCTTTAGACATCTCCGAGTACTTGATGCCTTTGCGTGTAAAATCGGTCGTGAGGGTTGTCACCTTAAATGGAACCAAGAACGGTCCTGCTGCATCGTTCAATGCTTCGGTGTAGCTGTAGTGCGACGTAGGATCTTGATCTTCGCAGTTGAACAATGAGTACGTGTTGCGGGAGATAAACTTCACGGGTGTTGCGGTCAATCCTACTTGGTACGCGTCAAAATACATGAGCAGATCGCGGTATCGATTGTAGATGCTGCGATGAGATTCGTCACAAATGACTAGGTCGAAAAAGCCGACATCGAACGATTCATAGACCTGCATCATTGCGGGATAGGTCGCCAGATAAATGCGATGCTCTCGTTCTTTGTAGGTGTTAGCATTGACGTAGGTCAGCGGTTCGTCGAGATATTTCTGGAAATTCTCCTTTGCCTGCCTGCGCAATTCGCGGCGGTCGCAAAGAAAGAGGATTCTTCGGGCCCACCCGGCATTGAGCATGGCATCACACAATGAAATTGCTACTCGAGTTTTTCCTGTTCCTGTTGCTTGGACGATCAAGGCGCGTCGATGCCGGGCGGCGAATCGCTCTGTGACTCGTTTGATCGCTTCGACTTGGTACATCCGCTCGGTAATCGTTGTATTGACTACTATCTCATCAGCAGGCTTTCGCTCACCGTTTTGAATGAGCAGGTATTCAAGGCTATCTTTTGAATAGAATCCGAAGACCTGTCGTGGAGGTTCATTGTTTGCATCGTTCCAGATTGTGATTTCATAGCCGTTTGTACAGAAGATGATCGGTCGGTGTCCGCCCTGTATCGCAGCGATCCCGTCAGCATATTTCCTCGCCTGCTCGCGACCGACCTCTGGATCGACCGAAGTTTTCTTGGCTTCGATAATCGCAAGGACACGGCCATCTTGCTTGCGGTACAGCATATAGTCAGCACGTCCTTTGCCTTTATGTTCTCCGACGTAAAGGACGTCTACCTCTTGCCCGACTTCATCCGTGTTTGCCCCGTGCAAGCCGACATTCCAACCAGCTGAAACAAGAAGGCTGTCGATAAGACGCTTTCGCGTGGTTGCTTCGTCAAACTGAAGAGTGTTGGCGGACTTCTGGCCGACTACTGCAGCAGCCTTCAGATCTTCGACCGTTGCCTGCGCTTCTTTGGATTTTTTGCGCTCAGCTTCCAACTCCGCGAGCAGTTTCTCTGTTTGGGCTTCCTGCTTGGCAATCCGCTCGAAAATGGCTTTCTTCTCGCGCCGCAAATCTTCTGGATCTCGAGTGGAGGGTGGCGTGGGCTCCTGGTACGAGGGAAAGTCTATTGTGCCAACATTGCTGTAGGTAAGGACCAACCACTTTGCTAGGTCAAACGACTCTTGGAGTATCCAGCGTGATTGGTGTGTGCTAACAGCGTCACCGTGCGCCGCCTTGTTGCCTTGCACTCGCAATGAGTGGAGCTTATTCAGGACGACGCCTGGGACTACCTGTTTGAAGGAAAACTCCTGCATCAAGTCGTTGAGACCGGCTTGGAAGGGCTTTGGTAATCGATGATGTCCATAGATGTATTCGACGATCTGTTCGCCAAACTGCCGCAACTTCACCAACGCACTCGACGGATCAGCATGAACATACTGCTCAGCGAAGCTAGCGATGTTCGCCAAGGCTTCCCATGTTGGTTTCAGAAATTCGAAGTTGATGCTTTTCATCGGAAGTTATCGCTGTGTAAGCACAGGTTGGTTATTAGCGGAGTTGATAATTGTGGTTTTCGACAGGGAAATTGTCTTCGGTCATCAATCCCACTCGCTATTACCATGCCAATCGACAGATCTCCAATCGCTATGCGAAGTAAATTGATCGGTTCGGTAACACGAAATTGCATCAAAACCCAAAAAATCATGGAAGAATCACTGGATAACAATTCCAAAAAAAATCGACGATTTGGGTGATTCTTGGATTTCACCCCTTATTTGCACAGTTTCCCATAAAAATTTCTACCCGTCCACAAATAGTTTTCTGTTGACTTGCAAAGGCCGAAGGTTTTCAGCCTTTGGGGGCCTCCGCAGGAGCTAAGTTGATCCGAATCCTTGCTCGATAAATCCCTTGTATTGCCTCCCGAACGCTGGATCTTTGTAAGCGTACGTATCATTTGCGGTGGCACATTCCAGTACTCGATCCACTTGTAATCCACTTGCATACCAGAGACTCCACACTTTGGGCAGGTCAGTCGATAGCCGCGATTCGATAAGAGGTACCTTCGATACCATCCATGGATCTAGGAATTTCGCAAGTCGAGCTTCACCCAGCCTTAGTAACATGAGATCATGGCTGATTAGTTTGTTCATGCCGAGGGTGCGACTAATCCCCATTGCGATCGATTTGAACCTCGATCAACTCGATCTTACAGCGGCGTTGAGATAGCGATACTTGGTCCATCGCAGTAGTACCATGCTTCACGATTGTACATCCTTGCCATCTTTATCGTTTCAATAGCCATCGCTTTCTGGCGTGTCATGGCTATCAAAAGCGGCTCAAGGTCCGAAACAGCCTCGTCGGCCAAAAAATTGGAAACCAAGCCAGGACGGTCGTGGATTGTGCCGTTCCAACGATGCATGGTGCGGGCGTGATGCACCATGCAGTTGGAATCGAGCACAAACACAGCCTCGACGACACCTTCAGGTTGCTCTTTTCGAAATCGTGGCAATGCCTCAATAGAGGTGAATGTCATCTTTCCAACCGTCCAGGATGAAGGCACTTTTTTTGCAAAAGGCACCAGTCCTTCACTAGTCATCTGATCGTAGATGATTCCACCCGATAGCTTCGACGAATAGCACGCGACCAACCTATCGCCTTTCCATCGCTGTCCGATTTGTAGAACCCTTCCTAGCATCGTTTCGAGCCCTAGAAAACCTTCGATAAAAAGTCCAATCCTCTGGACTCGCAGCTCGCGACGTTGTTCGTCATCGAGCGATAGCCGATTGATGAACTGATTGCCGTTTCTGGAAATCTGATCGACTGAGAACATACGGTCTTGAAATGCGAAAGAAGTGGCTGTTGAATCGATGGAAAGCAAGCTCATTTTTAAATCCGTCCTTTTGTTTAAGATGCATTGGCGGGGGGGGCGCTCGGCATACGTGCTCCGCACTCAGAGCAGAATTTTGATTTCGCTGTTTGGTTCGATTGACAGACACCACAAACCAACTCGGTGGGCTCAGTGTGAAAGCCATCGTTGGGGCGATCGAATTCAATCGACTTAGGTGTTTGGCAGGAAAACACATCTAATATTTCCTGGAGGACTCGGACCGTATCCTCTTTGTTACTTGGCGAATTACGTTGTGGATCAGCCACACAGCGGAAGCAGCCGTTATCGTCCGGGCAATCGCAGTTTCGAATCCGTTCCAGGACTCGCTCCAGCAATGATTTCATCTGATCGAACGCAATCTCGGTGAGATTCACTCCGTCGTAGACGTTATCGTAAAGATAGATCGAAAAAGAGCCTTCAGTGCTTTTTTCGATTCCTGAAGAAAAATCCTGAGTATCGCACGGCCCAGCAATAATTGGAAAGAGATTGACCATCAGCCGCTCAATCGATGCAAGCGGTTCATCGATTTGGCCGGTCAATCTCTTGCTGATTCGATCGGCAAAGCTCTTCTTCACGGTTAATGCAACTCCCTCGGTTGGGAGCTGATGGCGCGGCATTCCCGTAACTTTATTGGTCCGCAAAACTTTTCCGGAGGGCTCCTTTTCGGTGACGGATTGGAGGTATTCGGTGACCTCAATGTGCCCTAGGGTGAGTTGGATCCCCATGTATTCCGCGATTCGGATCGGGTACTGCTGTCGAATTTTTTTAAGCACGAGCGAAGATGTTTCGTTTCTAGTGGTCTCCTGCTTGAGTCTCACGATCTTTTTTCCGGTGATGATATCCATCACGCGATAGATACGTCCGTTATGTCGATAAAGTGCCCCGCGAGGCGCTTCACGAAGCAAGTGGAAGCTCCCGATCTCACCAATCGTTTCCTGATCGCAAACCAATTGGTAATTCGACTCGCCTGTGTTACGAATACTGACCTCCGCGTGAGGAGTATCAAGGTAAAATTCAGGAC
>Ga0315899_10003777_pt1 | contig 16465 bp, 18 predicted proteins | sample LakEriMetagenome_2_FD_203518 | JGI IMG/M metagenome (GOLD analysis project Ga0315899, IMG submission 203518) | Freshwater fungal communities from buoy surface, Lake Erie, Ohio, United States - Buoy 4 MA112 | ecosystem: Environmental > Aquatic > Freshwater > Lake | place: USA: Lake Erie, Ohio... | reverse complement strand
CATGCTCGTTCTCCTCATCATGTTCATCATCACCATTCCGATCCAGACCCACGCGGTGAAGATCGACTTGCCGCAGAACGCGCCGCCTACGGACAGCGTGATCGACCCGGTCAAGAACAAGGTCGCGATCGACGCCGGTGGCGTCATCACCTGGAACGGATCGCCGATCGACCTGCTGACCCTGCGTCAGTATCTGCAGCAGTCGCTGCGCCTGCCAGTCGAGCCGGAACTCCAGTTCCAGCCCAACGCCGCGACCCGTTATGTGGTCGTTGACGAGGTGCTGGCAGAGGTCAAGCGCGCAGGCGTGACCAAGCTGGGTTTCGTCGGCAATGAACAATATGGCAATTTCTGACCGCTGACGCCCGGCGTGCCCAGCCGACGCCAAGACTTCCCGCTTGTCAGGCGGGGTCGCCGGACCAGGTGGCAGAAGCCAGATTGCAAGGGGTCGCCTTCGGGCGGCCCTTTTTGTTGCGCGCCCGGAATGTGGGCGACGCTAGCCGCATTGACCAGTTGTTAACTGCGATCGGCGAAAATGCGGCTCCAACATGACGCGATGACGGGCCATGGGTGAACAAGCGCAAAATCATGACCGCCAGGGTCGCACGGCCGAGCGTCGGCGCGTGCGGATCACAGTCAAAGTGCGCCGGCCAGGCGAAACCTGGTTTTCCAGTCATATCGCCGATGTCTCCGTCAATGGCTTTCGCTTGCAGAGCTTCATGAAGCTGAACCGGGGCGACGACATCTGGATCATGCTGCCCGGCTTCGAGGGCCGTCGGGCCCGAGTCACCTGGACCCGCGCGCATGAGTCGGGCTGCGCCTTCGAACGGCCGCTGCATCCAGCGATCCTCGACCATGTCGTGAAGATCGGCCTGAACGGCTGACCATCTGCGGGCTGGTGGCGACGAAGCGCCCGGTGCCTCGCGTCGGGACGTCAGGACTGGTTGCGCGGAAAAGCCGCAAGCCTTACCCCGTCAGGCGGCGGGCATATCCTGGAACTGGAGGCTGGCGAGCCGGGCATAGAGGCCGCTCCGCGCGACCAGCGCGTTATGGTCGCCTTCCTCGACGATGCGGCCTTCATCCATGACGATGATGCGGTCGGCGGCGCGGACCGTGGCGAGCCGGTGGGCGATGACGATGGTGGAGCGTCCCCGCACCAGCCGGGCCAGCGCGTCCTGCACCAGTCGTTCCGATTCGGCGTCGAGCGCAGACGTGGCCTCGTCCAGCAGCAGCAGCGGGGCGTCCCGCAGCAAGGCGCGGGCGATGGACAGGCGCTGCCGCTGCCCGCCTGAAAGGCGCGCGCCGCCCTCCCCCAGATAGGTGTCGAGTCCCTGCGGGAGGGCGCGCAGGAAGGAGTCCGCGTTTGCGGCGCGGGCGGCGTCCCAGACCTGATCGTCCGTGGCGTCCCACCGGCCGTAGCGCAGATTGTCCCGCGCCGAGGCGGCAAAGATCACGCTGTCCTGCGGGACCATGGCCATCATCGCGCGCAAGTCGGCGGGGTCCGCCTCCGGAAGCGGAACGCCGTTCAGGCTGACGACGCCGCTGTCGGGATCGTAGAAGCGCTGCGCGAGCTGGATCAGCGTCGATTTACCCGCTCCGGACGGCCCGACGATAGCGACGGTTTCGCCAGGGTTCACGGCAAAGGACAGGCCGTGCAGCGCCGGCTGGTCGGGGCGGGTCGGATAGTGGAAATGGACATTGTCGAACCGCAGCAGCGCGCCGCGATCGCCGGCCGGGATTGGCCGGGGGCTGGCGGGCGCGAGGATGTCGGGCGTAGCGGTCATCAACTCGTCCAGCCGGCTGGCGGCGCCCGCGCCCCGCAACAGGTCGCCCCAGCTCTCCGACAGGGAACCGAACGCGCCCGCGACCAGCCCGCCGGTCAGCACGAAGGCGGCGATGCTGCCGCCCGACAAGGAGCCGGCCGCGACGTCAAGCGCGCCCCGCCACATGACAGCGGTGATCGATCCGAAGACGAGCGCGATCACCACGGCGGTCATCAGCGCGCGCAGCCGGATGCGAGCGCGGGCGGTGGCGAAACCGCGCTCCACCGTCGCGTCGAAGCGTCCTGCTTCCCGCTTTTCCTGCCCGAAAGCCTGCACGATCTTCATCGCGCCCAGCACTTCGCTAGTGACGGTCCCGACATCGGCCAGCCGGTCCTGGCTGGCACGGGAGAGGCCGCGTACGCGGCGGCCAAGGCCGATGAGAACGACGAGGATGACCGGGATGCCAAGCAGCAGCAGCGCCGCGAGCTTGGGCGCCAGTACGAAAAGATAGATGAGCCCGCCTATCCCCGTGACGAGGTTGCGCAGCGCGACCGACACGGTCGAGCCGACAACCTGCTCCACAATGGCGGTGTCCGCGGTCATGCGGGACGCAATTTCGGACGGGCGGTTTTCCTCGAAGAAGCGGGGCGCTTGGCGCAGGAGATTGGCCTGCGTCGCGCTGCGGATGTCTGCGACGACGCGCTCGCCCAGCCAGGACACGAAATAGAAGCGCAGCGCGCTGGCGATCGCCAGCACGACCACGATCATCAGCAGATATTCGAACCAGCGGTTGATGTCTCCGCCGCCCATGAAGCCGCGATCGATCACCAGTCGGAAACCGCTGGGAATGCCCAGCGTCGCTGCCGATGACACGATGAGGGCGGCGAGCGCTGCGGCGATGCGGCCGGGATAGTGGCGGGCGAACCGCCACAACATGCCCAGGCTGCCCAGTGCGGGACGGTCCTTCAAGGGCGGCTGGCTTTGCGGATCGTCCTGCATGGAAGGCCGCTTAGCAGGGTGCCGCCCCTCCCTCAATGCCTGCACCCGGTGGGGCTCAGGCGTCGGGCGCGACCGCGTCCGCCCAGCGCATCACCTGCTTTGCGTCGCCCTTGCCGGTAAGGGCATAGGCCATGTCGCCCCTTTCCCAATAGGCGGTCGTTTCTCCCGCGCGACGGGCCACCAGCGGCGTGCCCTCAGCCGGCGTTTCGGCGCGATCGGCAAACAGGGACAGCGCCTCTCCCTGGGGCGTGAGGAGGCTCATCGCGACGGCGGGGCTGCCGGGCGACGGGACAAGCTGGACGTCGGTGACGCGCCAGCCCGTTGGCAGCGCCGGCAGGACGATGCCGGCCGACCTCTCGATTTCCTTGGGATCGAAACGGGCGCTTTCCACCTGCGAGGGCATTGCCTGCCGCAACAGGCCAGCGCGGCGGGACGCGGCCGCTTCGTCCAGGAAGCTGCTGGCCTGCGCGCTTTGCGGGAATTCGCCCAGTTCGCCGCGCGCGATCCAGCCGGTGGCGACCAGCAAGGCGATGGCGGCGGCGCGGCCCAGATGCCGCCAGAGCCGGCCATCCTCATTGTCGTTGGCGACAGGCTGGCTGGTATCACGGCGACGGCCCACCAGCGTGCCCTTCGTCCCGTCCTTCATCAGGCGGAAGTCGATATGCGGCCAGCGTTGCCGCCAGCGACGCGCCACGAGTCGTTCACCCGGGCGGGCGGCATCGTCCAGCAGCACCACGCCATCGGGCGACAGGCGTGAAAAAAGGCTGTCGGCCGCGCCCCGCACCAGCGGATGCACGCTCCAGGGCGGACCGTCGATGATAATGAGGTCGATCTGCTCCGGCAAGTTATCGACGGCATACCAGCGACCGGGCCAGTCCGGGCTTTCCTGCGTCAGCGGGGCGTGGCGGATGTCGACGTCCAGCCCGTGATCCGCCAGCCACCGGCGCGTGGCGTCGACAAAACCGCCATGCTGGTCGAAGCTGTGCAGCCGCCCGCCGCCATGGCGTTGCAGTGCGCGGGCTGCGACCAGCGATGATGCGCCCGCCCCCAGTTCGACCACATGAGCCGGGCGAAGCCGCACGATTTCGCGGACGATGTGGCGCAGGAATCCGACATCGGCCTTCCAGCTGCCAAGGTGCGGCAGCGCGTCGTGGGGCAGGCCGAGTTCGTCCAGCAGGGCGCGCTTGTCGGCCGGGCGGCCGCCCGACAGGCTGGCGAGCAGCCAGGGCCAGCCGATCGCGCCGAAGCCGATCCTCCACGCGGTGTCGGACAGGCGACGGGACAGGTCGCCCGTTGCCTCATGGGCTTCGCTGAGCGGGAGAAAGCCGGTAAGCTCGCGGGATGTCACTGGAAAAGACGCTCCTTGTCGATGGCGGGGCTATGCGACCGGCCCCGTTCACGCATATGTCGGCCCTTCATATGGTCAATTGTTGACGCAGGGAACGCCGATGACCCGTATAATTTCCGCGACCGTCGAACGCTGGCCAGTCGCAGGCAGCTTCATCATCAGTCGCGGCGCGAAGACACATGTCGACGTGGTGGTGTGCATGGTGGGCGACGGCGCGCATCAGGGGCGGGGCGAGGGGACCGCCATTTATTATGAAGGCGAAAGCGCGCAAGGGTGCGTCGCCGCCCTCAAAAGCTATGCCGGGCCGCTGGAACGGGACGCGCTGCTGACCCATATGCCGCGCGGCGCGGCGCGCAACGCGCTGGATTGCGCCCTGTGGGATCTGGAAGCCAATCGGCAGGGCGTGCCGGTGTGGCAACTGGCCGGCCTCCGCAAGCCCGCACCGCTGCCGACCGCCTTCACCATCAGCCTGGGCGATCCGGCCCAGATGGAGGCGGATGCGCGGGCGGCGGAAGGGCGGGGCTTCACCCTGCTCAAATGCAAGCTGACCGGGGAGGGCGACCGGGACCGGATCGCGGCGGTGCGCGCGGGCGCGCCGGACGTGCGGCTGATCGTGGATGCCAATGAAAGCTGGCACGACCGCGACATCGCGGAGGCGGCGGCGGAACTGGCGCCACTGGGGGTCGAGATGGTGGAGCAGCCAATCCTGCATGGACGGGAAGAGCGGTTGGCGGGGGTCAAGGCGACGCTGCCGCTGTGCGCCGACGAAAGCTGTCATACGCGCGCCGATCTCGATCGCCTGGGCGATTTCGACGCGGTGAACATCAAGCTGGACAAGGCGGGCGGGCTGACGGAGGCGCTGGCGCTGGCGCGCGCGGCGCGGGATCGGGGGTTTGGCATCATGGTCGGCTGCATGCTGGGCACGTCGCTCGGCATCGCGCCCGCCGCGCTGGCGGCGCAGGACGCGGACTGGATCGACCTGGACGGCGCGCTGTTGCTGGCGGACGACAGGCCGGGTGGCCTTGCGATGGCGGGCGGCTTGTTGCAGCCGGGTACGCTGTGGGGGACGGGTCAGTAACCCAGCGTCAGGCCGAGCGCATAATATTGGGGTCCGGCATTGGCCTTCCCATGCAACATGGGCAGCACCGGCAGGGCGAGCGTGGCATAGGGGCGCGTGTTGTCGCCGCTGAAGCGCACGCCCGCGCCGATGGTGGCCGACAGCGGGATGCTGTAGGCGGCCTCGATCCGGCCGTAAAGCTTGGTGTCGCCATCGCGCAGATAGACGCCGGCGCCGGGCGTCAGGCTGAATCCCGCCAGCCCCAGCCGGTAACCCGCGCCGACCTCGGTGCCCCAATGGCCGTCGGCGCGACCATAATTGACTTCCGCGCCCAATCCTTCGGCTTCAGCGGTGGCGGGGATGAGAGCGAAAAGCGCAGCGGCAAGAGCGAGGGAGGCGCGGGTCATGGCACCAGCCGCTAACCGATGACGGCTGCCGCGCAATCCCGACCGGGATGAGCGGAATCGTCCATGCGGTGAGCCGTCACTCGGGCTCGGAAACCGAACGCACCGGCATGACTTCGGCATAGGGCATGATCATCCGTCCGTCCGGCGCGGCGGTGAAGCTGGTCTGGGTGGGATAGGCAAACTCGATCCCCTCGGAATTGAACCGCTTCCAGATGGCGAGGCCGATGCGGTGGCGCATGACGAAATAGTCGTGATGGTCGGGGTCTGGCACATCGAAGTTCAGCTGATAGTCGAGGCTGCTGGCGCCGAAGGCGACGATGCCGCAATTGACGAAGATCAGCCCTTCCGCCTCCACCACCTGCCGCAGCATGTCGGGGATCGCCTCGGCCTTTTCCTCCGGGGTCTGATAGATGATGCCGATGGCGTAGGTGACGCGGCGCTGGACCAGCGTCTGGAGGCTGGTGATTTCCTTCTGCAGCAGATTGGCGTTGGAAATGACCTTCTTCTCGCCGCTCATCGCGCGCAGGCGTGTGCTCTTGAGGCCGATCTTCTCCACCCGGGCCGTGGTCTGGTCGTAAGTGATGACCTCGCCGCGACGGAACGGCTTGTCGAAGATGATCGACAGGGCGGCGAACAGGTCGGAAAAGATGCCCTGCGCGGCAAGGCCGATCGCGATACCGCCAATGCCAAGGCCCGCGACCAGACCGGTGACGTTCACGCCCAGATTGTCGAGCACGACGATCGCGGCGATGGCGAACAGCGCGAAGCTGACGAGCACGCGGATGAGGCCCATGGCGTTGGCCAGCGTTTCGCCCCCGCCATCCTCCGCCAGCGTCTTGCGCTCGATGAGGCCCAGGATGATCTCCCGCGCCCAGAGGGCGGCCTGCAGCACAGCGGCGATGGTGAAGAGGAACGCGACAGTGCGGGAAAGCGACGGTGGCGCGTCGGCATAGCCCACGACCAGCCGGGCCGCGACCATCACCATGAAATAATGGGTGGTCCGCGCCGCCGCGCGGCTCAGCACCTGGGCATAGCCGAGCGGATCGCCCCGCGCGCCGCGATGCCGCTTGCCCAGTTCGCGCAGGGCCGCGAGCGCGAGATAGATGAGGACGCCCGCTCCGATCGCGATCAGTATCGAAAGATAATGGACCTGGAACCAGCCGATGGTCGAGTCCCACATTTCGCGCAGGTTGGGCGCTTCGACTTTGATCGCGGGAAGGGCTGGGTCTTTCTTGTCGGCCATGGATCGACCTATTGGACCAGATCAGGCCGCGACCGCAAGCGGCACGCAACCGGCGAGGGCATCGAGAAAGGCGATGAGGCCCCGTTCCTCGCGCGAGAGATATCGGGTGCGGCGCGGCAGGCGCAGCCCTGCGCGCCATTCGTCCTGCCCGTCATGGCAAAGCGCGATGAGGGCCGGGTGGACGTAGCTTTTGCGACTGATCGCGGGCGTGTTGCCCAGCGCCTGCGCCACCGGCTCCAGCAGTTGCTTGAGCGTGACGTGCCCTTCGACCAGCGTTTCGAAGGCGATGGTGGTCGCTCCCCAGGTGCGGAAATGCTTGGCGGTGAAGGGGCCTCCCATCGCTTGCGCGATATAGGCGTTGACGTCGCTGGAGGTGATGGGGCGGGGATCGCCATCCTCGTCCAGATATTGGAACAGATGCTGGCCGGGCAGATCCTGCACCTGCCGCACGAAGCGAAGCAGGCGCGCGTCGGTGATCGTCTGCTGCTGTTCCTTGCCCGACTTGGCGCGAAAGCGGAGCGTCAGCGATCGACCGTTGAGGTCGATATGGCGGCGGCGCAGCGTTGTCGCGCCGAAGCTCTTGTTGGTGGTGGCATAATGTTCGTTGCCCACGCGCAGCTTGGCGAGATCGAGCAGGCGCACCACGGCGGCAATGGTGCGATCCTTGCGCAGGCCGCGCTTCGACAGGTCGCTTTCCAGGCGTGCGCGCAGCTTTGGCAGGGCGCGGCCGAAATCGGGGCAGCCGGCATATTTTTCCGCCTCCCGCGCGGCGCGGAAATCGGGATGGTAGCGATATTGGCGGCGGTTGCGGTCGTCATAGCCCACGGCCTGGATATGGCCCCAGGGCGAAGGACAGAACCAGCAGTCATGATAGGCCGGGGGCAGGGCGATGCGGTTCAGCCGGTCTATCTCGTCCCGATCGGTGATGCGCGCGCCGTCCGGGCCATAATAGGCCCAGCCGCGCTTGAGGGCGCGTCGCGTGATGCCGGGGATGCTGTGGTCCGCATGGGTGACGGTCTGTTGGGGCATGTCTGTCCTTCTCATGCCCGAAAACCCGCCGTTCATCGCTTCGTTCCGAAACCTTGGCGCGGGCTTGGCCGTTACAGGGCCTTCCGCCTAACCCAGGAGAGTTGCCATGCCGTCCATCGAGAAAAGCCGTGTCCTGATCCTTGCCACCGACGGTTTCGAGCAGTCCGAACTGTTCGAGCCGCGCGCCAAGCTGATCGAGGCGGGTGCGGCCGTCACGCTCGCGTCACCGGGCACGGATCCCATTCAGGGCATGGAACATGATGTGAAGGGCGACACCATCACGCCCGACATCACCTTGGATCAGGTGGATATAAAGCAGTATGACGGCCTGCTGCTGCCCGGCGGGGTGGCCAATCCGGACAGTCTGCGCACCGACGACAAGGCCGTCGAGATCGTGCGCAACTTTACCCTGTCAGGCAAGCCGGTCGCGGCGATCTGCCATGGCCCCTGGCTGCTGGTAGAGGCCGATGTGGTGGACGGGCGGACGGTCACGTCCTGGCCCTCCGTCCGCACCGATCTTGCCAATGCGGGCGCGAGCGTCGTGGACCGGGAGGTCGTGGTCGACGGCAATCTCATCACCAGCCGCAAGCCGGAGGATATTCCTGCCTTCGTCGACGCGTTCAGGACAGCTCTGGCCGACGTAGCCACGGCGGACGCCTGACCCAGAGGCGCGCGTCGCCGTCCGGGCGCCAGGGCGTCGGGCGGCGACGCAGCGTGGAGAGATGCGCGAGCGCGAGCGTCGCGCAGACAAGGCCTGCCGGCCAGGCAAGGGGCAGGGTGGCCGGAGCCAGCAGCGGCGCCATCATCGCCGCGCCCAAACCCGCCGTCGCAAGGCCGAGCGCGCGCGGATCGCCATCGGGACCGCGCAGCCAGAAGAGGCAGGCGAATATGCCGGTCGAAAAGGCAAGCGCATGAGCGGCGATCCCGCCGGAAATGGGGGTGAAGCCGGCAATGGCGGCGATCAGCAATGCGGCGATGGCGGGGCGCGACAACTTGCCGAGCATATGGGTGCTCAAGGGGTAGATCAGCAATTCACTTGCCAGCGCCGCTGACAGGATTTCCTCCACCCGCGCGCTATCACCCGCGATCAGGGCGACGCTCGCGAGTGCCGCCCATCGGGTCAGGCGGAGCGGGGCCATGCGGATGTGGCTGACCCACGACAGCGCGCCGCGTGGCGCGCGCCGGCGGTCGGCAAGGCGAAGGTCAAAGCCGCCCAGAAAGAACAGCGCGCTGATCAGGACCGGCGACAGGTCGGGCGCGATCAGCAGGGCGCCAAGCAGAAGGCCCAGCAGCAGGCCATGGGCAAGGCCCAGCGCGCGCATCTCCCCCTTCATGCCGGCAGTCCGTTCCGCGCGGTCAGGGCAGCGGCGAGCTGTTCCCGCGCCGCCGCCTTGCGCCGGCGCGTGAGATAGGTGTCGAGGCCGATCTGCAGCGCCAGCATCATGAAGATGAAGGGCTGATAGGCGATGCCGACGAACAGCGATCCGATCATATAGACGACATGCCCTTGCTGGAGCGCCAGGGCGTAGGGCGCGATCCAGGCTTCGTCCGGCTTGTCCGACCGCCGCCAGGCGCGGCGGATCATTTCGGTGCGGATGAAGCAGATGCCGTGGATCAGCGCCCAGATGAAGAAGCCGAAATAGCCCTGTTCCCCCAGCATTTCGAAATAGGCGCTGTGATAGGCGCGACCCCGGTCGGTGACGATGCGCCGCTCGATCCGCGCGCCGCCCGAATCGACGATGGTTTCCTGCGTGAAATAGCTGAAGCTGTTCTGGAGATAATTGTCGAAGCCGCCACCGCCCGGGTGCGTTTTCACATAGTCGAGCGTCCACATCCACACCGCGACGCGAGTGGAGGCGCTTTCGTCGCCCTGATGGTTTTCGATCGTCTGCATCCGCTGCGTAAAGCTGGCGGGCAGGAAGGGGACAGACACGAGCGCGCCCAGCAGAAGGAGCGGCCCATAGACGAACTTGCGCTTCGACCGCAGCAGCATCATGCCCGCCAGGATGACGAGGCAGACGAGGCCGGTGCGCGCTTCGGTGCCGATGGGCATCAGCATGCAGGCGAAACAGAGGCACCAGGCAAAGCCCTTCACGCGCCAGTCGGGCGGGAAGATGGTGCCATGCTTCGTCAGCCACAGGATCAGCGGAATCAGCGAGATCGCGACGCAGGAAATGATGCTGCCTTCGTACAGGCCGCTGTTATTTTCCACCATCAGGTTGAGCACGCCGTAACCGCCGCCCGACAGCGCCGTCTTCATGCCGCCATTGATGATGATGGTGCTGGCGCACAGGATCATGAAGAGGGTGAGCGCCTCGATCCGCAGGCGGGTGCGCAGCACCAGCGGCAGGAAGATGCCCGCGATGATCGCTTTCCACACCCAGTTCCATTTGGTGAGCGCCTCGACCGGGAAATCGGCGTGGAGCGTCGTGTAGCCGCACCAGGCGACAAGCACGAGCATCAGGCCCTGACGGACAGAGAATCGGCAGTCCTTCTTGTCGTCCACCAGCAGCCACGACCCCACCATCAGTGCGAAGGCAATGGCCGAGATCGGGATGGAATTGAGCAGGACATAGGACAGCCGCTGCGGCGAGACGATGTCGATATAGGCGTAGAGCGCGACCAGCAGGAACGGCCGGCGCAGCCCCATGAGGCCGAACAGCCCGAGGAAGGCGAGGAAGAAGAGGTCACGCATCGGCGTTCTCCTCCGGCTTCGACTGCGATTCGCCGGGCGCTGGATCGCGGTCCAGGTCGGCACGCGGCAGCAATTTCCACGCGGCGATCAGGATGACGCCATGGCTGATGAGGAGGGAAAGGGCGTCGATCATCGGGTGGAGGGGAATCCGCTGTGCACGGTCATCCTCCTAACCGGACAGAGTTTATGGGCCGTTAAACCTTTTCCGGCAGACAAAGCGGGCCATGACTCGCATTCTCCACGTGCTGGACCACAGCCTGCCGCTGCACAGCGGCTACACCTTCCGGACCCGGGCGATCCTGCGCGCGCAGATGGCCCAGGGATGGGACGTGCGCGGCATCACCGGCTATCGCCACGTTGCGAACGGCCCGCTGGAGGAGGTGGTGGACGGCATCCGTTTCCACCGCACGCCCGGTCGGTCGGCGGAAGGCAATGCCCTGATTCGCGAATGGCGAGATATTTCCGCCCATGCCGACGCGATCGACGCGCTGGTGCGCCAATGGCGGCCAGACGTCATCCACGCCCACTCGCCGGTCCTGAACGCGATGGCCGCGCAAAAGGTGGCGAAGCGGCACGGCCTGCCGATGATCTACGAAATCCGCGCCTTCTGGGAGGATGCAGCGGTCGGCAACGGGACAGGGACGGAAGGAAGCCCGCGCTATTGGCTGACGCGCCAGCTGGAAACCCATGCGGTGCGCCAGGCCGATGCGGTGGCCGTCATTTGCGACGGGCTGCGCAGCGACCTGATCGCGCGCGGCATCGATCCGGCCAAGATCATCGTGTCGCCCAACGGCGTCGATCTCGACCAGTTCGGCGATCCCGTGCCGCGCGACCCTGCGCTGACGGCGAAGCTGGGGCTGGAGGGCGCCGATGTCGTCGGCTTCATCGGCAGCTTCTATGATTATGAAGGGCTGGACGACCTGATCGCCGCCCTGCCGCGACTCGTACGGGCACGGCCGCGCGCGAAGCTGCTGCTGGTGGGCGGCGGCCCCATGGAGCAGGCCCTGCGCGATCAGGCGATGGCTTCGCCTTTTGCCGATCATATCGTCTTCGTCGGCCGGGTGCCGCACGACCAGGTCGAACATTATTATGCGCAGGTCGACGTGCTGGCCTATCCGCGCAAGGCGATGCGACTCACGGAGCTGGTGACACCGCTCAAACCGCTGGAGGCGATGGCGCAGGGGCGGCTGGTGGCTGCATCCGCCGTGGGCGGGCATCGCGAGCTGATCGAGGAGGGGGTGACCGGCGCCTTGTTCGCGCCGGACGATCCCAAGGCGCTCGCCGCGGCGCTGGCCGGGCTGTTCGCCGACCGGGCGATATGGGACGAACGCCGCGCGGTGGCCCGGCGCTTCGTCGAGCGCGAGCGTAACTGGTCGTCAAACATTCTGCGTTACGAACCCGTTTACCAGCGTCTGCTGGCCCGCGGATCGGCCGCGCGGCGGGCGGCCTGAAGGGGTGATCGACGGACATGAACGGGTTGGACCGGGGCAGGAAGACAGCGGAGCGTCGGCGCGGCCGTGTCGCCGCCTTCGCCGCGCTCGCCACGGCGCTCGCCATGCTGTGGATGCCGGTCGGCCTCATCGAAACGGTGGTGGCGTCGAGCGGGGTCAGCGAAGCGGTGCCGGCTGCGGCGCCGCCGCTGGGGATGACGGCGCGGCTGACGCTGGCGGCCTTTGTCGGCCTGATGGCGGCCGGGGTGACGGAATGGATGGCGCGCGCGCCCGTCGGCGCAGCGCATGAGGAAGAGGAAGAAGCGCGCGTTCACCGCGCCAAGGGAGCAAAGACGATGGGTTTCGCATTTTCCAAGCTGACCGCCCTGGCGCGGGGGCGCGCCGCGCCTGTCGCCAATCATGACGCGCCGTCGCTGCGCCGGGCCGACGCGCATCCGGACGCGCCGCCACGCCCGCCGATCTTTGCCAGCCGCGATTTTGACGGGCTGGAGATTTTCGCCCGGCCGGACAGCGCTCGCGCGTCGGGCTCGACGGTTCGCGATGGTGCTGCCGAAGCGGCCGACCAGCCTGCCGCCGGCCCCGCCTTCCTGCGCCCCATCCCCGCCTTTGCTGCGCCTGCCGCACCGGGCGTGGAAGAAGCCGACATGGTCCCCGAACCGATCCTGGACGAGGCGCAGCCATGGATGCCGCACGAGTCCGCGCCTGCGGACGCGCCGCTCCCTCCACTGCCCTTGCGGATGCCGACCCATGATCTGTCGGTCCGGGAATTGACCGAGCGGCTGGAGCGGGGCCTTGCCCAGCGATCCCGCCCCCTGGCTCCGTCGGCGCGCGAAAGCGGCGTGATCGCGGACATGCCCCCGGCCCGCCGGGTGCCGGTGCGCGACCGGGTCGCGCCCGACACCGACGAAGCGCTGCGGGCCGCGCTGGGCGCGCTGCGCTCGATGGCCGGTCGCCGCTGATCCTTCACCAGTCCTGAATGGTAAGGGCTGACAGGTCCAGCGTGACGCCTTGCGCGTCCGGCTGACTTCGGTCGACGCTTATGTCCGCGACGAAATGGCCGGACAGGCTCCATTCCGCCTCGCCGATATCCTGCGCGAAGGCAGCGGCGCGGCCGTCGAACAGCGCGCTGGCCCAGGGGCGGCTCGACGCCTGTTCGACCGTGGCCGGGCCAGCCGCTCGCGCGATCAGCTGATCGAGCAGGCGCGGCAACGGGTCGGCCCGCTCTTTTCCTATTCCTTTGTTTCGGATGATTTTTGTCGCCGCAAAGGCATGAACGGCGCTTGTCATTGGCCCATGCTCCTGCGATATGTGTTCATGAAATGTTCTATACGTCTTTTCACGCGGTCACCCGGCTGACGGCCCAGGCGCAGGTCAAAGACCAGGCGTGGGTCGCGCGCGCATTCGCGGCCGAAACGCGTGGGTGGCATGCGGAACTCCCGCAAGAATCGCTCGATGGCGGTCAGCATATGCGCCCTTCTCCTTCGACTGGCCGACTCGCCCGATGCGAATCGATAGGGTTATTCCTATCTCGATGCCTATTTCCTACTTGTCTAGGAAAATTCCTGCCATTATGGATATGTCATGGATGAATCGCAGCATGCGCGTGTCGCGCTCGACCGGCTGATTGCCGAACGGGGTGAGAATTACGCTGATCTTTCCCGGCTGATCGGGCGCAACGCCGCCTATATCCAGCAGTTCATCAAGCGCGGGACGCCGCGCAAGCTGGACGAGGCGGATCGGCGCGTACTGGCGCGCTATTTCGGCGTACCCGAAACGATGCTGGGTGGCGTGGATGAAACCGCGGCGCAGCCCACGCGCACGCGCGGCTTGCCGGCGGTGGTGGCGGTCCCGCGGCTGGCGCTGGGTGCGTCGGCGGGTGTCGGATCGCTGGACGATGACGAGCGGGCAGCGGGCGTGATGGCGTTCGACGCGCGCTGGTTGCGCTACCTGGGGGTGCGGCCGCAGCGCGTGTCGATCATCCGCGTGGACGGCGAGTCGATGGCGCCGACGCTGAACGATGGCGACGACATCATGGTCGATCATGACGATGCGGCGGAGCGGCTGCGCGACGGCGTCTATGTGCTGCGCCTGGACGGCGTGCTGATGGTGAAGCGCGTCGCCCTCGGGCCATTGCGTGGGCAATTCAGCGTAGTGAGCGACAATGCCCATTATCCCGACTGGACGGATATCGATCCGGGCCTGGTCGACATCGTCGGACGCGTGGTCTGGACCGGGCGGCGCTTGAACTGATCGGCTTTCCTCTTCATCTGGAAGGGACGAGGCAGGAGTGCGCAGCGCGTGAACGATAATGGTGCGGTAATCGAGAAGGCGATCCAGTGGCGCGGCGCGCCCATGGCGCTGGCGACCGTGGTGTCGACCTGGGGGTCGGCGCCGCGCCCCCGGGGCAGCCACATGATCGTGCACCAGGACGGCCGGTTCGAGGGCAGCATTTCGGGCGGCTGCGTCGAAACGGATGTGCTGCAACGCGCGGCGGAGGTGATCGCCGGCCGGCCTGCGCATGTCGAAACCTATGGCGTGGCAGATGGCGATGCGTGGCAGGTCGGACTGCCCTGCGGCGGCGAGATCGCGGTGATGGTGCAACCGGTCAGCGAGGCCGGCTTCCCGCCGGCGCTGTTCGAACGGATCGCGCAGCAAAGCGCGCGCGGCCGTGCCCTGACCCTGGCGACCGATCTTGGCGCGGGCGTCACGCGGGAACATGCCGGCGAAGGGGATTTTCTGAACCGCTACGATCCGCCCCGCCGCCTGCTGATCGTGGGCGCGGTGCAGATCGCGCAAAGCCTGGCGCCGCTCGCCCAGGCGATCGGCGTGACCCCGGTGGTGATCGATCCGCGCGGCCGCTTCCTGACCGAGGAACGGTTTCCGGGCGTGGAACTGGACGATCGCTGGCCGGACGAGGCAGTGGCGGCCCGCTGTCCCGGCGAATCGACCGCGGTCGTGACGCTCAGCCATGACATCAAGATTGACGATCCCGCGCTGATGGCGGCGCTCCGCGCGCCCACCGGCTATGTCGCGGCGCTTGGATCGCGCAGGAGCCACGCCGCGCGGCTGGACCGTCTGGCGGCGCAGGGATTTTCCGCCGACGATCTTGCCCGGATCGATGGCCCGGCAGGGATGGACATCGGAGCGATCGGCGCGGCCGAAATCGCCCTGTCCATCACGGCGGGCATGGTCGCCGGCTTCAACGCGCGGCGATGAAGGTCCGCCCTCCGCCGCAAGGGACGGGCGGAGGGCGTATCCTTCGAAGCTGTCGGGCACCCAAGGACCCTCGCCCCCTAGCAAGGCGACTGGAAACAGCAATACCCAATATTGAGATTTTCTAAATTTTTCAGTCGTAAAATTAGAATTTGTTGCAATATAATTACAAGATCAGCAGCAGCGTCCGCTCCCCTTGCCGCCATAACGGGCTTGTTGCCGGTCGCGGAAAAACTGGGTCCGGTCCATCACTGGCTGTTCGGGATGGTGGGCCGTCATGTGGCGCACATAGGCATCATAATCGGGCATGCCAACCATGGATCGCGCCGTCCGACGCAAAATATCAAGCCATTTCATCATGCTATCGCCGCCACATCGTCGGGGATTTCCCGCGCCGTGGCGTGATCGACGCGACGCGCGGCCAGGCAGGTCCGGACCGTGAAGAAGAGAAGCGACAGCACCACGGCCAGGAACAGCGCGACCAGCGCGGCATCGATCCGGTCATTGAAGATGATCTGCCGCATCTGCTCCATCGACTTGGCCGGGGCCAATATCTCGCCCCGGTCCGCCGCATCCTCGAATCGGGCGGCGTGCGCAATGAAGCCGACCTTGGGATCTGTGGAATAGAGCTTGAGCCAGCCCGCCGAAAGCGTGCAGACGAGCAGCCATGCGGCCGGCAGCATCGTCACCCAGGCGAAGCGGTCCCGCTTCATGCGGAAGAGCACGGCCGTCCCCAGCATCAGCGCGATGGCCGCCAGCATCTGGTTGGAGATGCCGAACACCGGCCAGAGCGTGTTCACCCCACCCAGCGGATCGGTGACGCCCTCGTAGAGGAAGAAGCCCCACGCCGCGACGGTGAGCGCCGTGGCGACGAAACCGGGCCATTGCCGCGCGCCGTCCTTGAAGGAGGGCATGGCGAGCGCGATCAGATCCTGCAGCATGAACCGCCCCGCACGCGTGCCGGCGTCCACGGCTGTCAGGATGAACAGCGCCTCGAACAATATCGCGAAATGATACCAGAAGGCCTTCATCGTGGGCCCGCCGACGACATGGCTGAAGATTTCCGCCATGGCGACCGCCAGCGTGGGCGCGCCCCCTGCGCGGGAGATGATGCTATGTTCGCCCACATCCTTCGCGGTCTGGGTTATGAGATCGGGCGAGATCGGGAAGCCCATGGCGGTCACGGCGGCGGACGCGCTGGCGGCATCCGTCCCGATCATGGCGGCGGGGCTGTTCATCGTGAAATATATGCCCGGGTCCAGG
>Ga0315899_10003776_pt1 | contig 16466 bp, 12 predicted proteins | sample LakEriMetagenome_2_FD_203518 | JGI IMG/M metagenome (GOLD analysis project Ga0315899, IMG submission 203518) | Freshwater fungal communities from buoy surface, Lake Erie, Ohio, United States - Buoy 4 MA112 | ecosystem: Environmental > Aquatic > Freshwater > Lake | place: USA: Lake Erie, Ohio... | reverse complement strand
TATCCCGCTTCAGCTGCTTTCGTATCACGTCGCCGTGATGCGCGGATGCAACGTAGATCAACCAAGAAACCTCGCCAAGAGCGTTACTGTTGAGTGATTTTGAGGTTATTAACAAATTCACAACCCCATTGTTGAAAAAGTCCACTTTTTAACAGTTAGGGGGAATGAATTCATCGGATGTTTGTCGGTACAAATCCAAAATTCAATTTATATGAAAAAAGCAGTTTTGTTTATCGCGCTGGTTGCAACCGCTGCGGTAGGTGCACAAGCTCAGAAGTTTCAAGGTGGAGAAAAGAACCTTGAAGTTGAGTTTAATCCATTCGGAGGTTCTCCGATCGGCATGCCAAACGGTTTCCGTTTCCGTATGTTTAACAGTGAAAGCAGTGCTATCCGTGTTGGTTTCAACATCGGTGGTACCAACATGTCTGAGGTGTATGAGCAGCAGACACAAGTTGATGGTTCAGATGGTGCCAAAGTGGTACTTCCTGAATTGAACCAGAGCATGAAGTCGTTCAACTTCTCTATCCGTCCGGGTTATGAGATGCACTTCCAAGGTACAGATCGTCTGTCTCCTTACGTAGGTGCTGAGTTGGCGTATTCTATGTCTAGCTCTGAGATGACGCGTGAGTTCCACAACTCAAACAACGCTGACGACCAGTCGAAGCCTGAAAACTGGCAGACTTGGGACATGACTGTAAAGAACGGTTCTAGCTCATTCGGTTTGAATGCGTTGGCCGGTGTTGACTTCTATTTTGTTGACAATTTCTACTTGGGTGCTGAAGTTAGCCTTGGTTTCCACAACACGTCTTACAAGGATCGTGAAACTACAGCTAGCAACGAAGACGCTTGGAAATACAGCACTGGTCCAGAGAGCACCGGTGGTCGTCCAGATGCTCAGAATGACATCGACTTCTACCAAGCTACTTGGAACAATGAAGGTACAGCGATTGAGTACCAGACTATCATCGGTCCTGGTAGCCCATTGGAAGCTACTAGCCCTACCAAGCATTCAGGTTGGGGTCCAAACTTCCAGTCAACTATCCGTTTAGGTTGGTTGTTCTAATCGAAACCTGCAAACATGCATATTCAAAGGGGCTGCCGCAAGGCGGCCCTTTTTGATTATGGGGTACGGGGTACTGAGTACTGAGTACTGGGGACTGGGTACAGGGTGTGGATGTGTCGAAGGGTGAAAAAGGACTTATTTTGCGGGTATGAAAAAGCGTTGGATAGTATTGGTGTTGTTGCTGTTTGTTTCTGCCGGGATTATGGAGGCGCAGCAAGTTGGCTTGGAAAACAGCTACGGACGTGCTTCAACGGTGGAGGCAGGGTTGAGTGTTGTTATCGACCAGTCGAGTCCGGTCATAGGTTGTGGTCAAGCGGTAACCTTGTCTGCGACAATAACCGGTGCCAACGGTATTGCCTGGCTGCGAGATGGCGAGTACATCGATGGCGCTACCACGGAATCCTATGTAGCCAATCAGTCGGGCATCTACACGGTCATTGTGGTTTCTCTTTTGTGTCAATTGGAATCTGCACCCGTTGAGGTGATTATTCTATCACCGCTAAACGCTCAAATACTAGCGCCGTCAGGCACGTCAGCGTGTGAAGGACAGGCAGTGCTTCTTTCCGCTTCCGGCGCCGGTGCAGGCAGCGAGGTGATCTGGCAATGGTATCGCAATGGGTCAATAATCGTGGGTGCGGAACAGCAGGAATATCAAGCGGTGCAAACCGGCGATTACACCGTTGTGGGCAATGAAGGGTCAATTTGCGTGAGCACGTCAGCTCCTTTGAGTGTGGTGATTCATCCGCTACCACAGGTTGCCGTGGCTTGGGCCGGTTCACCGGCCATTTGCGAAGGCGACAGCCTTGAGTTGGTTGCGAGTGCTTCACCCAATCAGCAACTTCTGTGGTATCACGACGAGGCGTTGCTTCTTAATGAAGCGGGAAGCTCGCTCTGGGTTTCAGACGCCGGCGAGTATCATGCCTTGGTGACGGAAACAACTACGGGTTGTGAGGCGATTACGAGCTCTGTATTCCTGGAGTATTTGTCGCAGCAAGAGGTGATGATTGTAGCCAATGGCCCAACAGTTTTTTGCGCGGGAGATCAGCTACAACTTTCGATTGCGTCGGGCAGCGGCAGCATTGAGTGGTTGAATAGTAACGCACCGATTGTGGGCGCCTCTGATGTCTTATGGACGGTATTTGATTCAGGAATCTATTCCGCAAGAATAACAGACAGTAATGGATGTCGTGAGTTGTCGAACAGTGTGGAAGTTACTGTAGAGTCATTGCCGGACGGTTCGTTGTCGGTGGAGAATGACTGGCCGGTATTGTGTGGCACGGATACGATAACAATCTCAGCCGCGTCAGGAAACGCTTACGTATGGATGTTGGGCGATAGTGTATTGGTTGGCGAGGAATCAGCGGAATTGTTGGTTACGGCTCCCGGTAATTATAGTGTTGAATTGACCAACGCTGCGGGCTGTGTGGCGTTATCGCAAGCTGCAGAAGTGGTGATGTTTGAAGCGCCGGTTGTGCTCATGGAGCCTACGGGCAGCGTGAATATTTGTGCTGGACAGACGCAGTTACTCGATGTTCAGGCGTCTGCGGCCTTGTCATACACGTGGTTGCTGGATGGGGTTGAGTTTGTTACGGATTTCGTGAATGCATTGGAGGTTTCTCAGGCGGGAGTATGGACGGCGATGGTAGTGGATGAAAATGGATGTTCTGCTGTGAGTGAAGCTTTGAACTTGGGAGTGCTGGATGTTGCGACCCCTGTGATCACTGCCGGTATGCTGACGCCGGATGGGCAGTTGTTGTTATCGGATGATGCGGCCGGTCATCAGTGGTTTTTGAATGGTGAGACGATTCAGGATGCCACTGGCGCGGAATATTTGGCAACGGAAGACGGTGTGTATTCTGTGATCTCGATTGAGGACGTGTGTGAGTCGGAGGTATCGGCCGGGTTTGAGGTGGTGTTGGGGTTGGTTACCTCCCCATTGTCAGCAGGAATTGCAATTTATCCGAATCCCTGCACGGATCAACTGCGGGTGATGTTTAGCCAAGGGCAGGGCTCGGCTTACAGGATTTACGATGCTTCGGGCAGAGTTGTATACACGGGCATGATTACGCAAATGCAGACGTCTGTGGACGTTCGATTTTGGTCTGCAGGAATTTACAGTGTGGTAACGGAGCAAGGAGTGCGCGCAGCTTTCACCGTGGTGAGGTGAGGCCACGAATGCACGAATTGTTTTTTGTGTTGTCCAATGCGTTCAGCCCACCATTTAATCGGACGTTCAGCCCACCATTTAAATGGTGGGCTATGAGATTAATCCTCACACCAACTCAATCTCGAATTCCGTCAATTGCACGAACTGCTCAATGCGCTCGTGAATCTCTTCTTTAGTAACCTCAAGCAAACGATCCGGACCGAATTTTTCGCAGGTGAATGAAGCCATGGCTGAACCAACGATGATAGCGCGCTTCATGTTTTCAAAAGAGATATTTTCGGTTTGAGCCAAGTATCCGATGAAGCCGCCTGCGAACGTGTCGCCTGCGCCTGTAGGATCGACTACCTCTTCTAATGGAAGTGCTGGAGCAAAGAAGACATTGGTTTTATCGAACAGTAAAGCTCCGTGTTCACCTTTTTTGATGATGAGGTATTTGGGCCCGAGCTCAAGAATTTTCTTAGCGGCCTTTACCAGAGAATGCTCTTTGGCCATTTGACGCGCTTCTTCGTCGTTGATGGTGAGCACGTCGACCTTAGCAATAACTTGCATGAGGTCGTCCCAAGCGATATCCATCCAGAAATTCATGGTGTCCATCACCACGAGCTTCGGGCGTTCGTTGAGTTGCTCAATGACGCGCATTTGGACAGCAGGGGCCAAGTTACCGAGCATCAAAAAGTCGCAGTTTTTATAGGCTTCCGGGATAACAGGGTCGAAAGTGGCCAACACATTGAGGTCTGTGACCAACGTGTCGCGTGAGTTCATGTCGTAGTGGTACTTGCCTGACCAGTAGAACGACTTTTCTCCTTGTTTGATTTGCAGGCCGCCTTGATCGATACCCCGCTTAGTCATCTCGTCAAGCATAGATTGCGGGAAATCATCTCCTATGACAGACACTAGGCCCGATTCATTGACAAAGTGTGAAGCGCACAATGTGATATACGTAGCGGCTCCGCCGATCACGTGATCCATCTTAGCGAAAGGAGTTTCAATAGAATCGAAGGCAACGGTGCCAACAGCAACAAGACTGGCCATAGAAAAAAATTTTGCGCGAAGATATTGTGGTTTGCGGGATAAGTTGTAATATTGCAGCCCTTTTCAGAACAACCCCCTGAAATCGGTGCTTTAGTCTCGGCTCAGTCGGGATTGCTGAAGTGAACGAGTGGTCATCGCTTGATTTTCGAATAGAGACTCAACCGAAGATTCCTCAGTAGCTCAGCTGGTTAGAGCACATGACTGTTAATCATGGGGTCCCTGGTTCGAGCCCAGGCTGAGGAGCGAAGGCCATCACATTTATTTGTTGATGGCCTTTTTGTTTTTTCAAACCGCAGAGCCGCAGAGAACAATTCGTGCATTCGTAGCAATAGCATAAAACCGCTCACCTCAGATTGATTTTTTGAACCGCAGAGCTGCAGTAAACAATTCGTGCATTCGTGGCGATTCCGATATGGCACTGCACTAAGCATGATTTCCTAACCGCAGAGTTGCAGAGAACAATTCGTGCATTCGTGGCGACTCCGATATGGCACTGCACTAAGCATGATTTCCTAACCGCAGAGCGGCAGAAAACAATTCGTGCATTCGTGGCTCAAACTCAATGCACCAAACATTGCAGCAGCAATCGCTCAACTCTAAAGCCCGATTTGGGTCGACCCGAGCAGCACGCCTCACCGCAGCATGTGCAGCACCCACGCTGTGATTTCGCGCTGACGGTCACGCTCCAACTGATCGTACTCAGCTTGTTTCATTCCGCCCATAATGGAGATAATCGGCCCGGCGATCACCGGAAAAACCGTAAGACCCGTAACATTCATGATGACATGCGTGAAAGAAACCGACTTGTATTTCCCCCTGCTAACCGCCCCACGCAGCTGTTCCGCCATCACTGAGTTCCGTAAAGTGTTGCTCATTTTTTTGATAGCAATCTTTACGACCGAGTGACGCTTCAGCATTTCAGTCAGAACAAACATCGCTACATGAGGACCTTGACTGACAAGGCAGTTGAAGTGTTCGACAAAGAGCTCCACTTTCTTTTCGAACTCTGTAGCGGGATCCTTGACTATAGGCACCAATCCTTTTAGAAAAACGTCCAACTCTTCCAGCATGACCAATTGATAGAGTTTTTCCTTGCTCCGAAAGTGATAGAAGATTAGAGATGGATTTGATTCCGATAGCGTGGCAATGTCTGCTGTGCGAGCGTTTTCCAAGCCATGCTTCAAGAAAACCTCACGCGCGGCTTCCTTGATACGTTGCTCGGTTTGGGTTATTTGCGGTGGAGACTGTTTCTTCATACTTCACCGAAGTTATGTTATGGCGTCAACGCAACAGGCAATCTATATCAGTCCGATGAATTGGCTTTTTACGAAAGTGTATTGCCAACCTAGACGACCGAAGGTGCCAGAGGATTTTGAGGAACTCGCCTGTTTTCATCACACGTTTTTTCTTCTGCGTTGTTAACCCGCCCAATCTGAGGTCATCCTCGGTAAAAGGGCGGTGTGTCTAAACGCTCGTGCATGTTAAAAACGCACGTTCCTGTCGACAATCTCTTGGAGTAACTCCTGATTGATTGGCTTGGCGATGTAGTCATCCATACCGGCTTCCAGACATTTCTCGCGCTCACCGGAAATCGCATTAGCCGTGCAGGCGATGATAGGCCTGGTGTAGTTCCGTTCGCGCAATTTCTGCGTAGTCTGACGTCCGTCCATATCGGGCATTTGAATATCCATGAGGATAAACTCCGGATTATGCTGTTCGACCATTTCGATGGCTTGATAACCGCTTGTGGCAGAAATGAACGTGTAGTGAGGATAGAGTTTTGCGAGTAAGGTTCGGCAGAGAACGAGGTTAAGTTCATTGTCTTCGACAATGAGCGCAACAGGCTTCTCCGATCTCAGGTTCCCTGCCGCTGCTGCATTAGCCAATGGCTTCAAATCTTCTGATACGGAAGGTGCTTGAATCGTCTCCTTTTCAGATGGCAGCTCCAGTGTGAAATAAAAGTGACTACCCTTATTTAGCTCGCTTTCGAATTCAACCCGACTATTCATCAGGTGAAGCAAGTTGTTTGAAATCACCAATCCCAGTCCTGTGCCTCCGTAGCGCTTCGATGTAGATGCATCCGCTTGCCCAAAGGCGGTGAACAGCACCTGTTTTTGGGCATCGGATATTCCAATACCCGTGTCGCGAATCCCAACAGTGAGAGTTACAGATGATGCATTGCTTCCGTTCTGAACATCTACCGTAAGCGTCACGCTTCCTTTGTCGGTGAACTTTATTGCGTTGCTCAATAGGTTAATCACAACTTGCGAAAGGCGAATAGAATCAGCATAAACGGTTGTCGGTAGTTTTGAATCAAGCGTGAGATAGACCTTGACATTTTTCTTATCGGCCAGATGTTGTGTGAGTTGAACGGCTGTTTCGAAAATCTTACGTGGGCTGCAGCGCTCAATGTTCAACTGCATTTTACCGGCCTCGATTTTTGCCAGGTCCAATACCTGATTGATCAGCTCCATGAGCAGAACAGCAGATTCATTCAGAAACTTGACATACTCTTTTTGGGTTGGGCTGAGTTCTGTCGCATTGAGCAACTCGCCAAAACCGATAACACCATTCAGCGGCGTGCGGATTTCATGCGACATGTTTGCGAGGAATTCAGATTTGGCCTTGTTGGCTTCATTGGCTTGTGCCGCAAGCTCTTCAGCGAGTTGGATTTTCGCCGCTAGTTCTTTGTTCTGTTCATTGCGCCGCATTACCGAGCCGACGTTGTCTGCAATGAGGCGCAGCAACATTCTCGATGAATCATCCCACACAATTTTTTCATCAACCGCATCGAACCCGATAAAACCGTATAGAAATTCGCTTTCACGCACAGGAAGCACAAGTAGGGATTGAATTCCCTGTGGTTCTAAAATGGCTTTTTCAGAAGACCATGTTTCCGGAAGCTTGTCGAGATCATCAATGTAAACTTCCCGACCTGATAGCAGCGTGTCCATCCACATGGGTATGACCTCAATCGGTATTCCTTGTAGTTCGGTGATTTGTGGCTCAACGCCGGACTTGCACCACTCATTCGTGTTGGAGCATGTTTTTTCAGCGTAATCAAACGAAAAAAAGTAAGAGCGATCTACGCCGGAGAACTCCCCGATACGCGCGAGTAACTCATCCAGTCGTTGAGAGAAATTCTTTTCTTCCGACTGAATAATCAACGATGTGCACTCCACGAGAAGCGCGTTAAATCCTTGCTTGTGTGAAGGGGAAGTAGAATCGAAGCTCATAGGCGTGGTTTCAGTTGAAAAGAATATGTCTAAAAGAATCCGAAAGATAGGCTAGACCTTTCATCACAAACGAATCAAACCACTACTATCCTACAATCCTATACCCCTACAATCCTATCTTTACCCTCAAAAGACAGAACCATGAGAAACAATCACGAAATCGACTATCGCATCTTCGGTGAAGAGATGCAGTGTGTGGAAATTGAGCTTGATCCGCAGGAAACGGTCGTTGCCGAATCCGGAGCGTTTATGTATATGGATGATGGAGTCCAAATGGAAACCGTTTTTGGCGATGGAAGTCAGCAAAGCGGTGGCTTCTTCAGCAAGTTGATGGGCGCCGGAAAACGCTTGCTCACGGGCGAAAGTTTATTTATGACCACCTTCACTCATCAGGGTATGGGCAAGGCTAAGGTTGCTTTTGCATCGCCCTATCCCGGTAAAATCATCGCGCTGGATTTGCAGCAAATGGGCGGTAAGATTGTGTGTCAGAAGGACGCTTTTCTGTGCGCAGCCAAGGGTGTGTCCATCGGCATTGAGTTTCAGCGAAAGCTGGGAACGGGTCTCTTTGGTGGCGAAGGATTTATCATGCAGAAAATTGAAGGTGATGGAATGGCGTTTTGCCATGCCGGTGGTCACATCATGAAGCGCGATTTGCAGCCGGGTGAAGTGTTGAAGATTGACACCGGTTGTGTTGTGGCCTATACACAGACGATTGATTACGATATCCAGTTTGTGGGAGGTGTGAAGAACACACTATTTGGTGGAGAGGGATTTTTCTTTGCGACACTGCGCGGCCCCGGTACGGTTTGGTTGCAGACGTTGCCAATATCGCGTTTAGCTTCTCGCATAGCGTCGTTTGCCGGTCCCGGTGGACGCAAAGAGGAGGGAAGCATCCTCGGTGGATTAGGGAATTTACTGGATGGAGACGGCAGGTAGTCCATGCTCAAAACCATTGACATAACAACGTTTTTAGAGCATGTAAAAAGTGGCATGCCAGTCTTCGATGCGAGAAGCCCGAAGGAATTTGCGCAAGGCCAAATACCGGGCGCGTTCAATCTTCCGCTTCTCAATGATGACGAACGCCATCAAGTGGGCACAACTTACAAGCAGAGCGGACGAGACGCGGCAGTTTATTTGGGTTATCAGTTGGTAGGTCACAAGTTTGCATCTTACATCGATGCGGCCAAGAATGTAGCTCCGCAAGGAAAGGTTTTGATCTACTGTTGGAGAGGTGGTATTCGCAGTAATACGATGGGCTGGTTGCTTTCTTCAGCAGGCCTAGAGGTGCATGTGCTGGAAGGCGGATATAAGGAGTTTCGTCAGGATTGTCTTGCACTCTTTGGGCACAAGTGGCCTTTGCTGGTGTTGTCCGGAAAAACAGGCACGGGTAAGACGGAAATTTTACAAGAACTTCAGTTACTCAACGAGGCAGTTGTTGATTTGGAAGCCCTTGCCAATCATCGTGGATCAGCTTTCGGCGGTCTTGGACTGCCCGACCAACCAACGCAGGAGATGTTTGAAAACAAACTTGCTTGGGCATTACGTGATTATCGCGATTGTAGCCGACTATGGATTGAAAATGAAAGCCGGTTCATTGGTAAGATCCGGATACCCGATCTCTTCTTTGATCAATCTACCGGTGCGAATTTAATTTCTGTTGATCGTCCAGTAGATGCCCGCGCCACGCGCATCCTCAGCGAATATGGACAATTCGACAAAGAGTTGCTTGCAGAAAAAACCCGTGGCATAACCAAGCGGATGGGTGGCGATCGTGTCAAGCTCAGTTTGGACGCGCTCAGCGAGGGCGACATGAGGGGTTGGGTGATGCCGTTGCTGGATTATTATGACCGCAATTACGAGCATGCCATACGCGAGCGAAAGGGTAAATACGAGCGGGTGATCAGCGTTCAAGACGATGATGCAAGGTCTATTGCGCATGAATTAATCCGGTTGAAACCAAACTAAGCAATCGAACATGGAGGATATTAAACTGACACACTACAGCAAGGGTTCCGGTTGCGGATGCAAGATCTCACCGGCAACCTTGAAAGAGATACTTCAGACATGCGATGATTTGCCTGTCGATCCGCGGTTGTGGGTGGGTAATGAATCACATGATGATGCCGCAGTTTTGCAATGGAGTGGGGAAGAAGGGTTAATTGCCACGACAGATTTTTTTATGCCGATGGTAGATGATCCAACCGCATTCGGCAAAATCGCCGCAGCAAATGCATTGAGTGATGTCTACGCCATGGGTGGAAGCCCGATGATGGCATTAGCAATATTGGGTTGGCCGGTTGATCGTCTACCGACGAGTCATGCGCGGCAAGTACTCGAGGGTGCGCGTTTTGTCTGTCGACTGGCTGGTGTTCCGCTTGCCGGAGGACATAGCATCGAAAGCGCGGAGCCCATTTTCGGATTGGCGGTGAGTGGCCGCGTTCATCGAACACATTTGAAGCGCAACAACACCGCGAAGGAGGGGGATTTCCTTTACCTCACCAAGCCACTCGGCGCGGGGATTATTAGTGCGGCTGTGAAGCGCGGACAACTGGATGATCCCTCGCACCTCGACGTGGCGATTGCTTACATGAGCTCGCTGAATAAAATCGGAGAAGCTTTTGGCAAGATGGATGGAGTGCACGCCATGACGGATGTAACGGGCTTCGGTCTGGCAGGGCATCTGCTGGAGGTTTGCGAGGGCAGTGGGCTGAGCGCAGAACTCAGTATTGAAACAGTTCCGGTCTATCCGTTTTTGAATTCCTACATCGCCCGTCATATCTATCCGGATATGACCATGAAGAATTACAGCTACTACGCTTCTCGCATCTCAACACTGAGTTTACCGCAACTCATGTTGTTCTGTGATCCTCAAACAAGCGGGGGCATTCTCATCAGTGTAGCTGAGGAGGCAAAATCAGCGGTAGAAGCGTGTATGAATGATTTCGGTTTAGGCGCATTCGCACGTCCCATTGGAAGGATGACAGCGCTCTCCGAAAAGGTCATTCACGTAAGCTAAAACAACAAGTGTATTTCGCTTAAATGCCCAGTTCAGGGTCAACCTCATTGGGCATTGTAACTTTCAGCAGAGGCTCAGCTTCCATGGCTCGTGCAATGGCAAATTTCGCTTCATCGTTGCGCGCCCATGCTCTTCGAGCAATGCCGTTGTTTACGTCCCAATGCAGCATGCTTTTTAGTCGGCGTTCGCTGTCTTTGCTGCCATCGAGCAGCATACCGAAACCGCCGTTGATGACTTCACCCCAACCTACTCCGCCGCCGTTATGCAAGCTGACCCAGGTAGCACCTCGGAAGGCATCGCCCACGAAATTTTGAACGGCCATGTCGGCGGTGAAGCGCGAGCCGTCATAGATGTTGGAGGTCTCGCGATAAGGCGAGTCGGTGCCCGATACATCATGGTGATCACGACCCAGCACGACGGTGCCGATGGTTCCTGCGGCAATAGCATCATTGAATGCTTTCGCAATGCGCATGCGCCCTTCTGCGTCGGCGTAGAGGATGCGGGCTTGTGAGCCAACAACGAGTTTGTTTTTGCCGGCCTCTTTGATCCACTGAATGTTATCGGCCATTTGCTGACGGATTTCTTCAGGAGCTGATTGCATCAATTCGCTGAGCACTTCCTCTGCAATGCGATCGGTGCGTTCGAGGTCTTCCGCTTTGCCGCTGCAGCACACCCAACGGAAAGGCCCGAAGCCGTAGTCGAAACACATCGGTCCGAGAATATCTTGAACGTAACTGGGGTATTTGAATTCGCGCGGTGTTCTTCCTTTTTTTTGTTCTTCGCTTGCAATTACATCTGCGCCTGCGCGCGAGGCTTCCAACAGAAACGCATTTCCATAGTCGAAGAAGTACATTCCTTTCGCTGCGTGTTTGTTGACAGCGGCGGCGTGGCGACGCAACGTTTCTTGAACGTGTAATTTGAATTGCTCGGGTGCTTCAGCCATCATGCGATTGCTTACCTCGTATGTTTTTCCTACGGGATAATATCCGCCGGCCCAAGGGTTATGCAGCGAGGTTTGATCACTACCTAAATGCACGGTGATATTTTCCGCATCGAATTTTTCCCACACATCAACGATGTTGCCGATGTAGGCAAAGGAGATGATGTTGTTTTCGGCCATGGCCTTGCGCACCTCGGTGCAGAGTGTATCGAGGTTGTCGGTAATCACGTCAACCCAACCTTGCTCGTGACGTTTGTATGCTGCTTTGGGATTGACTTCAGCGGTAATCGAGATAACGCCTGCGATATTTCCTGCCTTTGGCTGCGCGCCACTCATACCACCGAGTCCTGCGGTGATAAAGAGAATGGGATCATTGGCCGACATACCGCGTTGCTCACGCATGCGGCGTGCGGCGTTCATTACGGTGATGGTTGTTCCGTGCACGATGCCTTGCGGACCGATGTACATGTACGAACCTGCGGTCATCTGTCCGTATTGCGTTACACCAAGCGCATTAAAGCGTTCCCAATCATCCGGCTTGGAATAGTTGGGAATCATCATACCGTTGGTAACCACTACGCGCGGTGCGTCTTTGTGTGATGGGAACAAGCCCAGTGGATGACCGCTATACATGACGAGGGTTTGCTCTTCGGTCATTTCACTGAGGTAATGCATCGTGAGCAGGTATTGCGCCCAGTTCTGGAATACACCTCCGTTTCCACCGTAGGTAATCAGCTCGTGTGGATGTTGTGCTACTCGTGGGTCCAGATTATTCTGAATCATGAGCATGATCGCGGCTGCCTGCTGACATTTCGCCGGATATTGCTCGATGGGACGAGCATGCATGGCGTAGGCGGGCCGAAAGCGATGCATGTAAATACGGCCGTGGCTCTCTAGTTCTTGTTTGAATTCCGGAAGTAATGTGGCATGCAGTTGAGCAGGGAAATACCGTAATGCATTGCGCAGTGCGAGTTTTTTTTCGTCGTCTGACAGTATTTCCTTGCGCTTGGGCGCATGATTGATGGAAGCGTCAAAAGCCGGCATCGCAGGCAAAGTCGAGGGGATGCCTGTTGTAATTGCTTCTTGAAATGCGGCTAACTCTTCCGTTTCACGGGTTATTTCGAGGGTGCTCATACTGTCCAGAGAATTTATGCAAATGTCGTTAAGTACCGATAAACCTCAGTCGCTCGCGAACAGTTCAAAAAGAGATGCAACAAGCAGCAGTGTAAAGCCATTCCGGAGCGTAAAGAGCCAAGTCTTCGTAGGGTTCGCGATTTAACGACCACAGACGTCGCGCTTCTATGCGGCATTTGATTGCTTTATGCGGTTGATAGTCGATGTTGGCTGACCATCCTCCGGGATTGATTTGTGTGGGGATGGAGTGTGTGGCGAAGTATGCACTGCTCACATCGCGCACTTGTTCAAGGCGAGCGGCCACAGTCCAGTCTTTGAAAAGCTGTTTACCAAGGGCCAGTGAGCCGCCGATGAAGTCTTTTGTTCGGTCCATGGCTTCGTAGTTAAACTCTGCATTGATGAACCAACCTTGCGTCAGCTTTTGTGTTGCGTAAAAATTATGATACGTGCTATAACGTCCGTTGATGCTTCCTAGGTAGTTGGAGTAATTCAGCACGCGTCCCTTTTTGTTATCATGCTGAAGTTGCATTCCGAAGTTTGGTCTGATTTGATCGTCGGCCACCGCGATACGCTGCCAGCCATTCAACACCAAAACAGCCCAGCTAAGGCCGTTATCGGTTGTTCCGGACCAGCGAAGACCGCATTCGTAGTAAGGGGTGTTTTCGGCGAGCAGACTGCGTGTGAGATTCAGGTTGTTTTTGCCGATGTTCGACTCAAGACCGATGTGAGAGGGCATGATACCGGCATCGATGCGGCTGTTGGCGTTGCCTCGGAATTGATACCCGATGGAGGCCTCGTAAATATGCTGAACAGCATTGGGTTCACTAGCCAGGTTTCGGTTGACGTACGTTCCCACCATGGGAGCTGCAATGATTCTCCAACGATTGTGTTCAACAGTCCATTTCAGCCAGGCGATGTTTACGGCAAGCCCATCAGCAGTGTGGTTGTAAAGAAAATCCGGACGTTCGGCCTGTGAGGATTGTTGGGCAGCGTAATAGATTTCAGCGTAGCCTTCGAACGAAACGGAAGTAGAATCTTGAGCGTTTGTAGCAGTGGATATGACGGCCGTAAAGAGAAGAGAAAGCCAAAGCGTTTTGTGTAGCATGGCTCAAATGTAAAGGAATCACTGATTGAATTTCCCGGTGCGGATATCAAAACCAAACGGGCAATGTTTGCAGCCGCTCTGACAGCAATAGCCGCGTTTGAGGTGGTATTTTTCGGTAAACACGATATACCCCTCGGCGGTGTAGTAGTAATCTTCTCCTTCTATCTTTTTCGCTGTTGCCATGACGGATTGCAAACAATTATTTCCTTTCTTGGTTCACGTCCGGTTCGAAATCGAGTGACACGGAATTCATACAGTAGCGCTTGTAAGTGGGTGGTGGGCCGTCGTCGAAGATGTGGCCCAAGTGAGAGTCGCATCGTCCGCAGGTGACTTCCGTGCGAATCATGCCATGGCTTTTGTCGAGGATATATGTCGTAGCGCCCTGACGAATGTTTTCGAAGAAACTCGGCCATCCGCATCCGGAGTGGAACTTGGAGTCTGATTTAAAGAGGGCATTACCGCACACAGCGCAGTAGTAGGTTCCTATTGATTCCGTGTCGACATATTTACCGGTGAAGGCGCGTTCGGTGTGGGCTTCTCGAGATACGAGATACAGTTCTGTGGGCAGAATTTGTTTCCAGGTATCGTTAGACACGTCAAGTTTGGTGGTGTCAATACGCGAGTAGTATGGGTTGTTAGAAGCGGACATTTCTTGCGTGGCTTGGGGAGCTGTGTTTGTCTGACTGCATGCCGAGAGGCAGCAGGCAATTAGCACGGCGCATAGTTGGAGTGTAGGGTTCATGCGAATATTCACAAAAGCAAATGAACGCAGGCGTTTGTTCAACACAGCGATTTTTTGAAAAAATGGCAGGTGTTGCAGTTTCAGTTTGGCGTGAAGCTGCTTGTCGGTTTAAATGCCCATCAGTTGAAAGATCCAGTAGCAAATGGCACCCATTGCCGCAGAAATCGGTATGGTGATAATCCACGCCACGAGGAGTTTTCCGGTGACACCCCATTTTACGGCCGATACACGCTTGGTAATACCCACTCCGATGATGGCTCCGGTGATCGTGTGTGTGGTACTCACCGGAATACCCTTGATGACTTCGCCTCCCATTTTCCAGGGGAATTTCAATCCTTCGGTAAAGAAGAGGGTAACTGCACCGGCTGTTTCGGCGGCCACTCCTTCAAACGGGGTCACCTTGGTGATTTTGGCGCCCATCGTTTTCACGATTTTCCAACCGCCACTCATGGTTCCAAGTGCGATGGCTGCATAGCACGATAGAGGAACCCACGTTGGCATTTCCTTTAGGCTGCTGATTTCTCCATCCGCCAGCAGTGCAACGGTGATTATACCCATTACTTTTTGGGCATCGTTTCCGCCGTGTCCGATGCTGAACGCTGCTGATGAAAACAACTGCAACTTCTTAAATGAAGCGTTGGCTGTGGCGTTGTGCATGGAGCTCAGGAAGAGGGTGAACACCCCCATTACCAACACAATGAAACCAAGCAGAATCCATTTGAAGTTTGCGCCGTGGAAAATGACTTTTAACCAATAGCTGTCGAAGTCGCTTTTTAAATTAGAGGTATCGAAACGGTCGGTTGAATTTTCTGAAATACGGTGAGATTCCGTGATGGAGGCTATCATACCGGCGGCGCCTAGTTTTTCTGATATAGCCTTAGTTAATGCAATGTTTTCGGTTTGGTCATTATTCTTGGTATAGTCCAAACGCACAGTATAACGTGTTTCGGAAAGGTCTTCATTCCCACTCTCATCTTTAGCAGCTTTCACTAATGGTGTGAATTCATGCAGGTCTTCTGTTTTAAACGTTAGGGTGTTTTTCAAACGTTCCTTATCGACAGCCTCTTCAAACTGTAAGGTGTAGGAGCTTCCGCCGACGAAATCTCTTTTTAATTCAAGCGCGCTGTACACGGCGAAAATGACTAATGCAATAATGGTTAGGGAGACAATTTTCATGAAGGGCCCTTTGCGAAAGGAGTTTAGGAACCAAGCCGAGATGAGATAAGACATCATCATTCCCGCGATTGGTGCAACGAATATGAAAATGGCGGTTGCGATGATGATACCGCTGTTGATTGCTTGCCATCCAAATGCGGCAAGAAAAGCCCCTGCAAAGCCACCTATAAGCGTATGGGATGAGGATGATGGGATGCCATACCACCATGTAACCAGGTTCCAAGTAATGGCTGCGAGCAGTCCTGAAAATATCATGGCTAATGGATGGTATTCCTTAGCGATGTATACTTCCTTTACGGACTTGGCTATTGTCGTGGCTACACTGTGATCCTTGAAGATAAAGAATGCTACGAAATTGAAGAATGCGGCCCATACTACCGCTTGAAAAGGCGTTAGTACTTTGGTTGACACAACCGTTGCAATGGAATTGGCGGCGTCATGAAAACCGTTGATAAAGTCGAAAATCAATGCCAGGGCAATGACCAAGATGAGTAGAATGGAGTAGTCCATGAGTTGCGGTTAGGAGTTCTTGACCAAAATGGATTCGATAGCGTTGGCTACATCCTCGCATTTGTCGGTAGCGGTTTCCAATACAGATAGAATTTCCTTCTTCTTAATCATTTCAATTGCATTCGTTTCTTCCGAGAAGAGTCGCGCAATGGCCAAGTCGAAAATACTGTCAGCTTCGTTTTCAAGGTCATTGATGCGGATGATGGCCTCTCTCACGCGCTGGGCGTTTTTCATGTTTTGGAGGTTTTGAATGGCGCTGTGAATTTCCAAAATTTGACGGTGCAAAACGCTTGATAATCCATGCATGACCTGATCGATGTCTTTCAACTGATAGAGGGAGATGCG
>Ga0315899_10003774_pt1 | contig 16469 bp, 16 predicted proteins | sample LakEriMetagenome_2_FD_203518 | JGI IMG/M metagenome (GOLD analysis project Ga0315899, IMG submission 203518) | Freshwater fungal communities from buoy surface, Lake Erie, Ohio, United States - Buoy 4 MA112 | ecosystem: Environmental > Aquatic > Freshwater > Lake | place: USA: Lake Erie, Ohio... | reverse complement strand
AATGCGAACCCACTCGTGGTCTTTTGTGTACTTTAATTCAGCTGGAAAATTCATTGTTTTCAATTTATGTGGAACAAAAATAAGGGAAGTTTGAAGTGGAACAATTAAAAATAAGCCTAACTTTCACGCACAGTTTATGAAAATGGAAATTACTGCATACGTTGTTTTCTTGCTTCTCGCTATTGGCATGGCCTCGGGAATGCTAAGCGGATTTGTTGGTGTTGGAGGGGGACTTATTATTGTTCCTGCTTTGGTCTACTTCTTAGGATATACCCAATTGCAGGCGCAGGGAACAAGCTTAGCCGTGTTGCTCTTACCGGTGGGATTTCTTGCGGTAATGCACTATTATAAACAAGGAAACGTCAACACAACAGCTGCTCTTCTTATTGGTGCTGGTTTTATTTCAGGCGCACTGTTCGGAAGTAAGTTCGCGCACAACATCCCAATAGCAAAAGTGAAATTCGGATTCGCGCTTGTCATGCTTATTGGAGCCCTGAAGCTCCTATATGAGTCGAGCAAAGTCTTATTCGGCTCGAATTAGCTTACCCCGTAAATTCTCTCCATCACTTTTCCAAATGCATAGATATCTTGGAAAGAATTGTACATGGGAACAGGTGCCATTCGAATGATGTCTGGCTCACGCCAATCGACCACCACACCTTCCTTGGCTAACACACCCACAAAATCTTTTGTTCTTCCTTCCAAACGAATTGAAAGCTGACAGCCTCTTTCATTCGCATTGCGCGAAGTCAATTGTTCAACAGGAACACCCTTCGCTTTCAAGTCATCGAAAATAAATTCTAAATAAGCCGTAAGCTCTTTCGACTGAGCGCGCAATTCATCCATTGACGTGCGATCATACAAGTCTAAAGCCGCGCGATGGGCAGCCATGCTCAACACAGGAGCATTGCTCATTTGCCAGGCTTCAGCTGAATGCGTGGGGTCGAAATTCTTCTGCATCAAGAATCTTGTCTCTGCTTTATTCCCCCACCATCCGGCAAGTCGCAAGACTTCTTCTCCATGATGACGTTCATGCACATATACTCCAGACACTCCGCCCGGGCCGCTATTCAAATATTTGTAACTGCACCAACAAGCGAAGTCAATGTCCCAATCGTGTAGTTTCAAATCAATATTTCCAGCAGCGTGCGCTAAGTCCAAACCGACTTTTGCACCCACTGCATGACCTGCTTTCGCAAGCGATTCGCAATTAAAATACTGTCCACTGAAATAATTCACCGCACCGAAACATACAACTGCAAGATCTTCTCCGATCTCGTTAATCTTAACTAGAATATCTTCTTCACGCAGTAACACCTCTCCTTCACGTGGTTGCATTTCAATCAAAACATCGTCCGGGTTAAAGCCATGCAACTTTGCCTGTGATTCGAAAGCATATCTATCGGAAGGAAAGGGTTTGTGCTCAAATAAGATCTTATTGCGCTTTCCTGAAGGACGATAAAAACTAATCAGCATTAAATGCAAATTCACCGTGAGCTGATTCATAGCAACTACTTCTGATGACTTTGCTCCAACAATGCGAGCCAACGAATCGGTTAACACTTCATGATAACTGAACCAAGGACGTTTCGCATCGAAATGACCTTCCACACCGAACCTCTCCCAATCGCTTAATTCTTGAAGTAAATAGTCCTTCACACCCTTAGGCTGCAAGCCGAGTGAGTTACCCGTGAAGTACAGCATGGGGTTTCCGTTGTGCTTCGGAATGAAATATTCATCACGAAAAGCTTTTAACGGATTAGACTCATCCTTCATTTTCGCATACTCCGCAGTGTTCTCCCAAGCGCTCATAGGTCGTGTTTATTTGAGTGCAAATTTAGTAGAAGCCTAGTAACTATCTTTGCATGAATTAAATGATAAACGTGAATAACCGAAGACTTTGTTTATTTCTTGCTGTAATAGTGCTATGCTCGTGCAACAATAAGCCGCCGCAAGTAACTGTTGCTCCTCCAGAAAAAGAACAAATTAAAAAAAAGGAAATTGTTTATTTCAGAGACAGTATTGATTCAACATTTGTTTTAGAATCACTAGACACTTCGGTAGCTGTAATTGATAAATTGTATTTCGAAAAAGACGAGGAAAATCCAAACGGCATTTTCACCTTCAGAGGTGGAAACCAACGTAACTCACCCGTTCGAGGAAAAGTAAAAACAAGACCAAAAACAGTCCGCATGGATTGGGAATTCAAAACTGCGGTTGACTCTATGCGTGGAAGTTTTGGTTATTGGGGCGGTGGCGCTGGATGGACAGGCCAACCATTAGTGGTAAATTGGAATAAAAGTGAAATACAACAATTGGCGGGGCTTAATGCAGAGTTTCTGAGTAGGAATGAACTTAAAGAGATCATTCAAATTTCGTTATCTGGAAACATCTATTTCTTGGATTTTGAAACTGGCATTGAAACTCGGCCTCACCTTTCCATTAGAAACCCAATCAAAGGCACTCCAAGCATTGATTCTAAGAACAAAGATTTGCTTTATGTTGGACATGGAATTCCACACAGAGGACAAATGGCATGGCGAGTTTTTCATTTAAAAAAAGGAACGCTGTTGCATGAAGAATTTTTGCCTTCAGCCTTCGCACATAGAAAATGGGGAGCTTGCGACGCATCTCCCTTAATAGACACTACAAGCGCCACTGTGATTTGGCCAACGGAATCGGGTGTTATTTATCGCCACGATTTTAGCAAGAATTTATTCAATAAAATCGAGCAATTCAGATACAAACTTTCTGAATCGCGTTACCAAGGAATAGAATCGAGTCCCAGTGCATACAAGCAACTCGGATATTTCACCGACAACGGCGGAAATGTTATTTGCGCCGATTTGCGAAATATGAAACCCCGCTGGCATTTTTTCAACGCTGATGACTCTGATGCTTCCCCTGTAATTTCTATTGAAAACGAAGTTCCATATATCTTCATTGGAAATGAAGTAGACAAACAAGGAGCAGAAGGTTTTGGCTATTTAAGAAAATTGAATGGTCTAACAGGAAAAGAGGTCTGGCGATTCGAGAAAAAATGCTACTCCTCTATTGGCGAAAAAGTCAATAATGGCGGTATGCTTTCGACACCACTGCTAGGAAAAGAAAAAGCAGAAAATATTATTTACACAGTCTTTTCTAGAACTGACGAGCATGCTGCAGGAATGGTCGTAGCACTTAACAAAAGCACAGGGGCTCAAATATTTGAAGTTCCTCTGTCGCGATATAGCTGGGTCTCTCCGATTGCTGTTTACGACCAATCGGGCTACCCTATCCTATATGTCCCAACGGTAAACGGATTTGTATTACTCATAGATGGAATTACAGGGGAAGTAATCTTTTCTCAAGACATGGGATGTATATTCGAATCATCGCCAATTGCTTGGGACAATCGAATTATTCAACCCGCAAGAGGAAATAAAATATTTAGCTTTGTACTAGAATGAAAATAAAAATCACACTATTCTTTGTCGTTATTGCAAGTTTTGCATTTGGACAAAAGTCGAAATTATTTCGAGTTGAAAACAACCGTGCTGACTATCACTACTGGTGCTATGAACCAGAAAATTACAGCGCGAATAAAGATAGTCTTTGGCCAGTTTTTGTCTTCCTGCACGGACGTAGCTTAAGTGGAACCGACCTTGATTTAGTTAGAAAATATGGTCTCATTGCAGAAGTTGAGAAGGGCAGAAAATTCCCAGCAATTATTATTGCTCCTCAGGTAAATAAAGGTGAATCTTGGAACCCCGATAAAGTTATTTCTTGCTTGAATGAATTAGCAAAAACACATCGCATTGACACTAATCGAATCTCGATAACAGGGATGAGTTTAGGTGGTTATGGTTCATTACATACCGCTGGGAAATACCCTGAGAAATTTTGTGCAGTCGGAGCATTTTGCGGCGGAGGCAAATCAAAAGACGCATGTAAACTTGCCACCATACCCGTTTGGGTAGCTCATGGCAAATTAGATCGCGCAGTGCCATTCGGAGAGTCTTACGAAATTGTTGAGCGAATAAAATCTTGCGATACAAAAAATGTAAAGTTCACCGTTTTTGAAACCCACGACCACGGCACTTTGGAAAGAATGTTTCGAACAACAGAACTCTATGATTTCTTTTTGAAAAACGAAAAGGGAAAGCCAACGTACTTCCCAAACTTCACGAAGAAATCACTGAATTAAACCAGCGTATTCGTCTCTGTGTTTGGGAAAATAACCCAAGGTTTGAAGGTCTTTGCTTCTTCGAATTCGAGGTGAGCATAAGAACAAACAATAACGATATCACCCACTGTGCATTTCAGTGCAGCAGGTCCGTTTAGGCATACTACTCCGCTTCCTCTTTCACCAACAATGATGTAGGTCTCAAGGCGTTCACCGTTAGCACAATTCAATACTTGAACGCGCTCTCCTTCGATCATATTCGCAGCTTCCAATAGAATTGGATCTATTGTTATGCTGCCTATATAATTCACATCTGCCTCAGTTACAGTTACTCGGTGAATTTTCGACTTTAAAACCTGAATAATCATAGGCGGCAAATTTAATCTTCATTTTTCATCTTAGCGCCATAATTATGAGAAAGATTTCGAATATTCTATTGAACTGTTGGTTCCCTCGTGTGTGCAGTGCCTGCAACCACAGCTTAAGCGCCAATGAACTTGGTATATGTTTCTATTGTCAACAATACCTTCACCACACAAACCACTTCTCACGGAAGAACAACTCGCTCTATCTGCAGCTGGGATTCCGCATGAATTTGTACAGTGTTCAATCACTTTACTTCTTTCAACCAAAAAGCATTGAGCAGCGGGCTATACATGAGCTGAAATATAAAAAAAATATGCAAGTTGGAAATTTCTTTGGAAGAGAAATGGGGAAACGAATTGCCTCTGCAGTTTGGCTGAAAGATGTAGATTTCATTGTCCCTATTCCGATTCACACCAACAAAGAACGCGAGCGTGGATATAACCAAGCCCAAGTCTTGTGTGAAGGCATATCGGAGGAAACCAATCTTCCTATTTTAAAGGTGCTAAAAAAGCAATCTCATGGAAAAGGGGCAACAAAAGGCAACCGAATGGAACGTATGAATAGCCGGAAAATTGATTTTAAAGTTGGCACTACAATACCCTCCCACGCCGATCACCTGCTCATTGTTGACGACGTTATCACAACGGGTGCAACGCTCGAAAGCGCTTTCCACGTTATCCGAAAACAGTTTAGCGGTAAAATTTCGGTCGTGTCAATAGCTCATACCTTTTAATCCTATCTTTGAATGCATTTAAACCTTCAACCATGAACCATATCTTGCAACGGGCTTTTATTGTTTTCCTATTAACCCTTCCATTCGCAACTCATTCACAAGTGCAGCAAGGAAAAGTGCTACTCATGAATGGTTCAATCATAGAGAATACACTTTGGGAAGAGAAGGACGGAATGATTTATATCTACGACCAGAAAAAGAATTTATTCGGAAAAGAAAAAACACGCGCCATTGAATTGAATAAAAGTGAAATTTTCAGTTTAACAAACGGCAGCAAAGAACAAGTGCTCTATTACCAAGATACCATGCTTGGCGATTATTATACTCCAGAGGAAATGCGCATGTATCTGGCAGGTGCCGGTGATTCAAGAAAAAACTTTAAAGCAAGGCATGTTACTGCAATCGGATTTACGCTATGCAGTGTTGCGGGTTATTTAGTTGGCGACGGACTCATGATTTTAATTATACCCCCCATTACATATGCTGCCTTGCAATATGTTGGAAAAATAAAAATTCGTGAAAAATACATGTCCGACCCTAATTTCAAATACAATGATTTGTACGCTGAAGGATTTGAACCTCCTGCACGCTCAAGAAAAATGATTCGCGGAGCTCTCAGTGGAGTCGTTGGTTCTGTGACTGGAGTGGTGCTTTACATAATTAAAAACCAATAGCAGTGATCATTACCTTCGTGCAGAGTTTGTGTCTTGGGGGCGCTTCATTCTTTTTGCTTGAAACAGCAAATCCTGACACCAACTTTGAAAACTTGTTTCTATCCATTGCTGTATTGTATAGCTATTGGTTTTCAAGAATGCTTCATAAAGCCGCGCATTGGCTACCACTTTTAGTTATTGCTGGCATGCTTTCCATCTCACCGAACATTCATTCGGTTTTAATGATCGCTGTATCAATCTTAACAACACTCTATTTCCTTCAACATAAATTTTCCCTCAGAAAAACACCCTTACTTAAAAACCTAACTGTTGCATTGTGTTGGTCTATACTCGTTGCTATTCCTGACACCAAAGAGATTTTTGAGTTAGGCGGCAGTGTATTTTTTACAACACTCGCATTATCACTTTGCATTGATTTTGTTCAGCGCTCGGAAGATTTCGGAAAAGTTGAAACTGTTCCACACCTAATTGGAAACAACCTAACCTTATTCTTCTCTTTGATATTTATTTTGCTCGGACATTTCTTTCTCCCTACAACTTTTTATGTTGGAATTATGGCGTTGGCCGTTCAAGCCGGGCTTACTTATTTACCACAAGAAAAGAAAAGGGAAGCTTTACGAGAGCTTCCCTTTCTAGCTTATGCAGTAGGAATTTATTTGTTGTAAACGAAGTCTAGCGCATCGCAAAAATCTACGATTGCTTTGTCTATATCTGTCTCACTGTGCGCTGCAGAAATGAACCCAACTTCATATCCACTTGGGCCCAAATAAATGCCTCGTTCCAATAGAAAACGATGGAATGGCGCAAATAACTGTCCACTGTTCTCAGGTATCTCATCCATTCTTCGAACAGCTTTTTCTTTCGAGAAAGAAACCCAAAAAATACTACCCATATTGAAAATGCGAAACACATAATTCTTTTGATCGGCATGCGCTTGAATGGCACTTACCATCTTCACTGTTTTTCTTTCCAACTCTTCATAGAATCCTGGCTTGGCACATTCTTTCAATTGAGCGAGACCCGCAGCCATTGCAACCGGATTTCCAGAAAGAGTCCCTGCCTGATAAACTGGGCCGTCCGGGGCAATTTGAGACATAATCTCTGCGCTAGCTCCGTAGGCACCTACAGGCATTCCGCCTCCAATAATTTTACCGAAAGCAAGCACGTCAGGCTGAATGCCGTAATATCCAGACGCACCTTCAAATCCCAAGCGGAAACCACTAATTACTTCATCAAATAGCAATACAATTCCCTCACGCGTGCAAACCTCGCGAAGGTGTTTCAAAAACACTCCGTCTTGAATCAGCAAGCCGTTGTTTGCTGGAACCGGTTCAATAGCCACAACTGCAATTTGTCCGCGATACATCTCAATTGCTGCATCGAAAGCTTCAATGTCATTTAATGGAACAACGATCGTTTCGTTAACATAAGCTTGCGGAATTCCCGCACTGCTCGAAGTTCCAAGAGTTGCTAGCCCACTTCCTGCCTTCACCAACAAAGCATCCACGTGTCCGTGATAACAACCTTCAAACTTCAAGACCTTGTCTCTTCCGGTGTAACCTCTCGCTAAACGAATGGCGCTCATGGCGGCTTCTGTTCCGCTGCTTACAAAACGAATCTTCTCTAAATATTTATGATGCTCCAGAATGAATGAGGCCAACTCATTCTCTTCACGTGTTGGAGCCCCGAAACTCGCTCCCTTAGAAGCTGTTATACATATTGCTTCAGTCACTGCATCGTTTGCATGTCCTAAAATTAGGGGTCCCCAAGAACAACAAAAATCGATAAACTCGTTGCCATCTGCGTCCCAAAGATGCGCCCCTTTTCCTCTTTCAAAAAACAATGGATTACCTCCTACTGACTTAAATGCTCGCACTGGCGAATTCACACCCCCTGGAAAATATTTCTTTGCTTCTACAAAAAGCGCCTCACTATTGCTCTGTTTCATCTTGCAAACTTACGATTGAATGGTAAAAACAGCGTATTTTAGCAGCCCACAATTTTTTAAACTTTTGAAATATTCGTTTACTCTTCTCTTATTTCTAATTGCCTCTGTATTGAGTGCAAAAGATTTTCCTATAGAATCATTTCAAAAATTAGAAAAACTTGGAATTTCTGCAACACCCGAGTGTGGCGTTTATTCTGAACCAATTTCTGTGTCGTTTAAAAACAACACCTCGTTCACCATTCTTTATCGAATCGGAAATTCTGATACTGACAAATTCCAAGTTTTTAAAAATCCGATTACCCTCAAACAGAACACTTGCATTCAAGTAAAGTTGCAAGGCGAGAATGCTCCCAAATCAATTTTCATTGGAACATTCGTTGTTGGAAGAGCACACTCACTTCCTGTGCTTTGCATAAAAGTTACCGACAGTCAATTTTTTCCTCCAACGGGTATCTACGATGGCACTAGAGTTTCCGGAAGTAATGAAGGCGAAGGAGGCGGTGGACATTCCAATTACATTGGAAATGCCTGGAAGAAAACACCGATACCTTGCTTTGCGCAATTTTATTACAACAACAAATTGGTTGAGGCAACCTCATGTAAAATAAAAACTTTCGGAGGCTGGACTTTGGGCTTACCTGAAAAATCGCTTCATCTTGTTGCCGACACAACAGTTGGAAAGAAGAACTTCGAATACAAATTTTTCAAAAACAAGCCCTACAACGAATTCGAACATTTGGTGCTAAGAACGAGTGGCAGCGATCAACACCTCACTCGCTTCAAAGACATTAGTATTTCCAGCTTCGCGGCAGAACTTGGAGTCGATTACATGGACTACCAGCCGGTAATCATGTATGTAAACGATAAGTATTTCGGAATTGTTAATCTTCGCGAAAAAATCAACAAAGAATACCTCGCCAACAACCACAACACAAATAAAAAGCAAACGGAGTTGCTTGAATTGAGTGGCGGAAGTTCAAAGGAATATGCGGGATTGTTGAACTTCATTGCTCAAAATTATCTTTCGAAAGATTTTCCAACTGAACTTGAAAAACAAATGGATATTGAAAATTATTTCAATTATAGTTTTTTGGAAATATTCATTGCTAACATGGACTCTCGTGGAAACATTAGATTCTGGAAAGACTTGAGCGGAGATAATAAGTGGCGTTGGATTTATTACGACGGTGATCTCGGATGTGGTTCACATTATCACGAACAGAATTTTCTGAAAGAAAGAATTAGTCCCGTTCAAACTGAATGGTACAATCCGCTTTGGACAACGCACATTCTGAGATACACTACTTTGAATCCAGAACTTCGAAATAGATTTATTCAGCAATCATGTTTAATCATGAACACAATCTTGCACAAAGATTCTACTTCGAAAAGAATGGATGAATTTGCTGCTGATATTTCGAGTGAAATTCCATTCCACGTAAATCGTTATCCCATTACAAGAAAAGAGACTGAAAGTGGATGGAGAAATCACATTAGTTCCTACAAAAGATTCTGGGAAATTCGCCCAACATCGATGTTAAAGCATCTTCAAGAGGCATATAACCTAGGAGAGACTGTGGAACTAAAACTAAGTTCGAATTTCCCGAATGAGAACCTTCTTAAAGTAAACAATTCCAGACTTCAATTCAATAAAGTAGAAGGACCCTTCATAGCAAAAATTCCCCTTCCTATTGCACCCATAGACAATTGCTTTCCATATGAATTCGTGGAATGGAGCGATGGCGACAAGACACCAAATCGCGTTCTAACCTGTGCTTCTAATCAAACACTTTCCGCCAAATTCAAGCATGTTGAAAATTCTGAATTAGCGGGCAAGATTCGTATTCGCAGATTTGGCAGCCAAATGAAGGCAAAGGACCCTATTCATTGGATGGAAATAATTAATCAAAGCAATGAGCCCATTGATATCAATGGACTTGTATTGTATGATTTTCCAGATGGTATTGTGGACACACTTTTCAATGCCCATAGTGGTGAAATGCTAGCTCCATTGAGCTCAATCATATTTGTCAGTCGAAGTCACACCGGCGATATCGGTCAAGAGCTGAAGCTTCCAGAAGGCACAAAAATTTACCCGCTCGATTTTCCTATAGGATTCAACGACAAACATTCTTTCTACCTTGGTGATAAAAAGAATACGCTTGTTGACAGCATGGCTGTTCGTTTTCCTGATTCTCTTTTAACTCACGGAAAGCATTTCGTTTGTTACTTTGATGAAAAAGGAAGTATCGTTTATGATCGTGTCAATAAGAAAACCGTTTTCGACTGGACTGTAAAAGAAGCAGACTCGATGAATGAAATTATGAGTAACCTAAGTAATCTCCCTCTCTGGATTTATTGGAGTAATGGCATAGCTCTCTTGCTTTACCTCTTGTTAGCGTTCTTCAAAAAGATCAAATGGGGCGAAGCCATAAAATATTTCGCTTTCACTGCCTTAGCTGTTGGTTTGCTCTACTGGGCCTATAAAGGAGTCTCTATTCAAGAAATTATTGGGCAAATAATAAACACACACTGGGTCTGGATAGTTGCTGCGCTTGTTGTTGAATATGTCTCTGTTATTTTCCGTGGAATCAGATGGAATCAATTACTTAAACCACTTGGACATAAAGCAAATACATGGAACGCCATTCATGCTGTTGCGTTTGGTTATTGCATGAACGACATTGTGCCTAGAAGCGGTGAGGTAGCTCGATGCACCTTGCTTTTCAAATCAGATAAAATTCCTGTTTCAACGTTGGTTGGAACTGTAATTGTTGAACGCGTAATAGACATGGTGATGTTCGGACTTCTTCTTCTTTGGGGAATTTTACTATTGCCTTCAACCTTGTCTTCTTTAATGAACGAAACGAAAAGTCCAGGATTCTCAATGGAATTGGGAATCTCATTGATTGTTCTAGCGGTTATCGGAATCGTGGTGTTACGCTATATTTTGAAACATACTTTCAAAAATAAATTCATTGAAAAATTCGCTGAATTCATACGAGGAACATGGAAAGCTTTTTTAAGCGTTGGAAAAATTGAAGGGAAATTTAAATTCATATTTCTAACTGTTGGCATTTGGGCGGCTTGGTTACTCATGACTTGGTTCAATCTTTTAGCCGTTCCTGGTTGTGAACACATGGGATTGAATGAATCTGTGTTTCTCATGATTTGCGCGAGCCTAGCGATGCTTGCCCCAACCCCTGGTGGCCTGGGCGCATTTCATTCAATCACAATTATTGGTTTCATTGTTTTGGGATATGCCGATGAAAGCAACGCGTCTACTTCCCTACTTGGACTTACGTTCGCAACAGTCTCTTGGTCAACCAGAACTTTGATGGAAATTTTATCTGGATTTGTGGGTTTCCTTATTGTAACCTATCGTATCAAATATGGAAAAACTACTTCAACAAATTAAAGCTTGGCGTGAAGCAGGCGATACCATTGTTTTTACCAATGGTGTTTTCGATATTTTGCATTTGGGACATGTCACTTATCTCGAGCAAGCTGCTGCGCAAGGCAATCGGCTTATTATAGGCGTCAATAGCGACGCTTCTGTTCGTAGCTTGAATAAAGGTCCTGAGCGCCCTATCAATCCTGAATGGGCTCGCGTAAGAGTGCTTGAGGCTCTCCGATGTGTTGACGCCGCAATCGTATTTTCAGACCACACTCCTCTGGAGTTAATTCTTGCAATACAACCCGATATTTTAGTGAAGGGCGGAGATTACAATCCAGATGAAACCGATGAATTAAACAAGACCTACATGGTTGGTTCGAAGGAAGTAAAAGCATCTGGAGGAAAAGCCATTGCTATTCCTTTGGTTGAAGGATTTTCAACGACGAACATTCTGAGTAAACGATAAGAAAATTTCAAGCATAAAAAAAAGGCGATCAAACGATCGCCTTTTTCAATTCAATAAAGTCTCTTATTCCTTAATGATTGCTTTCGAAACACGTTCTGTTTCGTTCTGAATTAAGAAGTGATAATAACCATTCGATAAATTCAGACCGTTTAATTCAATCACGTTGTTACCTGAAATGGTTGGATACTTCGATTCGTAAACCATTTTACCCATAGCATCGAATAAGTACACGTTCAAATACTCCTCTTTCGATGAATAGAATTGAGCAGTTAACTGACTTGAGAATGGATTTGGATAAACATTCAAATTCGCTAATGTTGCTTGTGCTGGAATTTCTGCATCTTCGAATGAAAGTGCATCTTCTCCCGACTCTCTTACAAAAGTTAAAGCGCTAATGTTTGCGCGAAGGGTATAGCAATATGTATTGTTAAATGCACCACTTACATTAAACACTCTCACCTTGTAGCTACCAACAACAGTTGTATTGTATACGATGACCTCATTTGCTGTTCCCGCATTTGTTGAACTTAACAACAACGCTCCGGTAGGCGAATAAAGCGAAACACTGTAATTCGCGGGCAATGTAGTAAGTTCAATCTTGATATTTTTGTTGGTAGACGTATTCGAAAATTTGAACCAATCTTGATCTGTCGAGCTAGAAATCTTCGCTAAAACATTTGTATTAACAGCAATTGATTTCGCCTTGCTTGAAGAGTTATTATTCTCATAAGAATCTGTGCATGTTGGATACAAAGACAACGTTGTGAAGCTAGAAGCTGCGGAATAGTTTCCTGTTCCTGCTGGACAGGTGGCATTCACTTGGTAGTTGTAAGTTGCTAATGATCCTAATGCCGTTAAGTCGTACGAAGTTGTGGTTAATCCAGAAACAGTTGTCCAAGTAGTTGCGGTCGATAATTTGTACTGCAACGTGTATGATGTCGCGCCAGATACCGCCGCCCACGAAACAGTCGCAGATGTCGTGGTAACAGCACTTGAAGTTAATCCTGAGGGAACTCCACACAATACAGGTGCAGGAGTGCCACATCCGTTCGAAGCTAGTAAACTCGTTCTTGCTCCACCCGTTGCGAACAATGCCTGCATACGTGCAGTCTGACCTGCAGAGAACATATACATGCAAGCATCATCTGTGTAGTCCATGTAGTTCATGGTCATCTCAACAGGAGTTCCAGTACAAGTGCTCAAGTGAGGATAAGTTGGACAACCGTAATTCGCAGTGTTGTGCGTTGGTGTATCGTTTACTTGATCTGTTCCGCAAGTTGCATCACCCCAAATGTGGCGAAGGTTTAACCAGTGACCAACTTCATGCGTTGCAGTTCTTCCCAAATTGAAAGGGGCTGTTGATGTTCCAATCGTACCGAAATATTGATAATCGATAACAACACCATCCGTAGATGCAGAACCACCTGGAAACTGAGCATAACCTAAGATTCCTCCGCTGATGTCACACACCCAAATATTCAAATACTTGGAAGCATCCCAAGCAGATTTTCCGCCTGTTGCATTGTTTTTCATCGCATCGTTTGTACTGAATGCTGTAGTTGCTGTTGATGTTCTTGTGATTCCTGTTGTTGCAGCTCCTGTTGGATCAACAGTTGCCAAACAAAACTGAATGTCCGTATTTGAAGCCGTGAAGATCGAAGGCGTGTTCGCAGCGTCTGCATTCATCTTCGCGAAATCTTTATTTAATACATCAATCTGTGTCAAAATTTGCGCGTCAGAAATGTTCTCTGCTGTTGTATTGTAAACCACGTGAACAACCACTGGAATGGTAACAATTGCACGATCTTCACCGTTGTAATGAGCCAAAAACTCATTGGTGAAATTTTCAATTTCTTGTTGGTTCAATTCATAAGAAGGGTTCTCTTGAATTGCTCTTTCATAATGCTCCATTGTGCCACAATTGCGTTGCGCTGCAGCGAAAAATGGAAACAAAACAGCTAAAAAGAATAATGCTTTTTTCATTTTCGAAAAATTAGGTTAGGTATTCAAATATAATAATTTACACCTTCAATCTACGTCAACAATTAAACTTCATTTGACAAAACAGGACCTTTTCCAATCTAACTTCGCAACGTGGAAATCATCGCCATCCTTTCAAGTCTCACTTACACCATCCTCTACCTCTCGGAGTCTTGGTGGTGCTGGCCATTTGCAATTGTCGGAAGCGCTGTTTATTTTTATTTATGTCGAAAAGCCAACCTGCAAGGGGAAAGCTGGCTACAACTGTTCTACGTTGGCTTCGCAGTGTATGGTTGGATTGCACCCAGCAATGCCTTTCATGATACCAATTGGAATTGGAATTTGCATCTCTACTTTGCATTAGGATCTATTGCTCTTTGGCAAATTCTTGCCATTATCTTGAAGAAAAGAAATTCAGCATTACCACAATTAGACAGCTTCGTGCTTGCATTTGCCCTAGCCGGAACCGTTCTTCAAATTTTATACATTGAATTGAATTGGTACTACTTCATCTTAGTAAACCTCGTTTCCATTTATACTTATTGGAACAGAGGTATGAAGAAGAGTGTGCTACTCTATTTGATCTACCTCGGACTTAGCGTCTACGGGATTACTCTGTAAAATCGTCGAAAAGAAAATCGTTGTAAGGGAAACGAACCACGTGAATTTCTCGTGCGCGATTGTACAGCACTTCGCGAAATTCTTCGACATGAATTTTCTTGGCGGCACTCATGAAGACCACATCTTCTGAACCCATGCGAGACATCCAAGACTCTTCTAACTCTTCCAACGAATAATTCGCTGCTGTCTTAGGTGTTAAATCATCCTCTTCTTTTTCAATGAAGGTATACGCATCTATTTTGTTGAAGGCAATTATCATGGGCTTATCCCCTGCTCCAATTTCTTGTAGCGTTTCCATCACCACTTTGTAATGATCTTCAAATTGCGGATGGGAAATGTCTACCACATGCACCAACAAATCAGACTCACGAACTTCGTCCAAAGTACTCTTGAACGATTCAATTAATTGGTGAGGAAGCTTGCGAATGAACCCCACGGTATCACTCAACAATAGAGGTAAATTCTTCACCACCACCTTTCGTACTGTGGTATCTAGGGTCGCAAACAATTTGTTTTCAGCTAACACTTCACTCTTGCTCATCATGTTCATGATGGTAGACTTTCCAACGTTGGTATAACCAACCAAAGCTACACGCACCAAGGCGCCACGATTTCCGCGTTGAGTTGTTTTCTGACGATCAATGATCTTTAAATCTTCTTTCAACTTCGCAATTCGATCGCGAATAATTCGTCGGTCCGTTTCAATTTGCAACTCACCTGGACCGCGCATTCCAATTCCACCTTTTTGTCTTTCCAAGTGCGTCCACATGCGCGTCAAGCGAGGCAACAAATATTCATACTGCGCCAATTCAACTTGAACTTTCGCATGAGCGGTCTGGGCTCGAGCCGCGAAAATGTCCAAGATTAAATTGTTTCGATCTAAAATCTTGACCTTATGATTATCGTCGTTGAATAAGTTTTCGAGGTTTCGCAATTGCGAGGGAGAAAGTTCATCGTCGAAGATGACCATGTCTACTTCATTCTCGAAAACAAAATTTTTAATTTCCTCAATCTTTCCAGAACCCACAAACGTTCTATTGTCTGGATGATCGAGATTTTGCCAGTAGCGCTTCACGCAAAAAGCATCGGCGGTCGTTGCCAGAAAGGCCAACTCATCTAGATATTCAGTAAGTATATCTAGATTTTGTTTCTTGTTCACGATACCCACGAGTACACAGGTCTCTTGGGGTTTCTTGGTCTCTTGTAGTTTCGCCATTCTATCTTCCCGACAACTTCATGCAGTATGCTGTAAGCGCGTCAATTTCTTGAACCGTTAACATACTTTCAAAAGGAGGCATTCCTGCTTTTCCGTGTGTAATCTGATTTTTAATTTCATCTGCGGAAAGCTGACTTACCGTAATGTTTTTCGCACCGCTCAATTGGAGATTGCCTTCACTTCCGTGACAAGTTGCGCAGCGCTTAACGAATAAGGCTTGCGCATCAACTGGACCTGAGCTCTTGGGTTCTTCTCCACAAGAACTGAGGTTCCATAAAAAGAGCATAAAAAGTAAAACAACAACCCCTGAATGGATAATTCGCTTGCTCATCACTTACTCATGAACGCTAATTCAGACCAATAGCCCATGTAGCTCATAGCAAAAATGCTAATCACAAAACCCAATCCGTAGAAAATCGCAATTTTCTTCGCACGATCCCGTCCGTTTGTAGCGCGCTTCGCTTTTGAATATCCGATTGTAATAAACACAACTGCTAGAATCATCATTGCAGGGTGTTCAACTAATTTCTTACGAAGCTCAGGAGTCTTCATAATATTGCTGTTGCTCATGATATCCATCACCAATAGAACCAATCCCACAACAAGCTGGATGTGAGAGAAAATCAAGGAGAATAAAACCAACTTACTTGGTTTACCAGAAACGGGTTCGTTCTTCTCTTTCACTAAGGAAACGATGATAGCCAATAGTGGGAGCGAAAGAATTAAATATGGAAGTAATTTGTGTAAGTGTAGAAAGCCCGTTTGCATAATTATTAATTTTCTTCAAATCTAATCTTCTTTTTCAAAAACACCACATCTTTGTTCCCAAGAAAAAGCTATGAACAAGATTGTATACAACGTCACCGTGAGCGTAGACCCTGAAATTCATGAAGAATGGATTAC
>Ga0315899_10003770_pt1 | contig 16481 bp, 18 predicted proteins | sample LakEriMetagenome_2_FD_203518 | JGI IMG/M metagenome (GOLD analysis project Ga0315899, IMG submission 203518) | Freshwater fungal communities from buoy surface, Lake Erie, Ohio, United States - Buoy 4 MA112 | ecosystem: Environmental > Aquatic > Freshwater > Lake | place: USA: Lake Erie, Ohio... | reverse complement strand
CGCATCAGCACCAAAATTGCCTGAGGGGCTAACTTTGATTTGTTAGCGTTGTGATCATCTATTTCGGCTTGTTGATTCATGGACAGCTGAGATGATTAACACCTTCTTTTCGTACCTAGCATTCAACAGAAGCGCTCACGGAAAAACATCAATCCACCTCCTGTTGAAACGAATACCTAAAATAGACCCTTCAGGAGCCGAATATGGCAGAGTTTCAATATTCCGATCTGTCCAAGATGATCGATCATTCCTTGCTGAACCCAACCTTGACCGTTGAGCAGCTAGAAGCCGGGATTCAGCTCGCGATTGCTTACGACGTCGCCAGCATTTGCATCATGCCCCACTATCACAAACGATGTGTCGAATTGTTAAAGGGGACAACGGTTGCCCCGAGCAGCACGGTTGGGTTTCCTCACGGTGCCAATCATACGCGAACAAAGCTCGTCGAAGCCGAGCAGTTAATCGATGAGGGGTGCTTAGAACTCGACATGGTCGTGAACATCAGCGCCGTCCTTAGTGGAAACTGGTCTCTGGTTGAAACCGAGATCGATCAGATCACCAAGTTGTCGCATGCCGCAGGGCGACGAGTAAAGGTTATCTTCGAAAACTGTTACTTGAAGGACGAACACAAGATTCAGCTCTGCAAGATTTGCTGCGATGTGGGAGCCGACTGGGTCAAGACCAGCACAGGTTACGGAACGGGTGGTGCAACTTTCGAAGACCTTCAATTGATGCTTGATCATGTTCGTAAACCCGTTCAAGTGAAGGCGGCGGGAGGGATTCGCGATTGTGAAAACCTGATCAAAGCATGGAAAATGGGGGTAACGCGAGTCGGGGCATCTAGAACCGCCGAAATGCTTGGTGAAGCACGAGCTCGACTAAACCTGCCTCCCATCCAAGCAACCTCGGGTTCGTCGTCTCCAACAGGCTACTAGGCCAGTGCTTTGAGATAACCTTGATTGGAGAATCACCGAAATCCCAACCCGCAGCGTGAGCGAGGGACAATATACCGGCAAATTACCTTGCTTACGCGTTTTGAAGTTGCGCAGTAACAGGTTTTTCGGGCCAAAGGCCTTACGTTTGCCTAGGTAAACGAACTGGGCTTTGCCCCTAAATCCAAAATAGCGCAACTTCAAAACTTACGCGTCGGGTTATGATCGACATCATCTCCAAATTGCGGCACTAGCCAGATGTTTATTGGCATTCGAGCTACCGACGTGGGGCAGGTTTCCGACCCTACTTTTCCAGGATATTGAGCAATTTTGGATGAAATTGACTAATATGAAACCGGTTCCCGTTACACCGAGTTCTCAAGTTAAAGCATCATGCAAAGTTTGTTTCTAGAATCGAATTCGTCGACTTGTTGGCCAGCACAAAACAGAAACAACCGATATCGATGCTTGCGACTAAAGAGCTTCGCAGTATTGCTTCAGTGCATCGTTTTGTTTTGTGCGAGTCCTTCCTCTGAGATTGTTGGGCAAGAGGCTAATGGGGCATCTCTTAAAGCCGCTGGCCAAGTCGATCGAGGTATCTCGGCTTGGACCGACGAGGAGTTGCAATCTAAGCTTGCGGAGTTCGATGCGATTATTGAAGCCGCTCGTTCGGAGTGGCAAGTGCCCGGCTTATCTGTCGCCATCGTTCACAAAGACAAAGTGCTTTTAACGAAGGGCTATGGTGTCAGAGAAAGCGGCCTTGCTTCTAACGTTGACGAGAACACACTCTTTGCCATAGCTTCGAACTCCAAGGCTTTTACGGCGGCAGCCATTGCGATTTTGGTCGACGAGAAAAAATTGACTTGGACCGATCGAGTGCAAGATCATATCCCATGGTTTCAAATTTACGATTCCGATGTAAGCCATGACATGATGATCTGCGATCTACTGTGTCATCGAAGTGGGCTCGGGACCTTTAGTGGCGATCTGCTTTGGTACGGAACACCATACAGCCCGAAAGAGGTTCTAGAGCGATGCAAACATCTACCAGCTGAAGGGCCCTTTCGCCATCACTATGGATATTCCAACGTGATGTTTCTCGCGGCTGGTTTGGTTATCGAAAAAGTGAGTGGCGAGTCATGGGGTGCATTCATTCAGAACCGAATTCTGAAACGAATCGACATGGACCGATCGGTAACCAGCGTCAGAGATCTAATCTCGCAAGGCAACTTTGCGACTCCGCACAAAACTCATCTGGATCATTCCGAGCCGATTGCTTGGGTGAACTGGGATACCATGGCAGCGGCAGGCGGGATCGTTTCAAGTGCAAACGATATGGCGCAGTGGATGCGATTCCAGCTCAAACAGGGAGCGTGGAATGGTGAGCAACTAATTAGCGCCGAAGCCATGCATGAAATGACCCAGCCATATACTCCCATTCGAGTACCAAGCACCGTTTCGCAGCGAGTTCCGCAAACGTTGTATCGATCCTATGGACTTGGATGGTCGCTGTCCGATTACAACGGACGGAAAGTAGTCGGTCACGGTGGAGGGTACGACGGGATGTACTCACACCAGATGTTGATGCCAGGAGAGCAGCTTGGCATCATTGTCCTTTCGAACAGCATGACCTCGCTTCCCAATACGTTGTGCAATATGGCGATGGATTGGGCGACGGGGCAGCAAGTAGGGAATCGCAGCTCTGAGAGCTTGGCGAAATTTATCGAGTCACGCAAAGAGTTTCGAAAACGAATTGATGCGGAGATCACACAGTCCGCGACGGGAACTACGCCCAGCCACCCCTTGGTTGATTACGCCAAATCGTTCCGATGCCCCCTCATGGGGGAGGCGATAGTCAGCTTGGAAAACGACAAGTTGGTTTTGCGGATTGTGGCGAACCCGAATATGGTCGCGGATCTTGAGCACCTCCATTACGACACCTTTGTGATTCGGTGGCGAAATAAGTTCGCGTGGTTTGATGAGGGCTCGGCGTTGTTCATCGCCAATGCAAAAGGTGAGTTCGTTGAGCTCAAACTCAATGTGCCCAATGACGACCTTTGGTTTCACGAGCTGCAATTTCGTCGCTAAGAAAGCTCAAAGAGGGGGCGAGGATCGGGATTGGTTGTAAAAAATGGAAGTAGCGTTATGCTTCTAGCTTAGTTTTTCCAATAATATCCCTCAATTTCAACCATCACGATGCCGGAACACCAAGGGCTGCCTGAACACCAACGAGTTGTCATAACGGGTATGGGAGTCGTCTGCCCACTCGGACGGGAATTGGAAACCCTATGGCAGAATCTGATGACCGGCGTCAGCGGCATCACCGAACTCGGCTGTTTGCCGGCCGCAGGTAACACGGTGCGATATGGCGGCGAGGCTAAGTGTTTTACTGGCGATATCGCTGACTTTGGGCCACTAGAAAAGACACTTCAGAGGGCCATCAAGAAAAACCAAAAGGTTATGTGTCGCGAGATTGAAATGGGCGTCGCGGCTTGTCAGATGGCTCTGCATCACAGCGGTTTGGCAGATCCAACAGCCCGCAATCCTGAGCGAACTGGGATTGTTTATGGCAGCGACTATATCCTGACACGGCCAGAGGAGTTTGCTGACGGCGTGAAAGCCTGTTTTGATAGCGAGAAAAACTACCAAATGCCTGCTTGGCCGGGAACGGGCAGACCACAAGTCAACCCGCTGTGGCTCTTGAAATACTTGCCAAATATGCCTGCTAGCCATGTGGCAATATACAATGATTTACGAGGCCCCAGCAATTCCGTAACCATTCGAGAGGCCAGTAGCGCGGCTTCCATTTCAGAAGCCGTAGCGACAATCCGGCGGGGGGCAGCCGATGTCATGCTAGCCGGGGCAACAGGCTCCAGGTTGGAACCGCTCCGGGCTATTCATTTTTCGATTTCTGAAAAATTGGCAGACGATTCGAATCCCGCAGTCATGTCTAGGCCTTTCGGCAAGCGAAGGTCGGGAGCAGTTCTAGGTGAAGGGGCCGGGGCAATCGTTATCGAATCTTTAGCGCACGCCAAGAAACGTGGGGCAAAGATCTGGGGTGAAATTGTCGCCGGCGCTGGCTCGGCCGTGTGCGACGAGCTGCACGGAAAAAAATTAGATAGCATTCGAGTGGCGACAAAAAATGTCTTGGCAAGCTTAATGACGCGTGGTTCCTCCGCTGGAGTCCACTTTTCGGAAGGAAACTGGCATATCCACGCATGTGGTAAGAGCGAGATTGAGCACGACCGCTCCGAGGCAGCGGGCATTCAAGAAGCGGCCGGTAAAAATGCCCCGGTTGTGACCTCCGCAAAAAGTTTGTTCGGAAATATCGGGGCTGGCAGCGGTACTGTGGAATTGATCTCAAGTTGCTTGGCCCTAGAGAACGACACTCTATTTCCACTTGCCGGTTTTGACGAAATCGACTCCGAATGCTCGATCAAACCAGCCCGGCCAGGAGATTCCCCAGGAAGCTCTTTTGTCAGTTTGTCCTATTCCAGTCAGGGGCAGGCCGCAGGGGTTTTAGTTCGCAAGTTTGCTGGCTAAACCTAGCGGAAAACGATAAAGAACTTTCCTTACAGGCTGAGGGGCCAGAACTGACAAGTTTTACGCCTTGGGAGCCTTGACAGGATTTAGGGGGCTCGGTACCCTCTTCGGTCCCAAAAACATTAGTTTTGCTTCAATTTTTGAGTAATAGCGATGGCAGTCCCAAAGAGACGACATTCCAATTCCCGTTCCGGCAAGCGACGAGCACACCACTTTAAGAAGCCTCGTCAAATCATGACTTGCCCTAAGTGTGGTAATGTAGCTTTGACCCACCATGTCTGCGGTAAGTGCGGATATTACATGGGTCGTAATGTTGTTCAGATGAGCGACAACTAGCCTTCATTGGCAGCTTGTATAGCCATCACTGGCAGCTTGTAATTTTTGTAGCTTGCTCGGCATCTTGTAAAGTAAGAAAATACCGTGCCTAAGACAGCTTTGTTTTTTCCTGGCCAAGGTGCGCAGGCAGTAGGTATGGGCCGTGGACTGCTGGAGCGGAGTAGTAAAGCGAGGGAGCTTTTCTCGCAAGCTTCGGAGATTCTTGGCTTTGACCTGGCCAAGCTCTGCATAGACGGACCGGAAGAGCAACTCCACCTGACCAACAACAGTCAGCCTGCGTTGTTCGTTCACTCAATGGCCGCATTGCAGGATTTCTTTGAGCAACATCCCGACGTTGAGCCGAACGTAATTGCTGTTGCTGGATTAAGTTTGGGCGAATACTCCGCTTTGTGCTGTGCCGGAGCAATCTCGTTCGAAGACGGCGTGCGGCTTGTTATGGAACGCGGGGCAGCCATGCAGGATGCTGCTTCTTCCGTCCCAAGCGGAATGGCTAGTGTTCTCGGTTGCGAACGCAATGCAGTTGACGAGATTTGCAACAAAGCGAGACGGCCCGGCGAGATCCTCCAAGTTGCAAACCTGCTTTGCCCCGGAAACATCGCGATCTCTGGACACATTGGCTCGCTGGACGTCGCGGAATCTGTCGCCATAGAAGCAGGCGCAAGCCGTTTCATTCGCTTGAGTGTAGCAGGCGCTTTCCACACCGCTATCATGGAACCGGCGGTGACAAGGCTATCGGCGGCGATTACGAAAACGAATTTCAAAGATTTGAGGGTTCCAATTGTCGCGAACGTTGATGCATCACAACATACTGCCGCGTCCGAAGTAACCGGTTTGCTCACACGTCAAATGGTTTCCCCGGTGCTTTGGGAACAGTCCCTCAACACATTGGTTGAAATGGGTGTTGAGCAGTTCTATGAAATTGGAGCAGGTCGCGTTTTGGCCGGCACGCTAAAGCGAGTCAGTCGCAAAATGCCTTGCGAATGCTTCGGCGATTAAGGAATTTTTTGATCAACAAGCTGTGGGCTCGATGACGTGAGCACCTCTCCGTCAAACGCAGCTGCAGATCGCTTTCGATAGAAGGCGGTTACCATGATTTTTCGAAAGACTAAACACAGAGGAAATTAATGAGTCTATCTACACTCGGATTGTCTGCGGATTTATCAGGCCAAATCGCCATGGTCACGGGAGCATCACAAGGTCTTGGCCAAGCGATCGCGGTTCGTTTGGGCGAGAATGGTGCCAAGGTAATTTGTGTTGCTAGAAACGCGGACAAACTAACCGAAACCGTCGATCAGATCAAAGCTGCCGGCGGGGATGCAGTTGCCATTTCGTGTGACGTTACGGATCGTGCAGCGATCGAAAAGTTGTTTGAACAAGTCGAAACGGAATTCAAGCGACTCGATATTCTCGTTAACAACGCTGGTATCACGCGAGACACATTGTTGCCTCGTATGAGCGACTCTCAGTGGGATGAAATCATCGCATCCAACTTGACCAGCTGCTTTTTGTTCTGCCGCGCAGCGACCCGAGTCATGATGGGGCAACGATATGGACGCATCATCAACATGTCGAGCGTTTCCGGCTTGATTGGAAATGCAGGGCAAACCAACTATTCTGCAACCAAGGCTGGGATGATTGGCTTTACTCGCTCGATGTCCAAAGAATTGGCAAAGCGAAAGATTACCGTAAACGCCGTCGCCCCGGGATTCATCGAAAGCGACATGACCAAAGCATTGGGTGACGCGGTAACGGATGAGGTTAAGAAGCGAATTCCGGCAAACCGCCTAGGTCAAGCTGACGACGTAGCAGCATGCGTTTTGTTTCTCGCGAGTAAAGCAGCTAGCTACGTTACAGGCCAAGTGCTGACCGTTGACGGTGGAATGACAGGCTGATCCCAAAGATTTCGTTGGACGATAGGCTTAGATTCTCTACAAGTCCATGTATCGTTAAGCGCCGACCTGGATTTGACACTAGACTTGAATGCGTATTCCGGTAAAACTCAGCAGACCTGCCATTAGGAACAGGCCTAAAGCAGCGGCAGCATAAGAACCTCTTAAAATGCTGCCTTGTGATGTTGCGCCCTCAATTCAGAGTTGGTTGATTGTATGCCTTTAATCGTACAGAAGTTTGGTGGCACGAGTGTAGCGACCCCTGAGAAGATCCTTGCAGCGGCTAGAAAAGCGATTCGCGCCCAGCAAGAGGGGAATCAAGTTGTTGTGGTTGTTAGCGCCATGGGGCACAACACGGACCACTTGATCGATTTGTCGAAGCAAGTCAACGAAGAGCCATCCGCTCGCGAAATGGATATGCTGCTCAGTACGGGTGAGCAAGTCAGCGTTGCGTTGATGGCGATGGCGGTGCAGCGATTTGGTCACAAAGCCGTGTCGCTAACGGGTGCTCAGATGGGCATCAGGACCGACAACTCTTTCACAAAAGCCCGGATCAAAACGATATCAACTGACCGCATCAAGCGATTGCTCGATGACGGCAACATTGTTATCGCGGCTGGATTTCAAGGGATTGACGATGACTTTAACATCACGACTCTTGGACGTGGCGGCAGCGATACGACAGCGGTGTCTTTGGCGGCTGTGCTCAAAGCAGATGCGTGCGAGATTTACACTGACGTAGATGGCGTCTACACGACTGATCCAAGGGTGCTGCCAGAAGCTCGGCAGATGGGGCAGATCAGCTACGATGAGATGCTAGAGTTAGCAAGTCTCGGTGCGAGCGTTATGCACAACCGATCGATTGAGTTCGCTAAGAAATTCAATGTCCCTATTTGTGTTCGCAGCAGTTTCTCCGATGCCCCAGGTTCGATGATTGTGGCTGAGCCCGAATCATCGAGTGTTGCCGTATGCGGAGCTGCATTAACCAATGACGAAGCTCGGGTCACGATCCGGGGTGTACCCGATCACCCAGGCACCAGTTATGAAATATTTAAACGACTGGCTGACCGAAAAATCAACACCGATATGATCGTCCAAAACATCGGACAAGATCAGCGGGCCGACATTTCCTTTACGGTCCCCAGAGACGAGTTAAAAGAAGCTTTGCGTGCCGTTAACGAAGCGGCCAAGGTTGTTTCCGCAACAGATGTGACCCACGACGAAGCGGTTTCGAAGATTTCGGTTGTTGGTCTCGGAATGGCCAATCAAACAGGCGTTGCTGAAAAGATGTTTGCTGCTCTAGCTGAAGCGGGCATCAACATCCAAATGATCACAACCAGCGAAATCAAAATCAGCGTGTTGGTCAAGCGATCCGAAGCCCAAGCGGCATTGCGTGCTGTTCACCAAGTCTTTTCGCTTCAGGTTAAGCCTGAAGATGCCCGAAAATGGATCGTTGGAAAAAACACCAATGTGCACCTAAGCGCCAGCGATGTGGTCGAACGTCTTCGCAACTCGAATATGGAGCAATTAACATTGCTCGACATCGACTTGGTTGGCGACCAGGCGAGAGTGACTTTGCTGGGTGTTCCAGACACTCCGGGATTAGCGAATGCCGTGTTCCGCAAGGTGTCGGAAGCAGGTATCTTCGTCGACATGATCGTGCAAAGCTGCGACGGCTACGAAGGCGAAACCAGTATCAGCTTCACCGTTCCCGAAGAACAAATGGAAGAATGCTTGGAGGTCTTGCGATCGATGAACTATAACTTCCGAAAAATTGGCGGTTCCATGGACATCGCCAAGCTATCCGTAAGCGGCATCGGACTACGAAGCCACACGAGCGTTGCCATTGCCATGTTTAAGGCTTTAGCCGAAGAGAACATAAACGTTTTGATGATCAACACCAGCGAACTCAGAGTGAACGTGGTAATCGACGGCAAAGATGGCGAACGTGGCCTGGCATGCTTGCAAAAAACATTCGAGGCGTCGTTGATTTAAAACGGCATTTGAGAGGCCTCATCTTCAACAGATTGATGAGCCCAAGTTGATTCACCTATAACACACTTGAGGATTTCGATGCAACTTTCACACATGGTTTACTTTACACTCGCAGACGATTCGCCTCAGAAGATTTCTGAGCTTGTTGCAGCATGCAAAAAGTACCTCGATGGTCATGACGGGGTTGTTTACTTTTCTGTTGGAACGCTAAATCCAGATTTAGCTAGACCAGTCAATGATAGAGGCTATCACGTCACCTTGAACGTCGTTTTCGATTCACGCGAATCTCACGATCGCTACCAAGTTGCTCCTCGGCACACGCAGTTTATCGATGAACAAAAGAGCAACTGGAAACAAGTGCGAGTATTCGATTCGGACATTGCATAGCAGGCACTGAAAAACATGGCAACCGTGCTCGATCGTATCGTCGAAAAGAAGTGGGAAGAAATCGCAATCGCCAAAACGAGACGCGATCTCAATTCGTTGCGCGAAGCGGTTCATGTTGCTCCAGAGATTCGGAACTTCCTTACTCCACTCCGCGCGCCAGGCCATGTTCAATTGATCGCGGAAGTCAAAAAAGCGAGCCCTTCCAAAGGGATGATTCGACCGCAGTTCGAACCCGTAACCATTGCAAAAGAGTATGAATCGGGCGGCGCTGCTGCAATTAGTTGCTTGACCGATGAACCATTCTTTCAAGGCCGAATCGATTATCTCACGGCGATTCGTGCGGCGGTTAACATCCCAGTCCTTCGCAAAGATTTCATCTTAGACGAATATCAGGTCTACGAAGCCCGTGTTGCCGGCGCGGATGCGGTTTTGTTGATTGCCGAGTGTTTAGAGGGAGCCAAGCTCAACGAACTTTATCAAGCGATCATCGAATTAGGCATGACCGCTCTCATCGAGTTCTACGATCCTAAGAATTTGACGAGAGTTCTCGATACGGGCACAAAGCTTGTTGGGGTGAACAATCGTGATCTTCATACTTTTGCCGTCGAGTTGGCCCATGTGATTAATCTCAGAAAAGATATCCCCTCAGATGTCTGTTTGGTCGCAGAGAGCGGCATCTTTACCTCGGCAGATGTGAAGCGACTTTATGATGCTAACATCGATGCCATGTTAGTGGGTGAGTCGCTGATGAGACAGCATGATGTTCGTCAGGCTGTAAAGAATTTGATCGAATTTGATCGATTCGACGGCGGCTTAGAAGACTAGTTGTTCTGGCTACAGAACGAAAGGAAGTTCACAAACGTTGGACCGAGACCTGAGGCTGTCAGAAAAAGTCGAGTTGATGGGTCTTCTGTTCATGCACGGCATGGCCTTGGCAGCTTGGTTCGTACCACTCGGTCCTGTTTTAGACGCTGCAGGTCTTGGACAAATGAAGCCGTTTGCCTTTGCAGCCTCGGCGATTGCTGCGTTGTTATCGCCACTGTTCTTTGGCGCGTTGGCCGATCGCTCCGTGGCACCAACTCGCGTTTTGCGATGGATCAGTTTTATCACGGCAGGTTCGGTTTGGTTGATATCCTGGGGGATCGAATCGAAATGGAATCCATTCTTACTTTGGGGGCTCATTCAGTTTCAATCGATCTTTTGTACCCCGACCTCGAGTTTAGCTGGATCGATTGTTTTTTCGCGACTGATTAACTCCAAGCGTCAGTTTGGAGCGATCCGAGCATTGGGGACGATCGGCTGGATGGCCGGCTGTTGGGTTACAAGCTTGTTGAGTTTAGACACAACTCCCAAAGCGTTCGTCCTTAGCGCGGGATTGTGGGTTGCCACCGGTCTTTACACATGGCTGTTGCCGGTTTCTAAGCTTCCAGCAGCCGCAAGCAAGCGACTGACTTTACGCGAGCGATTCGGGTTTGACGCCCTCGGGTTGCTCAAGAATCATGATCATCGCGTTGTGTTCATCACAGCGGCCTTGGTCGCTATACCATTCGCGGCGTTTTATCCTCATACACCCAAGCATTTAGAAGACTTGGGATTCGAAAGGCTTACGGCCTGGATGTCATTGGGCCAAGTATCCGAGGTCTTCGCTATGTTGGCGATCGGGGGGCTCTTCGGACGATTCCGTCTGAAATGGATTATTGCAATGGGCTTGTTTTTTGGCGTATGCAGGTACGGTTTGTATTCGACAAACTCTGCATGGCCCGTGTTGCTTGGTTTGTCATTTCATGGGTTCGCATTCACTCTTACGCATATTAGTTCGCAGATCTATTTGGCAGAAAGAGTCGATCCGGAGTGGCGCACGCGGGCCCAAGCCCTGCTGAGCCTCATGACGGCAGGGGTCGGAAATTTGCTTGGGTATTTTTTGACCGCAACTTGGCTGACCTATTGCACAACAGGGGATAATGTTGCTTGGTTTACATACTGGGCTGGGCTTGGAGGGATTGTCCTGGCAGTCTTCGTATACTTCTTGGTCGGATATCGAGGAAAGACCTAGAGTTCTCCCAAGATCGGAATATCATGCATTGCTCTGATCGACCTTCGTAGAAACTACAGCTTTCGAATGACTTTATCTTTAACGAGCACTTTTGATTACGTCGCATGCCAACACGGGGCTGAACCGACCCTTAAGCAGTTTTTTTGCGAGCCCAATGGAACCTATCGCCTCGCGTATTCGCAAAAAGGCTTGGTAACCCTCAAATCCAATTTTTCGATCCCATGCTGGTCAAAAGTGCTTCCAACCCATCCGTTGGTGCGTTCCCGTGGTCACATTCTCAAGAAATGCGAAGGGGAGGTAGCGGAAACTCTGGTGCAGGCAATTGTTGAAGAGTACCGAGCTTTGGATTGGACCGATCTACATGTTTGGCAAAGAGACATTGCGCAGCCCGGTTGGCATGGATTTGAGCCAGGTCGATCGGCATTGGCTCACTACGTAGCCGAGGCCTTTGAGAAAAGACTGCGAGAGGTAGCAGACGAACGTTCTGCTCGGGTCAATCAAATAGCCAGTCTCGATTCCCGAGTGCTTGAGGTTGTTATCGATGATCCCAATCGTTGGTGGATAGCAACTCGTCAGGTTCAGACCGTTGAGGATGGATGGGTGGGGGGAGTGTACGTGCCTCATGAGCCCGCCGATATGATCAGTCGAGCCTATTTGAAAATCGCGGAAGCAATTCAATGGAGCCAAATGCCTATTCGGCCTGGCGACCAAATCGTTGAGATTGGCTCCTCTCCGGGTGGGGCTTGTCAGCATTTGATCGATCTCGGAGCTAAGGTGACGGGGGTTGATCCTGCCGAAATGGATCCTCGCATTGCGGATCATCCCTCATTCGAACATTGGCGAGCAAGATCGCTGCAGGTCAAGCGTAAGGCGTTTGCACCTTTCCGTTTTTTGATTTGTGATGCGAATGTTGCACCAAACTATACGCTAGATACGATTGAATCGATTGTCACATATCCCACAACGAGCGTTGAGGGGCTTATCATGACGATCAAGTTATCGTCGTGGGAGCAATCCGATCATATTACCGAACATCTGGAACGAGTCCGAGGTTGGGGATTCACGAAGGTCGCAGCGAGACAGTTAGCACACAATCGGCGAGAATATTGCATCGCAGCAAAAAGATAGGCGGCTTTTTTGTGACGCGTCTTGGCTGCATTTTTTGTTCGTCTTCATTGGTACTATCGATTAGCACTTTGAATCTCCGACTGGGATCGCCTCCACCGACGCATTGATGTCACGCTGAGATTTTAGGCGTGCGGTTCTGTGTTCTTGCTTTGTATGATTGCACATTAGTACCCATCAGAACTTGCAACTTCGCTGCCGGCTCGTGTCGAGAAAGCATACAGTGTCTTACTGTCAGTGGAATCAGGAAGAAACCGAATAGATCCATCTGCGAAGCCGACATTCGCACCTGAATTGTGAAAGCTATACAGACCTCCATCGTTCGTATCATTAACAGTCGGAAGATCGTTCAATAGTATGGCGCTATAGGTGCCGCTAATCGCCCACGCGGAATTGATTATAGGATGATTATCGGAACCGTATTGACTACTAAACTTACCCCGTTTGTAGATGTCGGGACGACCTGCAATTTCGCCTATGACAATCGTGTTAGACAATCCGTCGGTTACCTCGCGAAAATGCGTCCGTCTTGGAGCATCGTAAGATCCATCTTGATCCACCGATCGGCCGCGAACATGCCTTGGTAAACCCCAGACTCCCTGGTCGACCTTGATATTGCTCAGCATCACACCAATTGATTCGGTACCCAATTTAATGCCACCTATCGCTTCATAATCGCTTCGAGCCGAGGTACCGATTTCGATGTTTGGAGAATATTGGAGGACTGGTCTAAATCTCGTGTAATTGCTTGTTGAGGGGCAGAGGAAAACAGAAAGTTCGGTTCTGACGTTCGATTGATTGGAAGGACTGGATGCGGCCACCTCTGTATCGAGTCGATCGTAGAATGAAGACTGTTCTAGTTGGGGAAGCAACGCCGTTTGCCATGAGTGAAAATGGTACTCATCCCAGTATTTCTCAGGGAATAGTTTCGTTGATCCCTGGAATTCAAACGAGCCATTATAGAGCGATGGGAGCCGTTTTCGCGAGCTTTCAAATGACTGAATCGCGATAGCGGATTGCCGCATGTTGTTTTGGCAATAAACTCGCCGCGCTGACTCACGGGCGGCCTGAGTCGATGGCAATAACAATGCCATCAGAGCTCCAACGATTGCCAGGACCACCAAGACCTCGACTAGCGTTACACCTTTTCTCTGGAGATTCATTTTCCGCGCCTCACAAATAGCAAAGACGAACGTTTCCGATCAGCCAGTTGCGGGAGAAGAAGTGTCAATTGGAGAAACGCTTGATCCGCCGCTTGGTTGCAACGGATTGCTCGTCGCTCTTCGGTCTGGTGTGCGTGGCGCTAGCTTTACGAATCTTCGCCCTGATTTAGCCTGTCCACGTCGCAGTTCTGCGCCGATTCGAGAGACATCATTTCCCTGCTCAGCAGCAAGTTGGTGGCGTATCGAGCGGATTTCTTCGGTAATTGGATTAGGTGTCATTTGCATTTCCTAATAGTTCGTCTGGCGTACAGATGATTGGAGGCTCGAAACCCGAATCACGGCAAACCGTCTTCGGTTCATCGCTTGGTTCGCGACGAACCCAGGCGTTTGACAATCCATTCGGGGTCACGTCGGCAGTCCAAGATCGCATAGACGTCAATCGTCTCGTTTTCTATCAGGTAGTACACAGCGAAGGGAAATCTTTTGGCCAGCATTCGATGAAAGCCGTCAGCCATCTCGTGGATGCCGGCGAAGACTTTCAGGGATCGAACATCTGCCTGCATGCAGTCAAGAAAATAGTCGCCCAGCCCTACGGCATTCTGTTCATAGAAGTTCCAGCCCTCTCGCAAATCCTCTTTCGCTGCTTCAAGTAGCCGAATGTCCACGCAGTTCCTTTCGTAGGTCGGCTATGGCAGTATCCCAATCGAGGAATTTCAGTTTCCCCTCAGCGACAAGTTGCCGTCGTTCATCCAAGATGTCCTTGTGCCAATTAGGTGACGGCAAATCGGCTGGTTTCCGCGAGATGTCCGCCCACAGAGCCTCCATCGCCTCCAGTTTGTCAACGAGCGTCATGTTGTCCAAGGGCAAGTCAACTGACATGGCAGTACCTCTGTATTGAATTCACTACTAAATCTTAACATCGCGAAAGAATCCATGTAATTCCAAGGTTTAGCGGGTGGGAGCCATTCGTGTAAAACTGGCGACTCAAACCCGTGATCTCGTGTCGCGTCAACGACAACTGTCACATTCATTTCCACCCACCACAACCATGGATTCAAAACTATGAAGATTCTCGCACTTGACCTCGGAAAATTCAACACAATGTGCTGCTTTTTCGAATCAAAAACTCGAAAGCACGAGTTCCTTAACGCTACCACCGATCGAAACGACTTCGACACAATCTTCAAGAAACACAAACCTGACCTTGTCGTCATGGAAGCATGCGGCCCCTCCGGTTAGATCAACGATCTGGCACAAACCCTCGGCCTCAAAACCCTCGTCTGCTCCACCAACGAAGATGCGTGGAAATGGAGCAATGTCAAACCTAAGACCGATAAAGACGATGCTTTGAAATTGGTTCGTATGGCTGCCCCATTGACCGAGCACGAGTAGTTGACTCAACGCAAGTAATAACGGCAGATCGAGCGCTTCGTGTGCGTGCGATGGTTCAAGTAAGCCGCCATCGCGGCAGGATCAGTGATCGGGGGTTGGCTCAGTAACAATTAGTGACTCAACCGTGACTAATGGCACCGTTGAGATTTCCTTGCGAGTAAACACCCTGGAGGGAGCGTCACCAATCACAGGGGTCAATATGTCGAAAGATCTACAGCCAACCGTTCCATCGCTCATCCAATTCCAACAAGACCTCAAGCTTAATGGAAAAGGAATCCGAACTCAACAATCTTACCTCCGCGCTCTGCGAAAGTTCCACGAATTCCTATCCAAAGATCCCGCCTCCGCGACCGAAGACAACCTCCGACGCTACCTGCTCCACATCGTCGATACCAAACAATGGCGCCCAAGTAAGGTGAACGTGGCCCAAGCCCCCTAAGAAACCGATGCTGTGTGATGAGTGTGGTGGCGAGTTGTGCTTCTGACGGATGATACACAGCCGCATTCGATCGATTGATATAACCGGTCCACCGATGGCGACAAGCGTTTCGTAGGGGACGATTCCGAACAAACAAGGCAAGCCAAGAGGGTGAGCGAACGAACTGAAATGAACACCGTAACGAGCGAGTAACGACAAATAGAAGCGACATAGACTGCAAATCGGCCACGAAACAGTATCGAGTCAGCGCGAATAGAGAACCGTCTGGTAAGTAACGCCCTTAAGAGAGAACCTACCCCCGATTCACCGATCCTGCCGCGGGGCTTCATGAACACGGGGTTAAATGTTGGCTAAGAGCTGGCCAACAAACATCTAAGAGAAATAACAAGGCTCGACGTACGCCCTCCCCCGACCACCTGACGCAACATCTAAGCCTATTTATGTTATCGAATCACTCGTTCTTGAGTCGCCGTCGACGCAGGGTCTGTGCATTGCTGTCTGGTTCGCGCCTGCCGTCGAGCACAGCGTAGACAACCACGAGCTCGTCTTTGATACCATACCAGATTACAAACGGGAACCGCGAAGCGAAAGTATAGTGCCATCCGTCGACCTTAGCGTGAACTCATGCGTAGAGCAGCAGAGAATCGATGCCTGCACATATGCTGTCATGGAAGTACGTTGCCAGGTTTGGATCAATGTCGTCATAAAAATCGCAGCCATCCGCAATGTCGCGTTCGGCGCCAGCGGAAATCTTGATTCTCATCGGAGTCGATCCGTAAGACGCTTTTTGGCGTCAGCCCAATCAGAAAGGGCTTCTTCTCCGCGCTCGATTGCAGCTACACGATCGGCAACGACACTTCGATGCCATTCTGGCGGCGCAGCGGAGGGATCCTCGGTCGTTAGCCGTTTCCAAAGTAGTTCCATGGCGACAATCTGCTCATCGCGAGTAAGTCCGCCAATTAGTGTTTCGAGTGACATGTTTGCCTCCAGATGCATTTACTCTAGCGTAGTTATTCAAGCAACGTTGATTGAAATTACTACTATGCGTAGGTTGATTCGATAACGCCACCATTCAGCTAGTGGCGGCAAGTTAGGTTTCTAAAAGTCAAGGCGGTCGATCCGCCACTTATTGTAATCCGAACATCCTAACAGATGACCTGAGTGGGAGCCATTCCCCAGCTCAGAACGAAGGTCAAAAACTAGTCCGTGTTCGGCGTTTTTGGCTTT
>Ga0315899_10003766_pt1 | contig 16488 bp, 13 predicted proteins | sample LakEriMetagenome_2_FD_203518 | JGI IMG/M metagenome (GOLD analysis project Ga0315899, IMG submission 203518) | Freshwater fungal communities from buoy surface, Lake Erie, Ohio, United States - Buoy 4 MA112 | ecosystem: Environmental > Aquatic > Freshwater > Lake | place: USA: Lake Erie, Ohio... | reverse complement strand
GTGCGGCGGCGCCGGCGCGGCGCATGGCCGTGTAGTTGGCCACCGTCGATTGGCTGCCCACGCTGAACTGACGGCCGTACGCGGGATTCAAGTCGCCCTGCACCACGGTCACCTGCTCCCACTTCACATCCAGCTCTTCGGCGATGATCATGGGCAGCGACGTCTTGATGCCTTGCCCCATTTCCGAGTTGGGTGCGATAAGCGTGACGGCGCCATTCGGCGCGATGCTCACGAACACGTTGGGCGCAAAATCCGCAGCGGGGGCGAGCGCCGCCGTGCTCGACGCCAGTGCCTCGGCCGTGTCCATAACACTCGCCACCAACAGCCCACCACCCACCAGCCCACTGATCTTGATGAATTGGCGCCGATCGATCTGTTCATGACTCATTCGCGCTTCCCTCCCGCAGGGGCGCTCGTCGCGGCCAGCTCGGCGGCGCGCTTGATCCCGGCCCGGATCCGGGTGTACGACGCGCACCGGCACAGATTCCTGGCCATGGCCGAGTCGATATCGGCGTCGGTGGGTTGCGGTTTGGCCTTGAGCAGGGCCGCCGCCGCCAGGATCTGTCCGCCCTGACAGTATCCACATTGCGGCACATCGAGTTCGCACCACGCATCCTGCAGTGCGCGCGCCTGTGGCGTGTCGATACCCTCGATGGTGGTGACCACTGCCGAGCCCACGGTCGAGACCGGAGTGCGACAGGACCGGGTGGGCACCCCGTTCAGGTGCACCGTGCACGCTCCACATTGCGCGATGCCGCAGCCGAACTTGGTACCGGCGAGATCCAGCGAATCGCGCAACACCCACAACAACGGTGTGTCGGACTCCACCTCCACGCTGCGGGACACACCGTTCACGCTGAGTGTGTACTTGCCCATGGTCGCTCCACGAAATCGTGACGAGTGTTGCAGCGGCGCTTCGCTGCTATTCTACCGCGGGAATCGCCGCATCGCCCGGAACCACACATGGTCCGCTGGCATGATTTACGGCGTGACCGCGCTCCACACCGGGCATGGCGGTGATGTGCCCGCGCCGCGTGGCGCCCCCTCGGGACGCGGCAGCGTATCGGCCACCTGCATCAGCTCGACATCGAAGATCAGCGTCGCACTCGGCGGAATCACCGGTGGACGTCCACGTTCGCCGTACGCCAGCTGATACGGGATGATGAGACGACGGGTGCCGCCCACGCGCATCCCGTCGAAGCCCAGATCCCACCCCGCGATCACGCGACGGAACCCCTGCGGGAAGCTGATGGGATTTTTGGGCACACCGGCGTTCGTAGTGTCACGCGACGAATCGAACTTCTTCCCGTCGGTCGTCCACCCCGTGTAGTGAGCGAACACGCACATGCCCAGCGTGAGCGGCGCACCGGTGCCGATGCGCGTATCGACCGCTTCGAGCGCGAAGAGGGTGCGCGGCTTGTCGTTCACGGCGGGAATCGGTGCCGCGTACTTGGGTGCGCGGGCGCAGGCCACGAGGACGATCGACGTGAGCGACGCAGCGAGGAAGCGGAGCGGGAGGGGCACCGTGGGGTGTTTGGTGGAGGGTCCGGTCGAGCTACAACGGCTGGAAGACACGGACCCGTTACTTCAGCACCGGCATGGTGAACGAGGCGGCATCAGCGCCACTCGGCCAGCGCGTCGTTACGGTCTTGAGCTTGGTGTAGAACCGTACGCCATCCATGCCGTGCTGGTTGTGATCGCCGAATGCCGAAGCCTTCCATCCACCGAACGAGTAGAACGCGAGTGGAACGGGAATGGGCACATTGATGCCGACCATGCCGACTTGCACGCGATGTGCGAACTCACGCGCCGCACCGCCGTTCCGCGTGAAGATGGCGACGCCGTTGCCGTACTGATGCTCGTTGCACAGCGCGAGGGCCTCGTCGGCCGACTGCGCCCGCACGACGCACAACACCGGCCCGAAGATCTCCTCGCGGTAGATCGTCATCTCCTTCGTAACATGATCGAACAGTGAGCCGCCAAGGAAAAAGCCACCGGATTGCTGTGCCGGATGCGACCGGCCGTCCACCACCAACGTGGCCCCTTCCGACACGCCCGTGGCGATATAGCCGGCGATCTTGTCGCGGTGCGCCGCTGTCACCAAGGCACCCATGTCCATGCCATCGGCCTTCGGATCGCCCACCTTGAGCGTCTGCACCCGCTCAGCGAGCCGAGCAACGAGTGCATCGGCGGTGGCATCACCCACCACAACGGCCACCGAAATCGCCATGCACCGCTCGCCTGCCGATCCGTACGCCGCCCCCATCAGTGACTCGACGGTCATGTCGAGATCGGCATCGGGCAGCACCACGAGGTGATTCTTTGCACCACCCATGGCCTGGACGCGCTTGCCATGTCTCGCGGACGTTTCGTACACGTGCTGCGCGATCGGCGTAGACCCGACGAAACTGACGGCCTGAATGCGCGGGTCCGAACAGAGCGCGTTGACCGCAAGCGCGTCACCGTGCAGCACATTGAGGACACCCGGCGGTGCACCGGCTTCAACGAACAATTCGGCCAGGCGAACACCGGTCGATGGATCACGTTCGGAGGGCTTGAGCACCACGGCATTGCCGGTTGCGAGTGCTGGTCCAAGCATCCACAGCGGCACCATCGCCGGGAAATTGAACGGCGTGATCGCCGCCACCACACCAAGCGGCTGGCGCAGCGAATGCATATCAATACCGCGCGAAATCTGGTCGCTGAATTCGCCCTTCATCAGATGCGGAATCCCCACGGCGAACTCCACCACTTCCAAACCGCGCTGCAGTTCGCCGCGCGCATCGGCCACCACCTTGCCATGCTCACTGCTGATGAGGTGCGCCAGCTCGTCAGCATGCTGGAGGCACAGCTCGCGCCACCGAAACAGGATGCGCGCGCGATCCAGCGGCGAGCGTTCACCCCACGCTGACGCTGCTGCTGCCGCGTCAGCGATGACCGTTTCGATGTCGGCGGCATCCGCCAGGGGCACATGGCGCGCAACCTGTCCCGTTGATGGATCGTACACGGGCGCAGAGCGTGCCGTCTGACCGGCCTGACGCGTGCCGGCGTAGAAGAAGGGAATGCGGGACGAGGTCATCAAAAATCCGGGCTGAACGGAAGAAATCGGGATAGAGACATCAGCGCAAAGCGTCCGCGACGGCGCGGGCCACAGCCTTGGTAGTGGCGGTGCCGCCCAAGTCCGGTGTGCGCGGACCACCATCACCGACAACATGCTCAATCGCCCGCACGATGCGATCATGCGCTGCGTGAAGTCCCAGATGGTCGAGCATCATGGCCCCGGCCCAGATGGCACCAATCGGATTGGCTATGCCACGACCGGCGATGTCCGGTGCCGAACCGTGAATGGGTTCGAACATGGAGGGATACTGTCGTTCCGGGTTGATGTTGGCACCCGGCGCGACGCCGAGGCTTCCGGAAATGGCAGCGCCCAGATCAGTCAGGATATCGCCAAACAGATTGGACGAGACGATCACATCGATGGTCTGCGGATGGGTCACCATGCGCGCGGCCAGCGCATCGACATGATACTTTCGGCACTCCACGGCGGCGTACTCACGCGCAATGGCGTCTACGGCTTCATCCCACAGCACCATCGAATGCTGGAGCGCATTCGACTTCGTGGCACTGGCCAGCAGCTTCCGCGGACGCCGCGACGCCAGCTCGAACGCATAGCGCGCAATCCGATCGATGCCGCGCCGGGTGAATACACCCGTCTGCTCGGCGACTTCGTGCGGGGTGCCACGATGTACGCGGCCACCAACGCCGGCATACTCCCCCTCGGAGTTCTCGCGCACGCAGATCATGTCGATCTCCGTCGGTCCGCGCCCGGCCAACGGGCTTGGCACGCCGCGCAGCAACCGCATGGGGCGCAAGTTCACGTACTGCTCGAAGCGCTGACGAATCGGCAGGATCAGCTCCCACACCGACACATGATCCGGAACGCCAGGCGCACCGACAGCGCCCAGATAGATCGCGTCGAAGCCTTGCAGCTGATCGAGCGCATCGGCACTCATCATCGTGCCGGTGCGCTGATAGTACTCGCAGCCCCACGGGAACTCGGTGAACGACAACGTCACCTGCTCCTGACGAGCCGCCTGCTCGAGCACCTCGATGCCGGCGGGGATCACCTCCTGTCCGATCCCGTCGCCGGCAATGACGGCAATACGAAACGACGCGCCGCTCATCACATGCCCGGCGGCGTGAAACGACCATCCTGAGCGAGCCACCCACCATCGGCATAGATAATGGTGCCGTTCACGTAGCTGGCCGCATCCGAGGCGAGGAACAGCGTGGGCCCGACCATCTCTTCCGGCTGCGCCCAGCGATTGAAGCTGTTCTTCGCGGCATACGCGTTATACCAGTCGGCGTTGGCCTTGATCGGCGCCGTCAGCGGCGTTTCGACAACGCCCGGGCCAACACAGTTCACGCGCACGCCGTACGGGCCGAACTCACAGGCCGCACCACGCGCCAGCTGCAGAATGCCCGCTTTCGTGGCGGAGTAGACCGACTGGCCCGGCTCGACCACCAGCGAACGGATCGACGAAAAGAGCACGATGCTGCCTGTGCGCTGCGCCGTCATGATACGCCCTGCGGCCTGCAGCACATTGAAATTGCCGCTGATGTTCACGTTCAGCACCCGCGCCAATTCCTCACCCTGATAATCGAGGATTTTCTTTCGCACGTTGATGCTGGGCGTGCAGATCACGATATCGAGGCGGCCGTGCTGCGCGACGATCGCATCGAGCGCTGCGTTCACCGACGCGGCGTCGGTGATATCCACCACGCCGGAGGTTGCGCCTCCGCCAGCCTTGGCAGCGGTCGCCGCTGCAGCATCTGCCTTCACATCAAGACAGGTGACGGTGGCGCCCATCTTCACGGCACCAAGCGTGACGGCTTCGCCGATTCCGGAAGCACCACCGATGATGGCGGCGATCTTCCCCGTCAGATCAAACATCCCGTTGCTGGACATGCGGCGCGACTACTCCGTGGCTGGTGTGAAAGGCGGTGCACTATCCGGTCCGCCAGAGGCACGCCGGATCAGGTAGACGACGAGGAACACCATGATGGCCCCGGCGAGACCGCCCATCGCCGGGGTAATGCCGTTGATCGGCTTACCGGCCAGCGCGACACGCCAGCCACCAACAATCACGATGCCGGTGATGATGGCGGCCATGGCATCGACCGATTTGGCCTTGGGTTGGAACAGCCCCGCGATCATCGGGACGAAGAGGCTCACGCCCATGATGGTGTAGAAGATACTGAGCGCACTGACCACGCCGCCGGCCACTAGCGCGACCCCAACGCCGAGCGCCCCGGCAAAGACGGCGGTCACGCGCGTGATACGCAACATCTCCGCATCATTGGCGGCGGGGCGATAGAACCGCTTGTAGAAGTCCTGCGACAAGGACGTGGTCAGCGTGAACAATACCGCGTCGGCGGCACTCAACTCCGCCGAGAACACGGCGGCAAGTCCCAGGGCACCGACCGCTGGGGGGACACCCTTGGCGAGGAGCGTGGGCAATGCCAGCTCAGACTGCGCCAGGTCGGGGAACTGTGCCCGAGCCATCATGCCGAGAAATACCGGAACTCCGGCGTACACCATGAGCGCGAGCGCGTTGAATCCCACGCCCAGACGTACAGCGCGATCGTCGCGCGCACCGTAGGTCTTCTGCAGCAGCCCGGGCGAGACGATGAAGGCCGGGCCGAGCATGGCGAGATAGACCAGCCCCGATTCCCCACTCTGCCAGAAGTTCCAATAGTCAGGGCTCGGCTGCAGCGCGTGGACGGCATCCCATCCGCCGGCCGCACCAAGTGCGAAGGGAATGGCCACGGCAAATCCGACCATCTTCACCGTGAGCTGCACGATGTTGACATACGCCGAGGTAAGGAGCCCGCCTCCGGCAAAGTAGATGGTGATCAGCACACCCGCGGCTATGCAGCCAACGATCTTGGGAATGCCGGCGATCACATTCAGAATCCACGATACCGCAATGAGCTGTCCGGCCAGGATGAAGACCGAGCCGATCAACAGCAGCGCGGCAATCAGCGAGCGAACCCCCACCCCGTAGCGAAACTCGAGGTAGTCACCGACGGTGCGCAGATCATGCGCGGCCGCAGTGCGACGAATGGCGGGGCCAATCCAGAACGCCAGCACGAAAGAGCCGATGCCAGCGGAAAGGACCCACCACATGGCGGCGAGGCCATCACGATAGCCGAGCCCTGTGGCCCCGACCGTCGAACCGGCGCCCACATTGGCGGCCAGCATGGTACTGAACAGCAGTCCCGGTCCCAGTGCTCGCCCGGCAACAAAAAAGTCGCTCGATGTCCGGACGCGCCGGGAGATCCACGCGCCGAGCGCCAATTGCGCCAGCGAGTAGCCGATCAGCCACACGAGATGGGAGTTCATCGATCGGATTTGGGACGCAGGAAGCGAACGCGAAGGCGGTGCGGGTAATCCAGTGCAGGAGACATACGGTCCGGTGGCATTCTTGACAAGGGAATTACTGAGCGCGAGTATCGCGCGCATGACAATCCCTGCTTCACAGTTGGAGCGCGTATTCGCCGAAGTCGAGGCGGCCACCCAGGAAATGGTGGATTTCACGGCGGAGATGATTCGTATTCCGACGGTGAATCCCCCAGGGGACGCCTACGTCGAGTGTGCACAGCTGATCGGGGAACGGCTCGAGGCATTCGACTTCGCGGTGGACTATCCCGTTGCGGAAGGACGAGCGGAGCACACGCCGACGCACCCACGCATGAACGTGGTCGGTCTACGGCAGGGACGCAGCCTGCGACCGCTCGTCCATCTCAATGGACACTTCGACGTCGTTCCAGCTGGAGCCGGATGGACGGTGGACCCGTTTGGCGGCCTCGTGAAGGACGGCCGCATCTACGGTCGAGGATCCAGCGACATGAAGGCGGGGATCACGGCGGCGATGTACGCCGCGGAAGCGATCCGGCGCGCGGGGATCTCGCTGCATGGGAGTGTCGAGATCAGTGGTACCGTCGACGAGGAGAGCGGTGGGTTTGCCGGGATGGCGTGGCTCGCCGAGCAGGGGCGGGTGAGTGCATCCCGAACGGACGCCGTCATCATCACGGAACCCACCGATACCGATCGCCTCTATATCGGACACCGCGGCGTGTATTGGTTTGAAGTCACCACGCGCGGACGCATCGCGCATGGCTCGATGCCGTTTTTGGGCACGAACGCCATCGAGCACATGGGGGTCATTCTCGACGATATTCGTCGACGCCTCATGCCGGCGCTGCAGGCGCGCACGACCGCCGTGCCGGTCAAGCCCGATGGGGCTCGGCACGCGACGCTGAACATCAATGGCATTGCCGGTGGTCAGCCGGTCGACGGGATCCAGACGCCATGTGTGGCCGACATCTGTCGAGCCATTTTCGATCGCCGTTTTCTTGCCGAAGAAGGGTTCGAAGCCACGCGCGCCGAAATCGTGGAGCTGCTGGAGCGAGCCGCGCGCGAGACGCCGGAACTCGTGTACGAGCTCCGTGACCTGATGGTGGTCCACCCGGTACGCACGCCAGACGGCGCATCGGTCGTCGCCTCACTCGAACGTTCCGTGCAACAGGTCCTTGGTCGACCGGTCATGCTCGCGGCCAGCCCCGGCACCTACGATCACAAGCATGTCGATCGCATCGCCGGCGTCCCCAACTGCGTGGCGTACGGGCCGGGGATTCTCGATTTGGCGCATCAACCCGATGAGTACTGCACCATCGATGATCTCGTCCAGTCGACCAAGGTGCTCGCCATGTCCATCCTCGAACTGACGCACAGTTTGTAACACACGTGTGATTTGCCGTGGCTCCGCCTCGACTCGGCGGACCCGCGGCATCACGTTGCAGTCGCATCGCAATGAATTCGGGTCGCAATGTGTTCGTGCACCTGTAGGCCGCAGCTCCCTCCCCACCGACGTCACGTACCTCGCCGTCACGTTTCCGGTTCACCCCAGGAGCAATCGATGACACGACGTTCCCGATGGTTCGCAGCACTGGTCGGCCTTGCGCTGACCATGTTGCCGTCATCCCCACTGCTGGCCCAGACCACCGGTACCATTACCGGTCGCGTGACCGATGAACGGTCCGGGATTCCGCTGGCCAACGCGCAGATCTACACCGACGCCAATCGCGATCGTGTTACCCGGTCGGACGCCGAGGGGCGATTCCGCCTCACGGAGGTCGCCGCGGGCGCGCGCATCGTGAGCGTGCGACTGATCGGCTACTCGAACAAGACCGTGAATGCCACGGTCACGGCTGGGCAGAGTACGACGATCGCGGTGCAGATGGCCGTGCAACCGCTCGACCTCGACGCCGTCGTGGTCACCGGTCAGGGTGGCGAAATTTCCAAGCGGCGCATCGCCACCACCGTGGATGTCGTGGGACGCGAAAAGATTGAAGCGTCGCCCGCCAAGCGCATCGACGAATTGCTGCAGACGAACCTCCCCGGCGCCCAGATCCGTCTCACGTCGGGTCAGCCCGGTACCACCTCGATCATCCGCACACGCGGTATCACGTCGGTCAGCAACAACTCGACGCCCGTCATTTACGTCGACGGCGTCCGCATGGACAACCTGAACACGATCGCCACCCTCGGCATGAACGTGTCCGGCGTGCGCGCGCAGGGTGCGGCGACGAGCGCCATCGCCGACCTGCCGATGGACAACATCGAGCGGATCGAGTTCATCCCCGGCGGTGCAGCGACCACGCTCTATGGATCGGATGCCGCCAACGGTGTCATTCAGATCTTCACGAAGCGCGGGACTGCCGGTACCACGAAGGGGTACTTCGAATCGCGTCTCGGGTACGACACGCCGCAGACGCAGTTCCACTTCTTCGACCGGACCCGCGATCTCCTCTACCGGAACGGGCTGACCCAGACGTATTCGGCCGGCATTGAAGGTGGCAACAACACCGTCACCTACAGCTTCTCGGGGAACGCCCGGTCCAGCCAAAGCCATCGCGTGTATGGGGACAACCGCGCGTTCGGTTTCCGCAACGCGATCAGTGCCAACATCGGCTCGAAGGCCAAGTACGCCGGCACCTTCTCCTACAACGAGACCGACTCGCCGCGTTTCCGGAACGGTAACGCCGGTGGCTACACCTCGTTGTGGGTGCTGGAAGCCGGTCGGTCATCCGCGTTCGGATTCAACAATGACATCGACGGTCTGAACGACGCGGACTACGCCAAGCTGCAGGCCTTCGTGAATGACGGCGAACGGCTGCAGGACAATCGCGTGTTCACGCGTGCCTTCCAGACCTCGCACCGGATCGACTACGATCCGGTCAAGTCGATCAAGACGCATGCGACGTTCGGGCTGAACAACCGCTTCAGCAAGGAGCGCTCGATCATCACGAACGAGTTCCTCATTGCGACGAAGGCCTTCCCCGCCGGTACCACCGACCGCGGCTCGATCTCCAACTTCGAGCGCGGCTACACGGGCTTCACGTTCGATATCGGCGGTCAGCACAGTGCCGCGATCGGCAGCGATCTCTCGATCGTCACGTCCATCGGCGCACAGCTGTTCCGCAATGATGACGTGCAGGTACAGTACACGGCCACCAACGTGCGTGACGGACAGCAGACACTGGCCGGCGCCGGCGTGTCGCAGTCGACGGACTTGGCGTATCGCGTGGCCAACTACGGCATTTTCGGGCAGACCAACATCAGCTACCGCGAGCGCTACACGATGGAGCTCGGGGTGCGCACCGACAAGAACACCGCGTTCGGCACCAACACCGGTGCACAAACGTATCCCAAGGTCGGTCTCGTGTATGCCCTTGGCGCGGAGGAGTGGTTCCGCAAGATCGTGTCCGAGGACATCGTGTCCGATCTGCGTCTCCGCTCGGCCTTCGGGGTGGCCGGCCAGTTCCCGCAGCCGTTTGCCAATGATCGTACCATCGCGATCAACTCGTTCAACGGCCAGCAGGCCGCGACCTTCGGACAGCCGGGTAACATCAATCTGAAGCCGGAGCGTACGGGGACGAGGGAATTCGGCGCAGATCTCGCGCTCTTCCGCAATCGCGCGACGCTCGGTCTGGGCGGCTACTCCTCCCGTACGGTCGACGCGCTGATCACCGCGCCGCCTGCGCCGTCCACGGGTGAAGTCAGCCAGGTCACGAATGTCGGCGAAATCTCCAACAAGGGGCTCGAGCTCCGCGCCACCGCGACGCCGCTCAGTGGCAAGACGTTCCGTCTGTCACTGAATGGTTCGTACAACACCCTCAAGAACAAGGTGCTGAACCTGCGCGGTACGCCGCCGTTTGCGATCAGCGGGTACGGCGCCAGCACCGTGCAGGGCATGGTGCAGGAAGGGTATCCGGTCGGCTACCTCCGCGGATCGAACGCGATCTTCGATGCGTCGGGGAAGATTACCGAGATCAAGCTCCTGCAATATCTCGGCAAGCCGATGCCGGACAAGTTCGGCAACTTCGGCGCGCAGCTCGGGATCGGCTCGCGATTCAACGTGAGCGCCAGTGCCGACTACCAGTTCGGCGCGCAGGCACAGTCGTTCGACAAGGCCTTCCGCTATCTGTATGGCGTACCGCGGACGGAGAACTACGTCCCGGCGGCGGCACTGGCACAGGCCCCGTACAACGGCAGCCGTGCGGCGATCTGGCAGCAGACGATGAATCTCTGGGTGGAAAACACCGATTACGTCGCGCTCCGCTCGATTTCGGCCGATTACCGGATTCCGGAGAACTTCCTCCCGCGCGGCGCCAAGGACATGCGCGCCTCGTTCACCTTCGTGAACCCGTGGCGCTGGGCCTCGTCGAGCTTCGATCCGGAAACCGACCTGTCCTCGGCCACGACGCAGGGTGGTGCCGCCGTCGGTGGCTTCAATTACGCGACGGATGGTAATCCGCGCAGCTTCCTCCTCACCCTCCGCTTCGGGTTCTGACCATGCGCCGATCGACCATGATGCGGGCCACGCGCCTGCTCGCGCCGACGCTGGCAGCACTCGCTGTCAGTGCGTGTGACGCGTTCTCTCCCACGGAAGTCCGCAACCCGAACCTGACGGACCAGCAGTTCCTTGGCACGCCGGCCTCCGGCGCCGCCTGGCTGCGCGGGACGCAGCGGCAGTTCCTGCTCACGCTCAACAACGTGGTGCAGAACTCGGAAATCGCGTCGGACAACTACTTCAACAATTACACGACGAACAACCAGCAATTCGACGCGCCGAACATCCTGTACATCGATCCTGAGGTCACGTCGATTCAGAACTCGATTGCGCGTCTCCGCTACATGGCCTCCTTCGGGTTGGACAGCGTCTACCCGCGGGACGCGCTCGTGACGCCCAACGACAAGGCGGAAACGTATTACCTGCGTGGCATGGCCAACCTCTATGCCGGCGAGATGTATGTCGGGCTTCCGGCCGTGCCGAATGGGGAAGTGGTCTCCTGGCAGACGCATCTGCAGAATGCCATCATCGACTTCACGCAGGCGCGGACGCTGTCGACGGATGCCGCGGCCAAGAACAGCTACACGCTGCTGCTGGCCCGCGCGTATCATCGTCTCGGCAACAAGGCCAAGGCCGTGGAAGAATCGCAGGCGCTGCTTGCCGCGAGTGCGACCTTCACGCGCAATGCGACCTTTGATGCGGTGAACGGGCCGACGAACAGCATGCAGACGGTGCTCACCAGCTCGGTGAACAACTTCCAGCCACTGCCGCGTCTCGACTTCCTCGATCCGAAGTATCCGAATCGCAGTGCGACGGTGATCAGCCCGGTGGCGTTCGCCAAGTCGGAAGAGGCGCACCTGATCATCGCCGAAGCGCTGCTGGCTGACGGCAACCTGGCGGGCGCCAAGGACCGTCTGAAGCAGCTGCTCGTGCTGGTCAACAGCCGCCCGACTGAACAGATCGACAACCGGGTGCAGCTGCGCGGTCGCGCCGGCGGCAAGGTGATCTATCCGAACAGTGCGGATACGAAGGTAGCCTTCGCACCGAACCAGCCGTTCGTCGATGGGCTTGTACTCACGCGTACCACGGGCACGGTCAAGTCGTACACGGTCTCGGGTACGTCGGTCACGAACGCACAAATCGATGCGATCGCCACGGCGGATGACGGGCTCTATGTCCTGTACCTGATGCGCCAGGAGATCTTCCTCGCCGAAGGGCGTCGCATGGCGGATCTCGGCATGCGCATGCCGGTGGCGCAGACGGAAATCATCGCCAATCCGAAGACCAAGGATGGCGAGGCCTATACCAAGGCGGTGATTCCAGCGTTCCTGCCGAAGGCGTTCGAGATGGATGGCTTCACCTACGATCAGACGGCGAAGACGGTCGTGATCAAGCACGATGTGAACCGCCTGCTCGTGCAGAACAAGACGTCCGTCGATGTGCTCCCCTTCCACTGATAGGGACACACCACTCATGAAGATGATGGATCGTCGTATTCCGACGATGCGCGCGGTCGAGCGGGGTGGCCTCCTGGCCACCGCGTTCGCCGCCGCGGCGTCGGTGCTGCAGGCGCAGCCGCCTGCCCGCCCCGCAGGCCAGCCACCGATGCAACGCATCACGCAGGTTGGCCCGGGTCCGTCGAATTCGCTCACTGATGTCCCCGGGCTCAAGGTTGGCAACTATCAGCGCTCGGATAACGGCTATCGCTCGGGCACCACGGTGATTCGCACCGAAAAGGGGGCCACGGCGGGTTACAGCCAAATGGGCGGTGCACCCGGGACGAAGGAAACCGATCTCCTCAAGCCGGGCGGTCAAGTCCGTGGTGTGCAAGCCATCGTGCTCAGCGGCGGCAGTGCGTTCGGTCTCGACGCGGCCACCGGTGTCATGCGGTGGATGGAAGAACGCAATTTCGGCGTGCCCGTGATGGGTGGCGTCGTACCCATCGTTCCGGCGGCCATTCTGATGGATCTCGGTCGTGGTGGGGACTTCAAGAAGCGCCCCGACGCCGACTTCGGATACAAGGCGGCCGACCTCGCGACCACCGATCCGGTCCCGAGCGGCCGTTTCGGCATGGGGATGGGGGCCGGGTGGGGTATGGGCACCGCGAGTGTGAAACTGTCCAATGGATGGACGGTTGCCGCAATCGTTGGTCTCAATCCGGCGGGCTCACCGTTGGACATGCGCACCTGCCTGCCGTACGGCCATTTCCTCGAACTCGACAACGAATTCAACCTCGTGCAGCCCAAGCCCGAGGAGTGCCAGCAGGGCGTTGCGGGCCGTGGTGGTCCGAATGACGGTTCGGACAATGCGCCCCGCAACACGACGATTGCGCTCGTCGCGACCGACGCGCCGCTACTGGATCTCGAAGCGGAACGCATGGCGCAAATCGCCAATGCCGGCCTCGCGCGTTCTATTCGTCCGATTCACGGGATCGGGGATGGCGACACGGTGTTCGGCATGGCGACGACTCCGCCGAGCAGTCAGCTGTCGAACGCCGAGTTGCAGGCGGTGTTCAACGCGGCGGCGGATGTGCTGGGCCGTGCGGTCGTGCACGCGGCCATTCAGTCGAAGCAGGTGGGCAATAGCCGCGTCGGGTACTGTCAGCAGTATCCGAGCGCCTGCGTGAAGCGCTCGACTGGCAAGTAGTTGGTGGTTTCCCTCATCACCCGCGAGGCGTTGTGACGCGTTCGGCAGTACGCACACTCGGGGTCGTCACGGCCGCGCTGATTGGTATCAGCGCGGCCGTTGCCGCCAAGACCCCGGCGCCGCGTCCGCAGAGCGGTCCGCAGAGCGGAACGCTGGACATCTACTTCATCGACGTCGAAGGGGGACAGTCCACGCTCCTCGTGACGCCCACGAAGGAGTCGATGCTGATCGACGCCGGGTTCGCCGGTGACGGCACCTTCAATTCGAAGCCTGGCGATCCCGAGGTCGCGCGTGATCCGCAGCGCATTCTGGCAGCGGCACGCGATGCGGGTATTGCGCGCATCGATCATCTGCTGGTGACGCATTTTCATGCGGATCACTTCGGCGGGGTGATGGAGTTGTCGCAGCTGCTGCCGATTCGCGAGTTCATCGATCATGGCCCGCCGAGCGCCGCGGCGGATACTGCGGTACCGGGAACGATGGCGCTCTATGAGGCCTATGCCGCCGTGCGCGCCAAAGCGGTGCATCGGCAGCCCAAGGCCGGCGAGCGCCTCCAATTCGGCGGAATCATCGCAGACGTGCTGGCCAGCGACGGAACGACGCTGCACACGCCACTCGACGGTGGGCCCCGCGTGGCCAACTCCGCGTGTACGTCGGGGGGCGTGCCGGCACAGGAAAAGCTCGAAAATCCGAACTCCACTGCCGTTCGTGTGCAGTTCGGAAAATTCCGCTTTCTCGATGTCGGCGATCTGAGTGGACCGCCGCTGTACGCGCTGACGTGTCCCGACAATCTGATTGCACAGGCTGACGTCTACCTGATCGCACATCACGGTGGTGCTGATGGCTCCGATCCGTCACTCTTCGCGGCAGTGAAGCCGCGGATCGCGATCTTCAACAATGGCGCGCGCAAGGGCGCCCAGGAGCCCACGCTCACTGCACTCCGATCGTTCGGCATTGAGGGCTGGCAGCTGCACAAGACGGCAAATCCGGGGGCCGTCAACAATGCGGATGCGCACATCGCCAATCTCGATCAGAGTACGAGCGCATGGATCAAGCTGTCCGCCCGGGCTGATGGGTCGTTTGTGGTGACCAATGGACGGACCGGTGAGCGCACCACGTATCCCGCCCCGGCGCGGTAGTTTTTCTTCGTCGTTTCCAACGGGTTCTCACGCGATTTCAGGATGCATTCATGACTGGAGCCACTTCCGCCACCTCGCTTGATGCGCTGTGGATGCCGTTCACGGCCAACAAGGCGTTCAAGTCGCGCCCGCGCTTGCTGGTTAGTGCCAAGGACATGCACTACCGCTCCGATGATGGCCGGACGATTCTCGACGGCACGGCGGGGCTCTGGTGCGTGAATGCGGGGCATTGCCGGCAGCCGATTCTCGACGCGATGATGCAGGCTGCGTCGACACTCGACTTCGCGCCGAGTTTCCAGATGGGGCATCCGCTGATGTTTCAGCTCGCGGATCGTCTTGCCGCGTTGCTCCCCGAGGGGATGGATTCCGTCTTTTTTTCGGGTTCCGGCAGCGAAGCGATGGATAGCGCGCTCAAGATCGCCCTGGCGTACCATCTGGCGCGTGGTGAATCGGAGCGGTGCTTCTTCGTGGGGCGGCAACGCGGCTATCATGGGGTGGGCTTCGGCGGTATTTCGGTCGGTGGTATCGAGAACAACCGCAAAACCTTTACCACCCAGCTGCTGCCGCACATCGATCACCTGCCGCACACGCACGATCTCGCGCACAACGCCTTCAGCAAGGGGCAGCCGCAGTGGGGCGCGCATCTAGCCGACGCGTTGGAAGACATGGTGGCCAAGCATGGGGCGGAGCGGATCGCCGCCGTGATCGTCGAGCCGGTGGCGGGCTCGACCGGGGTCCTCGTACCGCCGGTGGGGTATCTGCAGCGACTGCGGGAGCTGTGCACGAAGCATGGCATCCTGCTGATTTTCGACGAAGTCATCACGGGGTTCGGGCGGGTCGGGGCGCCATTTGCCGCGCAGGCGTTTGGTGTAACGCCGGACATTCTGACCGTCGCCAAGGGGCTGACCAACGCGGCTGTCCCCATGGGCGCGACAGCAGTGAAAACGTCGATCTACGACACGGTGGTCAATGCCACCGAGCGCGGGATCGAATTCTTTCATGGCTACACCTACAGCGGGCATCCCCTGGCGGCGGCCGCTGGGCTGGCCACGCTCGACGTGTATCAGCAGGAAGGGCTGCTGACGCGCGCGGCGACGGTCTCGCCGGTCTGGGAAGCGGCGATGCATGCGCTGCGCGACGCGCCACATGTGATCGACGTGCGGAACATCGGACTGGTGGCCGGGATCGAGTTGGCCGCGCGTGATGGGGTGGTCGGAGCCCGCGGGTATGATGTCTTTACCAACGCGTTCCACGAGCAGGGGGCGCTCATTCGCGTAACGGGCGATATCGTCGCCCTGTCGCCGCCGCTCATCATCAGTGACGCCCAAATTGACGAATTGGCGACCAAGGTCCGCCGTGCGTTGGAGGCGACCCCATAGGGTCACGTCAGGCCGGCACGAATGACGCACCGCTGACGATCAGCGCCGCGGGCGGCAGCGCCGGCTCACCCAGCCCTGTGGGCGGTGCCGACGACTTGATGAAATGCACCTCCACCACCTGCATCAGCTCGACATCGAAGATCAGCGTCGCACTCGGGGGGAAGCGCAGCATGTGGTGTAAGCTACCGCGCCTTGCCCAACAGCGCTCGCATCAGGTACGATCCGTCATGACTCCGATTTTCACGCATCGCCCCGACGCATCGTGGTGGCTGCCACGCCATGTCGCCTATCTCGTCTTCGGTGTGCTCACGCTGGCGTCGTGCCGAACCGCCGACCGTGTCACGGATCCTGTGCTGCCCCCCGCACCGGAGCCGCCTCCCGGTGGCGTCGTCATCAGCCAGG